>Ga0209048_10000695_pt1 | contig 35600 bp, 34 predicted proteins | sample FrelakmetCRP12CR_FD_187146 | JGI IMG/M metagenome (GOLD analysis project Ga0209048, IMG submission 187146) | Freshwater lake sediment microbial communities from the University of Notre Dame, USA, for methane emissions studies - CRP12 CR (SPAdes)... | ecosystem: Environmental > Aquatic >...
CTCCCAGTCCGCCCATGCAGATCTCGGTGAATGCCCGGCCAGCTGCATATCCACCGCGGGTGCTTACTCCACAGTCGACAATACGTGCACCATTGTCCAGTTCATGGAAGGCACAATTGAATTCCTCTGGTATTTCAGCTAAACTTTCAAAAATCTCCAGTGCCAGTTCATTAACACTCAGCATATCCAAAAACCCCTGTATCATAAGAGAGGTTTTGGGAACAGATAATATTTTTCAAAATGATCCTTTAAGTTACGCGAGATATTCAAGGACCTTTACCGGGTCATAACGGAGTGTGATGATACGCGTTCTCCCTTTTCCATCACGGTATTGAAGGTTAATCAGCCGCATTCCATCCATTTTTTTTACTATCTCGTAGAACCGCGTATAACCTATCGAGAGTGTCTCTTTTAGGGATTTATACACATCACCGGCGTTCATATCGTGTTCCTTTGCACTTCGCTCGGCAAATGATTTGAGAATTAACCGTTCTTCATCATTGAGCGTTTTTATCGTATAGGACAGGTGAAGGTATTTTGAGATCTCATACGCCCCGCAGATATCTTCCCTTTGGATACTCCTCCGCGCTGCTCGTTCTGCACTTAGTGTTGCACGTTTTAACAGATCAATGCCAACACGCAGATCCCCGCTCTTTTGTGTCTGTTTAACAACAAGGTCGAGCAATTCTTCACTTAACACACCCGGAAAAAGGCCCTGCGTCACTCTCGCCCTCATGATCTCCTGGATTTCAGTATTCTCGTAGGGTGGAAAATAGATCTCGGTGGGACGGAATACCGATGCAACACGGGCATCGACAGCACGCGAGAGGTCCACATCGAGATCACTGACAATCACCATTACACCGATCCGTGTTCCCTCGTACGTCTCATGGGACCGGAGTAATGTGTAAAGCACTTTGTTTATCTCGTTTTCATAGAGCAGATAATTTGCATCATCAAGCGCGACAATGAGCACGATCTCATCTTTGATCAGGATGCGTGCAACGGCATCAAACACCTGCTTAAAGGATGTTCCAGATGATGGCGGGAGATGCCCCGCGAGCTTTTTGTAGATCTGGGAAAGTATGGCAAATTTGGTGTTATCGATCTGGCAATTTATATACACTGGTACAAGTTTTTTTGTCGTTTCCTCAATCTCTGCAAAAAGTTTCCGGATACTTGTAGTCTTTCCTGTCCCGGGCAACCCCTTGCATACGGTATTAAGAGGGCGTCCACCACGGAATCCGGGCCGGATCTGAAATGCCAGTTCGCGCATCTGGGCATCACGGAATTCAAACTGCTCGGGAACATAATCAATCTCCATTACCTCAGTATCACGGAAGAGCGTTTCATCCCACATAAGCAGGTTCTTTTTCATCTCACTAAACCTCTACTCCATCGGTATTAATTGCATTGGAATATTTACAGATGAGCTGATAGATTTCCCCGATTTGGACTGTTAACGAGACAAATCTTTATCCCCATGCAAAGAAAAAAGAACGGGTCATGTGTGGCAGATGATGAAAGTTACCCCCACTGATGTGATGATGAAGCAGGGGTCTGATGTCGCACAACTCATGAAAAGAGAAACGCAAGGAAATCTTCCGCGTTTTTCATTCCGAATTTTCCCGTACGGGCCGTTTTTTCTGAGAACTGTTCTGTTGAATCCTTACCTTTTCCAACGACAACAAAAGGAACCGGGTCCCTTGTGTGGGTCTTCACCCTTATAGGTGTCGGGTGGTCGGGGAGCACAGCAATGATCCCATCAAACTCTTTCAGAATCATCCCAATCACACCATCGACATTCTCAATCGCGCGAACCTTTTCCTCGATACTCCCCAGATGACCCGCTTCATCCGGCGCTTCAATGTGGATATAAAGAAAGTCAAGGTGTTGCATCGCGTCAATAGCATACCGTCCTTTCGCTGCATAATCGGTATCCAGGTAACCAGTGGCACCAGGAACTGTGATTATTTTCATGCCTGAACACCGGGCAATCCCGTTGAGGAGGTCTACTGCAGAGATCATTCCACCTTTCTTACCATATTTCTCAAAAAAACTGGGAAACGCAGGCTTATGCCCTCCGCTCCACGGCCAGATCTGGGTTGCGGGTGATATCCCCGCCTTGCGCCGCGCGACATTGACCGGGTGGTCAGCAAAAACTTCCCTGCTCTTTTCTATACACTTCAGGAGCAGTGCTGCATCTGCTCCTTTCGGGAGATACTCTGTAATATTTTCACCGACAATATCATGGGGCGGTGTTGAAACAGATCCGTTTCCTCTTGGAATTACAAGCAGGTTGCGGTAGCTGACACCCGATTTGAACATTACATGGGGTATCTCTTTTTCTAGACAGGAAAAAAGAGAAGCACCTTCCGGACTTGAGATGTGGCCGGCAGAAAAGTCTTTCATTTTCCCGTTTTCAACAGTCACCAGGTTACAACGGTATGCAACGTCGCGTTTGTCAAGATCGATCCCCATACTGACGGCTTCAAGCGGACCCCGGCCGGTATAATATTTCCTTGGAGAATATCCAAGGATTGACATATTTGCGATATCACTTCCTGCCTCAAAGTCATCAGGAATCGTCTTCAGCATCCCGCATGCGCCGTTATGCGCCATCCAGTCCATGTTCGGTGTTTTTGCATATTCAAGCGGGGTTTTACCCCCCAGCTGTTCGAGCGGTTCATCCGCCATGCCATCTGCGAGAATAACGATATATTTCATGGAGATCTCTGTTGATTCGTTCTTGTTGTGATTCCGGCGTTTCATCGTCGTGGATTCTACCGTTCCTCAAGCATCGCCCTTACGGCAATACGTATGCTTTCCCTTGAACCGATCTGGGGCTTCCATCGGAGTGCTTTGATCCGGTCTACCGCGAGCTGCATCTTGGGAACATCACCGATCCACCCGCGTTCCCCCCCGGTAAACCTGAATTTTACGTCAGGAAGGTGCATTTCTTCGACAACAATCTCCGCTATACTCTTTACATCGATCCAGTCCTCTGATCCGATATTAAATGTATTGACCGTATCCCGGGAATGCCCGACTGCAAAGAGCATCGCAACAACGCATTCGTGCACCTCAAGGTAAGATTTTGTCTGTTTCCCGTTCCCGAGGATTTCCAATTCGGCCGGATTCTCCTCAAGTTTATGGATAAAATCACTTATAACCCCGTGACCACTTCTTGCACCAATAATATTGGCAAACCGGAATATCCATCCCTTCATACCAAAAGAGTAGCAGTACGAAGAGATCAGTGCTTCACAGGCAAGCTTGGTCGCCCCGTATACAGAAATTGGCTCAAGGGGGGTGTAGCTCTCCGGTGTCGGGATAACCTTAGCATCTCCATACACTGTTGAAGTCGAGGTGAATACAACCTCGGGAACATCACGTCGACGCATTGCTTCGAGTACCCGGTACGTGGCCATGATATTGTTCTGCATTGTCGGGTCCGGATTTACAGCACTCTGCCGTACATCCGGGTCGGCTGCAAGGTGAAAGATCCTGTCCGCTCCCTGTATGGCATCCTGCCACCCATCGACAAGGAGATCTTTTTGCACGAACCGGACTCTCTGGGAATCTATGTGCTGTGCAATCGTTTCCCTGTGTCCCGCGCAAAGGGAATCAATCACCAGGACTTCATTACCCTGTGCAACCAGAGTATCAACCAGGTGTGAGCCGATGAACCCGGCGCCACCCGTAACGACATCAAACATCAATACCTAATATGTCATCCATTCTATAGGATTACTGTTATGTTTATTGGGATTGATCACGGCACAACTGCCATGCGTTTTGCCGGAGAGCGCCAGACTTTTAAAATCTCACGGGAGGAGGCAATAGATTTCTCGATTGAGGATCTCTCGAGGATATGCCCGGTCGATGAAATTGAAGGTATTGCGCTCTGCTATTCGATGGGTGATAATATATCGTCTATCACCCATATCAGCAAAGTGAAAAACCGCGGGCTCATCAGCCAGGATGGGGCGGGACAGCACATAGGGGGCGGGACAAAAGTTTTTGATCAGGTTGCGCAAAGTGGGATCCCCACTATCGTTATCCCTGGTCTTCACCGTGGTTCTCCTACAGATCCCCGTTTTAAAGCATATTCACACCAGTCGAGTCCTGAAAAGATTGGTATTGCATATGAGGTCTGCTCTACTCTTGGTGACGATGTCATTGTTTCTGATGTCAGCTCAAATACTGTCACGCTTCTTGTTACCTCAGGAAAACTGACCGGTGCGTTCGATGCCTGTATCTTTGCACCTGGGATGCTTCATGGGGCGATTGATGTAGAAGCGATTCGACAGATCGATGCAGGGGAGTGCACGGCAAATGAGGCTTTCCAGCATGCGGGTGTATATTTTTCTCTTCCGGAAGATCAGCGGATCCGGTCTCTTGCTATGTTTGCCGCTATGGAATGTGCAGCTCTCCTTTTATTGAATCCTCGCGCTTCTGTAGCTCTTGCCGGCAGTCTGGCACCTATCATCGCTTCCGAAACTGAAACACTACTTGGCAGGAATATCGCAGTTTTTGACGAATGGTGTGCATCAAGGGGTCTGGTCAGGATAGCTCACGATGTATTTTGTGGAAAAACAGAAATTCTCGGGCTTGATGTAGATCTGTAGATTTATATCGATTAATCATGTAAGATTAATGGGGATTTTTCTTGAGAGAACTACGCATCCACGGCAGGGGCGGTCAGGGATCCGTCACTGCTGCTGAATTAATTGCTGTCGCCGCATTCGAAGGAGGTGTCTTCGCCCAGGCCTTTCCCGCGTTTGGGGTCGAGAGGCGGGGAGCACCAGTACAGGCGTTTGTCCGATTTGATGACAAAATAATCCGTAAACGGAGCCAGGTCTATGAACCGGATTATATTATTGTTCAGGACAGCACGTTGATCAAAGATGTAAATGTATTCCAGGGAGTAAAGAAGGGAGGAATTGTGATTGTAAACACGGAAAAAGTACCCGACTTTAAGGTGCCGGATGGTGTGAAATTGATCACAATAGATGCAACAACCATCGCGTTGAAAGCTATCGGCCTCCCCATCACCAACACATCACTCATGGGAGCCTTTGCAGCTGCATCGGGAGAGATAAAATTCTCTGCTCTGGAAAATGCACTCAATCATCGTTTCCCAAAGGACCTTGCAATAAAGAATATCGAAGCTGCCCGTCAGGCATATACAAAGGTTAAGGAGGGTGCGTAATGACACTGGCCGTTGGATGCAGGGCACATCCTGGTAAATCCCGTGACAATAAAACCGGCTCATGGCGTGTTTTTAAACCGACCTTTGACCGGGAGAAATGTACTCAGTGTGGATTGTGCGTGACCCTTTGTCCGGAAGGATGTGTCCATGAGACCGAAGAAGGATTCGTGACTCCTGATTACACATACTGCAAGGGATGCGGGATCTGCGCCGAAGAATGCCCGGGTGAAGCGATTGAAATGAAACAGGAGGAAAAATAAATGATCGAGATTACCGAGGGATCACATGCCGTGGCAGATGCAGTCCGGCTTTGTCGTCCACAGGTCATCGCAGCTTATCCAATCACACCGCAGACCCATATTGTTGAGGCACTTGCTGAGATGGTTGCAGATTGCAGGCTGGATGCTGAATACATTACGGTGGAGAATGAATTATCTGCGCTCTCTGCCTGCGTTGGTGCAAGCGCTGCAGGTTCCCGTACCTATTCTGCAACGACATCACAAGGGCTTGCCCTGATGTTCGAAGTTTGTTTTAACGCGGCGGGAATGCGCCTCCCGATTGTTATGTCTATTGCCAACCGGGCATTGGGGGCACCTCTTTCAATCTGGAATGACCAGCAGGATTCCATATCCCTCCGTGACGCCGGCTGGTTACAGTTCTATGCCGAGGATAACCAGGAAGCAACCGATCTGCATTACCTTGCGTACCGTGTTGCAGAAGACCATTCAGTACTGCTTCCCGCATTTGTCTGCTTTGATGGATTTATCCTTTCACACACGTACGAACCCGTCGATATGCTCTCACAGGAAGAGGTAGATCGGTTCCTCCCGGGATTCACACCTTACGAGCGGCTTGATGCAGCAAATCCGATTAGTTTCGGGATGTACGCCACACCGGATTATTATCATGAGTTCAGATATGAGATGGACCGTGCCCTGAAAGGATCAAAGGCGATCATTGAGAATAGAGGAAAAGAATTCGGCCAGATGTTCGGAAGGGATTATAGTGCAATGGTCGAGGGGTATCGTCTGGAAGATGCGGAAACAGCCATTGTTGCGATGGGCTCGATATGCGGTACAACCAAGGATGCTATCGATGAGATGCGTGAAGAGGGTAAAAAAGTCGGTCTGCTCAAGATCCGCGTATTCCGTCCGTTTCCCACAGAAGATGTTGCCAAGGCTTTAGCTCACGTACACCGAGTTTCCGTGCTCGACAAGAACATTTCCCTTGGCGCAAAAGGTGCAGTAGCCCTTGAGGTCAAGGATGCTCTCTATAATTCAGGCGTTCTGGTAAAGGATTACATTATCGGGCTTGGCGGAAGGGATGTCAGAAAGAAAGACATCAAGGCGATCGTTGAACTTACCGAAAAGGGTCAGGGCGATATGTTCTATGGACTTCGCAAGGAGGTGCTCTGAAATGGTCGATAAAACACTTGAATTATTCGATTGTGGACACCGGGCATGTGGCGGGTGCGGTGCAGCACTGGCAGCAAGACTTGTTACAAAAGCCGCTGGTACGAATACCATCGTTGTCTCAGCTACGGGGTGTATGGAAGTGTTCTCCACACCCTACCCGGAGACTGCATGGAAAGTCCCCTGGATCCACTCCCTCTTTGAAAATGCATCGGCCGTCGCATCAGGAGTCGAAGCCTCGCTTAAAAAACAAGGCAGGAATGAAAAAGTAGTCGTCATGGCAGGTGACGGAGCCACATTCGATATCGGAATGATCTGTATCAGTGGTGCCTTTGAACGTGGTCACGATTTTACCTACATATGCTATGACAATGAAGCCTACATGAACACTGGAATTCAGCGTTCCGGCGCCACACCTTATGATGCAAGCACCACCACAAGCCCAGCGGGAAAATGCTCGTTTGGTAACAAACGCCCGAAAAAAGACATCCCCCAGATTCTTGCAGCACATGGCGCTCCCTATGTCGCGACAGCATCGATTGCTTATCCCGCTGATCTTATGCAGAAGGTTGAGAAGGCCATAAACACCAAAGGTCCGTGTTACATCCAGGTTCATGCACCCTGTTGTACCGGCTGGGGTTTTGAAGGGGACCAGACCATCGCTATTGCAAAACTGGCAATTGAGTCAGGACTCTGGGTTAATTTTGAGATGGTAGATGGCAAAGTAATAAAGGCAAAAAAAGTCGTGCGAAAGCCGGTCGAAGAATACTTAAAGACCCAGAAACGGTTCCGCCACCTGTTTAAACCAACCCGACAAGATGCAGAGATCGCAGTTATTCAGGGAATTGCGGACCGTAATGCAGAAAAATATTCAATAGACATCAAACTGAAAAAAGAATAATATCGGGAAAGAATGCTCAACTCCTTTTTCCCCTGCCAGATTTTTATTCTGAAATTTTTTTTATCGTTCCTCTGTCTTATTGAAATTCAGAATGGGGATTCTTTTAAGGGGGTAACAACAATGTTAATAGGGTGCAGGAAAACATTAGTAAAAGACCGGGCTCGTGGTCTAGTTGGTTATGACGTCGCCCTTACACGGCGGAGGTCGCCGGTTCGAATCCGGCCGGGCCCATAGTATTTTTTAAATTATCCTCTGTTTTTTTTTAACCGAACTTTAAAAAAAATTGATTATTTGTTGATCGCTACTAGTTTAAGTAATTCATAAAAAGAAACGGATCGTTTTTATCAGGATTGCACTTTATTTATACATTCACAACCCAAGTAGTGATGTTAACCATGGCTGATGAAGTGAGATTTGCAGATGTCGCGGGGAGGAAAGTACAATGGGACCCGGCGCAGATGCGCAAGATACAGGAACACCCCTGTTTTTCTGAAAAGGCTTGCCACACATTCGGGCGGTGTCATATTCCAGTCGCACCCAAATGTAACATCCAGTGCAACTACTGTATCCGTGACTTCGATTGCGTGAATGAAAGTCGCCCAGGTGTCACTACACGGGTACTCAATCCTGATGAGTCCATGGAGATGGTAAAAAAGGTTATTGACAAATATGATTATATCAAGGTCGTCGGGATCGCCGGACCAGGTGAACCGCTTGCAAACGAAGAGACCTTTGAAACACTCCGCCGCCTTCACGAGCAGTACCCCAATGTTATCAAATGTATCAGTACCAATGGCTTATTGCTCCCGGATAAGATCGATCAGCTCCAGAAATACGATGTCGGTAATGTCACGGTTACCTTGAATGCCATAGACCCTGAGATAGGCGCCAAGATCTATCAGTTTATCGATTATAAGGGCAAACGCTATTCGGGCGTTGAAGGTGCAAAAATACTCCTCTCCCAGCAGTTAAAAGGTATTGAAGAGGCGGTCAAGCGACATATGATTGTAAAGATCAATACAGTCTATATCCCGGGAATTAATGAAGATCACATCCCGGAGATTGCAAAAAAAGTTGGCGAGATGGGTGTGTATACATTTAATGTCATTCCTCTTATTGCACAATACAAGTTTGCCGATATTACACCACCAACCCCTGAGATGAAACGCAAAATGCAGGATGAGTGTGGGAAATACGTCAAACAAATGCGCCACTGCCAGAGGTGCCGAGCGGATGCAATAGGAAAACTTGGGCACGATATTCAGTCATGCCTCTATGAAAAGAAATAATTCCTTTTCATTGGAATATATCCCTTTTTCTCACAATCCCGGTAGTTATTGATAGTTTCCGGATTGCAGCTCAAATGGCATTGTTCATTTTTAACATTGATTTTGTCAGGAGATTTTCGACAAAAAAGGGGAACCTGCCAAAGAAACTAAAAGCAAATGATTCATCGGGGAAGATTTGCTGCCATGAGAGAAGGTGGTTCATCAAGCCCAGCCATTCCCACGATTCTGTTCAATTCGGCAATTACCGGTTTTAATGACGGTGGTATAGCTGTGTCCTCAGTGTTCACCGTTTTGCTTTCATAGCTTATCGAATATTTTATTAAATCGACGCTACCAGGCCGAGCCGAATAATTCCCTTCCAGCTGAGAAAACTGTGCCTGATTGAACAGGATAATGATATTGTCGATATCCGTTTGGTTCAGATCAACCTCGCTATTGATGGTTTTGCTCGATATGAGAGCAATTCCGTTGTCAAAAATGACCAGCCGGTCATTAAATCCCGCAATGCCCCCGCTCCGGTAATAATCAATCAATACTTCAGGTACCTTGGGATTTGGTCCCGGTGTCGTCTTAGATCCAAGACATCCGGTTACCAATACTGCGGCGATGATAAAAAATATGCATATCATCCACCTTTTCCCGATAATAATCCCCCCCTTAAAATCCAATAGAAATAGCCCTTGTCAGATCTGGACAACATCTATCTTTGAGGACTTTGCAGCTGCTTTACGTTCAGGAAGGACTTCTTCAAGCGCCTTGATCAGACCATCGATTTTTTCATTGGTGAATGTAGCCCTGAATGCGGCAAGTTCTGTGGCATTCATGATCATAATACCTTTTTTCTTCATAGGAAGACCGTGCTCACCGATCGGGTTTATGTCGATAGCAAGAGAGGCTGGCCGGTTCTTTGTTGCCGGAAGTCTAATGATGGAAACACCTTTTACCGAGGTGTTTTTTCGCTCCCAATCCTGTCCTTCTTCAATAAATGTTTTGAGCGTTTGTGATAATTCCATAAAAAGAACTATTGATTTATATATTAAAAGTCTATTCGTTATGATGCGAAAGTAGCCTATTACTTGAGGCATATATTTTACTTACCTAAAAACACCAGATCATCTGATACCAGCGTGCGCCATGCCAACGATAAATCTCCCTTCTTATCAACAATTCTCACTTGACAGGTCTCTTGGTTGTGGCCAGGTTTTCCGGTGGGATCAAACAGAAGACGGATGGTGGTATGGGGTTGTCAATGGCCAGGTTATCAGGATTCGGCAGGAGGGAAGACAAATCATATATCATGGGGCTCCCGGATCGTTTATTAAAAATTATTTTTCCCTTGATCTGGACCTCATATCGATCCTCGCATCCATAGATCATGATCCCATTATTCACACCGCAATCAGTCTTAATAACGGATTACGTATTATCAGGCAACCGAGATGGGAATGCCTCATTTCGTACATCTGCTCGACAAATTCGAATATCCCGACTATACGGCGCAGGATAGCCTCTATTGCTGAACAGTTCGGTAAACCGATCGATTTCGAGGGAGAAATATATTTTACATTTCCTGAACCCTCCTCAATCTCATGTGGGGAACTCGAGGATTTGACACCGTGCCGGTTGGGCTACCGTCAGCCGTATATTTTTGGTACCTCCTGTTCGGTTACTGATGAGAAATACTGGGGTGAGATGATTGAGAAACTCCCGTACGAAGATGCGAGGAAAGAACTGATAAAACTGAAGGGCGTTGGCCCTAAAGCCGCTGACTGCATCCTCCTCTTTGCCTTCCAGAAATACGAATCTTTTCCGGTTGATGTCTGGATACGCCGGATCATGAGGGAAAATTATCTTCCTGACCTTTTAAAAAATACACCTCTCACTGTGCGCGATTATGATACGATCCGGAACTTCGCACGAAACCATTTCGGGATATACTGCGGGTATGCGCAAGAGTACCTGTATGCAGCGAGAAAGGGATAATAGCACTAATTGCTCTTCATTCTGGAAAAAATTTATTGATGATATAATTACGAAAAGAAAAACCAGTTTTTTTTATGTACCAATGTCCCAGCTGCAGAGGTATTTCTTCTGCACATTGCTCATCGTATCGATTGAAAGGCCAAGCGAGGACAGTTTGAGGTTTGCAACACGCTCGTCAATCTCTGCCGGAACTTCATAAACACCGCCTTTTAGTTTCCGGCCGTTCTGTGCGATATAAAGGGTGCAGAGCGCCTGCAGGGCGAAACTCAAGTCCATAACTTCAATCGGGTGTCCCATTCCTTTTGGTGTAGCAAGGTTGACAAGCCTACCCTCAGCAAGGACATGAATTGCTTTTCCTTTCACCAAGAAGGTATCAATACCATCGCGCTGGATAACTTTTTCTGCGTGTTTATGGAGCCAGGCTATGTCTATCTCAACGTTAAAGTGTCCGGCGTTTGATAGTATAGCACCCTCTTTTAAATTTTTGAAATGCTTCGCATTAATTACGGCAACATTGCCAGTTGTCGTAATGAAAATGTCTCCCAGTTTTGCCGCTTGATCCATTGACATGACATGATAACCGTCCATATGTGCTTCGAGCGCACGGCGCGGATCGATCTCGGTGACAATAACTTTTGCACCGAGGCCATGAGCTTTTTTTGCAAGCCCCCTGCCACAATACCCATAACCGGCAACTACAACATACTTACCGGCAATCAGGGTGTTTGTCGTGATCATGATCGAGGTAAGAGCACTCTCCCCGGTTCCATGAACATTATCAAAGAAGCGTTTCATGGGTGTATCGTTGACTGCGATGACAGGAAACAGTAGTTTTCCTTCCGCTGCCATCGACCGAAGACGGTGGATGCCCGTCGTTGTTTCCTCACATCCTCCAATGACTTTTTTAAGCAGATCACGGCGTCTGGTATGGATGAAGTGGATTAAATCCATGCCGTCATCAATTGTTATGACAGGCTTCGCATCCAGTACAAGATCAATAGCGACGTAGTATTCTTCAACAGAACATGCTCGTTTTGCATAGCAGTGGACGTTTTTTAACGAGTTGAGAGCTTCTGCGACATCATCCTGTGTCGAGAGCGGATTGCATCCGGTGATATGCACTTCAGCCCCACCGGCAGCGAGAGTCGATACCAGGTTTGCGGTCTTGGCCTCGACATGAAGTGCCATTCCAATCGTCATCCCTGTAAACGGTTTCTCACGCTCAAACTGTTTTTTTATGGCAGCAAGTACCGGCATATACTGCGCAGCCCATTCAATTTTTAACATTCCTGTACTCATGATACTCCTCAATGGAAGGTACTCAAATAGACACAAGCCCGGGGACTAATGTACCCAATGAGTAGGCATGCCAAATTACATAAAAACTCCTGAAAAACCAGTTCCGATACTACTTTACTGACGAAGCAGGGAAATGTAGATAGGTGTTGCACACCCAGATTTTACATATGGTGCTCACACGACGGATCATCCCCTGCCTTGACCTCAAAGAGGGTCGGGTGGTGAAGGGGACCCATTTTCTGGGTCTCCGTGACGCCGGCGATCCGGTTGCCCTTGCTGAACGATACAATGAGCAGGGAGCTGATGAAGTTGTGTTTCTTGATATAACTGCATCAAAAGAGAAGCGTGGCATCATTATTGAGCTGATAAAAAGGGCAGCTGATGAACTTTTTCTGCCGCTGACTGTTGGAGGAGGTATCCGTTCGCTTGCCGACATCCAGCAGATCCTCAGAGCTGGTGCTGACAAGGTGAGCATTAACACGAGCGCAGTACTGGACCCCATGCTAATAACGAAGGGTGCCGAATCATTCGGGACGCAATGCATAGTTGTTGCAATGGATGTCCGCCGAAATTTTACCACTAACAAAAAAGCTGTTCCAGTTCAACTTGAAGACGGGACTTTCTGTTGGTACGAAGTTGTCATTTACGGGGGAAGTAAACCAACAGGTTTTGATGCTGTCGCATGGGCGAGGGAAGCCGAGGAACGGGGTGCCGGTGAAATCCTGCTCACGAGTATGGAAACCGATGGAACAAAAAAAGGTTTTGATATTGCGATTACCTCTGCCATTTCTGATGCTGCCGGTATTCCGGTTATTGCAAGTGGGGGCGTAGGTACGCTTGAACATTTTTTTGAGGGTTTTTTTAAGGGGAAAGCAGACGCCTGCCTTGCAGCAAGCGTCTTTCACTACGGCGAATTCACCGTTAGGGATGTAAAAGAATATCTTAGAGAGAGGGGTATCCCGGTACGGCTCTGAGGTCAAACTCAAACGCAGCAACGGAATGCTCGAGTTCAAATGAATTCAGGACAAAAGGATGTATCTCACCAAAGACCCCAATCTTTTTTCCGGCCACAATAATATCTCCCTTTCGGCCTTCAATGAATGCCGGGTCAGCTGATTCTTTTATACTATGATCTATGGAGAGCTCATGAAGAACCGCATCAGCTGACGCATAGGCTTCCGAGAAATCCGCGTCGGGGTGCGTGCAGACCCCGGCTGCGTGCTGGTACGTGAGGCAGGAATCAACGACATCGCCAACCGTGAAGAGTCGCTGGGGAAGCTCGCGGTGCCTGTTCAGGACAAGGAATTCAAGGAGCAGGGGGAGAAGGTCTGTCCTGACCACCGTGTTCTCAATACTGATCGGATGCATCACGTGAAGTACACCGCTTCTTTCCCCACGCTGCATCTTTTTAAAGAGCGTATCCTCATTCGTCAGCGTGAAAGGCATTACTTCGAGGTAACCAAGACCACAGAAGGCTTCACGGGCAAGGGCCGCAATGACCTGCACAGGATGGGGTTTTCCGACAGTAAAAGTAGCCGGAGGCAAATCCGGGATCCTGTCATATCCATAGGCAATTGCAACGTCTTCAAACAGGTCCCAATCGTGCATAATATCAGCCCGGTAACAGGGCACCTGCACCTTCACTTTGTCCACCCCTGCCGGTTCTGCACCGAACCTCATTTTCTGAAGGAGTGTAGTCATTGTTGCTGATGTGAGATCGATTCCAAGAAGCCTTGAGCATTCCTGAACGCTCACGGTTCTTTCTGATGGGGCAAGTGTCGGTGTCTGCACTCCACCGATCCCGACACTTTCAATGGTTGCCCCAGCCTCTGCCATCGCGGTGCAGATTATGTTGACTGCAGTCCCTACTGCACGTTTTTCAGTGCCGGTCGTGTCGAGAAGAATGTTCTTTGTATCTATGGTCACCCGTGTAAGTTCGCCGTTGATGATCGGTGGGAAAGAGAGAACATTGTCATCTTGGTCAACAATGAGTGGGAAGAGGGGGAAGTCTTTGACGATCTTTGCGTAGTCCCTTCCTTTCGGGTGTTTCTCGAGAATCTCATCCATTGACATCTCTTCTGCATAATCAAGGGGAATAAACCTCCGGCTTCGCGGCGATGCAATGTAACGGAACGGTGGTTTGACCGAATCAAGATCGTGAATTCCGATAGCTACCTTACTCCTGCCCCTGCCAACTGCCCAATGGAGCGATTCCTGCAGGGACATGATGCTCTGGATGGATTCATCGTCAAATTTTACCCCTTTTATGACTGCTGACCCAAGAATCGGGCGGATAGTTAACAGTGCAGGATCAACAGTGAATGTGATGCCCGATGGTTTTACCATGTAAGTTGGAAGGCCGGTCTCGATCCCGAGATACCCCCGCATTGCCCGGGCAACTCCTTCAGGGGAGAATAGATCGGGGCGGTCCGGGAAGAACTCCACGTCTGCATGATCTTCTTCTGTCCGCTCGACGTCCGAGCCGATAAGGGGAATGTTGTCGAGGATCGTCTTTTTATCGGTTCGTGTCAGACGCTCGAGATACTTGTAGGGGAGTGTGATAACTGCCATTATGACCCTCCTTTAGTATAACGCAGCACAGGAGTCTCCCGCAGGAACGCCACATCACTCTTGTGCAGGTAGCGGAGATCTTTTAGTCCAAGCCTGAGCATGGCGATACGGCTCACTCCAAGACCCCAGGCAAGGACAGGGTAGTTGATCCCGAGAGGGGCGGTAACCTCCTCGCGGAAGATACCAGCACCACCCATCTCCATCCAACCAATACCCTCGACATACACTTCAGCATCGAGACTCGGCTCAGTATAAGGATAGTAGGAGGGTTTGAACCTCACGCCCTCAAAACCCATCCGATTATAAAATTCCCTGAGGATTCCTAATAAGTTACCAAATGTGACACCCTCGTCCATTACTATCCCCTCAAGCTGCTCAAATTCAGCGAGATGGGTAGGGTCGATTGTTTCCCTTCGGTAGACCCTGCCAACACAGAAAGCCTTGACCGGAGGGTTGGGATTGTTTGCAAGGTGCTGGATAGTGACGCTTGTCGTGTGGGTCCGCAGCACGCACTGTTCGGCCTTCTCCTCTTTCCACACACCACCCCATCCCGTTGATGAGGTTTCACCGCCGGTTTCGTGCATAGCTTTAACCTTCTCGTACCCTTTCGGGAGCGGGAGGGTCTCTATGAGATAAAAGGTGTCCTGCATCTCGCGGGCAGGGTGATCCTGTGGTTGGAAAAGTGCATCGAAGTTCCAGTATGACTGCTGTACTATGCCCCCATAAAGTTCCGTAAACCCCATTTCGAGAAGGATCTCCCGCATCTCCGAGATGATCCGCTGATAAGGATGGATTTTACCAGGATACCCCTTTTTCGGGAGCTTGGACACATCATACCTGCGGAGTTTGGCTGTTTTCCATGTACCGGAAAGGATCTGCTCGCGGGTGAGGGTTCCGCTCTCCTCACGGAGATCGAGACCTTCTTTGGAGAGCGCATGACCTGCAGGGGTGATTGCAATCACGTAACGAACAGTCTCGGATTCCTGTAAAATACCACGCTTGATTAAGTCTTTTGTCCGCGGATCAGATGCGGTCGGGTTATGGAGGGCTGTTTCATCCGCGTCAGTTGTTGTCCCCGGTATTTTTATTACTGAATTCCCCTCAACTTTGATTAGCCCCTTCTTTCTTAGCTGGCCAAACCCAATCCTGAACGCTTCATGTTTCTGGATGTTGGTAAGCGTTGTTCCAGGCATAATAAAGCGAAAGAGCTGGGTTTCAGGAAGACCATTCTTTACGTATATCTGCCCTTCTTCTGAGTAAAAGAACTCCTTTACCACCAGACGGTCTACCGTGGTAAGCCCTTTGTCCTGGGCAAGGTGCGCCCATTGCACCACCGCTTCAGGAGTTGCTTCTAACAGGTTCGCGAGATGAGAGGCATCAGCCTTTTTCTCGTTTTTTAGAATCACCAGCAACCGTTTTTCATTCAGTGAAAGTTCCGCCATCTTATACCTCAATTTTCTCTGCTGCTGCATCCATTTTTTCCCTGAAGTCTTTGAGGAAGGCAACTACACGCTCTGCAGTCTCTTTCTTGCAATGGCCGCACATCATCTCGCCACAAATGCATTTCCTGCGAATCTCTGCAAGCTCTTCGTCATCTGAAACCATATGGAACAGATTGAGCAGGTAGAGGGAGCACTTTTCTGGTTCGCCTCCAAGACGCTTCTGTTCCTCCTGGGTCATTTTTCCACCGGTTATCCCGTTCATCACTTTCTTTCTTATCGTTGCTTCCGGCTCATAGAATGAGATAATGCTTTCAGGGATACTACTGGACATCTTGCCACCGGTAAGTCCCGGCATGAAGATGTGGTAGGTGGATGAGGGGGTATAAAATGCAAAACCCCCGTGTGCACGTTCAATAATTCGAACTTTTACACTAACTTCAGAGCATTGCGCACCTTTTATATCGACATGCTCAGCGTACTTCTTTGCATTCGGGAAGGCTGCTTTCACTGCATTAAGTGCCTGCTCCGGAGCATTTTTCGACCGGACGCTTATGTACCCATTCCGCTCTTCAACAGTAAACATGCGGAGTTTGTGGGCGATACCCCGTGTGAGCCGGATATGCGGGTCCTGGTCAATACCTGCTGGTACAATTGTCGGGGCTGGTTCACGATCGATCTGGGGATACAGGATGTCGGCCACCTGCATGATCACACTGTCGGCATGTGCGAGATCAGTCTCGGGAGAGAAACCATAAATCGCAGATAATTCAGAGAAATTCACCTTGGTCGCTGCCTCGAATGCGAGGTCTTTTAACCGTTCGTTTTTACTCTGGGAATAGGTCTGTCCCTCAAACCCAAGGGCATAGAGGCAGGCAAGGTACTCCTTCCCGAATTCTTTGCACTTTTCCCATGAAATATCACGGACTGCATGTGCTTCCCGGTCAGCTATTGTTACATAGCCATTACCGCCCTGTTCAACATGCCAGACCACCTCTTTCATCACCATCAGGTGACCAAGGTGAGGGTGACCACTCGGCATAAATCCGGTGAGGATGTGAAATGGTGAGTGGTTACGTATCGCATTGGCTATCTGGTGGTAATCCCGATGCCCGACAACGATACCTCGACGCATAAAATACGGAACAACAGGAAGTTCCGGGATTACAGGGGCGATAGGGTCGATACCAAAATCTGAGAACAGTTTCTCAACATCAACGGTCTGGTTGTTTGACCAGGGATTTATCTGTTGTTCGGGCATGGTAGGTGCTCACAGTTTGATTCGTGCAAACTCCACGAACTGAATTCCGTTAGTATGTACAGCGCCAAACAACATCTTCTTTTTGACACTGTGAGCCATACGGACAGATCTTGATATGACACTCATCTGGAGCGGGGCCTCCTTTTCGACGGCATGCACGAGCATATCAGAATGGATATTTTTCCCACAGTAGACGCGGAAATGATGACCAAACTTATATCCCGTCCGGGGAGTTAAATTATGCGCCCTGAGCTCAGTATAAACCTTATCTTTCCCGGAAAGTTCTTTGTCGGTTTCACATGCAAGTGAAAAATATTCGTCCTTATTGACAGGGATTTGACCTTTTTTGAGGGCAATAATTCCTTTCCCCATAAGGTAGAGCAGTTCAACCGGAGCCAGCATCAGGCGATCATCGTCAAGCCGTTTGCCAAATCCTGCCAGTTCGAGATCGGAATGAGCTGGCGCCATAACCATTGCGGATTTTCCAATCAAAATCGCTTCAACAGGAGATATTTCAAGAGTGTAATCACAGGGTTCTGCCAGTTTCTGGAGTTTTATCTCGTAATAGGTCAGCTCTTCTTCGTCATCGACAACAGCAAGAACATACTGCTTGCGCATATTTCTCGAGGCAACAACCTCTTCAATGAATTTTTCAAACCAGATTGGATCGCGTTCTGACAGGACACGGACAAGATAGAGTGACTCCCCGGTTCCGGGTTTTTCACCCCGCTTAAATACCCGAAAATCGTGCGGCCCATTCTGAACCACATAACCACGTTCCCGCAGGTCACGATACACCAAAAAACTGCGCAGAAAATTGCTCTGGCCTGCAAACTCAGACAACAGGGTGTTGAAGGTATAATTGCTCACTTCAATTTTCTGGCGATGAAGGAGATAAAGCGCCTCCTGGGGGGATAGTTTTACCCCATCGTGTTCAAGCCGCCCGTATCCACTTTGTTCGTAGAGGATTCGCCCCTCTTTTCCCAAACGAACTACAGTTCCGTCAAATGTTGCCTTCACTGCCTGATCTATTGTGTGTAGAGGATAATAAGAGCATTCTGAGCATCACGAATGCTGATGAGAAATCTAGGGTAAAAAAACTCCAATTATAATCATACCTCAAAAAGAATCTCCGTATAAGGGTTGTATCAGCGGGGGGTCGTGACAGGGAAAAAATCGTCTTTTAACGGGCAAGCTCCCGTACTTTTGCAATATTTCCAGCATCATCCCGTCTCTCATCTACCGGAGTTTCGCAGATAAGTAAGAGATCCCTAAAAACCGGGTGATGGAGAATACGCCGGAATCCTTTTTCTCCGATATAACCCATTCCGATGTGCTCGTGCCGGTCAAGTCCGCTTCCCCGATCGCCTTTTGTGTCGTTTGTGTGAACAATTTTGATTTTTTTGGTTCCGACCTGTTCATCGAACTGAGCGATTGTTTCTGCGATCCCATCTTCTGTACGCATTTCATAACCTGCAGCAAACGCGTGACAGGTATCAAAACAGACACCAACTCGCTCCAGTTTATCCAACCCTTCAATAATCCCATGGATATGCTCAAAACTACTGCCGACACTGTTCTTCTCTCCTGCGGTATTTTCAAGGAGCAGCATCACGCTATTGTCCGAAGCAACAAGAGCGGTGTTGATTGCCCTGATGACCCGTGACCGACCTCCCGCAATACCATCTCCAAGATGGTGACCAAGGTGCGTCACGAGAAAAGGGATTCCTAGCATTCCACAGCGGTTGAGCTCTGTTGTAAGTGACTGAACGGATTTTTCATATATTTCGTCTTTTGGGGAGGCGAGATTCGGCAGATATGGCATATGATCGACCGGCAGGATACCAGTGGTCTTCACTTTTGCCTGGAATTTTTCACAAACTTCTTCTGTTAGTTGTTGAACCGCCCAGCCCCGTGGATTGCGCGAGAACATCTGAAAGACATCGCAACCTGCATCTTTTGCCCTGTCAACAGCGAGGTCGAGCGTGCCAGAAATTGAAACATGGACCCCGACTTTCACCATGCAAGTACCATTCCCGATATCAATGTCATCTGATCAAGTTTCATGTGCGGGATCTATTAGGATATTGTGATTTTCTTACATGTCTCACACAATAACGCCGAGTGCATCCGGTATTCAGCTCCACGCATGAACCAGATGTCTGGTGTTGGTTATAACTACTATCAATAAAAAAAACAGGATCAAATATACCTGAACTATTTTGCTGATGGAAAGACAAGTCAATAACAATGCAGGTAATCTTTTTAGGTACCAATGGCTGGTATGATACTACAACCGGCACTACCTGTTCGGTCCTCGTCCAGTCTGAAGAGTTTGATATCATATTTGATGCGGGGAACGGTATTGCCAAAGCGGACCAGTACATCACCCAGGAAAAGCCCGTATTCCTGTTCATCAGTCACCTTCACATTGACCATATTGCCGGTCTTCATACTCTTGTAAAATTCAGGTTTCAAAAAGGCCTCCACATCTGCACCCAAAAAGGGAATGTGACAGATCTCAATGCATTTGTCCGGGAACCGTATACTATTCCATTTCCTGATTTACCGTACCCGGTGGAGATTATCGAACTACCCGACAGCAGGAATTCCCTGCCGTTCCCATTTGAGTGTTTGCCGCTCATCCATCCGGTACCCTGTCTTGGATACCGTCTAGAAATTGACGGAAAAGTGATCACCTATTGTACCGATACCGGTATTTGCGAAAACGCGATTATACTCGCTCGCCATGCAGATCTCCTCATAACCGAGTGCGGGCTAAAACCCGGTGATGAGAGCCCGGGCTGGCCACACCTTAACCCGGAAAACGCGATCCAAATTGCCCGGCAGGCACATGCCAAACGTCTTGCTATCATGCATTTCGGTGCAGAAGTTTATCGTACTCTCTCGGAACGATTCGAACTCAGGCAGCTATTCAAAAAAGAATGGCCAGATCTTATTGTTGCAACCGATGACCTGATAATTAGCATATAAAAAAGGGGGACCTATTCTTCCAGTTTTTTCATCAGCCACGCCATATTGGCACCGAGTGTTTTCATGGTTATAATGCCTTCATCATCGCTGTTCACATCACCGGGTGCACGCCCGATGCCAATGTTCCAGTACGATGACCCCGGTACGATCATCTGGTTGATGAAGAAGAAGTGGTTGAGGGTATCAAATGCATGGATCGCCCCACCACGACGCACCGCAATCACCCCGGCCCCCACTTTCCTCCTGAACATGTCCTGATTGGCTTTTGCCACAAATCCTGACCGGTCGATAAGTGCCTTCATCTCTGCGGATACATCGGAGAAATATGTTGGTGAGGCAAGAATAATCCCGTCAGCTTCGAGCATTTTTTCTATACAGTCGTTGATGACATCCCCTTTCAGCGCGCACCGCTTATCCTGGTTCTCAAAACATTTCATACATGCAATACATCCTCGTATCTTCTTTCCAGCAAGCTGTACAAGTTCAGTTTTGATCCCTGCTTTTTTTAATTCTTTAAACACCACATTGACCAGAATTGCTGTATTTCCATCTTTGCGTGCACTTCCGTTAAACGCGACAACCTTCATTTCTCTCACCGTTATAATAATCCATTTTCTTCCTGAACAGATAAAAATTTCAGTATTTATGTTTATCAGATATATTTGGTCAGCCTCATGGCACCATCTTAAGAGCCCCCACGCCAAATAGGGTAGCGATATGAATACTCGTATACAATTTTCCGATTTTCACCTGTCACGTGAAATCGGTAAAGCGATAGAAGATATGGGCTTTGAAGAGCCCACACCCATTCAGGCACTCGCTATTCCGCTCATCCAGTCCGGCCATGACGTGACCGCCCAGGCACAAACAGGCACAGGTAAAACAGCCGCATTCGGCATTCCCCTCATAGAGAAGATTGATGCATCACATCGTACCGTCCAGGCAATTGTACTCTGTCCAACACGCGAACTCGCGATCCAGATAGCAGAGGAGTTCTCTGAACTTCTCACCCATCTCCAGCGAATCACGGTTCTTCCGGTATATGGTGGCCAGCCCATCGACCGCCAGCTTCGTGCGCTCCATGCCGGCGTCCATATCGTAATTGGTACACCCGGACGAGTGATGGACCATTTGAGGCGCCGTACACTCTCTCTCGATGCGGTGTCCACTGTGGTCCTTGACGAAGCGGACCAGATGCTTGATATGGGATTCCGTGACGATATCGAACTGATTCTTAAAAAGATCCCACAAAAACGCCAGACTCTTCTCTTCTCAGCGACACTTCCTCAGCCGATTATCGATATATCCAAGCGTTTCATGAACAAACCCGAGTTTGTCCGTGTTGAGTATGCTGAATTGACGGTCCCACAAACGGAGCAATCGTATATTGAAGTCAAAGAGCGCGAAAAACTCGATGTACTCTGCCGGTTGATTGATATTGCCGATCCACACCTCCTTATCATCTTCTGCAATACCAAGCGCAGGGCAGAAGAGCTTGCCGGGAAGGTAAAAGCGCGTGGATACCGCGCTGAGGAACTTCATGGGGACCTTAAACAGTCGCAACGTGACCGGGTGATGGGAGGATTCAGAAAAGGTACCATTGAGATCCTTATTGCGACCGATGTCGCAGCACGGGGTATTGATGTCGAAGATGTCGACATGGTCATTAATTATGATGTACCGCAGGATGTCGAGTACTATGTCCACCGTATCGGTCGGACTGGCAGGGCCGGAAAGAGCGGTAAGGCAATAACTTTTGTTGCCCCAAAAGATTTTACCAAACTCCGGGAGATCCAGCATTATGCAAAAATCCAGATCCCTCGTATTCCCATTCCCACACAGAGTGATGTGGCAGAAACACGGACCCGCACGATGCTTGAAAAAGTGCGTGAAACCATAAACGCCGGAGGAATGGAAACCTATATCCGTATCATCGAAAAGGAAACCGAAGGTGACCTCAGTACCATCGATATTGCCGCTGCACTCCTCAAGTTACAAATGGAACATGGAACCGAGGATGTTCCCGAAAAACGCGAAGAGGTCGATTTTACAGATACCGGTGCAGAACCAGGAATGGTCAGGTTCTTTTTGGGAGTGGGCAGGATCCACAAAGTCGCTCCAAAAGATATCGTAGGTGCGATTGCAGGAGAAACGGGAATCCCCGGCAAAGCAATCGGGGCGATCAGGATCCTTGACTCTTACTCATTTGTCGAAATCCCAAAAGAACACGCAACTGAAGTATATACGATTATGAAAGAACGGACAATCCGTAATCAACCGACCGGGATCGAACCGGCATCCGGGAAACGGGCATAACTCCGAAACTCTCATTTTTCATTTGATTTTTTCATCATCAGCTAATCGAGGTCAGTATCAGGAATATGGATTATACCTTGATCCGCTTCTGTAGCAATGAACACAACCATCAAATACCCTCCCGGGAAACTATCCGGTATGAACAAGTCACTGATAATTGCATCCGCAGGTTTTCTCTGCATTGTGTTTGTACTTGTTGCTGGGTGCATGCAACCTGCAACGCCGCCCGTAACACCAACATTAACTCCTACAGTTACAAGTATTCCCGGAATACCAACACCAAAACCAACATCTGTTTCCTCAACGCCAGGCCCTACACAAACCCTGCCCGAAGTATGGAGTCTTGAGATCCAGGTACAAAGTAATGGTTTTGCCCCGGATCCTCAGATTATAACTACGGTCCGTGGCGGCAAAGGGCTCAATTTTATCCAGCAGGTTGATGTAAAGGTCACAAGGTCAGATGGTATTGTGGAAACGGGTATTATTCCTAAACCACTTAAAGTCGGGGATTCGGTATCCTTAGCCGGCACCACAGCACCCGGATACGTTGACCGGGCAGAAATCTGGGCAACTGACCCACAAGGTGTTAAGGTAAAGATCTTCGATGATTATGTCCCGTTCAGGACTTACAATTAACCACTTTTACTAATCCCTTTTTTATACGAACCTATAACAGGGTTTTTATTTTTCGGTGGCCTTTTGAAGGATCAGGTGCTGTTTAACTTTACCTTTTACGTTTTCTTCCAATCCGGCTATGGTCCTGATGTCCCGTATCGCATCCACTCGATCAATGAGGATCTCTCCCACCGGATCAATGCCAAGATTTCTTAAAAATGCAAAAATTACCCGGGTTATACAGGTGAAGTTCTCTTCACCCTTCCTTCCCGCAACGGAAAATACTAACCCTTTTTGCCCCGTCCGCCCACCAGAGATTACCCTCTCCGCATGGTATGCCTGGCAACGATCGATTACCAGCTTGAGCCCACCTGGTACCGTATTCGTGTAAACAGGAGAACAGACGATAAGAAGAGATGCTCCTCGAATTGCATCGATGATTCGACCCATATCGTCATCAAAGACACAGGTGCCGGTGTTGTAACACTGATAGCACCCGATACAGCACCGGATATCCATGTCATGAGGGAAGATAACCTGGGCTGTCCTGCCAACTTCGTGTGCTGCATCAACTGCCCATCCGGCAAGGATGCTGCAGTTTCCATCTCCCCGGGGGCTGCCCTGGATAATGACAAGATCTGATGACGTCACAACCGGGTTCTCCGTCACCACTTTCCGGTGATTGAGGATAAAACCCATTGGATTATTCCGGATTTCCCGCTCCCATTCATTGAAAATCTGCGTTGTAATATTCGAAGCAGCCAGCGGGACAAGCGGGGAGTACTCAAAGGAATTGGTACGAAAAACCGCAATTACATTTTCCCCTGATTTTAACATGACAGTAAACCGGATCATTCCAGGATATAGTGATGAAAAATCTTCATGATACAGGTTGAGTGCATACTGTATATTACCGGCATTTATTTCAACACTACGCACAACTTCTGAAACCGGTTCCATTATGCATACTATCTTTTTTTAGAAAGACAAAAATGCTCTGCGCGAATGGAATTTTAACAGGGGATTGTAATCTCAAAAAATCACTACGGGATTTTTGTGCACACTATGACACGGTCACAAAAGCAATAAGGTGTGCCACCACAGTAACCGGTAAATCTGGTCGGTGATCTAAATTTCCTTAATTCCTATTCCGTTGCGCATCGGGGCACTGACACAAGAGCGAAACAGACTTTTTGAATTTCCCATAAAAAATCTCGCAGATTGCATTAAGGACATAGGATTCAGGTGTACATCGTGTGCCAGGTGCTGTACCAGGGTATCCAATGGGCATGTATTCCTGCTCGATCGTGATGTAAGCGCCTTACAAGCAATTGATCCTGCAGCTCTCGAACCCGCTCCTGCACCAGAGTTTTGCGACCAGAACGGTATTTTCTACGTATCCGGGTATGCAATACGGACTCAGGATGATGATGCGGGATCCTGCTGGTTTCTAAAGGACGGAATGTGCCGGATTTATGACCGTCGTTTTACCATCTGCCGGATTTATCCTTATATGCTTCACCGCGAACCTGATGAATCAGGAAAAATTGACTGGCGACAATTCTCGGGGCTTGATCAACATGGAGAGTATGATAAGATCATCTCTGATGACGAAAGCCTCGACCTCGCACGTGAAACCAAGGAATACGAAAATGCATTCCTCACACAGGAGATTAGATTTCTCGAATTCATGCAAGAGTATTTTTACAGTCACCGGCTACGTCATGTTCAGAAAGTATACGATGACCAGTTGAGGCGATACAACAGAGGAGAAGAGATGATTGTGATGGTTTATTATGATGGTGTTTTGGAGCAGCACGTTATTAAGAACCGGTAGGCTCTTACCTAGATAACAATCAAGGGGATTTGTTGATGTGCGCCTTCGTTGTTTGAATGAAAAGAGGCTATTTTAATATCATGACCAATTCCCCATCTATGGTTATTGAATAGCATTTTACCAGCAATCGTCATTCATCGTACACTCCCAACCAAATACGTCCTTAATCTTTTGTCTTATCTGGACAAGTCTCTGATTTTTTGAAATTGCCGAATTAGCTATCATTGGTGTTTGTGATTCCATAATCCAAAGTGTCAAAACAACACTATGAAAGCATGGCAAACGAAGTGAGAAAGTGAAGGTGGTAGGGGTGCCTGCAGATATATACGATGTGCATTTCTTTAAACTTTGAAACATAGTGGATTCAATCAAACGTTGTTAAAAGGGATTTATCCTTGTTATGCCCCTTCTTCTAAAAACCAGGTAGATGTATCATTTTTTTTCAGGGTGCAGATGACTTGAAGACCTGATATGCCAATCATTCTCCTGATTCATATGGTTCAGGCATTTGAAGATCCATTCATGGGGAAAAAAGCCACATCGTTTTGTTTACCGGATTCGGCTGGGAGCAGTATCTGCCTTGATAGTTTCAGAGGGACATGGGTTATTTTGTACTTTTACCCGAGAGATAATACACCAGGTTGCACGATTGAAGCAATGCAGTTCAATGCTGCTCTCGAGAAATTTGTAGATCTCGGTGCTCAGGTAATCGGGGTGAGTTCGGATTCTCCTGAGAGTCACCAGAAATTTGCAGAAAAACATAATCTTTCCATACTACTGCTGTCTGATACAGAACATACAGTGCTCAAGGCTTATGATGCCTGGAAACCAAAAACAATGTTCGGAAAAGAGTTGTTCGGCACACAACGGGATACGTTCCTCATCGATCCCCAGGGGATAATTGTTGCAGTATGGCGGAAAGTCAACCCCAAAGGCCATGCCGAGGAAGTCAAGTCTACGCTTCTTGAAAAAAAGAAGTGATGTGATACGGATCCCCGCTTCTTTTTCATTAAGAAGAATTAATTCAGATATTAATTAGAATCTTCATCATGGAGATCACCCTCCATTTTTCAGTCACAACCAAAAAACAAAATGATGATTTGATTTCTCAAATGCTCGTGGTCATTTGCAACCCCGTCTTTTCTACTGGAATTATGAGTTTAATTCTTTAAATTTTGATTTTGGCTTAATATTGACGATTTAAAGGAGATCTTCTAGATAGGAAATTGTATCATTTCCTGTCTACTATTTGCTCATCGCCTATATTGCCTAATAATTTGCTGTAACAATCGTGAATTATGAGCGCACCGACAAATTAGAACTTTTTATGTCGTTCGTTCCAGTGGAAGGAAAGGGGTATAAAAGGATTATCAATTTACCGGATTGAATTAATAATCATAATTTTATAATTAAATCCAGAAAGTCGTTCACTATTAGAGGATTTTATGTCATCAATTCTTGCTCTTTTTCACGATATCGTACTCCTCATATTCCTGGCTGTATGATTCACTCACATTCTTCTGCTTTAAGGAACAAATGGGAACCTCTTAACAGTCAATAAACCCATCCTAATCAGGACCCAATTCCAACAGCATAGGATATAGAACATAAAACTTAACAGGAAACTGGATACGTGGTATTTATATCATGAAACGAATTCTTAAAAACAACAATGAAAAACCATCACACCGTTGATCTGAAAGCCATTGCAATGAACGCAATGAGGAAATATGGTTTTGAACCCTTGTTCCCAAATTCCGTTGTCCGTGAAGTCGCTTCAATTCCTGTGAAATTGCTTTCGGATCTCAAGGAAAATTCCAAAGACCTGCGTTTGCTTCTCTGGTCATCTATTGATAATTACGATTCCATGGATCTCGACCAGATAGAATTTGCAGCACGAGGGCCAGATGGAGAGATCCAGGTAAAGATCGCCATTGCTGATGTTGATACATACGTTCAGAAACAATCGCAGACCGACCTGCATGCATCCCATAACGGGACCTCAGTCTATACCGGCATCGAGACATTTCCCATGCTGCCAGACAAACTCTCAAAAGGTATCACCTCCCTATTGCCAGGTCAGGACCATATGGCGATCGTTATTGAATATACCGTGTTGCCTGACGGGGATGTTCGACGCGGGGATATTTACCGGGCACTGGTATCCAACAAGGCAAAACTCGTCTATGAGGAAATCGGAGACTGGCTTGAGGGGATTAAAGATATTCCCCGATCAGTTAGGGAAATACCTGACCTTGAAGAACAGATCCGGTTGCAAAGTGAAGCTGCCCAAAATCTGAAAAAATACCGGATGGCAAAAGGAGCGCTCGATCTCGAAACCATTGAAGCCAATGCTGTGGTGGAACAGGGGTTAGTCAAGGATTTAGTCGTCCAGAAGAAGAATATGGCACGAAGCATAATAGAGGAGTTCATGGTAGCAGCTAACGGGACTATGGTAGACTACTTAGGAAAAGCCGGTATACCAATGATCCAAAGAGTTGTCCGCACACCAAAATACTGGGATGAAATCGTCATAACTGCAGCGACATATGGTGAGATACTTCCCGCTGAGCCAGATTCCAAGGCACTCTCGGTATTTCTCAACCGCCAAAAAGAAGCAGACCCTGACGGTTTTCCGGATCTCTCACTGACTATAGTTAAACTCATTGGGCCAGGTGAATATATGACGCTCGAACCCGGTGAACCCCCATATGGTCACTTTGGTCTGGCAGTTACCGACTATACCCATGGCACGGCTCCTAACAGGCGCTATGTAGATCTGATTATTCAACGGCTCATAAAATCAGTACTTGACATGGTGCACACCCCCTATACACCACAAGACCTTATTGATCAATCCATATGGCTGACCGGCAGGGAGAAAGGATCCAAAAAGGTCGAACGTTTTATGCGAAAGGCCGCTGCGGCTGAGCTCCTTCAAGACAGGATTGGTCAACCCTTCGATGCAATCGTCACCGGTGCATCTGATAAAGGAACCTATGTCAGGCTTATGACTCCCCCGGCAGAGGGACGGATCATGCGGGGCGAACATGGCCTTCGGGTTGGCGAGAAGGTTCGCGTACGCCTTTTGAAGACGGATCCTTATAATGGTTATATCGACTTTGAATATATGGGTTCATTAAGAAAATAATCAGGGAACAGGATGCGGTTTGAAAAGTATCTAAACGTTCAGGTGTTCCCCTTTCCATACTGATAAGATACCTGATAGTCAAGTACTTATGATGAAATATACCGCACGACATTTGCAAAAATTCCTGAGTGAAGGCAAAATTGATTCTAAACTCTGGACAGCACACTTTCCCCGGGTGCTTGTATCCCACGTGCCAACCTGTGATGAGTGCAAGGATTATCAAAATAATGCGTGTAAAGGAGGACAAAATCCGGTGGATTGTTTCCTTGCCATAAAACCCGGTGCCAACCAACCTTCGGCAGCAGTAACGGGAGATGATTCACCCCCGGAGAAAAACCGGAAATATTACCGCAGCAGCAGAGGGAATGTCAAAGCGCACCCAACAGGGATAAAAAAAGGGTACGACCAGTCAAAGATATAACCGTGTAAGGGTTTGATTACCTTACCGAATTCCTGAAGTAAAACCCCGGCAATTCCATTTTAATTAATTATTTTTCACAACATCAACTTCGACAATTCAGGGAACAATAAAATTTCGTGATTATTAAGATGAAAATATCCGGTGAAATTCCCTATCATCAGAGACGCACCGTATCTTCAGGTTCTTAATATTAGACTATCTAATTGTATTTCAATAAAAAAATCATCAGTTCTTTCCGATACCATGCCCGAGGAAACACCTGAAACGGATCGATGTGCATGCGAAAAAGGGTCCGATACTATCCAAAAATTCTTCCATCGCCCTTTTTTCCTGAGTTTAACAATCGGCATTCCTTTCTGCGTATTCAAGCTCCTTTTTGGTATTACCGCAATCCGTATTGGGGATCAGAATAATCTTTTCTTAACCCTTTTAGGGTGGCTGGTGATATTCTGGGCGACCACTGATCTCATTATGAATATAGGAAGATCCGCGCTTGATCTTCTCCACCGCCCGGCACATTTTGAATACTGCACTATTGCCCAGATCGGCCGCATTTTTCATAAACCGTTGGTCTTTCTTGCAATCGACACCCTCCTGACATTCGGGATTATCTGTGCTATGCTCTGGTCGGGCTGGATCACAAAACTCACTTCCTTTGAATTAATCCTGTGGTACTCTGCTACAACCCTGAACCTGATCAGCCTCTCTCTAGTGTCAATATATAATGAGATAAAAATTGTTTGAAACCAGAAAGATTAACGCTGGGAAGAAACCCGGAAATTTTTATCAGGAATAACCCCATAATTGCGCGAGAAATCACCAGAACAATTCGCGCTGACGAATCCCCAATAGGGAATTTTGTCGGAATTTTTGCATTAATCGCAAAAAATCACATAAAAAAATACAGAACCGTTTGAAAGAAGACCATAAAACTTCCACTCTTTTTTAAAATGACGATTACAATTAAATTCTGGTTCTACCGTAAAGTTTGGGAAAATATTACTAAAATTGTCATCATTTGAGTTTTAATGGCAGCAATACATCCAGATTTCCTACCGCACAATGACTTGCTGATATAGTGAAGTTCTTATGCTCGGGCGGCGTATAGTATTCCACAGTTTTATACTGTATGAGTAATATTATGTATGGATCAAACAATTATGGCGGCTCCAGAAACTTTGGCGGCCCAAGGGACTCCGGTCCACGTGAAATGACGAAAGTAATCTGTTCAGACTGCGGCAAGGAATGCGAAGTTCCCTTCAAGCCAACCGAAGGCAGGCCAGTATATTGCAGGGATTGCCTGCCGAAACACCGGAAACCCCGGTTCTAATTTACAAATTTATCATCTTTTAATTTTTTCACTTCTTTTGTGATTCTGATATTATTTTAATAGACCTTTCCTCAATGGAATTATTTTGCATCATCGCCGAGAGCTTCACGGCTTCGCATCTGGTAAAGAACCATCGGATCCATTTCTTTGAACGCATCTTTGGCAGTCCGCATGATAACATTGGTAATACCGCTGTTAACGATCATCTTCGAGCAGAGGAAACAGGGCCATATCTGCGTGAGATCATCGGTTGCGACATCAAATCCCGCCAGATAGAGGGTGCATCCGCGTGCATGTTTTCCCGCTTGGAGGAGCGCGTTCATCTCTGCGTGTACGCTCCGGCAGCGCTCATAATTTGAGCCCGAGGGGATATTGTGATCTGTTCGCCAGCACGTATTGAGTTCAGTACAATCCATTTGTTTTCGCGGGGCTCCCGTATATCCGGTGGAAACGATCGTATTATATTCATCGACGATAATCGCACCGAAGTTGCGCCGCAGACAGGTGCCCTGGTGGGCACACCGCAGTGCGAGGTCAAGAAAATAATGATGCCTGTTGGTCCGCATGTGAAGAAAGTATAGAAAAGCCCGGTATTAAAGAAGCATGGTTTGACGCAGGGAGTATTCCAAATGGGATTATACAATAGTGGAGATGAAATAGAATATCACTGCAAAGTGCAGAACCAGAAACACCGGTACAAGCAGAAATTTTTTTTTGAGGGTTTTATGGCGGAAAATATTCATCGCACTATATGCTCCAATTGGACCAATCAATGCCAGGATAAGTAATCGCTTTTCTGAAGTTCTCCGAGAGTTTCTTTTTGCTTTTCCCTTGTCATATGCATATATACAGAAGACAATACCATTGAGAATTACATAAATTGCCAAAAATATTTCAAAATCTAAAATTTTTACCATCTCAATAAAAAAACCCGCTTTTTATGTCCTGATTATCTCATTTGCACCATTATTCAATAATACTTCAGGTAAAACGAAGGTGATATAACATTACGACTTGAGGGAAAAACACCATTCACAGTACTTATGCTCCGGGTGAGGATCCGGAGGGGCAAAGATGCATTCGACCTGTATCCTGCGATCAATTTCCCGGGCAAAACCCGTAAACTCCGTACGATGCATTTCCCGGCACACATACTCTCCCAGACCCCGCCTCAACCGTGCTTCCTCGGTCGGACATGATGGAACGGAAAGAATGACCTCATTGTATCGTTCATCAATGGTATATCCAACGATCATTGCCCAAGGAAAATGGCGTAATGCCCGAACAAACCCAGTCAGGCCCTTTTCGGTGATATTAAATCTTCGGATGATATCCTTTGCGGCCATACCGGCCACCCGCCCCCAAACCCGTTCATTGACCAACTCAGCCTCTGGTTGCCCATATTTTTCTGTGATAGAGATGAACCAGAAGGCATCTACTATCCGGTAATGCCAGAGAAGAAATTCAAGGTATTGGTGTTTATCTGCGTCATTCATCTGGTCAAAGATCTCAAGGTCCATACAGCTCACGCTTTCATTATCAGGCTTAACAATGATATAGGATATTTACAAATAAATTAGGAAGATATCGTTTGACCATGTATATCCGATTGGCCCGGATACGTTCTGTTGATTGGTTTGCCAACAAAAATGACACAGCATTTCTCAGAACGATTAAACCTGGTTAGAGCGGGGAGCGGTAGTCGAGATATCAGTTAACAAGTCTGCTACAATCAAGGAGGATGCCCTGATTTCGAGATCAGTTGCCGTGATTTATTGGATAATTCACTGATATCAGAGCTGATGAAAGACCGTATCGCAGTCGAACAAGAGAACTCCCTGTCAAATAATCTCATTATCACAGACGGTTTCAGGCATTTGTGGACCTGATCGGTTCCCTCATCTATCACAAGAGAACAAAACTATAGTAGCGTGTACGTTCATGCCAACAACCCCAGCAATCGACGAATTTACAATTGGACGCATTTCATCGGGAGGTTCAAACACCTTCCCCGGACAACAAAATTTGCTCCTTTCAAGTACAGGAAAGGTTACCTATGATTGACAGGGTATTTGGAAGACTTGCAGAGGTTATCAACCACCATCCCAGAAGGGTGGCAATTGTCCTCGGAATTGTGTTTATCATTGCATTGTATGGTGTTACACTTATCACCATGGAGACGGGCAACGATACTTACCTGGATAAAAATTCTCCTGAGGGGATCCTCAATAATCACTATGCTGACACATTTTCCTCAAATGCTCTCATTCTTATTGTCGAAACCAGTGATCCTCTCAGTCCCCAGGTACTCAGCTATATCGACGGAATTGAACGGGATATTAACCAACAGGAAAATGTAGAGGGATCGGCAAGTGTTGCTGATCTTCTTAAAAGTGCAAATGGGGGGGTGCTGCCACAGTCCAAAGGAGAGATTGATAACATTGTTGCCCGGATACCTCCGGAGGTAAAATCTACCGCCATACCGTCAAATGTACTCACACTGGTACAGATCACCCTCTCACAGGGACTGTCTGAAAAGGCAAAGAGTGCCACGTTGAAAAATGTAGAGGCCCTGATAGATCACAGCAGCCCGCCACCCGGTGTAAAGATCTCAGTTTCTGGTAGTGCAGCATTCTCAGAACAGATGAAGGCCGAAATGGGATCTTCCATGGGTATCCTGATTGGTAGTGCAATGGTGCTGATGGTCATTGTTATGGGCATCCTGTTTTCCTATGCCAGCCACCGTTTCCTCCCGGTAATTTTCGTGGGCCTGGGTCTGACAACAGCAATGGGCTTCATGGGACTTGCTGGTATTCAGCTCAATATGGCAGTGCTTGGTGCTTTTCCGGTTATGATCGGTCTGGGCATTGATTACGGGATTCAGTTCCATGCGAGACTCGACGAAGAAGCCCGAAAGGGATCGCTAGACAAGGCCATATCGGTAATGGTGACCCGGACGGGTCCTGCCGTGATGTATGCAATGCTTGCCACCTGTATGGGATTTATAGCGATGTTTATCTCGACAGTCCCCATGATCCGCTCATTCGGGCTGGTGGCAATGATAGGTGTCATGAGTTGTTTTATCATATCACTTATCGGAATCCCGACGGTTGCTCATCTCGTCAACTATACACCCAAACAACAAAAAACTGAACTCTGTTATGCTACAGGAGAAGGAGCATGCGAGAATATCCCCTCGCAAACACATGGTCTTTCCAATAGTCGAGCACAAAAAAAGAGGTCCTGGTCATATGGCCAGTTCCTGACAGATATTTCAGTTAAAATTGCGAAAAATCCAATACCAATTCTTCTGATTGCAGGAATGGTTGCCCTTGTGGGTTTCCAGATCGATCCACAGATCCCAATCGAAACAAGCGAAAATGCTTTTGTTCCCAGTGATATGCCGGCCAAAGTCCAGATGGATAAAGTGACCGGTATTCTCGGTTCAACAAGCACCGCTGATTTCATCATCCAGGGAAGTCGGGTCACTGATCTTGATACGGTGAGGTGGATGAAGGAATTCCAGGAACATGAGCTCGCCCATCACCCCGAACTAACCCGTGCGACAAGCATTGTCACGTATATCCTTGCATATAATGGGGGGGTTTTACCCGAAGACCAGAGCCAGCTGAATGCCGTGATTGAAAAGATCCCTCCTGAAGTAAAAAAATCCTATCTCAGTGGATCGATGGAAGGCGTTATCCGCTTCAATACTATCAAGATGGAGATGAGCTCACTGGATAATCTCAAGGTCCAGATGGAAAAAGATATCAAATTCCTGCAGCCACCTGCAGGAATTACTCTCGCACCGGTCGGGTCGTTTTATCTTTTCACGTCTCTCATCAATGGCCTTGTATCATCAAAAGAAGCAATGACCATACTTGGCTTTTTACTCGTCTTTGTGTTCCTTGCAGTTGTATACCGTCGCATCGATGCAGTTTCCCCGCTTGTACCGATTATCTTTATTGTAGGGTGGAACGCGGCGGCGATGTATATGCTGGGAATCGCTTATACTCCGCTTACAGCGACACTGGGTTCCATGACAATTGGTGTTGCCGCTGAATATACGATCCTTGTGATGGAACGATATGAAGAAGAACAGGAGCGTTTGCATGACCATGTTGCTGCAATTCAGGAAAGTGTGAACAAGATAGGTACTGCCATAACAATCTCCGGTCTTGCCACCTTCTTTGGGTTCTCAGCGCTGTGTCTTGCAAGCTTCCCAATCATCAGCAATTTCGGGATTACGACCCTGATAGCTGTCGGGTTCTCATTGATTGGAGCGATCTTTATCATGCCGGCAATTCTTTCTGTCATGGGGGATCTGACTGAACGTCTGGAAGAAAGGAAGAAACGTTCCTTATAGGATCAAAAAAGTCACATTAAATGGGGAGTAAATGAACATCTGGGAATAATAGATTTAATTCTTTTTTTACAAATTTCTGGTAACAAAAAACGTTTATGAAATGAGATAGGTGTGGCCATCTGCATGTTTCACTTACGTTATAATTACCGTTCGATATGGCTGCCGTCACAAAATGGCTTATTATATGATTTTCCACAGCGACAGAGTGTCACCCTGTTCCGGATTTCATAAACATGACTATCAGATGATTCAACCGGAATACCCCCACGTACCCAGAGAGGACCGTGTTCACTCCGAGAGGGGTATTCAATGACCACAATGGATTTTTCGAATTCGGGTTCAAGTGCCTTGCCGCTCTTTTTGTCCCACACAACAAGACGCCCGGATGGACAATTTCCTGCTTCTTCGATTGCAATGTCCCTGGCTTCAGGATTACCTGATTGCCGCGTAAGATTCCATATCCCTCCTGCACGCATGCAAAATCTCGCATGGACACACATGTTATCAGCATCAGTAAGCGACAGGGAGGGTCCATTAATCCTGTCTGCCCGTTCAAGATATGGCGCGTCATCTTCCGTCTCGGTTCCATCAAAGTGGATTTTTAAGTGCGTACCGTCACAAAAAGGTTTATTTTTCGATTTCCCGCAGCGGCACAGGGAATATTGTTCCTGGAGGGGAAAAGTTGTCACTTCATGCCAGTTACTGCAATATCCTTCTGAATCGTTTCGGATTTCTTTTATTTGGAGTGGGATTCCTCCAGAAACGAGGTAAGGGCCATTTTTGCAAACACTGATCCTCTTTCTATCGTCATGGGAGGATGAGGAATTTTCATTTTTTTCGGACATAATGCTCCTGCTTTCCTTTTCACTATTATATTTTTACCGTTTCTGATCAATTACGTTTCTATACTTTTAAATTGGCATGAGAGTTTTTGTGTAAGAGTGTAAAAGTGTAAATAAGATCCCTATTATTTCTGGTTCTCTTCGGTCTGGTGTGCCGGGCAGAAATTGCAGATGGAGTAGAAAACCTCTTTTTCTTTGTCCCGGATCAGGCAATAATATTCACGTCCCCTCTGTTCAACAAAAAAGCCACCGGGAAATGGCATTCCCACAGGATGTCCCGGTTCATCGAGGACAAACATGGTAAATGCTGCCATCAGGTAGTAAAATAAACGGTTCTTTGGATTCCGGAAGTAAGGGT
>Ga0209048_10000696_pt1 | contig 35581 bp, 33 predicted proteins | sample FrelakmetCRP12CR_FD_187146 | JGI IMG/M metagenome (GOLD analysis project Ga0209048, IMG submission 187146) | Freshwater lake sediment microbial communities from the University of Notre Dame, USA, for methane emissions studies - CRP12 CR (SPAdes)... | ecosystem: Environmental > Aquatic >...
GCATCCATAATGGTCATTGAAGACGCTGACCGTTTCGGCCTCTCACAGCTTCATCAATTCCGCGGCCGTGTCGGCCGCGGCGAGCACCAATCATATTGTTTTCTATTCACCGGTTCTGATTCAGCCAAAACTGCCGACCGCCTTACTGCTCTCGCCGAAAGCAACGACGGCTTCAAAATCGCCGAGAAAGATCTAGAGTTGCGCGGCCCGGGACACTTTTTCGGCACCCTGCAATCGGGACTGCCCGACATCGCCATGGAAAATCTGAGCAATATCAAACTGATTAAATATTCCCGCGCCGAAGCGCAAAATCTTTTAAATATTGATCCCGAACTTAAAAAACATCCGGCAACATTAGGGGCTTTAAGAATATTTCAAGAGAAGATTCATTTAGAATAATAAGAAATCAGCCTACAAAATTTACAACCACAAATTCAAGCGAGTGAGCGTTAAAAAATTTATCCGATTAACCACCCTAGCTAATTTACTACTACAAATTGAGGTTTGCGAACGTTAAAAAATTTTTAGGTCCGCCTCGGGGCAACCAAAAATTTTAGCGAGCAAGCCGAAAATTTGTTAGTAAATTAGCTTCGGGTGGCCCTTTCTTTTGTTACTTTTCTTGCGGGGCAAGAAAAGTAAGGATAACAAAACAAAAAACCCACCTTGCGGTGGGGTTTTTTGTTATTCAAGATTATGAAATTCTTGATACATTGACTGCGTTCGGTCCCTTAGGACTTTCAGCAACCTCGAATTGAACCTTGTCGCCTTCCTTCAGATCATTGTACTCCACTCCTTGGAGTTCCTTTGAATGAAAGAAAAGATCCTTGTCACTACCTTCAACGGTAATGAATCCGAATCCGCGGTCGGTCAATCTTTTGATTGTTCCTGTTTGCATTTTCTTTTGCTTGTATTGGTTAAATATCATTCGTCGCGATGCAAAAGGAAGTTCGACTACACTATTGTTGCATGCTCCTGTGATATATAAATAATAGCAGAACTAAAGCCTTTTGTCAATTCGAATTCTTCACGGTTTTTAATCTTGGATTATTTTGGCTTATTTAAAGCAATTTTATCTTCAATGGCCTCCTTATAGATTTCCAGCAATTTTTGGGCGCAGATTTTGTCAGTATATTTTTCACGCGCGATTCTAAGGCCGTTTGCGCCCATTTCTTTTCTTAATTCCTCATTATTTATCAGCTCTGAAACCGCCTCGCTAAATTCTTTTTCATTTTCAGACACGAGAAACCCGTCAATTCCATTTTTTACCAAATCGCAAATCCCAGTCGCATTGACCGCCACCACTGGCAATCCCATATACATCGCTTCTGTGATAATCATGCCTTGCGTTTCCGATTTGGAAGCGTAAACAAAAATATCTCCAGCGGCAAAATAGTCTTTTACTTCTCCCTTTTTTACCTGCCCGGCAAAAACAATCTGATCACCAACTCCCGCGCTCTCCGCCATCTTGCGCAGTGGCTCCATAAGATAACCGCCGCCTATTGACAAAAGTTTGGTGTTTTTATTTTTCTGCAAAACTGGGATTACTGAACGGAATAAAAATTCCGTGTTTTTTTCGCTGGTCAGGCGGCAATTGAAAAACAATACTACTTCTTCTCTTTTTATTCCAAATTTATTTCTTATTTTTCCGCCATCCGCGTTTTCAAAAAAATTCTCCTCCACACCAGTAGCCGCCGCTTTGACATTTGGATTGGTCACGCCCCACTTTCGGATAATTGGGATTACGGACTCGGTTGGCGTTATAATATAGTCCGCCTGATTGGCATAATTTTTCGCGTTTCTGATCGCCCACCAGGCCGCCAGCTTTTCCGGAATAATTGGAAAAAAATGAGCGTATTGATCATAAAGAGTATGCCAGGTAAAAACCAGCGGGATTTTCTTTTTCCGCGCCCATTTGGCTGCCGCCATACCCAAAAGATTGGGATGCTGGGAATGGATAATGTCCAAATCCAAACCGGCGATAATTTTATCCATTTTCCGGGAATACGGGATCGCCAGCGGAAATCTGAATTTAAATTTAATGTCGATTGAAGGATAGCGGAAAACACGCGGATCGTTGTCAGTATAACCTTTCCATCTCGGAGCGAAAATAAAAACTTCGTGCCCTATTTTTTTAAATTGAGCGCGGAAACTTTCAATGGAGCAAGTTACCCCATATGGATTGGGCAGATAATTATTGGTAAAAATCCCTATGCGCATAGGATAATTTTATAATTTTTAATTTTGTAATTTTATAAATAAATCTTAATTTATAAATTTTTAAACATTAAAACATTAAAAATTATTTAAAAATTAAAAATTGGAAATTAAAAATTTGAAGTAATTGTAAGCCAAATTAATCAATCAGTTACATAGATCCTTAAAGAGACTCGATAAACTTGAGAATATCCTCAAATACGTGTTCGTTTTTGATGTCAGAAACAAAAGTGTGATAGGCCTGCTTTACGTATTTTTTCTGCTTTTTTTTGGATTTCGCGTCAGCATACATGCGCTCTAGGTTATTCTTGGCCACTATATGATCGTGGGTAGACTGGATCATTAAGCAGGGTTGGGTAATTTTGGGCAAGGTTTCTCTGGTTTTTTTGATCAAGTCAAAAGTTTCCAAAGCGCTTTCAATTGGATATGTCTGATAGGATATCAGGCGCGTGATGGTAGTTGAGAGCCCGAATGTCGGCGGATAAAATTTTCGATGATATTTTCCAAAAAATTTCATTATTTTTGCCGCGGCTACCGTTGCCGTTTCGTATTTTATTTTATACGGCATCGCCATCAAGACCAGGCCGGCGACATTATTGTCTTCAGCCGCAAAATGCACCGCCAGATTGGCACCGATCGAGGTTCCCCCGATAAAAACCTCTGCGCATTCTTTTTTTAATTCTTGCTGGGCTAATTTCACATCATCGAGCCAGTCCGCCCATTTCACGCCTTCCAGATTTTTGGGTTCCGTGCCGTGTCCTTTTAGCATCGGCCCATAAACCGTGTAACCGCTTTCGTTCAAATATTTTCCCAAGCGCCTGACTTCATAGGGGGTCGAGGTCCAGCCATGCACCAAAAGCACGCCCTTGCCGTTCGTGCCCTTAAAATAGAAGGCTTCGTTTAAAAATTCCTTTTCTTCCATATAAAGCAAGCTGGGATCAGCAAACAACACGCTTTTTACCTTGTTATAGATTCTTTTTACCATAATTATAATTTTAACCTTTTTACGCTTATTTGCAAAGCTCGAAAAAGAAAATTTTGAAACCCGCTATTGGACGCTTCATTACTAAATTGCCTCCTTTTTCACATCCCCAATTTTGCTCGAATCCCTGAGTGTTAAAGCGACAAAGGCTCCGAATGCCGTCGCGATTGAAGCGGTTAAGAATACCTCGCGATAAGCTAATATTTGAGATTTAAGTACGACTAATGAGGGCACGAGCGAAGCAAATTTTGGATCGTTGATAATGGTATTGGCCCCGACCTCCAAAACTTTTGATTCAGTCACATTGCTCAGCAGCGTTCCAAAAAGCGCTATGGCCACAGCCCCGGCAATATTTCTAGTTAAATTAAGAATGGCAGAAGCTATTCCCACTTCGTGAGCAGGCACTGAACTGGCCACTGCGTTGGTGAGCGGTGACATGCCGAGGCCCATTCCGACAGCCAATATCATAAGCGGCAACGTCAGTTCCGAAGCGGAAGTCCTAGCATCAAGCCCAGTGAAAAAATAAATGGCCAGCGCCACCAGAAGCATTCCCAGTGAAACGCTATAGCGAACATGCATTTTCTGCGCGAGTTTTGCTCCCAAAGGAGCAGCCACAAACATCGTCAGAGCCATCGGCAAAAACAGGAAGCCCGTTTGGGTGGCGTCATATCCCAAATATGTCTGGACAAAAATAGGCAGTAAAAACATCGCTCCCATCATTCCCCCGAAAGAAATGAAAGAAACCACGAGAGCGGAAACAAAAGTTTGGTTTTTGAAAAACTTGAGATCAATCATCGGACTGGGATGCTTTTTTTCAAACTGGACAAACCAAAATCCAAAAATCAAAATCAGAGCATAGCACAAAATACTGGCGAGGGATGTCCATTCCCATTCCCGCCCCTTTTCCAAAACTAGAACCAAACTGGAAAGCGCGACGGCCAGCGTGGCGGCTCCATAAAAATCAAACTCGCGTCTTTCCTTACCCCTGTCATTTGGAAGGTAGAGCAGCACCATAAAAATGCCTAAAATTCCTACGGGAAGATTGATATAAAACAACATTCGCCAGGAATAAAGATCGACCAATGGTCCGCCGACTAGCGGCCCGAAGACAGCAGAGGCGGCGAAAGAAGCCGACCAAATTCCCAATGCTTGCGCGCGGGATTTTTGATCAGCAAAGTTTTTAACGATAAGCGACATGGCAGTGGGATAAATGGCGGCCCCTACTAAACCTTGAATCGCCCTAAAAAATATCATCGAGGAAATATTCCAGGCCATTCCCGCCAAAACCGAAGAAATAATAAAACCGATAAAACTCCAGAGATAAATCTTTCGATCTCCGATTATATCGCCCAGTTTTCCAAAAACAGGAACGAATACGGCATTGGAAAGAATGTAAGCAGTGGCAATCCAGCTAGCCAAGGAAACGGAAATGCCGAAATCGTTAATCATTTTGGGCAAACCCAAATTAACCACTGTCCTATCAAGCCCGATGAGCAGTGTTCCCACCATAACCGTGGCGAGAACCAGCCATTTGCTTTTTTCCGGGTGATTTTCTTGCATCATAAAGATATTCAGAAAACTCCTTAATTTTTATACACCCAGATTTTGGCTGACATCCCATTTTTCAGCTCGGAATATATTTCCGTGTTAAAGCGAACTTTAATCACAAATTCACTGGTAGCTCTTTTGTCGGAAATGCTAAAAGCCAGGCCCTTGTCTTTTGAGCTAGGACTGATTTCATCGATAAAGCCTTGGTATTCCTTGGAACCATACGCGTCAACCGTAAAAATTACCCGCTGTCCCACCTGAATGTCTTTGAGCCCTTTGTTTTCTTCGATTGTTCCTGCGACCCGCAAGTCCGAAGGTTTTATAATTTCGACTACCGCCTCGCCATGATTGAAGTTTCTGCCAATTTCATTTTGAACCTTAACCACTAGGCCATCTTCGCGGCTCCTGACAATTTCGTCGCCGACCTGGGCAACTGGCTGATTTTTCCGAACCGTGTCCCCTTCCTTGACCATAAGTGTTTCCAAAATTCCCCCGTTTTGGGAAGACAAGTCGATCTGCGGAGCAGAAATTTCTCCTTTCTCAATGTAAACCCGGCTGGCATTAGTTTTCCAATAGGCATATCCTCCGATAACTGCCGCGACAAGGATAATCAAACCGCCAAAAGCGATTTTTTTATCCACCTTTCTTTTAAATATTTTTTTTGGTTCCCTTTTTTCCGAAACATCAGTTGGTTCAAATGCTTCCATATTTTTTATTTAGATTGATTAAAGGCAACTATTTCGTCCTGCTCTCCGATACCAGATAAAATTTCAACATTGCCCATTTGATCATTCGCTCCCAGCCGCACCTCTTTTTTGATTTGAGCGCCATCAGCTCTGGCCAGCACGAATGCTTTTCCATTTTCTTCAAAGACTGATTTTTCCGGAATAATAAGCGTGTTTTTCTTTTCTCCCAAATTTAGCATTATATCCGCCATCATCCCCGACTTTAGCTTATCCAGAAAAAAAGATGGAGTTAGAGTGACTTTATACGCAGAAACATTAGCCACGTTTGTTTCGACCGGTTCAATAGCAGAAACTGTTGCTTCCAAACCCTCCGTCTCATTGGCATCGATTTTCACTTTCGCCTTGCCACCCACGGAAATTTTTGCCACTTCAATTTCTGAAACAAAGGCCTGGATTTCCAACGCCTCGCCGCCTGCCAAGGATATGACTGGCGTGTAATAGTAAACGGCCTCGCCTTCATCCAATGATTTTTTAATAATGACTCCGTTTGCGGGCGCATAGAGCTTGGTTTTGCCAATTTGCAGCCCTGCATTTTGCACTGACTCACCGGCTTTTTTGAGCAGGGACTCTTTGGCCCTGATATTAGATTCCGACTGCTCTATAATTTCTTTCTGGACTTTTTCGTCGTATTTATTGGAAGAAGAATCTTTTTTTACACTCTTTAATTTGTCTTCTTGAGCATCCTTGTCATCTTTCGCCTGCTCAAGCTGGTGTTGTGCTACTTCTTGATCGGAAATAGCTTGCGCGTAGGAAATATTGGCTTCTTCCGGGTTGAGTTCGGCTAGCAGCTGCCCTTTTTGCACCTTATCGCCAACTTTCACATAAATTTTGGCTACTTTTCCAGATCGTTCAAACCCTAAATTGAGAGTGTTTTCCGGCTGGATTTTTCCTGAAAATCTAAGCTGGTCGGAGATATCCCCCCTTTTCGGCTGGATAGTCCCAATGGGTGATTTCGCGTTTTGCGAACTAGCCAGGGAAACGCCTACTAGCACGGCCAAAAGTACGACGAGGGAAACAGGCACGATAATGTTTTTAATTTTATGCATAAAATTAAATTTAATTAGTTTGGTTATTCTTTGGGAGCGGATAATTTTTCCAAGATCCTTATGAGTGATTTCTGTTCTCTCTCGGTTAACTTTTTAAAAACATTGCTCAATCTTTTCATTTTTTTCCGCATCGTCCTTTCCAAAAGGTCTCTGCCTTTATCGGTCAGAAAAATAAGCGTGGCCCGGCGGTCATCTTTAGATGATCCCCTTTTGAGCAGTTTTTTTTGTTCCAGTCCGTCAATAAGGGGAGTGAGCGAGGGAGGAGCGATAGAAAGATAATCCGCCACGTCTTTCATTAATGGATTTTTCCGCTCTTCTATGAATTTCAGAGTTTCCAGATGAATCATAGAAAGGCGGTCCATCGCGTCGATCTCATTCTCCTGACTTTCCTGCCGGATATTGCGGCTGGCGGTGAAAATCAGGGAAATAATACGGTTTTCAAAAGATTCACTATTTTCCATATGCTTACATTATCTTATTATTAGATTACCTAACTATATTAACAAGGTTGCTGATTTCTGTCAATATGTCTTTTAAAAAAAGGTGTTCCCTGCCGTCGCCATAAATTTAAAAAATCCTCAGCGAGTGAGAACTTTTTAAAATATCTGTACCGCGTAGGGGATTCGAACCCCTGATTTCCAGGATGTCACCCAAGGGGTGATCAGCCTCTGGCTGAAAAACCTGGCAAATTCGTACCGCGTAGGGGATTCGAACCCCTGATTTCCAGGATGAAAACCTGGCGTCCTGGACCGGGCTAGACGAACGCGGCATAATTATTTTCTATTCTTTCTAATAATTCTTTCTTTTTAAAACTATTATTTTTTAATTCCAATTCTCTCTCACGGGCGAGCTTTTTTGTTATATAAGCCTCATAATAAATCAGTTCAAAGGGTATGAGGTGTTTTATTGATTTCGTCTTGCCCTGATTATGCTCTGCAAATCTTTTTCTTAAATTATCCGTACTTCCGATATAATGATATGATCTAATCTTGCTTTTGATTATATAAACGTAGTGCATATTTTTTGTATAGGATGTCACCCAAGGGGTGATCAGCCTCTGGCTGAAAAACCTGGTGTCCTAACCACTAGACGATGGCGCCATTTGCGGAAATTTTTCATTTCCGAATAACAGTAGAAAGCATAACATAAACTAAAAAATAAATCAAGCCTCTAGGCTGTACATGAGTTAGAATAATATAAACATCTTTTTAAAACATCAAAAAACTCCCCTTGGGAGTTTTTTGATTAAGTAAGACTATGCCTTATTTTTATTCGCAACAACTTATTTTTTCCGCGTGAAAGTAAGCAGGGTCTTTTGAATCTTGCCGTCCAACAGCCCGTATAATTTTCCCCACCGCATAATCCGGAGTGTATGGAAAAAAATTACTACTGCTAAAAGTTAAGGTTTCGAGTTCGCCACCTTCTTCCTGAATCACGACAATCTCATTATTAGCGCTCACAACCTTACCCTCTACGGCGATTTTTTTGGGCATGTGCCGATTAGCATAAAGTCCCTTGATCAACTGATCTCCGCCCATAACTGCAAAAAAAGCGCCCAAAAAAACTATCACCACCAAAAGAACCGCGGCCGGAATATCAAAGGAGTGCTTGACCCCCAAAGAAAAATTAAGTTTGCGCGCGACATAGCTCCCTAAAATTAAAGTAATCAGAAAAAGCGCCAGATAATCATAGGGAAAAGAAAACAAAAAGACTTTGACGCCCGGCATCCCTAGTTTCAGAAAATCAAAGGCCCCTGTTTTTTTGAAAATATACAAAATAACCGACACTGCCAGCGCCCCGCCCAAAATGGCCAGCGCCAAAACGCTTTCCAGCCCTGCTTTTTCGGCCATAAAAAAAAGCGGGCTTCTCATTTTTATGCGCCTTTCTTCGATCTGACGCATCACTCGCCTTTTTATGTCCACCCCGCTTCGCGTACGCTGGATTGAATTTTCGCTAATATCTCCTTCCATTATTTTTTTTCCTGAGTACTCTGGATTTTTTTTAGTCTTTCCATTTCCTCAGACAACTTTTTTTTAGCCCTGTTGATTAAGGTCCCGACTGTGTTCACCGGCTTGCCCAAAATTTCGCTTATTTCTTCATAAGATTTGTCTGAAAAATAGCGGAGCAATAAAACTTGTTTGTATTTTATTGGCAAGCTGTTGATCGCCTGATCAACGTCATTGATCGCTTCTTTTCTGATCCAAGCATCATCGGCTCCATCTTCCATACTGCTGCTTTCCAGCTTGTCCTTGGTCGAACTGATGTCTTCCCAGGAAATAAACCGCTTCAGTGATTTGCGCTTGATGTAATTTACGGCTTCATTGTGGGCAATGCGATAGACCCACGATGAAAACTTGCGGCTGGAATCATAGCTGCGCAAATTTTTATACGCCTTGATAAAGACGTCTTGCAATAAATCTTCCGCCTCTTCCCGGTTGCCAACCAGCCGGTACAGATAAGCAAATAGTTTCCCTTGGTATCTTTCAATTATTTCAGCGTATCTTTCAGGTTTTTTTTCACGAACCAAATCAACAAGCTCATTATCCGTCAAAATTTGCTCTTGTTCGGTGGCTTTTTTAATGTCTAGATTTTGCTTTCCAGTCATTAGTATTACCTTAAAAATAAACCTTTATTTCAACCCTATAAATTGCCAAATATCCAATATATCTATAGTATAATAGTAACACACCATACTAATACATAAGTCAAGAAAGTCAAGTCTTTGCTTAATTTTATGATAATTTTAGGAATCGAAACTTCATGCGACGAAACTGCCGCTGCGGTAGTCAAGGCCGGCCCGCCTCGACTCGCGAAGACGCTACTTCGACGCGAGAAGGGCAAAAATATCACGATCTTGTCAAATATTGTTTCCTCCCAAGTCAAATTGCATGCTAAGTGGGGCGGCGTAGTACCTAATCTGGCCGCCAGAGAACATTTAAAAAATATTTTACCCGTAATTGAAATAAGTCTCAAAGAAGCGGCTATTGAAATTGAAGATATCGATCTGATTGCTGTTACTAATGGGCCTGGCTTGATTCCGGCTTTGCTCATCGGTACCAACGCGGCCAAGACACTGGCTTATGCCTGGAAAAAGCCTCTGATCGGAGTGCATCATATTGAAGGGCACATATACGCCAACTTTATTAATAAAGTTGGCGCAATTTCCAATTCACAATTTCCAATTTCCAAACAAATTCCAAAAACTAAAAACCAAAAACTAAAAACTATTTTTCCAATATTATGCTTGGTTGTTTCCGGCGGACACACTCAATTAGTTCTGATGAAGGATCATTTGCAATATAAAATTGTCGGACAGACGCTGGATGACGCCGCCGGCGAAGCTTTTGATAAGGTTGCGCGAATTTTGGGACTCGGCTATCCGGGAGGACCAGCCATAGCGGCATGCGCCGCAAAATCCGAAATCCGAAATCCGAAATCTGAAACAAATTCAATCCGCCGCAGCGGACAAAATTCAAAATTCTTTATCTTGCCCCGGCCAATGATTAATTCAAAAAATCTTGATTTCTCTTTTTCCGGATTGAAAACCGCTGTCCTTTACACAGTCAAAAAAAACCCGGAAATATTGAAAAATAAAAAAATGTTGATCGCTTTATGCGTTGAATTCCAACAGGCCGTTATCGATGTATTGATTCATAAGACTTTAAGCGCCGCCGAAAAATATCATCCCCGAACAATAATGCTGGCAGGCGGCGTTTCTGCCAACGCAGAGTTGCGCAAACAATTAGGTGCTTCTTTGAGCCAATGTTTTCCAAATGTGAAATACCAAATACCTGAAATCAAGTACAGTCTCGACAATGCCGCCATGATAGCCAGCGCCGGATTTTTCCGTTGGCAAAAAATGAATCCGCTTGAACAAAAAGACGCTCTTAAAAACTGGAGTAAGTTAAAAACCGACGCAAATTTAAAATTAAGTACATGAAAATTATCAAGTCAATTTTTTTCGGAGTCATTGCAGCATTTGGAGCGTTGTTTATAGAAATGACCCTGTTCTATATAATTTTTTTCTTAAACACCACTCTCATGGTGCTTTCCGCGGCGGTTATTGAAGAAATTTTAAAATTTCTGGTTATTTTTAAGGGATTGTTTAAAACACAAAACTCCGGGGATATTTTTCATTCTTCCTTATTTTTGGGCCTTGGTTTTGCCTTGACTGAATTAGCTCTCAAAAATCCAATTGAAATTTCCGCCATGCCCGGTTTGTATTGGCAAGTAGTCGGACTTTTTCTGATACATATTTTGACTGCCGGATTGATGGGGTATTTTCTGGCAAAAATAAAAAGGACTGGGTTTATGAAGTTATCAGCCATTGTGATTTTTACCGCCTGCTTGCATTCTGCCTATAATTTCGCGATTATTTACGGCTATTTGCAAAAATAATGAACTTAAATTATACTAAAAACAGTTAAACATAACTTATACATAATACTATGGTTAAAGTGAAAAGATCCTTTCTGGAAAAGCTGACTGGTTCACGCAGGATCGAACCGGGAGAATATGAGGAAGACCGAGAAAGAACGCCAATTACGCCAATAACTAATATTTATGAGGAAGAAGAAACTGAATTGATAACCACTTCTTCCCCAATAAGAAAAACTATGATTGAAGAAAATATTTCCTCCAGCGACAACAGCGAGGGACAGCTGACAATCGACGTGTACCAGACCGACAATGATATCGTCATCAAGTCCACCATCGCTGGCGTGAAACCGGAAGATTTGGATGTCAGCATCAATAACGACATGGTCACCATCCGCGGCGAAAGAAAAAATGAAGAAGATGTGAGTGAAGAAAATTATTACTACCAGGAATGCTACTGGGGACAATTTTCCCGTTCCGTAATCCTGCCAGTTGACATACTGGCGGAAAAAGCAGAGGCTTCCATGAAAAATGGTATTTTTACGCTAAGATTGCCCAAGGCTGATACAACCAAAACCAAAAAAATCCAGGTACGCGGATTCTAACGCAAAATCATTTTAAAAGCCCCCGAACGGGGCTTTTTTATATCAAAAAATTTGTTGATTTTACACCCTTTTTGGGTTATTCTTAGTACATGCGCGAAGAAAAAGCAAAAAAAATCATCTCTATTTTTATTTTTGGCCTGCTGTATTTTATGCTGAGCAATTTTGCTTTGGCTGAAAACATAAGCTTGGGCTCTTTTGGCCAGCAAACTGCCAATGAAAAATTTTTTAAAGACCTTGCGCTTAAAGTGAATGATTATTCATATAATTTGTCCGCCGAGGAAGTAAAGAAATTCATCCAAGAAAGCGAGTGGCTGGCGTACAACTCCAGCTATCGCTCCGAAATTGAAAACACTAATTTTTGCGCATATCAAAAATCAATTTTTTGTAATCTGCTTTTCAACACCATCCAAGAAATCCATATCCAAAAAATTTCCAGTGTTTTTTTGGATGAAAACGCTATCTCTCAATATCTTGATAATCTTGCCCTTGAGGTCAACAAAGATCCGGAAAACGCCAAGCTTCAAGCTGACGGCGGCAAAATATCAGTTTTTTCTTTGAGCCGCGACGGAATCCAGCTAGACAAGGAACAGAGCCTGCAACTTCTCAGTGATTATTTCAAAGAGGCTGGCGAAAAAAACGAGGTTTCCTTAGCTTATAAAGTAGTGAAGCCGGAAATTTCTACCGATTCTATTGAAAATCTTGGGATCACCGCGCTTATCGGCGAAGGCACTTCTAATTTTGCCGGCTCGCCTAAAAACAGAATCCATAACATCAATGTCGGGACGCAAAGATTCAACGGAGTACTGATCAAGCCGGGCGAAGAATTTTCTTTCATAAAAACATTGGGACCAGTTGATGAGTCGACAGGCTATCTCCCCGAGCTGGTCATAAAGCAAGACAAGACCGAACCGGATTTCGGCGGCGGCATGTGCCAGGTTTCCACCACCGCTTTTCGCGCCGCTATTATGAGCGGACTCAAAATTACCGCCCGCACTCCGCATGCCTATCCGGTTTCCTATTATAATCCGCAAGGCATGGACGCGACTGTTTTTATTCCCAATCCTGACTTGAAATTTATCAACAACACGCCGGGATATATTTTGATACAAACAAAGATTGAGGGCACGCGCTTAACTTTTGATTTCTATGGCACTGATGATGGGCGAAAAATAAACATTATCGGCCCGACCATCACTGAAAGAAATCCGGACGGCTCGATGAAAGCTACTTTCACCCAGGAAGTTTTGGATAAAGACGGCAATCAAATTTTACACACTGTTTTTAATAGCAGTTACGACTCGCCTTCGAAATATCCGCACCCGGGACAAGAAATTTTTAAAGAAAAGCCCGCCGATTGGTCCAAAAAGCAGTGGGAAGCATACAAAAAGGCGCATGATCTGTAAAATCCGCTTTTTACTTCAAATAAAGCAAAAAGCCAGCTCCTAAAAAGTGCTGGCTTTTTGAATTGTGCGCCCTGTAGGATTCGAACCTACGGCCTTCTGGTCCGAAGCCAGACACTCTATCCACTGAGCTAAGGGCGCTAAAATCTACACAGGGGCGGTCACTGGGAGTTGAACCCAGCTTCTCGGTACCACAAACCGATGTCTTACCGATAGACGATGACCGCCACTCTATAGACTTTTGTGCACCCAGTAGGACTTGAACCTACGACCATATCCTTAAGAGGGATCTGCTCTACCAACTGAGCTATGGGTGCGTCTAAAATTGTGCGCTGGGCAGGAATCGGACCTGCGACCAATAGCTTAGAAGGCTACTGCTCTATCCACTGAGCTACCAGCGCATGTTTATGATTCCTTTTTATTTATTAAATTTCTAATAAATTCCCTTCCTCTGAAACTTTTTAGCTCTCTTTCTCTTTCCATAGCTTCTCGTCTCGTATTAAAATCCTCTTTATAAACAACTCTCCATCCGCTTTTATTATTCTTATGTGTGTATGACTTATTTTTATTTTTTAACAATCCATTATGCCTTTTTAATCTAGACTCTAGATCGGCAGTTTGACCTATGTATATTTTAGCTAGATTAATAATTACATAAACACAAAACATGCTTCTTTTCTAGCTATTAATTAAATTATGACATATCCCGGACCTGCGACCAATAGCTTAGAAGTCCGCCAGCTGGCGGATCTATCCACTGAGCTACCAGCGCGTCGTCACATTGCCTCAACGCATACTAATATAAAATTGCCATTTAGGCAACAAAACAAGCATAAACCAATTTTACGCAAAAGTCAACCCCTATTTCAACCTAAAAACATCAGAGACATTGCTGATCCTATTGTCATACTCATTCTTTCTTTTTCCGATTTCATTGATAACCGAATCAAATCCCTTCTGATCGAACGAAATCGCGTTCTCTTTGGTGCTGATGTATTCTTGTTTTTGACTGTCACTCCATTGAGGATTGGCCACATACGCATACCACAAATAGCTGAAATAACCCAGCAGCAGCATAGCAATGAACGTCAGAACCCATCCACTTTTCCTCACAAAAAAACTGGCAATCTTAATCGGCAACTCCTTTATTTTTATTCCATTTTTTTTGAAATCTATGTTCATGCTTTAATTTTCTAAATACACAATTACTTCTAAATTGCTTTTTAAAACATTGCTGATTTTTACTGGCACGTTCACATTACTCACATTGTTGTTTGCGCCTGAAGCGTTTGCCTGAAAAGGAGTCGCGCTTCCCCCATTATTGTTTGTCTGATCTTGAGCGCTTTTAACCATGTTTAGAGAAATAATATTTAAATAATAGTTCATATTCTCGAGCTTATGGATAAAATTCAATGTTCCCTCATAATTACCCTCCAGATTGATCTGGATTGATAAATATTTTGAATACGGCAGGTTGCTTTTTATATCGTCAGGATCTTTTTTGGTTGTGGCATCCTTTTGGCTATTGCTATTCGCGTCGTCAATTTTCAAATCAACCTTATTGCCGGTCTCTTCCGCCAGCGCTTCTATTTTTTTGATAAAATCCACCTCATTATCGCTGTTTAAAATAATATTGAGATTATTCTTATTTTCCGCGAAAGCTGCCTCCACTTTTTCCATTTCGGGAATCTTGGAAATCCGAGCTTTACTTAGACTGTCATCGATCATTTTTATTTGAATTCCGTCCGAATTATTTTGAATGCTTCCCTGCAAGGGTAAAATCACAAAAACCAAAACCAAAACCAAAACTGCCATAAAGCCCACGATGTTTATTAAGGGACTGTATTTTTTCCAGATATTTCTCATAAAATTATTTCAAACATTCTTTCTTAATTTGAAAATCCATTTGGAAATCTATGTTTTCCTTGGCAACCAAATTAGACAGCGGCAGATTGACCGCGGTGAAACAATTATCATTTTCGATACTGCTCTTAAAAATCAATAGATTATCCCGCTTGTCCGCCTTGCCAGTTAGGAAAACTTTATAATTTTGAGTTGACAATTTATCAATTTCAATTCCTGGCACAACCTTGTCATTAAACTTTGCCAGAAATTTAGACCAATACAGCTGGCCGCTTTGTATCTTGCTCACGTTGGAAACCAAGCTGTTCATGTCCTTAATTTCATTATCATATTTATCAATGGCCCTGTACTGATCGCTGTCCTTGGTGAACGTGTTTAAGTTGTAGTTGACTGAAGTCAAGTTTATTTTCAAAATATAATCCATACTTATCAGGCCGGCAACAAATAAAAAGAGGATAAGGAATAATTCTCCTTCCCATTTCAAAAGTATCCTCAAGCGATAGGATTTTTTTATTTCTTCTTTCTTGTGTGGAGGGATAAGATTAAGTTTAACTGTCATAATCGAGCGCTCGTAATGCCAGCCCGATGGCTGTCAAATACCGAGCCGAACTTTCTTTATTAATTATCGGCAATTTATTGCCCAGATGCAGATTTGCCCATGGATCACCCAGTTCTACTTCTCTTCCAAGCCTTTTTGCCATATACGGTACCAGCCCCTTTAAATTTGATCCGCCTCCGCACAGAATAATCTTTTCCACATTGGAATTATCTTTGTTAATTTCTCCATAAAAATCCATGGTTTTTTCAATTTCCTGGATCAGATTTTCTAGAAGGAACTTTACGGCTTCAAAAACAGGATTATCGCCGCCCAATTCAATGCCATGATTAATTTTGGCCTTTTCCGCTTCCTCTGCATCAACATTCAACCTTTTAGTAATCGCGTCATTTATGCTCTCCGATGAAAAGGGAATGCTGGAAGTAAAATAAGGCACTCCGCCGACTACAATAATGAAGCTGGTCCGTTGAGCCCCTAAATCAACAATAAGGGTTACGCTCTCCTCACCATCATTATCTTTTTGCCTGATAAGACTCCTGGCGCTGGCAACTGATTCAACTTCCAAACCATACACTTCCAGGCCTGCCTTTTCCAAAACCCCGACAAAATCATCCACAATTTCCCTGGAAACCGCTGCCGTTAAAATATTTTGTTTGTTTTTATTTTTCCCTTCCAAAAATTGCCAGTCATAATAAACCTGCTCGATAGGCATAGGAATATTCGCTTCCATTTCCCATTTGACTGCTTCGGCCGCTTCAGTTTCATCAATTTTGGGTATGCTGATTATACGCAAAAAGGCTTTGGATTCGGGCAACGAACAAATGACCTTATTGGTCCTTATTTTTTGGGGTCCGGCTTTTTTAATCGTCTCTCGTATGATCGCGCTCACTTTTTCTTTGTCCATGATTTTTCCGTCCTCAATACAGCCCGCGGGAATTTCGGATACGGCATAACTCCTGATGTTTTCAATCCTTCCCTCTCTTTCCAATTGCATCACTTTAACTGAAAGATCGCTCAAATCAATGCCAAAAACTTCTGGATTAACGCTGAAAATTTTTTTATTGAGAAAACTCATAAATAAAATTTAAAATGCAAATCTCAAAATGAAAAATTAATGTGTCGCTACGAAACGAATCTTTATAAAAGTATACCACAAGTTATGAGCGAAGCGAATATCGAAATTTTTATTTTTGATTTTTAATTTTTGCATTTATATTACAGTTCTTCCCACTGATCTATGGAATATTCGGTGCCTGTTGGAAAGTATGGAGGCGGACAATATAAAAGGTTATTATCATAATTATAAAAACGCACTGCGAATCCACTATTGCCATGCTGGAAATACGGTTGTAGATAGGAAGCAATCGCCCCGTTGAATGTCAGAGAAGTTTTGCCACTGAAGCCATTGTCATTGATGCCCACGGTTCCTGTCTGAGCCAATAAGGCCGCATCCACAACATAAGCGTCAGGGCAGCTGCCAAGCACCCGAACATCCCGTTGTCCAACTAGCCCAATCATGTTATTACAGTCAAAAGAATTATAAGTCAGATTGCTATTTTCCGTCCCAATATAAATATCCGCGGGATTTCCTCCTATTATATTTGCTGCCACGACTGTTACTCTTTTGCCATTAACCGTTCCGTCCACCCAAGCGTTGTTTTCAACAAAGATAACTCCGTTATTAACAATCGAATAATTACACAGGCACTGACCGCTGCAACTATTGCATGTTCCGCTGACTACGGCCCCCGTGTTACAGTTCATCTTTTTATATTTGCTGATGGTATGTTGCTGACTGTTGGCAGTATCCACCGTGCAAATATCGTATGTCCCGTTGCTTTTTAGCAGAATTTTGCGTCCTAACCCGCTGGTATCAAAATACTTACCCGTGCCCGCCTGTGCTTCGCTTTTCATGTTGGTAAAATCAGCCGTCACACCGGTAAAACTTACTTGAGGCGCGGGAAAAGTCCGGCCACCCATAAAAACACTCGGATGGTTTGGCACGGTGCCAGGTGGCCACGGATAAGCAGGAGCATCGGGATCGGCCGGATTGTTGGTTGTATGCACGCCAAACTGGAGCCGATTACCCCCCCACGTCGGATCATTGAAAGATGGCAATAATGAACTGACGGTGTTGTGAGCTATCCCATCAAAGCGGATGCCATCATTGGAGAAAACTTTGCCCCAAACCTCTGCCTGATCGCCAAAGTTCATAAAGCTATTAGATAAAAATATATATTCGCTCCAGGACGGACGACGAAACCGCACCTGAACTTTCCGTGTGGTGACGGGCGCCTTATCTGTCCAACCGGTTATGGTGACATAAACGGTTGTCGATCCGTTTGCCGGCGGGGTCAATTCAATTTTATATTTTCCGATTGTCTCGCCGGTTTCCGGATCTTTATAATCAGTTGTGACAGGCCCGGTAACCCCCAGCGTTGAACTGTTGCTCCAAAAGCTCTGGAGCTGTTGAGTGTTCATTCCGCTGGTAGCATGTGCCAGATACCAGCGATAATAATAAACGCCTGATTCCGCGATTTGAAAAGCCTGCTCCCGGTAAGTCCGGTTGAAACTGAATTTTAGCTGGGAAGTTATATAGACAAGAATTGACACCAGCAGAATAGAAACGACCGCCACCATGACTAGGGCATAAGCTAAAGCTGATCCGCACGTTTGCTTTTTTATTTTTTGTTTTTTTATATGCATCATAAAAATTTTCTAAACTCCGAATCTGTCATGATCATTTAAATTTCTCATTTCGGAAAAAGATTGGATCTGGACATTGTCGGGAGCCCGATTGGGATTGATATTTATATGCAAAGTTATGCGCACTAAACGGATATTGGGAACCGTCGCGGGAGTTACGATCGGATTATTAACATTGTCTTCCGGATAATGGGCGTCATAATAAGCAAAAATGGGATTGCCGGTTGCGTTAACAACCTTAGAAGCTATAACTTGTGTTTCTCCGTATCCACTGGCATAAGTAACCGGAAAGCCGCTTGATGGCCGCCTGATTCCCATAATAACATCCGATCCGCTGCGATAAAAATGAATTCTTTCTGTTTTGCCGTCGCGATCGTAATCGCAATAAAATACCAGGTCATTATCATCAGCTGAAACTACTGGGTAAGCTCCATTATCGCTCTGGCGCGCCTCGCGGATATATTGGACAATCTTATTAACCCCCTGCGCGGCAGACATTGAAGCCTGACCCATTTCTAGTGTGTAGGAATTACTTTGCCAGGCTCTGGAAAAAAGTAAAGTAAAACCGGCTATTCCCAGCGTAAAAATGGCGATAGCCACCATCATTTCGATAATTGTCATGCCTTGTGTTTTCTTTTTCGTCATATAGGGTTTGTTCGAAAAGTCTCTTATTGGGCCACCATTGAAACAGCTTCTTCTTTAAGCTGGCCGCTGCTTATGGTAATACTGCCTGAATGGTCCTGATACCCGGTGGCGCTTACCACCAAAGTATAATTGCCAGAAGCAAAGGATGGGCTGGCTACATTAGGAAAAAAAGCCAATCCATCATCACCGGTCGTCAATGAAACATCATAACCAGAACCATTAGTCAGATGCACTGTCGCTCCAGCCAGAGGGCTGCCGTCATCGCTTTGAGTAGCAGTCACCAAAAGCGCGGTTACATTTTTCGGACTGACTTTAACATCCACTTCGGTGGCCTGTCCGGGAATCAAAGAAAAAGGAGTTGCCGGGTTGATCCCGATAATTTCATAAGTTGAGCCCTTCAAAGTAAACTCATATGGCCCGGGACTTACTTGGCCAAAATCTTTTGATCCATCAGAACCAGTCGCGTAATCCGCATCGGTATTGTAAATTGGGTTATTGGGCGGATTAGAATTGGGATCAGTGCCTAATTTTCTGCCGCCTTTCAGATGAAAATCAATGTTGGGGATGCTGGCGCCCAGATAATCTCGGGTTTTCACAAGTAAGCTTGATAGTTCATTCTGATAAATATCCGCTGGATTTATGGCTCCTGCCACCACTGAAGCATATTCATGCGTAGGATTATAAGCGGTAGTCGGATACGGCGGTAAGGTCACCACGGTTTCATATCCGCTTTTTGTCACCGTGATTTTATATTTTTTGGAACCCGAACTGATACCGACCAACATCAGCCGACCATTATCATCCGTACTGTGCGTTTCGTCAAAACCGGTATCGCTGTTCTGTATCCTGACTGTGCTTTGCGGAACCATCATTCCTCCGGCTTTATCACTGGAAACATTGATCACCAAAACTCCTTTGCCGGCCGATGGCTGTTCAATGCCAGGAGGAACAAAGCGTGAACTAAGCGAAGTGCTGTACTGGCCACTATTCCAGGACACCGTTATTTTCACAGACTTATAATCAATATAGTTAGCGTCATTCGGACTGCCTCCTAATGTGCCGTCATATGGATCATCCACATTTTTTATCTGGGTAAAGACATGGAAATGAATTCCGGAACGGACAACATCTTCATTTTGTTGCAGATTCCCCGCCGGATCTCCGGTAGTATGAGCTATATCATCATATGCCAAATTTCTGACCACCTCCATTTTCTCGTTAGCTAAAGCAATCGCTGATAAACGGTTTTTGGAATTAAGTATAAAACTTAATCCACCTGCGTAAACTTTGTAAAAAGTAACGGTAATCAAAGAAAAAATAAACAAGAAAATCAAAGCCTCGATTAAAGTAAAGGCAGGTTTGTGCGATTTTTCTATTTCGTGATCTTTTTTTTGTTTTATTTCTGAGGCCATACGCCTAAGTTCCAATTTTTAATTTCAAATTTTTAAACAAATCTTAATGAACTAATTTTTAAACGTTAGAAATTAAGAATTTATTTCAAAAATTAAAAATTATAAAATTATAAATTCTATTTTATGTTTTCAAGAACAGAGTACATCGGCTGCAGGATAGAAACCGCGAAAAAACCGACCGCGCTGCCGATAATAATCATTAAGACTGGTTCAATGATGGAAGAGAGATTTTTGGTTTTCTGATCAACTTCTTCTTCGTAAAATTCTGCCAGCTTCATCAGCACCATTTCGGTTTTTCCGGTTTCTTCGCCCACCTCGATCATCTGCGGCACCAGAACCGGAAAAATTCTTTTTTCTTCATAAAAAAGCTTGCTTAGATTGACTCCTTTCTGGATATTCTCAGCCGCATTTTCCAAGGCGCGCTTGTAATAAAAATTGGTCAGCGTCCGAGAAAGTATCCTTAGGGCTTCGACGACCGACACACCGCTCTTTAAAAGCGAGCTATAGATTCGAGCAAAGCGCGCGCAATTCACTTTGATAACGATATTTTTCACCACCGGAATGCGAATAGCCAGAAAACCGAATATTTTTTTACCGATTGAGGTAGTCGTGAGAAGCTTTAAGCCAATCACCAAGACGGCCATTCCAATAAGCATAATCAGATAATGATATTTCATAAAATCACTAGTGGCAATGATAAATTTGGTCGTTGGCGGCAAGTCGGCGTTTAAATCTTTGAATACTCCCGTTATTTGCGGCACCACGTAAATCATCATTAGAACTCCGATGCCCATCATCGCCACAATAATAACCGCTGGGTAAGTCATGGCGCCCTTGACTTTGCTTATCAACTCGTGCTCTTTTTCCAGCTGGCCGGCCAAGATATTGAGAACCTCTTCCAAGTTTCCACTAGCTTCACCGACACGGACCATATTCACGAACAGTTCATTAAAAATTGATGGGTACTTCGCCAGGGAATCGGCGAACGTACTGCCGGACTGCAAGCCCTCCTGAACATCATTCAAGACCTTGATAAATCTTTTATTTTTGCTCTGCACCGTAATATTTTTTATGGCGCGCGAAAGCGGCAATCCGGAAGAGATCATTACGCTCAAATTTCTAGCGAACATCATTTTTTCGCTGACTGGAATAGTAGAAAAACGATCAAGGAAATTAATCTTGATTTTATCACCCTTTTCCTCTAGGACTTTGAAAGAAGTCAGCATAAAATTTTCCGCTCTCAATTGGTTGGCCAGATCTCTTTCATCCTTGACGTTCATTTCTCCGCTTTTTGTTTCTCCGGAAAAACTTTTGGCAGTATAGAAGACTTTCATAATTTTTTTAGATTATTCTCCTACAAATTACGAATTTTTTACAAATTTACAAATAGCCTGAACTTATAACTTTATTTGTATTGATATTTTTGTGTAACAAATAATCTTTTCATTCTCACATTTGTATATTTGTATTTGATTTGTAAATTTGTAGTGATTTATTCTTTCGTCACTCTCAGCACTTCTTCTACCGAAGTAATGCCTTGGATCGCTTTAGCAAATCCGTCTTCAACCATCGTCAGCATGCCTTTTTCTTTGGCCTTGTTTTCCATATCAGTCGCCTCCGCCTTCTGAGAAATCATTTTTTCAATTTCATCATCCACTTCCAAGACCTCGTAAATTCCCAATCGGCCCTTATACCCGGTGCCGCTGCATTGTTCACAGCCAGCTGGTTTGAAAAATTTAATATCCATCCACTTGGCCTTTTCATCGAGCTTACCCTTCAAGATCTCTACCCTTCTCAAATTCTTCAAGATTTCGTCCATGTCATACGCCTCTTCAAAATTTTTCAGCATTTTATCATTCAGTTTATATTCTTTGCGGCAATCCGGGCAAAGTTTCCGCACCAACCGCTGGCCAATAACAACATTGAGGGTTGACGCGACCAAGAATGGTTCCGCTCCCATATCAATCAACCGGGGCAATGTTCCGGCAGCGCTGTTGGTATGCAAAGTAGAAAGCACCAAATGGCCCGTCATCGCGGCCTGAATCGCCATTTCCATCGTTTCTTTATCGCGAATTTCGCCTACCATAATAATGTCCGGGTCTTGGCGCAAAAGAGAGCGCAACCCAGCCGCGAAAGTCAGACCGACTTTCGGATAAATCTGCGTCTGGTTTATCCGCGGCATCCGGTATTCCACCGGGTCTTCCACCGTGCTGATGTTTACATCCGGCTGATTCAGAATATCCATGATAGTGTATAGCGTCGTGGTTTTTCCGGATCCGGTCGGACCGGTGACCAAGATCATGCCATTGGGTTTTTTTATCTGCCGGTGCATTATTTCCAGTCCATAGCCGTATAACCCCATTTTTTCCAAAGTCAGACCCTTAGCAGATTCATCCAAAAGGCGCATCACGATTTTTTCTCCGTCAAATATCGGCAGAATGCTGACCCGGAAAGAAATCCGAATGCCTTCTTTTTCAATTTTAAACCGGCCGTCTTGCGGAACGCGGTGTTCATCCAATTTTAGATTTGAGAGAACCTTGATGCGCGCGATAATTCCCTGGGCCACCTGCTTAGGCAGGGTCATAGCATCATGCAAAATGCCGTCGATCCGATAGCGGACCCGTACTTCTTTTTCGTCCGGTTCAATATGGATATCACTGGCTGACTGCAAAATCGCGTGCTTAATCAAGGTATCGACAATTTTGATAATTGGCAGCCCTTGAGCGATTTTTTCCAGATCTTCCTCAGCCTCGCCCGCACCGACTTCATCCGAATTTTTACTGATGATATCGCCGAATTCGGCCTTGAGGCTTTTTTCATATTGCTTCAAGATAACGCTGATGCTTTCTTCCGAAGTCAGGCAAGTGATGATTTTAAGCCCAGTTTTTTTGCGGATGAAATCAATCGTTTGGATATCTTCCGGATTAAGCATGGCGATTTTCAAATTCTGTCCATCTTTGGCAAAAGCAATAATACTGTATTTTTTCGCGATCGGTTCCGGAACAATTTGCAAAATGTCAGAAGGTATCAGTTCCTTGGTGAGATCCACAAAAGGCACGCCCAAAATATACGCATACAGCTTGCGCAATTGGACTTCCGAAATGAATTTTTTCTCAACTAGAAGCTCGCCCAACCTCTTGTCTCCGTTCTGTGCCTCTTCAAATGCCGCCTCCAAATCATCTTCCTTCACCATGCCGGCATCCTTGATGAAATCTTTTAGTTGTGTGTTCTCGATTCTCATAACTTCTTACATCTTTAGCGTCGCTTTTATTTTTTTCACGATGTCTTCAAGTTTATAATTCGATTTAACCAGATAAGTGCTGGCGCCTTTTTCAAAAGCCTTTTCAACATCTTCGGGACCTTCCAGATTGGTGAGCAAAATAACTGGAATTCTTTTAGTTTGTTCAGACTGCTTTAATTCCGCCAAAACTTCGTAGCCGTCTTTTTTGGGTAAAATTATGTCCAGCAAGATCAGATCCGGTTTTTCTTCCTGCGCCATTGCCAAGCCCTTTTCTCCATCCAAAGCGCTAAAGACCTCAAATTTTTCCTCCTCAAGAAACTCGGTTAAAGATTTTTGCAAAGACACTTCGTCTTCGATCACTAGAATTTTTTTGTTGTCCATACTTTTAAAAATATTAATTAATTATTTTTTGATTAGCTGGCTACCGGCAAGGAAAAATTAAAGGTAGTGCCATTATCCTCTTTTGATTGGAACCATATTTCACCCCCCGACTGTTCCACAATATTCTTCGCTATATACAGACCCAGGCCAGTCCCTTCGGTTTGATATTTAACAACATTGTCGCTTCGAAAAAATTTGTTAAAAACCATTTTTTGCTGCGACGCGGGAATCCCCACGCCATTGTCTTGGATGGAAAAAATTAAATTTGTGCCGTCTTTTTTAATTTTAATTTCAATTTTTCCCTTATTATTGCTGTATTTTACGGCATTACTGACCAAGTTTTCTACTGCTAGCCTTAGTTTTTCAGCGTCGCCAGATACTAAGCATTTATATCGGTATTTTTTAAAGACAACCTGTAAATTTTTTGACTGGATCAGGGGATTAAGCGTCTTGACTATTTCATCCACGATTGCAGATAAATCTATCTTGTCTTTTCGCAGCATCAGTTTGCCTTGGTCGATCCTGGCTACATCTAAAAGATCGCTCACCAGCCTGGCCATCCTTCCGCTCAAAAGAGAGATGCTACTCAGGCTTTCTAATTGCTTTTCGTTCAAACCCTTCCCGCGTTTTTTTATGAGCAGTTCGATTTCCCACAGAATCGCCGAGAGTGGCGTGCGCAACTGATGAGAGGCCACAAAAACAAATTCGGTTTTCATTTTGTTGACGCGCGCCATCTGCTCAATTTCCTGAATCACAGAGTTCCCGATTGAAAAAATAGTTGCCACCACCACGCACTCCGCAATCACCAAGATGCTGGGATCATCATAATTTTTGGAAATATAGAAAGTGGCGGTCATGGCAATAATCGTGACTAACCCCATCAGTATAAACAAAAAACTTGGAGTCTGCCACACGCTAACGCCTAATTCCTTAGCTTGTTTTTTTATATTGAGATCATTGATAATCCACACAAATGTTTTGTTATTTTAATCTTTGTTTTATGATAACATTATACCATAAAAAACCACTTTTTGTAATCAACTTCAGGCAATAAAAAAACAGCCCCGTTCTCGAGGACGGGGCTGCCTTCTAACCCATCCCTTAGCTACCTAATTTTCCGAGTCTTTCTCTAAATTTCTCAAATATTTGCGGGCCTTGCGGCTCCGGTAAAAAAACCAGCATTTCTTCGTTGGCGACAACCATGCTGCCGTCTTTTTTTGTCCGCGGATCCCTGGCAATTCTTTTGGTCTGCCATTTTTTCAAAAATTCTTCGATAAAGCCAAACCCCAAAAGCGCTTCACCCACCAGGCGCAAGCGGTAGGTAAAAAAGGTTTCTTTTAAAAATTTCAGATTGGGAATTTCATCAGGACGAAAATTCGGCTTGTATTTTTTTATCCATTCATTCGCCTGCTGGAATTTTTGAAAATTATGCCAGCCAAAAACCGGATAGATAAAAGAATATTCCGAAGCGGAAAAAAGATCTTTTAAGACAATCTCAAAAGAGCTATCTGTTATAAAATAATTCAAACAAACCCGATTGGCGATTTTATCTCCATGCCGGCGGCGACCCAGCAAGTGAACCATCCCAGTCACACAAGTCCGGCCCGTAAAAATTTTGCCGTGTTCTAAGACAATCAACAGATCCAGATCGCTGCCCGACTCGGCATTTTTCATAGCTAAGCTGCCAGTTAATGCGATCATGCGCACAAACGGCACGAAACGCAGCCACCTTGCGACCCTCAGCGCAATTTTCAGTTTATTGTTAGCGATTTTGTTTTTTTCCAGCCGTTTTTCAACCAAGTCCTTTCTGCCCTTCAAAAAATAAAATCCGCGATATTCTTCAATGACTTTCTTTAAGTTCCCACTTTCTAACTCCTTAATTACATCGGCTAAATTAACTTCCTCCATTTGATCTGCCTCATTGGAAATTACCGTGAGATATTTCCACACCTCGAAGCTCGTCATAGGATAATCCATGGCGTCATAGTAGGCAATCGTCGAGAGAATATTTTTTTGAAGATTGGTAGTTGACACAATTTTTTAAGACAACCTATTTTTAAAATCAGCGTAGCCAAATTTTCTTACAAGGCGGAATTCGCCTGACGATTTTCTAAGAAAAATCGACGGCAATCGAATTCCGTTAAAGGTGTTGGTTTTGACCATGGTGTAAATCGCCATGTTTAAAAATATCATTTTATCACCAATCGCCAATTTCTTTTTAAAGGTATAGTTGCCAATTACGTCTCCAGCCAAGCAACTCGGTCCGCCCAAACGATAAATGTGGGGGTATTTTTTGCCCGTGTCCGCGCCTATAATTGTCGGCTTATACGGCATTTCAAGGATATCCGGCACATGTGTAGCTGGGGAAACATCCAAAACAGCAATGTCCATGCCATTATGCATAATATCTGCAACCGACCCCACTAAAACTCCGGCATTAAGCGCCACTGCTTCGCCCGGCTCCAAATAGACTTTCAAATGAGGGTGCCGCTTTTTAAAATCCTTAATTGTTTTAATCAGCAAATTAATCTTATAATCCTGGCGTGTAATATGATGGCCGCCGCCAAAGTTCACCCATTTCATTTTCGGTAAAAATTTTCCGAATTTTTCCTCGAATGCTTTGAGAGTCCGCACCATCGCATCAGCGTTTAGCTGGCAAAGATTGTGATAATGCAAGCCATCCAAACCATCTAATTCTCCCTTCTCGAAATTTTTTTTAGTTACGCCTAGCCGAGAATTCGGTCCGCAGGGATCATACATTGGGGTTGAGGTTTCGCATTGTTCAGGATTGACGCGCAAACCGCAGGACACTCTCTTTTTGCTTTTTAAAATTAGCGGCCGGATTCTTTTCCACTGAGAAAAAGAATTGAAAATCAGATGGTCAGAATATTTTATGTATTCAGCAATATTTTTTTCCGTATACGCCGGTGAAAAAGTATGCGTTTCGCCGCCGAATTCTTCGTGGCCTAATCGCGCTTCGTCAATAGAGCTGGCTTCGGCTCCGGGTAAATATTTTTTTATCAGCGGAAAAACACTAAACATGGAAAAACCTTTCAAAGCCAGTAAAACTTTACAGCCGGCTTGTTTCTGGACTTTGTTTAATATTTTCAAATTGCGTTCTAAGACTTTTTCATCCACCACAAAACATGGCGTTTCCAGATTCGCGAAATCTTCCGCTTTCCATCCGGCGCCAGTAGCCCAGGGCTCAATTGATGGTTCTCCGTGACCCGAATGACTCTCTGCCTTAATTAGACATGTTCGATTAGCCATTTATAATATAAGTAAATTTTAATTAATAATTCTTTTTAAGTGGCACGGGAAGGTCTTTCAGCTTTTTAACAACCCAAGGCAACCCAAGCTTGGCCATTTCCTCCAAAAATATTTTTGAATCGAGTGTCTTGTCCTCGGGAATTTTTACCCCACTGCCTGTCCATTTGCCCTCTAGCATCAACTTAGCACACGTTACTGTAGGAACAGCTGTATTATATCCAATCCCATTGCCACCAGTTTCTAGAAATGCCTTATGGTGATCAGTGACATTATATATATAAACCACTTTTTTCTTACCATCTTTAATTCCAGAAATAATATCACCGGCGATAGTTTTGCCTTTATAGCCTTTATTAAAATCATCGCCCGTAGGCAAGAGTGCTTTCAAGAATTTTACTGGAATAACTGGATAGCCGTTGTATTCAACTTGATCAATTCTGGTCATACCAACATCAAATAACACCCTCAGGTAGGAAAGATAAACTGGTGAAAAAGTCATCCAAAATCTAGCCCTCTTGAGTTTAGGAATGTTGTGAACTAGAGTTTCCAATTCTTCATGATACATCAGATAGGGAGTAAATTTACCAGTCTCTGGAAAATCAAATTCAAAAAAAGATGCGTCTTCATCTATCAAGCGTCCGCGTTTTTGCCACTTCCCTTTTTCCCAGAATTCAATCGGCAAAATTAGCTCGCGCAAATTAATTTCCGGATTAAAATTCGGAGCAAATTTTATTTTCTTATCCTTAGAGCCTCCGTTGCAGTCAATAATGTCAATGGTATCTATTCTATCAAAGAGATAATCTCGCGCATAAGCTGCAAAAATATTCGTCACCCCCGGAGCAAAACCCAAGCCGGTAACTGCCAAAAGTCTTTTTTTCTTGAAATCTTTGTTTTTGGCTAATTGCAGTTTATATGAGAAGCCGTATTTTTGGGGATCTTCATAACAACAGGTATCAATATATTTCACGCCCAATTTCAAACAAGCATCCATAATAACTAGATTATCGTAGGATAAACCCCAGTGTATTAGCATCACAGGCTTTACCTTTTTCAGAAGATCAAATATAAATTTTTTATTGCCAACGTCTCCCGTGTGCACAGTCAATTTTACTTTGCCACGGGTTTTTTTCAAAACGGAAGCTTTAACCGCTTCGCATTTTGAAGCGGTCCGACTGACCACATGGATGTCGGAAAAAACTTTAGGATATTGGGCCATCTTATGCAGACCGACAATGCCCACATTGCCACAGCCAATCACTAAAACTCTTGACATAGTTGTTTGTTAAAATAATTAATTAGAAAAAATATTGAAAGTAACAAAATTTTACTATCCACTTAACCGCCTGTCAATCAACTGAGCAACAAAGGACTTTTTTATTTAAAAAAAATCAAAGATATTTCCCTGTCCAACTTCGCTTGCATTTTTTTAATTTGTCCGGCGTGCCGGCATAAACGACTTCTCCGCCTTTGTCTCCGCCTTCCGGCCCCAAATCAATCACCCAATCGGAATTGCGGATCACATCCATATTGTGTTCCACAACCAAAACCGAATTGCCTTTTTCCACCAGCGCGTCCAGAACTTTCAAAAGTCTTTTCACATCGTCAAAATGAAGACCAATGGTCGGTTCGTCCAGGATATATAGGGTCTTGCCCGTGGATTTGCGCGCCAGTTCTGTCGCCAGCTTGATCCGCTGCGCCTCACCGCCGGAAAGATTAGTCGCGCTTTGGCCCAAACGCAGATAACCCAAGCCGACATCTTCCAGTGTTTGCAGTTTTTCCACGATAAGCGGTGATTTTTTGAAAAAGCGCAAAGCATAGGAAACGCTCATATCTAAAACTTCAGCGATATTCACTCCCTGATATTCAATGTCTAAAGTTTTTTGGTTGTACCTGGTTCCATTGCAGGCCTCGCATTTCACATACATATCCGGCAGAAGATGCATTTCGATTTTCTTGGTGCCGTCGCCCTGGCAGACTTCACAGCGTCCGCCTTTCATATTAAAACTGAAGCGGCTCGGGGCATAACTCCGGCTTTTTGATTCTTCCATATTCGCAAAAATATCCCGGATCAAAGAGAAAACCCCGGTATACGTCGCTGCGTTCGAACGCGGCGTCCGGCCAATCGGCGCCTGATCGATATTGATCACTTTGTCGATATTATCCAGGCCTTTAACTTTTTTGTGCATTCCCGGCATCGCTTTAGCGCCAAAAAAGTGTTTGGACAAAACCTTAGCCAAGATATCGGAAACCAAAGTTGATTTGCCCGAGCCGGAAACGCCGGTCATAGCCACAAATTTGCCTAAGGGAATTTCTACATTAATGTTTTTCAAATTGTGTTCCTCGGCGCCTATAATTTCAACGGATTTTTTGTTGCCTTTGCGGAAACTTTTTTTCTCCGCTACCTTTTTCTTGCCGGTCAGATATTCCGCCGTGGACGTTTTTGATTTTAAAAGTTTCGCAAAATCGCCCTGGAAAATGACTTGGCCGCCTTCTTCGCCGGCTCCGGGACCCATATCAATAATCCAGTCGGCTTGGCGGATAATATCCTCATCGTGCTCAACCACAATCATCGAATTTCCTGCATCTTTTAGCGCCTGCATGGTGCTGATCAATTTTTCCGTATCGCGGTTATGCAGTCCAATCGACGGCTCGTCCAAAACATAAGTGATGCCCATCAGTTCCGAACCGATTTGGGTCGCCAAACGGATGCGCTGCGCTTCACCGCCGGAAATAGAATTAGCGCCTCTCCCTAAGGACAAATATTCCAAACCTACATTGCAAAGAGCGTCGGCCTTAAGCGCCATATCCTTAACCAATGGTTCGATTATTTTTTTCCGGCCAGGGTTCAATTCGATTTTTTTCAATTCTTCAAAAAATCCTTTTAGTTTGACCAGATCCATATTCACAATATCATCAATAGATTTGTCCGCCACCAGCACCGACAAATATTCTTTTTTCAGTCTTTTACCCTCACAAGCCGGACAGATTTTTTCCAGCATATATTTTTCCATATCGCCACGCACATAATCCGAAGTAGCCTCCTCATATTTTCGCTTGATCATCGGCAGGACGCCTTCAAAAATAGTCCGCACCTCTTTCACTCCGCCCATAACATCCCGCTGCTGGATCGTGATTTCCTTCTGTTCCGGACCGTACAAAATAATCTCCAGCGCCTCCTTGGATAATTTTTTCACCGGCACATCCAAAGAAAAATCATGTTTTTCCGCCAGCGCCCGCAAAATATTCAAATAATTGCCCTGGCCGCCTACCCGGCCATTGGACTTGCTCCATGGCAAAATCGCGCCCTCCGCCAAAGAAAGGTTTTTATTAGGCATAACCAAATCAGCATCAACTTCCTTGGTGATGCCCAAGCCGGAACAATGTGAGCAAGCGCCTTCTGGATTGTTAAAAGAAAAATGCCTTGGTGTAATTTCATTAACTCTGGTCTGACACTCGTTACAGACAAAATCCTTATTGTAAGTCCGGTCTGCGTAGCCCTCAACTGAAATAATCAGAGATCCGCCGCCAACGCGCAGGGCCGTCTCGATCGAGTCTAATATTCTCTCCGTGTCCGGACTTTTTGTTTTGACTGCCAAGCGATCGATTACGACTTCAATTTCGCTTTCAATCTTGTCGCTAACGATCAGATTGGCCTCTGTCACTAACATTATTTTTCCATTAAAACGGACGCGTGCGAATCCCAGTTGTGAGATACTGCGTAAATGTTCTTTGTCCGTCGTTCGCCAGCCAGTAGAACCGACTCTGCCGGCCTCTTTTGGTTTGGCCAATACGGCTATCTGCGTATTATCCGGCAAACCAAAAATTTCATCCAGTATTTCCTGATTGGTTTTTCGGAGCATCGGCGCCCCGCACTGCGGACAATGCGGCGCTCCGATCTTGGCAAATAAAACACGGAGATAATCATAAATCTCCGTTAAAGTTCCCACGGTTGAACGCGGACTGCGGCTCAAGCTTTTTTGGTCGATAGAAATCGTCGGACTTAAGTTTTCAATCTTGTCCACATCCGGCTTGGCCCCAACATCCAAGAATTGCCGCGCATAAGAAGACATGCCTTCCAGATACCGGCGATTGCCCTCGGCATGCACCACATCGAAAGCCAGTGAAGACTTGCCTGACCCGGAGAGGCCAGTGATCACCACCAGCTTATCGCGCGGGATATCGATATCGATATTTTTTAAGTTATTGACCCGCGCGCCTCGGATGATAATTTTATCGCGCTTATGAGCAGTGCTATTAGCCATTGAAATAAAATTACAATTTAAATGTTGAGCCAAGAAACAAAATACCTATTTTGTTCCGCAGACGAAATCCCGTACTAATCTGCCGTAGGCGGATTCAGTGCGCGGACTAGTTATAAATTGTAAGGGACTTTTGAGAGTTTGTAAAGGGCTACTGTTTGCCCACACTATTGACAAAAAATTTTTCGCATATTATTTTCTTTATACAGGGGAAAAGGAGGTTGTGGACATGAAAAAAAGACTGCTGGGTCTTTCGGAAACCAAATTGGCATTTATGCTATTTTGTGCCAATTCGATAGTGGGTATGTTGTTTATTTATCTGGCATTGTCTCTTCGCTATCCTTAGTGGGCAAGCTTTAATCAAGGCTCGCCCATTTTTTTAGCCAAGAAACTTTTTCTTTCGTAATTTCCGATGATATCTAACCGCGAACCGATGCGCCTCATCCATAATCTGCTTAATTAAATTTCGATTATTAATAAAGTTTTTTAAATTTGAAAATTTAGGAATTGAAAATTGATTGAAAATTGAAAATTGAAAATTGAGATTTTTGCGGGACTTTCCCTTAGCAACAGCAACTATTGGCATCTCTAGATTTAATTCCCGCAATAATCTTTCAGCCATATGCAGATGCCCTGCCCCACCATCAAGCAAAATTAGATCCGGCATCGGCCAATTATTTTTAAATCTTCTAAGTAATACTTCCCGCATCATTCCTACGTCGTCAGAACCCTCTATGGTTTTAATTTTGAATTTTCTATATTGTGCTTTATCTGGTTCGCCGTTTTGAAAAACAACCATCGAACCGACGGCGTGTTGGCCAGAAATGTTGGAAATGTCATAAGCCTCTATGCGAAATAATTTTGAATTTTGAATTTTGAATTTTGAATTTGTTTGGAAATTGGAAATTGGAAATTGGAAATTCTCGTCACGAGACAGCAATGCGACATCCCGTATGTGTTTTAAGGAAAATAATTTATTTCTCGCATCAGCAGCCTTCTCATACTCGTGACGAGCTGCATATTTTTGCATTTCCTTTTCCAGTTTTTTGACAAGACTTTTTTTCTGGCCCTCCAAAATCATCCTAATTCCGCGGATATTTTTGGCATAATCTTTTTTGGTAATCGCACCAGCATACGGCCCTGGACATCGGCCAATTTGAAAATCCAAACAGCCATTTTCCGACTTTTGCGCCAAAGAGTGAAACGGAAAAATCTTGCGCATGATTTTCAACGCAATTTCCATTTGCTTTTTACTGGCGTATGGACCGTAACTTTTTTGAATTTGGATTTTAGCTTTTGGAATTTTATTAGAAATTAGAAATTGGGAATTAGAAATTTGAGCAATGTCTGTAGCCCTAACAATTAATATGCGAGGAAAATCCTCCTTAGTCACAACATAATAACAGAATGATTTATCGTCCTTCCCCATCGCATTATATTTCGGCTGAAGCTTTTTAATGAGATGCGCTTCCAAAATCAGCGCCTCCAAAACCGAGTCGGTTTCCCGCACTTCCACATCCGTCACCTCGTGGATCATAGTTTCAATCGGGCGCATCGCTTCTCCGCCGCGAAAATACGACTGCACCCGACTCCTCAAATTCGTCGCTTTGCCAATATAAACAATCTTCCCAGCTTTGTCCTTGAAAATATACACACCATGATTTTGCGGTAGTTTGGCTATTTTTAGCTTGAGTATTGACATTTTTATAATTTAGGAGTATAATAAACAATCGTACCTTGGACAACTAAATATTACAATAAATTAACCAATATAAGAAAGGATGGTGCTACCATGTCGCTAAAGCAATTGCTCACACCTGCAAATGTTATCATGTTTTTTGTGACTATCATTTTTATTGGAGCAAATTACTGGATTTCTGGAAAATTTGGTCATACCACGGAAGGATTCAGTAAACCTTCGGGGGAAGCCAGTGTGTTGCTGGGATTTGATAAGGGATGGACTATGTTTTACAGAATGGCTCCGCAACTTATGTTTATCTTTATTATTAGTGGACAAATAGAGGCGCTTACTATGAATTTTGAAAACATTCTACAATCATGGATGTCTGGTAACAAAGGTTTGTTCGGATCAACTATAGCAGGTTTTATGACTCCAAGTGTTTTGGTTTCCATGAAGCTGGTTGCCAAGACATGGAAAGATACTTCTACTCACGTTACGCTATTCCTATATATATTAATCTCGCAGAACATGAATTGGAATTTCTTTCTTATACGGATGCCTTTCTTGGACTGGAATTGGGGCATTGGATTGCGGCTCTATGTCGCCAACGCTATCATGTCATTATTTTGCACAGGAATTTTTATGCTCTTTGCAAAATACTTGGCACGAATACTATAACTTAAAAATCTATACGAGGAGGAAGTAAAATGAAAAAAGTTCTTTTAATTTTATTAGTATCATTATTTCTTGTCATAAGCAATATTGGTTGTAAACCAACACCGCAGCAAGGAGTTGTCCAGCAAAAACCTGTGATCGTCGTTCAGCCTCAAATTAATCTTGGACTTGCGATAACAAACGGAAACAACACCTATATTCCGCTGAATTTACCCGGGACGCCACCAGAGAACATACACAGTATCCAGGCAGTTGAAGAAGAATTTGAGCGTAGTCATCCGGAATTTGAAGTAATTTCTTACCAGGTATACGCTCAGGATCCAGGCGAGGGTTTTTCCGCCTTTATCCACGGAATTTCTGCACATCATAAACCGAAAGAAAAGTGATATGTCTAACGGGGGCGAAGTTGCAACAGCAATTTCGCTCCTGCCCCACCTTTTTCAAAACCCTTCGGGGTTTTTTTTATTGCTGTATTTACTTTTCTTGTCCCACAAGAAAAGTAACAAAAGAAAGGGCCACCCGAAGCTAATTTACTAACAAATTTTCAGCTTGCTCGCTAAAATTTATAGGCTCGAGGCGAGCCGGGATAAATTTTTTAACGCTCACAAACCTCAATTTGTAGTAGTAAATTAGCTAGGGTGGGTAATTTTTTAAAAATCCTTCAGCCTACAAAATTTCCCCAAAATTCAAGCGAGCGAGCGTTAAAAAAGTTCCTTGATTCCGCCTCGGAAGCAGCCGGAACTTTTAGCTCGCGAGTGCGGAATTTGTTTGGAAATTTTGTCCGGCTGATCCGCCAGCTGGCGGATTTTTGTTACTTTTTCTTGCGGAAAGAAAAAGTAATAATCGGTAATTATTTCTTTAAGACATCCTTAAGGAACCTCCCCGTATAACTTTCCTTATGATACTTCGCTACTTCTTCCGGTTCGCCGGTGACCACCACCCGCCCGCCTTCATCGCCACCTTCGGGACCAAGGTCAATAATCCAATCAGCCGTTTTGATGACGTCCAGATTATGTTCAATAACCACGACCGTGTTGCCCGCATCGACTAATCTATTTAATACGCCCAATAATTTTTTAATATCATCAAAATGCAATCCCGTTGTCGGCTCGTCCAGAATATATAAAGTATTGCCGGTCGCCCGCCGGGAAAGTTCCGTAGCCAATTTGATTCTTTGCGCCTCCCCGCCGGAAAGCGTGGTGGCCGCCTGACCAAGCCGGATATATCCTAAACCGACATCTTCCAGCACAGACAGTTTGTCATTGAGGTCATGATACGGCGCAAAAAATTCGCGCGCTTCCATAACATTCATTTCTAAAACTTCCGCGATGTTTTTGCCTTTATATTTTACATGCAAAGTCTCGCTGTTATACCTTTTGCCATGACAAACATCGCAAGAGATAAAAACATCCGGCATAAATTGCATTTCAATTTTGAGCAGGCCTTGTCCTTGGCAATTGTCACAGCGCCCGCCAGTTACATTGAAAGAAAATCGTCCCGGCAGATAACCCTTGGTTTTGGCATCCTTGGTCGCGGCAAAAATTTCCCGAATTTGGGAAAACATCCCAGTATATGTAGCTGGATTTGACCGCGGAGTGCGCCCAATCGGCGACTGATCAATTAAAATAACTTTGTCGACATGCTGCGTGCCAACAATTTCCATATGCTTGCCCGGACGCTCCAATGAGTGCATCAACTTGCCGGACAGCGATTTATACAAAATATCTTCCACCAGCGATGATTTGCCAGAACCGGAAACGCCAGTCACCACCGTCATGACTTTGAGCGGAAATTCAACGGTAATATTTTTCAGATTATTTTCCCGCGCTCCCCGCACCACCAGCCACTTTTTGTTTTTCACCGGCCGGCGAAATTTCGGCACTTCGATTTTGAGTTCGCCGCATAAATATTTGGCGGTGAGAGAATTTTTATTTTTTAACACTTCAGCCGGCGACCCTTCAGCCACAATTTCCC
>Ga0209048_10000697_pt1 | contig 35554 bp, 27 predicted proteins | sample FrelakmetCRP12CR_FD_187146 | JGI IMG/M metagenome (GOLD analysis project Ga0209048, IMG submission 187146) | Freshwater lake sediment microbial communities from the University of Notre Dame, USA, for methane emissions studies - CRP12 CR (SPAdes)... | ecosystem: Environmental > Aquatic >...
GCAAAGGCTGGCAGCGCCAGCAACGCAGTGATCACGCAAGAAGCAAAGGCGACCAAGACGCGTGTTGCAAAGAGGGCGGATCGAGAGGTAAAGGGGGTCTTCATGAGGCGTCGGCGCTTTTTCATGGTAGTCAAAAACTACCCGAGATGGCAAGGACGAAGTCCCATCCGTCGCGATTCGGAAACAGAAACTGCGTAATTCGGCTTCATTCCAGCAGATTGGTGATTGCGGTTTCGATGAATGAATAACGTGACCCAAGGTAGCCGCCACGCGGCAACCTTGGGCTGAAGGACGCAGCGCCGTTGGCGCACAAAGATCCCAGCGCCAGCAGTTTGCATCTGGCACGGTGAGTATCCAACCCTTCGAGAGGATACGTCGTTTCGTAAACCGCTCTAAACCTTCGGAAACCTTGCCTCAGCCCGCGCTCAATTCATTTCCTTCAGCGCGAACCTTCGAGAGAAGGAGCCGAAGCACTTGAGCCATCACCTGCCGCATCCTGGGCCGAACCATCCAAACGTTCCGCGAAAGGTGTGGCCACGTCGCCGAAGATTAGCGTGTCGTAGTTCTGTCCCATCTGGTCGCTGACCACCCCCGGATACGAGCGACTTACAGGATCAAACTGATACTTTCCAACATTGGCAATCCCGGTTGTCCTGCTGAGGAAGAATCGCTGAATAGCGATGACATCAACTGTATCGATCGCGCTATCGCCGTTCACATCAGCAGCCGTCACCCGGCATCCTGGTGGGAGGAGTGCGATACTAAGAAAATGCCGTTGCGTGGCAATCACATCAATGGTGTTGATGCCCGCGGAGCCTGGGGTCCGGGCAACCTTGCTCGGCGTTACGGTATAGGTTCCGCCAGAGGTAAGAGATGAAAACTGGTAGTTGCCCGAGCCGTCAGTCTGCATCGACGTCGTCGAATCACCGGTCAAAGTCAGTGTCACTCCTGACACCGGGCCAGGGCTCGGATTGCAGCAGTAGGAGACAATGCCTGATATATTTACCGTGGGCGGCGGTGTAGGTGCTGGTGTCGGTGTCGGTTTCGGCGTCGCAGTTGGTGTTGGCGTCGGAGTTAAGGTCGGCGCGGGTGTCGATGTCGGCGTAGAGCTAGGTGTCGGCGTCGGGGTTGGCGTTGGCGTTGGAGTTAAGGTCGGCGCAGGAGTTGGTGTCGGCGTCGAGGTCGGCGTCGGAGTTAAAGTCGGAGCGGGAGTTGATGTCGGCATCGGGGTTGGGGTCGGAGTTAAGGTCGGTGCGGGAGTTGGTGTCGGCGTCGCGGCTGGTGTTGGCGTCGGGGTTGAAAGCTGATAGGTAACGTCCAGGCGCGGCTTATTAGCGGTGTTTTGGAGGCTGTTAAATTTCGCCGCGCTGCCCAGGTCGATTTCATTGCCGAGGACGACCCAGCCAAAGTTACTCGCCGGATTGGAAACCCACCCTTGCACGTCGGCGAGCAATCCGTTGCCGCTCCAGACATAAGTCACCAGTTCCGAGTTGACGAATGCGGTCGCGCTGGGCGTAGGCGAAAAATCGCCGCCCGGTGTGGTCCAAAAGCTGGTGCTGTAAAAGGTATTGACCCAAGTCGCATCGTTTGTTTGCGCCTGGGCGCCATGGCCTCCGGGCGAACCGGAATTGGAATTCCCCTCACCCCAATCACGCAACACCTTGTTCACCGAAATATTGCCAGGCGACACCGGGCCCATCTTGGTCAGGTATAGGGAAAAGCTGGCGGCCGTAACCGTTGCATTGGCGGGGATCGAGCTAATGTTAAAAGCCACCAACGCCCGGCGCCGGAAGTTGTTGTTAATCAGCCCGGCGTACACGAAGACGCCCTTGCCGTCGCTGAGAGTGCCGCTGTCTTGGAACATCGTATTGTCTTTGGACGGCGTGAAAGAAGCGGTGTCCGCAAGCGAGGCGCTCCGCATCGCCGCTAAGAGCAGAAAAGCCGTGAGTATTTTGTGCGACTTCATTGATTCGGATGGCTCACGACCGAGCGAGTGATAGCGGTTTGGCCCTCGAATGTCGAGATCGAAGGCACAGCCCTTCCATTTCCCCTCGTTCAGCTCGGCCTTATTCTCAACCACGTTTTTCGCGTTCACCCGGCCGCGATTGAGCGACACGCCGGCGTTCTTCACCCATTTCGGCCCTCTTGGTGAGAAACAGGGGCAAAATTGCCCGGAAAAGACATTTCGCCGTGGGCTTTGGCCGTTCCTCTGCTTACAGACACCGCATCATGAACGACCCGGACGACGGACAACCCAGTTTCGCACCAGAAAACACCCGCGTCCTGGACATCGGGGAGAAAATCGAAAACGGCGACCTGAAATGGCATGACTCAGCGCGCGAATGGACAGAAATTCAAACGCTGGGCTACCGAACCGTGACCACGCCCCAAAAAGGCCTCTATCGCCGTCGGGCGACGATCTAAGCCGCCAGTCCAACGAGATCTACTGGTCCCGGAAGGTGGCGCAGAAAGATTTACCGCGTTTCCGCAGGGGCTTCGGTCGCCCTGACTTCGTCGGCTTTTCTTGCGTGTGAGCGGATCAGCACTGCACGCAAACCAAAGTAAACCAGCGTTGCGGCCGGCAGAGCGAGAAAGAGCGATCCGACCAGAAGCGGCTGACCGACGGTAAAAAACGTCGTCCATTCCATATAATCTCCGAGCGCCACGTGCCGGAACCCGAGACGCTCCGGAACGCGGCGATGCAGGGCCCACATTCCCATCCGGTACTGCCACAGAAAAATCGCCGGCCAAAACGGCAGAATGATATCGTGCAGGGTCACGCAAATGAACGCGGCGATCTTGTTTCCCTTGAACAACCACGCGAACGCTAGCGACAACAAGGTTTTCATTCCGAAAAGCGGAGTAAACCCGAAGAAAATCCCGATGGCCGAACCGAGCGCGATCGAGTGCGGCGTGTCCGGCAACGTCATCAAGGTCACGTGATGCGCTTGGAGCCAGCGTTTGAGCCGTTCCCATACGCTCGGCCGGGCGTTATCCCCGCCCGCGTTCTTCGGCTGGTCGTCAGGAGGTTGATCCGGCATTCCCTAGAATAACTCGGATTGCCGTGACCTGTCCGCAATCATTTGGCCAAGGGCCGCGCGCATCCGCGAGGCCGCGTGCGGCGCGTAATCGAGCGCGTTGTTATTGAAAACGACGTGCACTTCCCCGGCCTCCCGCGCCAGGGTGCGGGCCCGCTGCGCAACCTCCTCGATTTCACTGTCGCTGTAATCATAATTAAACCGAGCCGCCACAGTCTTGCCGGTGGTGTAAGCGCGGGCATCGCGCCCGTGCAGGCGCAGGTACGCTAGCTCACGGTTTGTGATTTCATTCAAATCCGGCGGCATAATCGTGAAATGCTTTTCCGCCGGCGCGTCAACCAGCACGAAGGCCGCTGAATGGGCGCGCAGAAAATCGAGCGTCACGTCCAATTGTTCGCCCTCGACCCAATTTCGATTCCGGAGCTCGACGGCGATTCGATACCCGCCAAGCGCACCTAACAAGTCATCGAGTTCGCTCAGCTGGTGAATCTTCGGCGAGAACGCCGGCGACAATTGCAGGAGCAATACGCCGAGCTTGCCGGATGCGCGCAGAACCTCGATCGAGTTCCGGAACTGTTCGATCATCGCCCGTTCGATCTCCGGCGTGAGTTTCACTCTACTTTTCGAGTCGACCTGCGCCCCGCGCTGCAGTGCCGGCGGCAATAATTTCAGATTGGTGGAATGCCTCGAAAGGAGCTGATGGAGCTTCACGTCGAAAATGAATCCGTCCGGCGTGCTCCGGCACCAGCGCTCGACCATGCGGGCGTCGGGCACCGCATAAAAGGTCGAGTTCACTTCCACCATGTCAAAATGTTGCGCATACCAGTAGAGCCGGTCTCCCGCCGGCATTTTCTTCGGATACCAATGCTCAACAAAACCCGGGTCCGACCAACTCGCGGTGCCGACGAGGATCTTGCTTTTCGAGGCTGATTCCTCTTTCACCGGGCCATACGATTCTTTTCGGCCGAAAAAAGCAAATGGAGTTGCGTTAGGGGTTCAGCGCTGCATAATCACCATCACGACGCGGGGTGGAGCAGCCTGGTAGCTCGTCAGGCTCATAACCTGAAGGCCGCGGGTTCAAATCCCGCCCCCGCAACCCCCTCTCGCCCCTGCAGACAATTTCTGTGTGGCGGCGGCGTATTCGGGCCACGAGCAAAAGAGCACTTGCTCCACAATGTCGCGTGGGCAAAATATACCTCCCGCCGATTCGGCGGCCGGAAACGATCCAGAGTAGCTCAGTGGTAGAGCGGTCGGCTGTTAACCGATTGGTCGTAGGTTCAAATCCTACCTCTGGAGCCATTCCATCCCCTGTCCGCTTCAAAGCTGGGCACTTGGCATCGCGGGCGCTACCTTCCCCGTCGTGCAAGGCGCTCCGGCAAACAGATGAGTCTCTTCGGCCCGATTTCGCGGCCGCTCCTGGATGAGGCGACGACACCGGTGATTCGTCGCGCACTCCAGCGCGCCAGAATCGTCGGGAATTTTGCTTCGGTTCAGGTGCTGGTGCAATTGGTCGGCTTTGCCAGCGGCATCCTGATCGTCCGTCGCCTGGACCAAAATGACTACGCCTATTTCACAATCGCCAACACCATGCAGGGCACCATCAATGTGCTCGCGGACATGGGCATCAGCATCGGTCTCCTTTCCATCGGCGGCCGCGTCTGGCAGGACCGATATCGTTTCGGACAGCTCATCACCACGGCGCAGCATTTTCGGCGCCGACTCGGCCTCCTGGCGATGCTTGTCGTCACACCGATTCTCTACTGGCTACTCACGCGGAACGGGGCGTCCACTCCTTACGCAGCGATCCTGATCGGAGGAATCCTCTTCGGATTGGTAGTTCAATTCTCGCTGGGGATCTTGGGCGCGGTGCCCCGGCTGCGCTCCGACATTTCTCGGATTCAAACGATCGATCTCACGGGCGCAATCGCTCGGCTGATCGTGTTGGTTATCTGCGCGTTCGTCTTTCTGAACGCCGGCGTCGCTATTCTCGTCAGTTCCATGGCGTTCCTGCTCCAGTACTCGATTCTCCACAAATATGCGGCTGGAGTGATCGATCTAAACGCGCCGGAAAACGCCGATGATCGCGTCGCCATGCGCGGCTTCATCAAAAACCAGGCGGCCAACGCCGTCTTCTTTTGTTTGCAGGGTCAGATAACGGTTTTTCTAATCAGCTTTTTCGCGAGCAGCGCCACATCGGTGGCTGAGGTCGGGGCGTTGGGACGCCTGACCATGATCTTCGCGGTCATGGGCCAGTTGCTCATGAACATTTTCGTCCCTGCGTTCGCGCGTTGTCAGAACGCAGCAAAGCTGCGGTGGCAATATTTTGGGATCGTCGGCAGCGTCGCTGGATTCTGCTCGGTTGTAATCGCGGCGGCGGTTTTTTTTCCCAACGAGTTCCTGTTCGTGCTGGGGAATAAATATTCCCATCTCCAGCGCGAACTCCTCCTCATGGTCTCGGGCACAGTGATGAGCGTGCTCACGGGCGCACTCTGGTCGTTAAACGCGTCAAAGGCGTGGATCGCCGGAGCCTGGCTTTACATTCCGCTTACGCTGGCAACGCAGATAGCGCTCATCCCCTACACGGATTTCTCGGACGTGAGGCAAGTGCTGGTCTTCAATCTGATCTCCAGTGTGCCAAATCTCCTGCTCAACGCAGTCCTGGGTTATCGCGGATTTCGATCTTGGCAGCCCGCAGGGTGAGGGTGAGCTCGGGACCACTACCCCCAATTCGCGAGCCCGGCCGCGCCTGATGCTGGGACCGTCGATTTCCTAGACGTAAAGGCAACCTTGGCACAGACTTTGCGGGTAATCATCGTGGCTTTCTCCGCTCCTGCACGGGGACAGGATCGCCGCACCCGTAAATGAACAACCCTGCGCTATCCGTCGCCGAGAGAGAGACCGCGCAATTTCCCGATCTCAGCCAACCGCCTCCTGACCGGAAAATTTGCGCATCAGAGAAGCTGGTTCCGGCAATCATGGCCCAGCAGGCCCGAGTGCACCCGGACAAGGTCGCGCTGGTCATGGGTCCGGAGCGTCTCACTTATGCCGAGTTGGAATTGCGCGCGACTCAGCTGGCTAACTATTTGCGAGCGCGAGGGGCCGGGCCGGAAGTTCTGATCGGAATCTGTCTTGAGCGTTCGCCGGAATTTGTGATCGCCGCGACGGCGATCCTAAAATGCGGGTCCGCCTATCTCCCGATGGATTCTGCACACCCACTGGAGCGACTGCGCTTCATTGCCAAAGATTCCGGCATTTCTCTCCTCGTGACGCAGGCAAAATTTGCGGAGCGCTTCGCGAACGCCGGCCTCAAGATCGTCGCTCTTGATGGGGAGAAAGAAGCGATCTCCCAGCAGCCTGCTGAATCGCCTGCGATTGCACTCGAGATCGATCATCTCGCCTACGTCATTTATACCTCTGGCTCGACCGGGCAGCCAAAGGGGGTCGAGATTACTCATCGCAATCTGTCCAATCTCGTTTCCTGGCACGTGCGCGCCTTCGGTCTCGATGCTTCCGCCCGCGCGACTTTCCAGTCGGGCGTTGGATTCGACGCGGCGGTCTGGGAAATCTGGCCGGCGTTGACGGTGGGCGCGGCGCTTCACCTACCGGATGATTCCACGCGCCTGACGCCTGAGCCGCTCCGGGATTGGCTGGTCATGCACCAGATCACGATCAGCTTTGTTCCCACCGCGATCGCCGAGCAATTGATTGCATTGCCATGGCCATCAGAAACTGCTTTGCGCTTTTTGCTGACCGGTGCGGACATTCTCCACCGTTACCCGCCGCCCAGTCTGCCGTTCGCCCTCGTGAACAATTACGGTCCGACCGAGTGCACCGTCGTCGCGACTTCGGGAGCAATCGCCGCAAAGGGAGATCGCGATGGCCTGCCTTCGATCGGTTTTCCGATTGATCATGTGCGCATTCACATCGTGGACGAACAACAGCAGGAAGTTTCGAACGGCGCGACCGGTGAGATTCATGTTGGCGGCGCTGGAGTGGGTCGCGGTTATCGCAATCGAGCGGATCTCACGGCCGAGCGATTCGTGGTAAATCCCTTCGATGGCGGAGCGGGGCGGCTTTATCGAACCGGAGACCTGGGCCGTCGTCTTCCCAATGGTGAGATCGCCTTCCTCGGTCGCATCGACGATCAGGTCAAGATTCGCGGTTACCGAATTGAGCTTGGTGAAATTAATGCCGTGCTCAAAGAACATCCATCGGTTCAGGCCAGCGTGGTCATCGCGCGCGAAGATGTGCCCGGCGAGAAACGGCTGGTTGCGTATGTCGTCCCGGCCGGCACATCAGGGCGGGATGAAAAGGTTCTGCGGGGAGCGATCCGGCAACGGTTGCCGGACTACATGGAGCCAGGCGCATTCGTCTGGATGGAATCGCTCCCATTGACGCCCAATGGGAAGGTTGATCGCGCCGCCCTGCCACCGCCCAACGAGAACGGTTCGCGCGAGGGAGAATTCATTGCCCCGCGCACTCCGGTAGAAGAAACAGTCGCGGAAATTATCACCGAGGTCTTGAAACTGCCACGCGTAAGCGTGCATGATGATTTCTTTCATCTCGGCGGGCATTCGCTGCTCGGCGCGCAGGTCATCGCGCGGGTCCGGAGTGCCTTTGGGGCGGAACTCAAGTTGCTTGATGTCTTCGATGCTCCGACGGTGGCTGAACTCGCCGTGAAGATTGAGGAGGCGCTCATGTTGCAACTCAACGCCATGAGCGAAGCCGAGGTTGACGCGGCCCTGGCCGCCTTCGACGGAGCCCCCGCCACCGGGACGCGCCGTCTGTAATGGCAACGTCGGACGCCAGCCTCAGTCTTGTTCGCCTATTGGAACCGGATGTCCTGGCTAATCCGTACCCGCTCTATCGCAAACTGCGCACGGAAGATCCGGTGCACTGGGATCGCTTTCTCCACACCTGGGTGGTCACTCGTTATCCCGATGTCCTCCATGTTCTGCATTCTTTTTCCGCCGAGCGCACGCCGACTCCGGAACAGTTAACGGCGATGGGCCTCTCCGGGTTGAACCCGATCGCCAGGGTCATGGTCAAGCAGATGCTGTTCATGGATGCGCCCGCGCATACGCGCTTGCGCGGACTGGCTTCCGTGGCCTTCACCCCGCAGCGAGTGCGAATCTTGCGCTCGCATATCCAGGAGATCGCCGATGATCTGCTCGATCGCGTGCAGACGCGCGAGCGGATGGATGTGATCGCGGATTTCGCGGCTCCCATGCCGGCCATTGTCACCGCCGAGATGCTCGGCGTGCCCACGGACGATCACGTCAATCTAAAAAAATGGTCGGCGGACTTCGCGGAAATGCTCGGTAACTTCCAGCATAATCCCGACAGAATTCCACGCGTGCTCGAGAGCACCAACAATCTGACCACCTATTTTCAGAACGCCATCAGCCAGTCGCGCGAACATCCGCGTGAGGGATTAATTCATTCCTTCATGACGGCGGAGATCGATGGCGACCGGCTGACCGAGGAAGAGATCGTCGCCAATTGCATCGTCACGCTGGTCGGCGGCCAGGAAACAACCACGAACCTGATCGGCAACGGGCTGCTGACTTTGCTGCGAAATCCGGAACAGCTCGCCCAATTGCGCGATAACCCCGATCTCATTCCCTCCGCCGTGGAGGAACTGCTCCGCTACGAAAGCCCGAGTCAGCACACCGGCCGGATCGCGCGCGAAGATGTGGAAATTGGTGACAGACAAATTCGGAAGGGTCAGGCGGTCATGGCCATCATGGCCGCGGCCAATCGCGACCCCGAACGTTTTCCCGATCCCGATCAGCTCATCCTCGACCGTGCCGATAACAAGCACGTGGCTTTTGGTTGGTCGAGTCACTTTTGCTTCGGCGCGCCGCTCGCGCGCATGGAAGCGCAGATTGCTTTCGAGACCCTCCTGGGCCGCCTGCCGAATGTGCAACTCGTTCCGGGACCGCTGGCCTGGCGGGACAACTCAGGATTGCGCGGATTGACGGCGCTGCCGATAAGTTTCTCGCGGTAACAAATGGAATGTATCAGTTGACTGGAAAGCGGATGCATCAGTTCGGGGAGCGGAAGCGGGAGCAAAAGTGACGGCGGAGCTTTCGAAGGCGCGGCGCACCTTGTTGCAGCGGTATTTGCGCGGCGGAGCGGCTCGCGAGAAAACGAGGCCGGACACCATTCCGAAGCGGAAGGGATCGGGGCCGGCGCCGCTTTCGTATAGCCAGCAGCAAATCTGGCTGCACTCGCAACTGGCGGGCGAAGCGCTGATTTACAACGAGCCGATCACGATCCGTTTTCACGGCGCGCTCGATTCTGCGGTGTTGGAACGCAGCTTCATGGAAATCGTCCGCCGGCATGAGGCCTGGCGAACGACTTTCGAGTGGAACGGCGACGAAGGCGTCCAGATCGTCCAAACCGCTCCGGAACGCATCGAAATCCCGTTCGTCGATCTGTGCTCCCTTCCCCAACTCGAACGTGAAGGTGAAGCGATTCGCCTCGCCACGAAGGACGCGCGCCAGCCTTTTGACCTTGCGCGAGGTCCGATGTACCGGCTCCGGCTCGTCCGGATGAGCGATGCCGAGCACCGGCTCTTCATCACCCTGCATCATATTATTATCGACGGCATCTCGCTCTATCGCATCCTCCTGCCAGAGCTTCAGACCTTGTATGACGCTTTCCTGAAGAACGAATCTCCCCGGCTCGAGTCGCTGCCAATTCAGTATCCCGACTATGCCGTCTGGCAGAGGGATTCGTTCAAGGAGCTAACGCCCGACCAGCATTCTTATTGGAAAACCGTCTGCGCCGGCCTGCCGGTGCTCGATCTCCAAACGGACCGGCCGCGTCCCTCTGTGCAAACGTATGCCGGAGCGATGGAGCAAATCGAGATTTCACCCGCGACGACCGCGGCGCTGAAGGCATTGAGCGAAGAACAGGGTGCGACCCCTTTCATGACGATGGTCGCTACGCTGATGGCGCTGTTGCACGGCTACACCGGCCAGGAGGACATGGTCATCGGTGGAGTCAGCAGCGGTCGCCACCATACGGAAACGATGGGTCTCCTCGGATGTTTTTTGAACACCGTCCCGATCCGTTGCGCGTTCTCGAAAGATCTTTCCTTTACTGATCTTCTCGCGCGGGTGCGGAACGCCACCCTGGGCGCGCTCTCTCATGATGAAGTCCCGTTTGAGTTGCTCGTCCAAAAATTTTCCACCGGACGAGATCCGAGCCGCACGCCGCTCTTGCAGGTCTTGATTGCCGTGGAGCCGCCACTCGACCCGCTTAAGGACGGATGGGGTTTCACCTACCTGGATGTCGACACCGGCACCTCCAAGTTCGATCTCGAACTCGGGCTCGACGATCGCCCCGAAGGTTTATTCGGCCGTTTCATCTACAACACGGATCTTTTCGAAAAGGAGACGATCGTCATTTTGAAATCGCGCTGGTTGCAATTGCTCGATCGCATCACGGCCGATCCCACGCAGCGGTTGGCTCACTTGAGCTCATCGTTTTCCCCCGGACGCCCGGAAGCGCGTCCCTCCGGAGAGACATGCTTGCGCATGTCCGGGGAAAAGACTGAGCAGCAACCCCTGAACGAATGGAACGCCAAGCAAACGAACTACCCGCGCGAATCCACGATCCAGCGGGTCTTCGAAGAACAAGTTCACCGCACGCCATCGGCGACCGCTGTGATTTTCGGCAAGACGCATTTGAGTTACGACGAACTGAATCGGCGCGCCAATCGCCTTGCTCACCGGTTGCGAAAACTGGGGGTTACGCGCGACCTGCCGGTCGGAGTTTGTCTGGAGCGATCTCTGGACATGGTGGTCTCGCTGCTGGCCGTCCTCAAAGCGGGCGGAGCCTACGTTCCACTCGATCCGGCATATCCGGCTGAGCGGCTCGCGTTGATGATCGAGGATACGGCCATGCCCGTGATCCTGACGCACACGCACGTCAAGGATCGCTGCGGTCGCGGCGGCGCCACCGTCGCCGGAAGTGTCCGCGGCGCCTTCGCCGCGAATGATCGAAATTTCCTGTGCATCGACTCGGAAAACTTCGACGACGAAGACGACCGCAATCCACCGGACCAAAGCCGTGCGGAGGATCTGGCTTACATCATGTACACTTCCGGCTCGACCGGGACGCCGAAAGGCGTTGCCATTCCCCATCGCGGTGTCGTCAGGCTGGTGAAGGGAACTAACTACGCCTCCTTCTCGCCCGACGAAATTTTCCTTCAACTGGCGCCGATCTCTTTCGACGCCTCGACGTTCGAAATCTGGGGCGCGCTGCTCAACGGCGGGAAACTCGTTGTCATGCCCCCTGCCCCGCCGTCGCTCGAAGACATCGGAACCGCGATTCGTCGCCACGGCGTGACCACACTCTGGCTTACGGCGGGATTGTTCAACGCCATGGTCGATGAACGGCTGCCAGACTTGCGGCCGCTCCGCCAGCTTCTCGCGGGCGGCGACGTCCTCTCGATCCCTCACGTCCGCAAGGCCCTGGGCGAGTTGAAAGGCACGCGCCTCATCAATGGGTACGGTCCGACAGAAAGCACGACGTTCGCCTGTTGCCACACCATCTCGCCGGACACGCCGCTTGATGACGCGATTCCGATCGGCCAGCCGATCGCCAACACCACAGCTTATGTTCTAGATACAGATCTCCGACCTGTTCCCATCGGCACGAGCGGTGAATTGTGCCTCGGCGGCGACGGTCTCGCCCGCGGGTATTGGCGAAGCGAGGAATTGACGAGCAGAAAGTTCATCGCCGATCCGTTCAGCGACAGGCCGGGCGCACGTCTTTACCGGACCGGCGATCTCGCGCGCTGGCGCCATGATGGCGTAATCGAATTCCTCGGACGCACAGACAATCAGATCAAGCTCCGCGGCTTCCGCATCGAACCGGGCGAAATCGAAGCCGCGTTGAAACAACAATCGGGTGTCCTCGATGCCGCGGCGCTCGCGCGCGAAGACACGCCTAACGACAAGCGGCTTGTCGGCTATGTCGTTCTTGAAGCAAGCGGGTCTGCCACGTTCGATCAGTCTGCGCTCATGGCCGCGCTAAAAAAATCGCTGCCCGATTACATGGTGCCCTCAGCGATCGTGGCCCTGCCCGCGCTGCCGCGCACACCGAATGGCAAGTTGGATCGCAACGCTCTCCCTTCGCCGAATTTGCCGGCGACAAAATCCGCCGGTGACGTTGCGACGCTAAAAACATCCTTCGAAAAAAAGCTGGCCGCGCTTTGGGCGAGAGTGCTTGGCCTGGAACGGGTCGGCGTGACCGATAACTTTTTCGATCTGGGCGGGCATTCGCTTTCCGGTCTGCGCCTCGTCAACCAGGTGGGCGAGATGCTCGGCGAACACGTCCCGCTGGCGATCCTGTTTGAAGCACCGACGGTGACGGGAATGGCGACGCTCCTGGAAAAGAATCACGGCGCCACGCGGAATCTTCCTGTTCCCGTCGAAGCGCATCCCTTCGCTCCCATTGTTCCGATTGATCGTGAGTCTCGCCGCGCCCGTCGGAAATCCTGAGGTCTCCATGAACGGCACCGCTCACTCAAGTGCTCCGCCGCTCTCTCCGCTTTCCTCGGAAGCCGGGGTCGAAAGCGATGCTGGGGCCAGCCGGAGGCCCTCTGAGACTGAGAGCGTATTCGTTTTCCCCGCGACGTCCGCGCAGCGACGCTTCTGGTTGCTCGATCAATTGCTCCCAGACGGAAATCCCGCGTTGAACATGTTGCTTGGCTTGTCCTGGCATGGACCGCTGGCGCCGATCATTCTCCAGCGCGCGCTGAACGAACTCGTCGCCCGGCACGAAGTGCTTCGGACAACTTTCGAACCTGATCGCAGGCAGCTCCAGCAATTGATCGCTCCTGCTCTTGTCCTCGATCTGCCGATGCTCGATGCCAGGGCCCTTCCGGAATTAGGCGACGCGACTCTACCCTCTCAGCTCATGCGAGAGGAAGCACGCGAGCCGTTCGATTTGCGCACCGGACCACTCCTGCGCGCGCGCCTCGTGCCTCTCGCGCCTGACGAATACCTTCTCATCCTGACGGTTCATCACATCGTTTCCGACGGCTGGAGCAACGGCGTTCTCGCACGTGACTTGTGCGCGCTCTATACCGCATTTTCGCAAAACAAGCCGGCGCAACTCCCCAAACTCGCGCTGCAGTTTGCCGATTACGCGGATTGGCAGGCGGCCCGCCTCGCTGGCGACGACTTCGCTACCCAGCGCGCTTATTGGCGGGAAAAACTCGCGGGTGATCTTCCTGGACTCGATCTTCCATTTGATCGGCCTCAACGTGGCGGCCCTACCGTGGCCGGGGAGACGCGTTCCCGAATGCTTCCCCCGGAAATTGTCCACGCGGCGAAATCACTCGGGGCTGCGGAGAATGCCAGTCCGTTCATGTTGTTCTTGGCCGTCTTTCAGACGTTGCTGCACCGCTACACCGGTCAGGTTGATTTTCTGGTCACCTCGCCAAGCGCGCACCGCGAGCGACCTGAATTTGCATCGCTCGTGGGACTCTTTGTTAACCCGTTGCTCCTGCGCGCTGATTTGCGGGGCGACCCAACCTTCCGTGAACTACTCGGCCGCGTCCGTGGCGGGGCGCTCGAAGCGTTTTCCAATCAGGACATTCCTTTCGAATCGTTGCTGGACGAATTCCAGGCGGCCCGGCTTCAGGTGAATTTTCACTACGACGTCCGATGGCAACCACCGATGCAATTGCCCCAGGGAGTAACCGTCGAACTGGTGCCTGCGACGAGTGCCGGAACTCTCTACGAACTGAGCGCATCAGTATTGGAAGAGCCGGACGGTCTCCGTCTCGAAATCGAGTACAACACGGCGCTCTTCGATGCAGAGACCATCGAGCGAATGCTGGATCATTATCTGACGTTGCTGCAAGGCGTGGTCACTGATCCCTCGAAAACGATTTCAGCGCTGCCCATGCTGAGTCCGGCCGAGGAACAACCTTTCAAGAGTAATCACATGGCTGCGAACGCGCCTCTCGAGATCCGCGCGGCCTTGACCGAGCGCGTGCTGGCGCGACCCGACGCGATGTTGGCCCGACATGGCCGCCGCGAGCTAAGCTGCGCCGAACTCCTGGCTCGCGTGGAAGCGGAGCGATCCGCACCTCACAATGGACCCGCTCCGTCGGACCTTGATCAGGTGGCTGCGTGGGTTGCCCACTGGCGCGCGCGCGTCGAGACCCCGCCCCCGCCGGTGGAGGCAAGACTCCCGGAAGTGGAGGCCTCCCTGGCCGCGGCCAGTCTTGCTTTGCGCGAATGCGCGGCGCTGGCTGAGCTGGAGCGCGTGGCTTCCTGTTCTCCACCAGGAGCCGCCGCCACCGAGGAGATTGGCGCGGCCCTGCTCGCGAATGCGACGCTGGTTTATCCAACACCCGGGTTGCTCGCAGACTCCGCCGCGGCTCTCGCTGCCTGGCTCAATTCTGAAGACATTAGCGTGGCTTTCCTGCCCGCGGCGACTTGGAATCGTCTCGCCGCTTCGATCACCACACGCAAAGCACGCAAGCCCGCGAAGTTGCGTCTGGTGATCGCGACGGAGGGAGAAGCCGCTGAAGGAACTTTTGGTCGCGTCGATGAACGTGCAGTCGATGCCGTGCAGGTTTGCCAGCGAATCGTGCTTGAGGCGGCCGGCGGCACAATCTCGCTCGATCACCGCATTTTGCCGGGGACCGCAGCGCGGCTGCGCGTGCTGGATGCGTGCTCGCGCCAGCCCCTGCCAATCGGTCTGGCCGGCGAACTCGCGGTCGCGACCCCGACCGGACAATGGACAGGCATAGGAGAACTCGCGCGACGCCTGCCTAACGAGTCCATTGATCGCCTCGGTTCGCTGGCGGAACAAACCTATTCCCGCGGCTTCCGCCTCGACCTGCGCCGGATCGAGTTGGCGCTGGCCACGCTGCCGGGCGTTCGGCACGCCCTTGTTCACCGTGTTCACCATGAGCCCAGTTCACCTTTGGTCGCTTATATTCTGCCCGATACTTCTGCCGGCTCGCTCCCGAATGATGCCGCGTTGCGACAGCTCTTGCGCGGGCGGGGCCTGCCGGATCGTTCCCTTCCCAATACCTTTGTGCGCTTGAAGGACGTTCCCTTGCGCGCGACCGATGGCCAGCTTGACTTGGACGCGCTTTCTTCCCTGCCGGAAAGCGGCCCCGGCGCCGATCCCGAGCCGGTGCGCCCATACCTTGGGCTGCAACTTCAGCTGATCGCAATTTGGGAGGATGTGCTGGGCGTCCGCGGTATCGGTATCCGCGACAATTTTTTTGATCTCGGTGGCAATTCGCTTCTGGCGATCCGCATGCTCCAACGCGCAGAGGTTGCCTGCGGCAAAGTCATCCTGCCGGCGGCCCTCTTCCGCCATCCCACGATTGAGCATCTGGCGGGAGAAATGGCGCGCGAAGTCATCGATGAGTCGCCCAGCCTTCTGCGGGTGAACGATGCCGGCACCCGCACCCCGTTTTTCTACCTGCACGGCGATCTTTCTGGCGGCGGCTTTTACAGTCTGAAGCTCTCGCGCGCGCTCGGCCACGATCAGCCGTTCTATGTCATGCCGCCACAGGATATCCGGACCCTGCCCGCTGCTCCCACGATCGAGGAAATGGCGGCGGCGCACCTGGAAGCGTTGCGCGCGGTTCGCCCGAAGGGACCGTACGTGATTGGCGGCTTTTGTATCGGAGGCCTGGTCGCGTTCGAACTGGCGCAGCAAATCAAGGCGAGCGGCGACTTGGTGGAGATGCTGTTGATCATCGATGCCGCGCCGGAAAGCAAAATGCTGCGGACGCTGCGAGGCCTGGCCGGAACAGTAGGGGCGCTTCTCCGTTGGGACGACGACGAGAAGGTTCGTCTATTCGGGCGGTGGGCCGTTTGGCGGACCAGGCTGGCCCAGGGAATTGGACAGAATGTGCGGGATCAAACGCGCGCTGCACCCCGCCGGATTTACCAGCGCGTCACTGGCGTTCGTGATTCCTGGCGGCGACGGCTGTCGTTCGGGAAAAAACGGCCGGCTCCAGTGGAATCCGCCAGTCCTCTGCAAATCGAGCGTGATTTGCCATCCGCCTTTCAATGGGCTTCCGCGATCTATCGGCCAAAGCCGTACGATGGGCCCGTTGCGCTCCTGCTTTCCGAGGATGTCATTGGGGCGGCCAGGAATCCGTCTCGCGAATGGCGGGAGCTTGCACCGAAGACCAGCGTTTTTGCCTTACCCGGAAGTCATCTCGAATGCATTACGGAGCATGTCGAGACTTTGGCCAAGGAAATTGAGAACTGTCTCAAGAACGTTGCCACCAGGACTCATCCGCGGTCGCAGCAGGACGACAAAACCTCCAACGACGATAAACGTTGGCGCCGCATTCCCTTGGCCACGGTCGCATTTGCGAACGCCATCCTCTCGTTAGGTTGTAACAATTGGTCATAATTCGACCGCGATGTTGCCTATGCCTTCGCGCCTTATGGAATCAACTGATTCCCCTTCGAGCGACGTGCGACTCTGGACGGCGCAGGTCGAGTCCCTTTCAGTCGCAGAAATCGAAGAGCTGAGTGCGCACCTCGATTCTGCGGAACGCGCACGGGCGGCGCGTTTTCATTTCGAACGCGATCGACACAGTTACATCGCTACCCGCGGGATCCTGCGTTGTCTGCTGGGTGCGACCCTGGATGAGGAAGCAGCGAAACTCGTGATCGAGTACGGCGAGCACGGCAAACCAGCCCTGGCTCGCGCAAGCCAGCCTGATTCCCCTATCCACTTTAGCGTCTCGCACTCCGCCGGTTGGGCAATGTTTGCGGTAGCATCTGCTCTCGAAGTAGGCGTCGATCTCGAAGCGGCGGATCGGATCGATCGGAGCGCGGGGCATCTTCCCCAACTCGCCGCGCGCATCCTTTCCGCGCGCGAACTGGCCACGTGGCGGGCGCTGCCTGATGCCGCCGCCCGCGGCGCCGCATTTCTTCGAGCCTGGACTCGCAAGGAGGCTTGCGCCAAAGCAACGGGCCGCGGCCTCGCCCACGAACTGAATCGCTTCGAAGTAATTCTCGACGCAGGCTCTCCAAAGTCGTCGCTCACCTTGCGGTCCGCGGAGGAAGGCGAGATTACGCGACAATGGGACCTCCATGACTTGTTGGCTCCCGACGGTTTTGTCGCCGCTCTCGCGATCGAGCAGAAACTGGAACAGAACTCGTAGCGACTGAAAACGGTTTGAATTTGAACTGTCCGACCGCCCGGCGATCAAAGCCCGAACCGGCCACAGCTTGCAGTGGGGCGCCGGGCCTTTATCATTCGCAATGCACAGGGACAAGCCGCCTGGCCCCTTTGATTTCGCGACGCGATCAATCCGCTATTTGATCGGCTTTTGGTTGACGACGGGCCTTGTGCTTAGCGTCCTTGTTCATACCGGTATGTTGGTCTGGCGAGCGGATGCCAAGACGCCGGGCGCCAAGCGAAATCCAGAAGCGCTGGAAGTCGCCACCGCAGCTCAACGGGCCAAGGCCGGTAAGTCTCCGCCGCCGGATCCTCCCGCCGCGGTTCGATATTAACGGCCACGTGGCCCTTGGAAAGCACCTGGAAATCTCGGCCACGTCTTGGAGTGCGGTCCGGCAGCTGCCGGACCGCTTTCTGATACGGATGGAGCATTGAACTCCGAAAGTCGTCGCGAGCGGATCGTTAGGCCGATTCAATGGTTACACGATTCCCAAGAGCGCCGGAGCACCGGCGCACTCCAAGAGCTCCGCAAATCGAGCCTTCTTTGAAACTCCTAGTGAGTCCCCGATTCCGTCTCACCAACGACTCTGTCAATCCAGGCAACCCGCTGGGAGATGCGGACAGCGTAGAAGCCGGACGGCACGGGAACGTCGCCGGTGACCAACGTCCCATTGGATCGATAGGATCCGCGTTCATCGAACATGGCAGCGGTGTAAGGGCCGCCGCGATCAGGGCCCGAGGCAAACGTGTCCACGTCAGAACTAATACCCGCGAGTTTCCAGACCCCAGCGTCATTCAGAAAGACGCCGCCACCGGAGTCGCCACCGGAAATGTGAGCCTCCTGCGGTAAGCCGCCTTGATGGAAGAGCACATACAGATTGCCTCCAACGATACTCGCTACTCGATTCTCGCCCCAGCGTTGGACCGAATCGGCCGTTCCATATTCCCACCCGCGTAATGTTCCGTTAACGATCCTCTCCGCGCCGCGTTGCGTCCCGCGCCCGATTACCACCAGGTGCTGCCCAACTTCATCGCTCCGGCGATAGAGTGGCGCGTAGGTTGAAAATGGTTCGGCGACCTCGTAAATCCGCAGATCGCTGGTCGGATCAGAGAACGCGCGCACGATGGTGTAGTCCCGGCCGCGATAGATGAACTTATCTGAAATCTGGCTGAGATGTTTGGCCGTGATGAAGCAGTGCGGCGCGATCGCGGTTCCGAGAAAGTCGCCGAAGGCTCCCTCATATTGCCAGCCGCTTCCGGCAAGCGAACCTGCCGGCTCGGTCGTGTTCGCCGTCGGATCGCCGGTCCGGTATAAGATCACGCCGCCCGCCGCGGTCACGAAGCTCAACGCGACCAAAACCGAGAGGGAAACCATCGCTCCCCGGGTGAACGCGAATTGTCCACGAACATTCATCGAAAAATCAGACCGATGCTTGAAGATGAAATGATCGTATCACGAGCCTCAACCCCTTGCTTCAATTCCCTTGGAGGAATTCGTTTCCCTTTGTCAGCCCCAAGCGGTCAGCTATCCTTCGCCGAATGAAAAATTCCGTTCTCCGTCTTCTTCTCGTCCTCCAGGCAGCGCAGATTTGCGCATTCGCGAGTAATAGCGTGGTCAATCTTTCGCACTATGATTTGATGCGCGTCGACTTCGCCCAAATGAAGAACGAAGGAATTGTTGGCGTGATTCATGAGGCGACCTATCCCCGCTTCGATCGTGATTCCTATTACGGCACCCGGCAAAATGCGGCAGCTCGAGCCGGACTGCTCTGGGGCGCGTATCATTACGGCGATGCGACCGATCCCATTCGTCAGGCCGAGCATTTCCTGAGTGTGGTGGCGTGGAATTGGCGCGGACCGGCGCTGCAAACCAACGGCGTTCTCCTGGTTCTCGATTTCGAAAAGAATGGCCATTATCCGGGTGGAACGATGCGGGTCGATCAGGCCGTCACTTTCGTCGAGCGGATTTACCAGCGCACGGGGAGGTATCCCGGTCTTTACTGCAGCGAATATCGCCTTCGGCAGGTCTTGTTCAGCCCGAAGGTCACGGCCGCGCAAAGACGCATTCTAAGCAACTGCTGGTTGTGGATCGCAAACTATCATCTCGAGCCACGAAACACGGCGCCGTGGAGCCATTGGACTATGTGGCAGTACACCGGCGACGGTGTTTGCGATCTTCCTCGCTCCTCCTATCCGAAAGGCGTGGCCAATATCAAACATGCCGAGCGCAACATGTTTCGCGGAAGCCCGGAGGCGCTGGCTGCCTTCTGGCAGGAACACGCCTGGAACCCGGCCGAGTGAACCAGCGCCCGCGAATCCAAGCAAGACCGATATCGTTGCTCAGCGAAGACTCTCGATCAACGCGCGGCTCGTTCCAATTGCAGTCTCGTCCGGCGTCGGCGCGGCCTGAAGCATTTCGATCGATTTCTCCGCCGCGGCGATGGCTTCCTTCTTGTTACCCATCTTCGCGAGAATCTGCGCCTTCTTATATTGCATGAAATAGGCCTTCGGATTCTTTTCGATGGCCTGATCGACCCACTTCAACGCCTGGGGCAGGTCCTTATTTTGATCCAGATAGAAACTCGCCGCGCTATAGTAAAACCCAGCCTCCTGTGGCTTGCCGCCCTTCACCGCGGCGTCGATCCCCTGGCTTACTTTTCCGACGTCGTTCGTCGTCAATTTAACCGGCACGCGTATCTTATCCCATTCGAAATAAAGCGTTGCGGAATCCGCCCTTAAGTCGTCGAGTCCAATGGTAAATGTCTCCTCGGGCGGGGAGAGCACCATTGGCCTGGCCGCGACGCGCACAGCATCAGCTTCCTGTTTGTAATCAGCCACGCTTTGGGCGTTCAGATCCTTCGACAGAATAATCGTCCACTCGCTCGCGTTCGGAATCGTGTAGACGAGATATTCCCCGGCTGGAACATCCTTGAATCCCAGCTTCACATCCGCGCTGAACTTGATCCTGGTCGGCTTGTTGGCCCCGGTCCGCCACATTTTCCCGAAGGGCACCAGGCCGCCGAATATCTCCCGATCATTCTTGTTCGGGCGCGAGTAATCGACCTCCACGTCCGTCAATCCAATCCGTTGTTTCACGACCGCGTGTTGGCTGGCCTGAGGGAATTCCACTTTTTCGTCGGCCGCGCAAACTCTGCCCGGACTGACGAAAGCCGCCATCGACACGATGGCGCAAATCAGCCTGATGAGAAACGATGACAAAGAAAGCGCCCGATGTTGCCCGGAGCGCCGAAAAGTGCATGGAATAGTAGTCATAGATTACGTTTTTTTCTTCTTCGCCTCGGCCGCTTCGGCGAGCCTGGAATCGACCTCAGCGGCTTCGAGTGGGTGGATCTGGTGGTAGTAAGTGTTGGACTTGGCCAGGCGGTCCTTGTGCATGAGCAAGCCGCCGAATCGTTCGCGACGGCTTAGCTCGAAGACCTTGTCCATCTTGATTGCTTCGAAGGGGCAGACTTCAACGCAGATCTGGCAGCTCATGCAGACGGAAATATCGATGTCGAAGACGCGAGGATAAAACTGCGGCTTGCTCAAGTAATCGGGTTTTTTGTCCTCGCTCTTTACGATCAGGATGCACTGCGGCGGGCATTCCTTCTCGCAGATCTTGCAGGCCACGCAGCGCAAACCGGCCTCCGCATCGTCCGTATCGAAAACCAGAAAAGGGAAATTGCGATAATTCTCGGGTAGCGGGTCCCGCTCCTCCGGATACTGCACGGTGATCAGACGGTCATTCTCGAAATAACTCCCAATGAAGTTCCGCAGCGTCACCGCCATCCCGTTGAGTATGCCCAGGCCAATCATGCAAATAGTTAAAATCGTTAAATTGTTGAGTGATTTCGGAACCGTTTTAAGCTCTTAACCTCGACGACTTCGGTCTTGTATCTGATTAGCATGCACGGTCATCGATCCACTTCCCCCATGACAATATCGACGCTGCCGAGGATCACCATCACGTCGGCCACGGTGTGCCCAAGGCACATGTCTTCCAAGATCGTCAGATTGATGAAACTCGGCGGGCGCACGCGGTAACGATACGGATTGGCGCTGCCGTCGCTGATCAGGTAGAACCCAAGTTCACCCTTGGGACCTTCGATGCGTCCGTAAGCCTCACCGGCCGGTGGCTTGAACGCCCGAATCTTCACCTTCGGATTCACCACCGGGCCCGCCGGGATTTGTTCGAAAGCCTGATGCAAAATTTCGATACTCTCGCGCATCTCCAGGACGCGCATCATCATCCGATCGTAGCAATCCCCGTGATCGCCCAGCGGTACGCGAAATTTGAACCGCGGATAGAATCCGTAGCCATCGACCTTTCGAATATCGTAGTTCACACCGGACGCGCGCAGCATGGGCCCGGTGATGCCGGCATCGATCGCCAGCTCGGCGGAAAGTTTCCCAATTTCCTGGGTGCGCGCGACAAGGATCTCATTCGAGACGATCAGTCTTTCGAACTCATCCAGAAACCGGGGAAACGCCTTCACGATTTTCTTCGCGCGTTCCATCCAATCTGGCCCCGGATCGACGCGACAGCCGCCAAAACGCATGTAGTCGCACATCATGCGCGAACCCGAGAGCGACTCAAATAGATCGAGGATTTTTTCGCGCTCCCGAAAGGCGTACATGAGTGGAGTGCCCCACGCGCCCATGTCGCTGAGCAAAAATCCGAGGAGCGATGCGTGGTTTTGCAGCCGGGTCAGCTCCGCCAGAATCACGCGGAGATATTCGGCCCGTTCGGGAACTTCAATGCCGGCCAGCTTCTCCACGGTGAGCGCATAGGCCCAGTTGTTGGTCATCGAACAAAAATAATCCAGCCGATCGGTGTACGGCATCGAACCGAGGTAGCTGGCGTTCTCGCCGATCTTTTCGTGATTGCGATGCAGATAACCGAAGACCGGCTTGAGCTTGCGCACGATCTCGCCTTCGAGGGCGACGTTCATGCGAAAGACGCCGTGGGTCGAGGGATGCTGCGGTCCCATCGAAACTTCGAGAAGCTCGCCGTCAATCCGCGAAGTCATTCCCGGAAGTTCGAGCGTTTGAGTGTTCGCGGTCATGCGCACGGAAGAATCAAAAAAAAGGTTAAATTGTTAAAACGGAAAGGCCACTGGCAATTCAATGACCATTTTAACGATGTACCCTTTTTAGCCATTTAACCTCTTTCACTGTTCACGGCTGCGGCGTGATAATCTTTTCGGCCCCATCCAGTTCTGGTCGCGCACTAAAATGTTGCTTTGTCTTCTCCAAAACCTCGTCGTGAGCGGTCGGTTCGTATTCGTAATCGTCGGGCTCGCGATAGTCTTTGCGCATCGGGTAATCCAGGAACTCGTCCCACATCAGAATGCGTCGGAGATCCCGGTGCCCGTCGAAGCGAATGCCGTAAAGATCAAAAATCTCGCGCTCCTGGAATTCAGCGCTCCGCCAGACAGGAGTGAGCGAGGGCAGGCGCGCTCCCTCCGCGCGATCGTTCGTTCGCATTCGAATCACGACCGGGCCGTGCTTGAGCGTGATCGAGTACAGGTGATAGACCGCCTCCAGATAGCCTGGGAAAAACTCCTCCTGCGTCTCTTCCACTTCTTTTTCCTCTCCCTCGACCACCTTCTTCACCTTCGTCTTCTTCGTCAGCTTTCGATCCAGCCAATCCACGCCGGTGGCGTTTGAGCAATAATCAAGTCGCAGCGTGGAATCATCGCGAAGAAAGCGTGCGACGTCGGCGGCATGGTCATTGTCGAGGAGGAGCGAAGGCTGGTTGGCCGGGCTGGGGTTTGGGACGATCTCGATCGTCGCGCCGGATACGGCTCTTTCCGCGCGGGCTTTTATCTCCTCCAAGGATTCCATCGTTAAATTGTTAAAAGGGTTAAATCGTTAAAAGGGAGAAGCAGAGCTGTGCGCCTCGTCGAGCTGCTCGCCAATTCAAACTTCTCAAAATCCGGCAGCTGGCGTGTCATGGCGTACATCTTTTTCCGAAACTCACGCGCAACCTGGTAAACCTCCAGATCTTCGAAAGTCTGAAACGCGTTTTCTTTGCGGATCCCCGCAGGCTCACGCGCCGAACGACCGCCCTTTGTAACTTTGTAACCCATTTAACTTTTTAACTCTCTTTCGATCACCGGCGGGCGAAACAAGTCAGGATTAGCCGGCGGCTCCAGATCATGCGCACCGAACGCCGGCACCGGAAATTCACTCGGCTGGCTCCGATCAAGGAACGACGCCTTGCTTTCACCGGTAAGTTTCTGGCCATCTATTTTTCGCTGTAATTCCATAAAAGCGTGCAGAAGCGCTTCTGGCCGTGGAGGACAGCCTGGGATATAAACGTCCACAGGAAGGTAACGATCGATCCCTTTCAGAACGTTGTAGCCTTGCTTGAACGGTCCCCCGGAGATGGCACACGCGCCCATCGAGATCACGTATTTCGGATCGGGCATCTGATTGTAAAGCCGCACGATCTGGGGCGCCATCTTCTTGGTCACCGTTCCGGCCACGATCATGAGGTCGGCCTGACGCGGCGAGGGCCGGAAGACTTCGCCCCCGAATCGGGCGAGATCGTAACGCGACGCTGCGGTCGCGATCATCTCGATCGCGCAACAAGCGAGCCCGAATTGGAGCGGCCAGATCGAATTGCGTCTGCCCCAGTTGTAAAGCTCCTGCGTCGAGGTGACCCAGATTCCCTGTTTCTGCAGTTCGCTCCGAAGACCTTCGTCGATTTCGCTCATAATTGGTGAAACGTTAAAAAGTTAAATGGTTAAATCGGTTTTCCCGCGACGCGCCTTCTCCGTTGTCACAATGTAACCCATTTAACTTCTTAACGTTCTTAACTCTTCTTCATCCCCGCCCAATCCAAACACCCCTTGCTCCAGGCCCAGACCAGTCCTTCGAGCAGCAGCAGCAGGAAAACGAGGATCGCGATGAACGCCCCCAGCGGCAAGCTGGTAAACGCCACGGCAAACGGGACCAGGAAAATCGCTTCCACATCGAAGATCAGAAAAATGATGCAGTAGAGATAATAGTGCGACTGGAATTGGACCCGCGCTTCCCCGATCGCTTCCACGCCGCACTCATAAGTCGCATTCTTAGCCGGCCCGGGCTTTGGCGGCTGGAAAAGCCACCGCCAGAGCCAGGCCAGCGCCAGCGGCATCAACGGAAAAACGAGCGCGACGCCGCAAAAAATGACGATAAAGAAGTAGGGATCGGGCGTCATGAGATGCAGATCAGATCGGTTCACTTGCGTTTGTTAGCCGAGAGTCCCTGCTCCCGCCAGCGCATTCTGCCACTATCTCTTAATGCCTGCAGCAAGGGCCCGGCGCAAACGTGGTTTTCCGTGGCGATGGCGCTCTCCATTGTCGCCGTGGGCGCTTCGGCAAATCTTTGGCGATTCCATGCTCGCCGCGGGGAGCCCTTCATCACAAACGGCGAATCATATCCTGCGCGAATCATACGCCCAATGGAGCAACGCCTGCCTTTGTCTTCGCCGGCAATTCAAGTCACGCGGACGGCAGTTTTTCCGCAGCTGGGCGACGTGTCTTCTGATCGCCAGCCAGCGCGCAATCTGGCGTTGATCGTCCTGACACCGCCGGCCCATGTAATAACGACAGTACCATTGGAACCAGCCGCGCGGATCTTCGTGATAGATCCACCCTTTATCCCGCCAAATGGAAAGCGGCTGGGACGCGTTCACGCCAAAGTAGTTCAAACGCGAATCGTGGCGTTCTTGACATAATTTGGCGTGCATAAACCAGTGCGAAGGATATTCCGCAGTACAGTCGGTCATGTACTTCCCGCCGAATATGCCGAGTTTCAGCATCTCCTTCGGCGTAAGTTCAGGTCGAAACCGTGGATTAAAACTTCGGCCGACGGGTTTGGTTAGCAGGTAGACGTAGCCCTGCTGCATCAGGTCGTTCACTTCTATTCGCGTAAACGTCATTGTCGTTTTTCGGTGCCGGTGTGCTAAAAAGCTTTCGGCGTTGTTCTGCGCGGAAGGCGAAAATTTTCTGGACAGCGCGGCGCCCCAAAAGCCCGTTGACCACCGCCCCGCCGAGCAGGGAGTAGCGCGCGAAATCCGAACATCGCGTGCCGCCGCCCCTCTCTTCGAATCGGTGTTCGTGAATCCATTGGCAGTAAGGTCCGCGACATTGTTCGTCAACAAAGCACCCCGAACGATCCTACACCGTGATTTCCGAGCACCACAATTTATCGCAATTTTCGGGTCTGGTTTGATCGTTACTTCATCGCGACCATCGGCGTCATCCGTGCAGGGGAGTTCGCGAAATCAGAAGCATCCGAAATCAGCCGCGAAGGCGACTAAAATCGTTCTGCTAACGCTCGGATAACTTTGCAACTGTCGACGAGTCTTGGTAAGGGTCGGGATCGAAACTGTGCCGCTCCCTTCATTACTTCTTGCTAAAAAAATCCCGGTCGCTTTTCTTCATCGCACATGACCGGCGAATTTGTTGACCAGATTTTCGTTATGGCCAAGCACCGGCTTCTGTCGCTGTTGTCGAACGCGCCCGACTGGATGATCCAAATCGCGTCGAGTCTTCTTAATATCGCTGCCGTGCTCGGGGCGTTTCTCACGCTCTTCGCGCTCATCTCGGTGATGGAGCGGAAGATTCTGGCCCGCATCCAGAACCGTTACGGGCCAAACCGCGTCGGCCCATTTGGGCTCTTTCAGCCGGTGGCTGACGGGATCAAGCTACTCATCAAGGAAGACATCGTGCCGATCCGCGCCGACAAGCTTCTTCATTTCATTGCGCCAGTCCTGATCGCGGCGACGGCGATTCTCACACTCGGCGTGATTCCGTACGGCCGGAACATGACGCCGTTCTCGATCGACGGCGGCATCCTGTTTTTCTTCGCGGCCGGTTCCACGACCGAACTCGGCGTTTTCATGGCCGGCTGGGGCAGCAACAACAAATTCTCGATGCTCGGCGCCATGCGCGCGATTGCCCAAATGGTCAGCTACGAGCTGCCGCTCATTATTACCGTAATTCCTGTGATCATGATCGTCGGGTCGCTCAGGGCCGACGCGATCGTGGCCGCGCAGGAGGGCTACAAGGTGGCAGGCCTTGTGCCGCGCTGGTTCGTCTTCACCCCGTGGGGCGCGGCCGCATTCATCTTGTTTTTTATTTCCGGTCTTGTCGAATCAAACCGGACGCCGTTCGACGTGCCGGAAGGTGAATCGGAAATTGTCGCGGGCCATATGACTGAATACTCGGGGTTCAAGTACGCGAACTTCTTCCTCGCGGAATATTTCGGCATGTTCGCCGTGAGTGGGCTGGCGGTGACGCTTTTCCTGGGTGGCTGGCATGCGCCGCTCAGCTTCCTGCAGTTTATTCCATCCTATTTCTGGTTCTTCGCCAAACTCGCGGTCCTGCTCTTCGTCTTCATCTGGATCCGCGGAACACTGCCGCGCATGCGCGTGGATCAAGTCATGGGCTTCGCCTGGAAATTCGTCCTGCCCATGGGGTTTGCCTGCATCATCGCCGCGGCGGTTTGGCATTACCAGGCGCACGGCCTGGCCGGATGGCTCTGGTCGCTGGGAGTTGTCGCGATTGTCTATTTCGGACTTTCGCGTCTGATGGAGACGAAGAAGAAATTTGGCCCGCGCACTTATCGTTTTGCCGAATGAGCACTGCCGCCTTCATCGTCATCGCCATCCTCACGCTCGCGGCCGCCCTCGCCGCCGCTTCGCTACCGAAGCTCATTCACGCCGCATTTTGTCTCGTGGTCGCGTTTGTCGGCATGGCGGCCTTTTTCTTTCTGCTTGGCGCGGAATTCGTCGGCTTGGTCCAGGTGTTTGTTTATGTCGGAGCGGTGGCCGTCCTGATCGTGTTCACGATTTTGCTGACTCGTCCCGCGAGCGAAAACACCGGTGGAATCCATTGGTTGGGCGTCGTCCTGGCCATCGCTGTGTTTGCCGGCCTCCTCTGGGCGATTCTGGGGACGCCATCGCTTGCGGTCGCCGCACAGCCGATCGACCCGCTCACCGTGAAACGAATCGGCGAAGCGCTGATGACCGATTACATCTGGCCGCTGCAATGCGTCGGGGTATTGCTGACCGCGGCGCTAATTGGCGGGCTCATTCTCGTCATGGAGGAGAGACGACGATGAGAGTTAGAAAGGTCAGAACTGTGACCACGCTAAATGGGGAGATCCTGTTGCTGACTTTAACGATTTAACCCATCTAACCTCCTAACTCTTGTAACAGCCCAGCCATGACCCCAACGCTTCAAACGTTTTTACTTGTCTCCTCTGCGTTGTTCGCGATTGGATTACTCGCGGCCCTGAGCCGGCGTCACGCGATTTTCATCCTGATTGGCATCGAGATGATGCTCGCGGCGGCCAACCTTAATTTCATCGCGTTCTGGCGTTTCGGTCCGCAGACGCCGTCACCTACTGGCGTGATGGTCGCAATTTTTTCCATTGCCATCGCCGCCGCGGAAGCAGCCGTCGGGCTTGCGCTGGTCATCGCCGTTTACCGCCATTATCGAACGACCAGCGTCGATAAACTCGATCAGCTCAAGGGATGATATGAACTCTGTATCGACCTGTCATCGCTCCGCTGATCGAGCACGCATGAGCACGATTACGAGTCCTTCCGTTGGGCGTTGGGCCTTCGCCACGACGGATTCGTCCTCCGCCACGGCGGATTCGTCCTTTGGCGAATTGGGCGAATTGGGCTGCCTGATCGTTTGTCATTCGTTATTCGCCATTCGTCATTCGCGATGAATCCCTGGATCGTCACCAACCTCTGGCTGATTCCCGCGGGGCCGCTCGCGGCTTCGCTTTTGATTCTGAGCCTCTCGAATTCTCGCCGGAAAACGGGATCGACTCTCGCAATCGCCGGTCAGGTCATCGCCCTTGTTTTCGCGGCCACGGCCTTCCTGTCCACGCTCAAGGAACCGGGCGGGCGCGCCTTTCACAATTTCACCTGGTTCACTTTCGGCGAACACGCGCTTCGCCTCGGCTGGGTCCTCGATCCGCTCACCGCGGCCATGCTGGTGATGATCACGTTCGTCGGGTTGTGGATTTTCGTCTTCAGCACCGGTTACATGGCGGACGACAAGAACTTCACCCGCTTCTTCGCCTATCTCTCGTTTTTTTCCGCGGCCATGCTCGGCGTGGTGATCGCCAACAGTCTGCTTCTGCTCTTTGTCTGCTGGGAACTAGTCGGGCTGGCGTCGTATCTGCTCATCGGATTTTGGATTCACAAACCAAGCGCGGCGGCAGCGGCCAAGAAAGCGTTCATCACGACGCGGATCGGCGACATTGCGTTATTCCTTGGGATTCTTTGGCTCTACCGTGGCAGCGGCACCCTGCTCTTTTATGACGACGGAAACGGTTGTCTCGAGAAGGCCGGACTGGTCGCGCTTGGCGCCAGCGCCACCTTTGTCGCACTGCTGATTTTCGGCGGCGCGGCCGGCAAGTCAGGACAATTCCCGCTGCATGTCTGGCTGCCGGACGCGATGGAAGGTCCCACACCGGTGAGCGCGCTGATTCACGCCGCCACCATGGTCGCCGCCGGCGTATTTCTGGTGGCACGCGTCTATCCTCTCTTCTCGTTAGGCGCGATCAATGGCGTGACGCCTTCGCTCACGGTCGTGGTCTGGGTCGGCGTCATCACCTCCCTGATGGCTTCGTTGATTGCGGTCGCGCAAGCCGATATCAAACGCATCCTCGCCTACTCAACGGTCTCGCAGCTCGGGTTGATGATGGTTTCGCTCGGCGTGGGCGGAGTCGCAGCCGGAATCACGCACCTGCTCGCCCACGGATTCTTCAAGGCGCTTTTGTTCCTCGGCGCAGGCTCGGTGATTCAGGGCTGCCACCATGAGCAGGACATTCGAAAAATGGGCGGCCTGCGACGGTTAATGCCGCTCACGTTTCTCACCTACGCCGTCGGCATGATGACACTCAGTGGCGTGCCGCTCTTCTTTTCCGGGGCGTGGAGCAAAGAGGAAATCCTGCACGCCACCGCGCATTGGGGCCCGTCGCGCGTGCCGCATTACTTGATGATGGCAGGCGTAATCCTGACAGCGCTCTATATGACACGGCAGATGATCTACGTCTTTTTCGGCCAGCGGGGCGAGGCGTCGAAGGAGGCGCAGGAGAATCCGCCAGGGATGACCACTCCGCTGATCGTGCTAGCCGTTTGTTCGATCGTCCTCAGTGTTGTTCTCACGCCGGCCTGGCCGTGGCTGCACGACTATCTCATGGGCGAGCCGGCGCACTTTGCGATCGGGCAGTTGATCCAGCCCATGCTTTTCGTCTCGCTCATCCTCGTGGCTGCTGGAATCGGACTTGGTTATCTGCTTTACCGGGACGCCGGGGAAACCGATCGCCTCGCGCAAACACAACCCGCATTGTTCCGGTTCCTCGAAAACAAGATGTGGCTGGACGAACTCTACGGAAAGACTGTCATCGCCGGCGCGCAAATGGCCGCGCATCTGTCCGATTGGATGGACCGCTGCATCTGGGACGGACTGGTCCGCCTGGTCGGCGTGATGGGCCAGGTCCTTGGGATTCTCAGCAAAGACCTCGATGAACGCGGCCTGAACGCGGGAGCGGATGAAGGCGCCACCGGCACGCGCCGCCTCGGGCGTTTCCTGTCGACTTGGCACTCCGGGCAAATTCAAACCTACATGGGCGCCGTCGCTCTCGGCATGCTGGCGCTGCTGATTCTTTACGCATGGCTGGCCTGATTTCAGCGCTGATTTTTCTTCCGCTAGCCGGCGCGCTTTTCGCTGGCGTGGCCCGGGAGAAACATGCCCGCGGAGTTGCTCTCGGATTCAATGCGCTTACCGCCATCGGGGCGTTCCTCCTGTGGCGAAACTTCGATACCACCGCGGCCGGTCTTCAGTTCGTGGAGCGCCACGCCTGGATTCCCGCCATCGGGGCCGAATACCTCGTTGGCGTCGATGGCCTGAGCTTGCTCCTGGTGCTGCTGACCTCGCTCATTTTTCCTTTCGCATTTTTCGCCCAGCGCGCGGGCCGCGGCTTCTGCGCCCTGATGTTGCTGACGCAGGCGGCGCTCTACGGCACGTTCACCGCCCAGAATTTCCTTCTCTGGTTCCTCTTTTATGAGATGAGCCTGATCCCGGCATTTCTGCTCATCAAAATCTGGGGCGGCGAAAATCGGGATCGCGCCGCGACGAAGTTTTTCGTTTACACCTTCCTCGGCAGCGTCGCGATGTTGCTGTCGTTTCTAGGAATCTATTTCGCGAAAGGCACCTTTGATTTCGCCGCGCTCGCCGGCTTGGGAAAAACCGGCTTGCTCACGGGCAAAGTAGCGTGGCTGGCTTTCGGCGGAATCTTCCTCGGCCTCGCGGTAAAAGTGCCGCTCTTTCCGTTCCACACCTGGCTGCCGGATGCGTATGAAAACGCGCCGATCGGGGTTTCGATGGTGCTCACGGGCGTGCTCTCAAAGATGGGCGTTTACGGCTTCGTGCGTCTGCTGCTGCCGCTCTTCCCACACGAGATTCAGGTTCTCGGCCCGTGGCTGCTCGCGCTGGCGGTTTGTTCGATCGTTTTCGCGTCGCTGGCTGCTTGGGCGCAAACGGATTTGAAACGGATGATCGGTTATCTTTCGATCAACCACCTTGGCTATTGCATGCTTGGCCTCTTCGCCGTGACGGCGCCGGCCTCAAGGCCGCTGCCCGAAATCCAGGCCGCCTTGAGCGGCGTCTTCATGCAAATTTTCAACCACGGCATCACCGCGGCCGCGTTGTTCTACTACGCTGGCTTGCTTGAACAACGGCGCGGTCTCCGCGGCCTCAATGATTTCGGCGGGCTCATGCAACGCACTCCCCTGCTCTGCGGCTGGATGATCGTCGCGATGTTCTCGTCGTTGGGTCTGCCCGGGCTGAACGGATTCATCGGCGAGTTTCTCATTTTCAAAGGCTCCTTCGCCCTCGCGCCCTGGCCGACCACCGTGGCCACGCTCGGTTTGCTCGTGACCGCCATTGTCTTCCTGCGCGCGATGCAATCACTCTTCAGCGGTCCGCTGGCCGCGAGCTGCAAGACGTTTCCCGATCTCCAGCGAAGCGAGAAATGGGTCGTCGTTCCGGTCACCCTGCTCATGTTCGCCCTTGGCATTGCACCCCAGTTTGCCTTCAGGATCTTCAACGCAACCGTCATGCAGATGGCACGCTTATTTGCCTGATGTTCCATCCATGATCGCCTGGACCATTTACATCACGTTTGCCGGCGCCTTCGGGCTCTTATTCATGCCGCGATTCTTCACCCGCTGGATCGCGCTCGCCACCGCCCTCGCCGGTTTCGTCCTGAGTCTGCTGGCGTTCTTTGAGGCACCCGGCGCGAAAACATTTGCGACGATCGTGCGCCTTCCCTGGGTGCCCGCGCTGGGAATGCAATTCCACCTCGCCGCCGACGGCATCAGTCTTACCCTGGCTTTGGTGACGGGACTGACCGCCGTGAGCGCGGTCCTCTTTTCCTGGGACGTCGAGCGTCGACCTAACGAGTTTTTCTTCTGGTTGCTCCTCGTGATCGGCGGGTCGTATGGCGTGTTTCTGAGCGCCGATTTATTCCTGCTCTTCGTTTTCTACGAGCTGGTGATTGTGCCGAAGTATTTCCTGATCGCGATCTGGGGATCGACGAACAAGGAATACGGCGCCATGAAACTGACGCTCTATTCGTTTTTCGGCGGCGCGCTGGTTTTCCTTGGCATCGTCGCCACCTATGTCACCGCCGGAAAGGGAAACGTTGTTTTCGCACTCGATCTGCAACGGCTCGCGCACTACCAATTCTCGCCAGACTTTCAGGCCTGGGCATTTCCCGTGATGTTCCTTGGGTTCGCCATCCTCGCGGGCATTTGGCCGCTGCACACCTGGGCGCCCACCGGCCACGTCGCCGCGCCGACCGCAGGTTCGATGCTGCTGGCGGGCATCGTGATGAAACTCGGCGCTTACGGCGCGTTGCGCGTAGCGATGAACCTGTTCCCCGATGGATTCCTCATGTGGCGCGGTTGGATCGCAGTGCTCGGGGTCATCGGGATCGTTTATGCGGCGGCGGTGGCCTTGCGCCAACGTGATCTAAAATTCGTCATCGGCTATTCGAGCGTCAGCCATATGGGTTTCGTGCTGCTGGGACTGGCCACGGCAAACGTGCTTGGGGTCAGCGGGGCGGTGCTGCAGATGTTTTCGCATGGCGTGATCGCAGCCCTGCTTTTCGCCGTCGCTGGACGCATGATCTATCAGCGCACCCATACCCGCGATCTCGACGCGCTCTCAGCGATGGGACTGGGCCATGCGCTTCCGTTCGCCGCATTTTGCTTCGTCGTCGCCTCCGCCGCGTCAATGGGCATTCCAGGTTTCAGCGGGTTTGCGGCGGAAATCACGATCCTCCTTGGTGTCTGGAAGGCGTATCCGTGGGCTGTTCTGGTTGCCGGCACGGGGATGGTGCTTGTGGCGGCGTTCACCCTGCGCGCATTGAAAAGGACATTTTTCGCCGACGGGACAGCGGCTGACGTCAGGAATGTCAAGAGTGTGACAACGTTACCAGGAGAGTTCGACCCGATCTCGGTGGCCGAAAAATTGGGGGCTGGCCTGCTCATCTTCGCCACCCTTGCGGTCGGTCTTTATCCGAAATTGCTGCTGGATCGAATCATCCCTGCGATTGAAGCGCTGCGCGTCTTCAAAGCCGGGGGTTAGAAAGGTTAAATGGGTTACAAAGTTAAGACGGACACCGAACACAACGATTGGAAGAATCTTTTCCCTTTTTAACTACGGGACGCTTTTAGCATTGTAACCAATTCGCCATGAACTACCTCGACCTTTTCAATCTCGCTTCGCCCGAAGCTGTGGTCGCGGTCACGGCGCTGGTCGTCCTGGCCATTGGCCTCGCGCGCGGACGCGGCCCCGGTATTTGCGCGCCGGTCGCCGCGGCGGGTCTCCTTTTCGCGGCGGCAACCGTCCTGATGTTGCCGGAACAGGCAACGCTGTCTCATGAAATGCTGGTCGTGAGCCCCCTCACAACGCTGGCCAAGGTGATCTGCCTCGGGCTCGCCTTTTTTACCGTGATTCTGGCACGGGGCACCAATACTCCGCACCACGGCGAATATCTCGCGCTGCTCCTCCTCGCCACGATTGGACTCATGCTGCTCGTCGGCAGCGAAGAATTACTGATGATTTTTATCGGACTCGAGCTGACCGGCTTGTCGCTCTACGTCATGGCAGGCTTCGACAAGACAGACCCGCGCTCCGCCGAAGCAGGACTCAAGTATTTTCTCTTCGGTAGCACGGCGAGCGCATTCACGCTGTTCGGGCTGAGTCTCGTCTACGGCATGTGCGGCACCACTGGCCTCTCCGCCATCGGCCAGAAGCTTGCTCACGAGCCTGTCCTGCCGTTGCTCGCGGCCGGAATTGTCATGACTCTGATCGGCTTTGCCTTCAAGATCGCCGCCGCGCCTTTCCATCTCTGGGCGCCCGACACCTACCAGGGCGCGCCCGTTCCTTCCGCTGCCTTCATCGCCTCGGGCTCCAAGGTCGCGTCTTTCGTGGTGTTGGGAAAAATCCTGCTGGTTGGCTTCGGTCCTGTCCACGGCAGCGCGGCCTGGCACGCGATGACTGCTGGCTGGGCACCCGTCCTGGCCGCCTTGGCCGCCTTGTCGATCGTCATTGGAAATCTAGTGGCGCTTGCACAATCCAATGTCCGCCGGTTGCTCGCCTACTCTGCCGTCGCCCACGCCGGCTACACTCTGCTCGGGCTCGTCGCAGGCGGGCGCGAAGGGTTCGCCGCCACACTTTTCTACACCACGGTCTACGCTGTCACCCTGGTCGGTGCGTTCGGAGTCGTTGCCCTGGTCCGCCGCGATACGGGCGGCGACGATTTCGCCCACTTTTCCGCCCTTTGGTCCCGCTCGCCCCTTCTCGCGGGGTGCATGGCGATCTTCATGCTTTCCCTGGCCGGCTTGCCACCGCTGGCCGGATTTTTTGGGAAATTCTACCTCTTCAGCGTCGCGATGCGCGCCGGCGGAAACCAGGGCCTGCTCTGGCTTGTCGCCCTGGCGCTGCTAGGCAGCTTCATCTCGCTTTATTATTACCTCGCCGTGCTCAAGGCAATCTTCGTAGTCGAACCTGAACCCGGAACCCGAAATCCTGAGTCCTTACGTTCAATCACAATGGACTTTCCGCAGAAGTTCTCCGTCGCCGCGCTTGCCGGAGTGATCCTCTTTGTCGGCCTCTGGCCGGCGACTCTGCTGGTTCGGATCACCCTCGCCCTTCCTTAACCGCTGTACCTGCACAGCATTGACTTGACGACGCGCGTCGCGTTGAGAAGAATCCGTCCCATGAAGAAACGAATCGTCAGAACTGCATCCCTCTCATTGACCGTACTTTTCGCGGCGGCATCGATGGCCCTCGCGGAACCGGCGCCAAAGACAGATCCAGCCGCAGCAACCTCGGAAGCTGCGAAGCCAGCCGTCACTCTGGAACTCGCGAAACCAGCCGAAATAAGCGCAGCCACATCGACCTCCGCGCAGCCAAGCGATGCCGAGATGATGAAGCAAATGATGGAGATGTCGAAGTTGAACGACAACCACAAGCTGCTGGCGAGTCAGGCCGGCACCTGGTCTTACACCGTAAAAATGTGGATGGATCCAAAAGCCAAGCCGACTGAGTCAACCGGCACCGCCGTTTTGAGAGCCGCAATGGACGGGCGTTATCTCCACGGAGAATACTCAGGCAAATTCAAAATGCCCGGAGCCGACGGCAAGATGAAAGAGATGGATTTCAAGGGCAACTCGCTTGACGGCTACGACAACGCGAAACAGAAATTTGTTTCCGCGTGGGTCGATAACATGGGCACCGGAATCATGCTCTCTGAGGGCACCTATGATGCCGCCACGAAAACGTTTACCTACACGGGTGACTACGAGGCCATGCCAGGAATGAAGTCCAAGGTCCGTCAAGTGATCAAGATTGCCGACAAGGACCATCACTCCATGGAGTACTACGAAGATCGCGGCCAGGGTGAGATGAAGTCGATGGAGATTAACTACTCGCGCAAGAAGTAACTTCACGAATCGCGATACTTTCACCACGTGATCACCCTGTTTGCCGGCGGGGCGCGCGACGCGTCGATCCGTCCGTTCTGGTGACGCTGCAAATCTGAGCGCGGCAATCTGCTCCGGCGCCTTGGCCGAGCGGTCGGGCACACTTGCAGTCAGAATTTTCCAGCCCCGCACGGCCCCATGGCAGTTAAGAGACTGTTGAAATACTGGGATGGGCCGCGTTGCTGTGGATTTTGGCGTTGGCCAAGACGCGAAGCGCAGGGCCGATATCCGCAGCGATCTCGGCCAA
>Ga0209048_10000698_pt1 | contig 35499 bp, 31 predicted proteins | sample FrelakmetCRP12CR_FD_187146 | JGI IMG/M metagenome (GOLD analysis project Ga0209048, IMG submission 187146) | Freshwater lake sediment microbial communities from the University of Notre Dame, USA, for methane emissions studies - CRP12 CR (SPAdes)... | ecosystem: Environmental > Aquatic >...
CGCCGACCCCGCCCACCCCGCCGACGACTCCGCCCACCCCGCAGCCCCCGACCCAGACGACGGGCACGACGGGCACCACGGGCACCACGGGCACCACGTCGACGGGTACGACGTCGACAGGAACGGGACATCGCGGCTCGAGTGGTTCGGTCCACGTGGCCACCCCGGTTGCCGCGCCGACGGTCGACGTGCCCGCTTCGGTGAGCACCGATCAGTCGGCCGACTCGTCGCAGGCGGCGTCGTCGAACGACTCGAAGCACTCGGACAACAACCTGCCGCTCGAGCTCGGTGGTACGGCCGCCCTGCTGTCGATCCTCGGCATCGGCTTCGTGGTCTGGCGTCGCCAGACGGCGAACTAGCGACACCCGAAGGAGATGGTCTCGGATGACGCACCGTTCACTCCGACCCGCAGTGATGGACCGGCCCTCCCGCCGGTCCATCACCCGCGTCGGTGGACGGCTCCCGATGGTTTCGGCTTGCCTGGTGCGGTGGATACCGCCGCCGCCGACACCGACCTGGTTGCCCGTGCCGTCGATGGCGATCGTGACGCGTTCGGTGCGCTGTACGACCGCTACGCCGATCGCATCTACGACCTGTGCGTCCACATGCTGCGCGACTCCCACGAGGCGGCCGACGCGTGTGCCGAGGTGTTCCTCGTCGCGGCCGAGCATCTGGGCCGGCTCCGTGACCCGGCCAAGCTCAAGAGCTGGCTCTACGCGATCACGCGCAACGAGGTCTACCGGCGTTCGAGGCGCCGTCAGCGCGAGCAGCCTGTCGACACGACCGACGAACGAGTCGTCGCGATGAGCGCACCGGTCGTCGACGACGTGAGCGACCCCGCCGCGATGGTCGACCTCGTGCGCGAGGCCGCGCGGGGTCTCGACGAACGCGATCAGCTCGTGCTCGAGCTGACGCTCGCCGGTGAGCTCGACGGCGACGCGCTGGGCGACGCGCTCGGATTGTCGACCGATGCCGCCTATCAGGCGACGCACCGCATGCGCGAGCGGTTGGGGCGCTCGGTCGGCGCGCTGTTGGTCGCGCGTCAGGGCAAGGCCGACTGCGATGAGCTCTCGAAGGTGCTCGCGACGTGGGACGGCACGTTCTCGGTCTTGTGGCGCAAGCGCGTCGCGCGCCACGTCGACAACTGTGAAGTGTGTGAGCGCCGTCGGCGTGCGGTACCCGCCTCCGTCCTGGGCGGATCGGCGTTCGCGGCCATGGTGCCCGTCCGCTTCGTGTCCGCTCCACCCGCGACGCGCGAGCGGGTGATGGATCACGCTCGACTCGGCGCGGCCGGCTCGGGCTCCGGTCGTGGATGGCGTTCCGATGGCTTCCCGATGGCGGCCTCCTCGCGACGACGGCTCGTCATCGTGGCCGTGAGCGCCGCCGCGATCGTGCTGTTGACGGTCGGGACGCTCGCGGTGGCGTCGTCGGGGGGAACGACGAAACCCGCTGAATCGATCGCCGGGACCACCGGCGATGGGCCGGCGTCGAGCGACGCGATCGTCACGACGGTGGAGTCGGCGGCCGGGGTGACGACACCACCGACGACGTCGTCGGCCCGTGTCCCCGATTCGTCGACGACCCGAGCCGGTACCAAGACCGCGCCCTCGAGCGCGGGATCGTCGACCCCGAACGCGACGACCACCACGGCCATGACGACCACGACCACGACGAAGTCGACGACGACCACGAAACCGGCCACGACGACGAGCCCGACGACGACCACCACGGCACCCGATACGACCGGGCCGACGCTGTCGGTGTCCGTCCCGGCCGCGCTGATCACCCGGGCCGATCGGGGCTGTCCGGTCAATCCCCAGCTCGTCGCCACCGTTTCCGATCCGAGCGGGGTCGTGTCCGTGTCGATGCACTTCACCGGTGCAGCCACCGGCACGCTGTTCTTCACCAAGGTCAGCGACACGAGCTGGACCCGTGACTGGACGCCTCCTGCGGACGGTTCGTACACGGTCGTGATCTCGGCGACCGACGGCAGGAACAACCTGTCGACCGCGACGCGTACCGTCAGTGCCGGCCCCTGCATCGGTTGACCCGAGCGATGTCCCGAGGCTTCAGCCCTGCCCTGAGTGCCGGACGTCGTTCCACACGCGCAGGATCTCGGGCCCGAGGAACCGTGTCCCCACGTAATCGCGGTCGTTGAAGTTGAAGTGGGCGCCGTCCTTGCGCAGGACGCGGTCGTTCGTACGCTGCTGCATCCACGCGGCGAGATCGATGAGCCGAGCGGTCTTCGGCCGGGCCGCGACGACCTCGCGGATGATCTGGTTCACCCGGTCGACGCGGGCGGGGTCGTGGCTGGCGCGCATCGCATCGGACAACAACGTGTCGGGATCGCCGAAATGGGGAACCGTGATCCACGCGACGACGGCGCCCCGCGAGGACAGGAGATCGGTGGCGGCGAGGTATTCGCGGCGTACGGTGTCGTCGTAGACCGGGTCGCCCGGATGACGCCACTGCATGTCGCCGGGAAGCTTGTGGTCGACGAGCTCCCACTGGCCGGACATCACGAGCGCCAGGTCGGCGTGGCCCTCGTCGAGCGCGGCGGCCCAAGTGCTCGGCCACGCGTCGCACCGTGCCGCGACGGGCGCGACGAAGTCCGAGCGCTGCAGGCCGCCGCGCACGATGCCGCAACCGAGCTCCGTGACACCGTCGGTGCCGAGCGCCCGGTGGGTGTGAAGCTCCCACGGCGTCGTCGACAGCGCGAGGGACAGGGAGATCGAGTCACCGAAGAACGCAAAGCGGGGCACGGGCGCGAAGGTGCTGTTCTTCGCGATGGGTCGGATCGATCCGTGACGGCGCAGGCGGGTCAGCGTCGCCCCGGCGCGCTCCGCGTCGAATCCCGTGGTCGGTGCCGGCATTCGATTCACGACGACGACCCCGGCGATCAACGTGGTCAGCACGAACGGGGCGACGACGCGAAGTCGCAGGGCGTCGACGCCCGCGACACCCCGGCCGCGCCGGACCGGCATCTCCAACACACGGAAGCTGATCTCGGCGAGCAGCAGCGCGAGGCCCACGACGAGCGCGAAGGTGGCTCCATGCCCGAGGCCGGTGCGAGCGGGGGTGAGCCACACGAAGAGCGGCCAGTGGAACAGGTAGACCGCGTACGAGATGCGTCCGAGCCGGCGCAGGGGCGCGAGCTGTCCGAGGCGGCGCACCGGTCCGCCCGGCAGCGTGGCCGCGAGGATCACCAGCGCCGACAGGAGCGCCTGGGTGCCCAGTCCGCCGTGGGCGAGGAACGACGACGAGCGCTCGAGGCGGGACCAGAGGACGAAGGAGGCGACGAGGGCGACCGCGCCGAGCGTCGCCGCCGTGGCACGCGGCCAACGGTGCCGGATGAGTGCCGTACGCACGGCGGGTCGCGCGACCACCAACGCGAGCAACACTCCGATCAGCAGTTCGCCGGCCCTGGTGTCCGTGCCGTAGTACACGCGGTCGCCGGACCATCCGAGCGCGACCGGCATGATCCACGACACGCAGATGCCCACGAACGCGACGGTTCCCAATGCCGAGCGCCACCGGCGGGTCGATACCGCGATCAAGGCCACGACCACCGGGAACACGAGATAGAACTGCTCTTCGATCGCGAGGCTCCAGAAGTGCAGGACCGGCGTGGGAGAGGAGAACAGCTCCGCGTAGCTCGCCTTCGCGAACAGGAAGCGCCAGTTCGCGACGTTCGCGAGCGCCGCGAGCACGTCGCCCGGGACGCGCCGCATCACCGCACCCTCGAGCACGAACGCGCCGAGCGCCAACGCCGCGGCGAGCGTCACCCACGACGCGGGGAGCAGGCGTCGGGCCCGCCGGACCCAGAACCGCCTGAGCGAGACGCGGCCGGTCGCGGTCTCCTCGGCGACGAGGAGCGAGGTGATGAGAAAGCCCGACAGCGTGAAGAACAGCGAGACGCCGAGGTACCCGCCGCGCATCCAGGCCCAGTTGCCGTGGAAGCACACGACGGCCGCGACGGCGAGCCCGCGGAGCCCGTCGAGGCCGGGGAGATATCCCGGCGAGCCGGTCGTCGGCGCCGGTTCGGCGAAGCGGGGCAGCTCGTCGTCGGGCGTCACGGCCCCGTAGTCTGCCGCGGATGAGAGTCGCCGACGACGCGCGACTCGAGGTGGCCGGGCGCGCGGTCGCCGACCTGTGCTAGAAGTGGGTTCGAACTTCCCCCGTCATATCGAGATGAGGGGAGTTCTTCATGTTCAGGCTCAATCGCCGCGCGGTGGGCGCGGCTCTCTCGGGCCCGCTGGCTGTGGCCGCACTCGTCCTCGGCGGATGCGCGCCGGTTCGCGGTCATGCCGTACGTCCGCCGCGCCGGGCGGCATCGGTCCACGGCGTCGTGATGCAGGGCGCGCCGGCCGCGATCGGTACCGCGCCGCTGGTCGATCATCAGGGGCCGGTCTTGCCGGCGCCGCATCTGTACGCGATCTGGTGGGGGAACCCGGCCGATTTCCCGGCCGACGCACAAGCGGGCATGACGGCGTTCTTCAACGGCGTCTCCGGCTCGGGGTACCTTCAGATCATCGCCCAGTACATGCGCGGTGCGGGCGTGAGCGCGTCACCGGTGACGAACCTCGTCGACACGACCTCGCCGCCCGTGCGAACGGCGGGGCCCGCGCTCGTGACGGAGATCGCCAAACTCACTCGTCGGACCGTGGATCCGAATGGGATCTACTTCGTCTTCACCTCCAACACGCCGACCGGCGTGCCGTATTGCGGGTTGCACTCCTCCGCGCGCGTGGGCCGTGCCGAGATCGCCTACGCGTACCTGCCCAATCCCACGGGCCGGCCGGGATGCATGCCGCGCGTCCAGCTCGGCGCCAACACCCTGTCCGAGAGTACGCAAGCGTGGGTCAACGTCACGGCGCACGAACTCCTCGAGGCGATGACGGACCCACGTCCGTTGACGACCGCAGCGTGGATCGACGACCTCGGCGCCGAGATCGGCGACAAGTGCGCGTGGCAATTCGCCGCACCCGTGCAGCTCGCCGACGACTCGCGGTGGCAGCTCCAGGAAGAGTGGAGCAATCAGACGGGAGGCTGCGTGCAGGGATGACCGGGCGGTACCTCAACGAAGCGGATCGGCGGCGAGGCCTCGACGACCTCGAGCACCTCGCCGCCGGTCCACGTCGAACAGGCCGCCGATCACGACGGCAACTCGAAGCCGACGGCAGCCCCGCCGCCCTCGCGATCGTGCGCCCACACGGTGCCGCCGTGCCGGTCGACGATCTGCTTCACGATGGCCAGACCCAGACCCGAGCCCGGCTCGGTGCGAGCCGCGGTGGCGCGGTAGAAGCGATCGAACACGTGGGGCTGATCCTCGGGTGAGATACCCGGGCCGCGGTCGAGCACCTCGACGCGTGTCCGGGTGACGGTCACCTCGACCGGAGTGTCGGGAGGGCTGTACTTCAACGCGTTGTCGACGAGGTTCGAGATCGCGCGCTGCACCATGTGTGGCCGGGCCGTCACCGTGTCGTCGCCGGCGCCATCGAACGTGACGGTCCGCGCGGTCCGCTGCCGGGCGAGATCGGCGACGTCGCGCGCGAGCTCCGCCAACACGACGGGTTCGGGATCTTCGTCGTTGTTCGATTGATCCGTCGCGAGCTCGACGAGCTCGGACACCAGGCTCGTGAGCTCGTGGACCTCAACCTGGATGCCCTTGACCGCGGCCGTCTGCTGCTCGGCGCTGAGCTGACCGCGGTCGAGCAACTCGGCGTTCGTGCGCAGGCTCGTCAGCGGCGTGCGGAGCTCGTGGCTGGCGTCGGTGATGAGTTGGCGTTGCTGACGTCGGGACGACGCCAGCCGGTCGACCATCGTCGAGAAGCTCGTGGCCAGGCTGCCGATCTCGCCACCGCCGCCCTGCGGAATCGGCGCGTCGAGGTCCTGGGTCGTCGCGATCTGCTCCGCGGTGTCACGCAACCGATCGATGGGACGGACGAGCCGGCGGGCGAAGAACCAACCGAAGATCGCGGCGGCCAGGGTGCCGATCGCTCCGATGAGCAACAACCGGAACCGTAGCGTCGACAGCACGGACCGGCTTTCCTCGATGCTCCGCGCCGTTTGCAGCGCTCCACCGTCGTGACGCGGCGACGTCAGCACGCGGTAGTCGGCGCCTTGCACGCCGACGGTGCGGATCCGGTTGCTCCCACCGTCGCGGGCGAGTGCTCGGTCGGGGGCATCGACCGGCAGGGCGGGCGCGCCGTTGATGCACGCGGTCACGGTCGTGCCGTCGCCGGCGATGATCTGCGCGGCGGTAGCGGGCTGATACGAACCGGGCGGAAGGCAGGCGGACCGTTCACTACCTCCACCGGGCTCGCGGTGATCGCCCGGACCGTTCGGCGCGCGGTCGAGGGCCGCCGCGCTCGTGACGAGCGAGTCGTCCAGGCTCTGCTGGAGTTGCCGCGACGTCGTGAGGTACGCGCCCGTCGCGCCGAAAGCGCTGACCAACGCGGCGATGGCGGCCAGGCCCGTCGCGATGCGCCACCGGAGGCTCACGGCGCCCGCACGACGTAGCCGACGCCCCGCACGGTGTGCACGACGCGGGGCTCTCCTCCGGCTTCGGTCTTGCGCCGGAGATAGCCGACGTAGACGTCGAGGGAGCGAGAGCTGGTCTCGAAGTCGAAGCCCCAGATGCGGTCGTAGATCGTGTCACGTGCGAGCACGATGCCGGCGTTCAACAGCAACAGCTCGAGCAGATCGAACTCGGTCTTGGTGAGATCGAGTGAACGGCCGTCGCGGTCCGCGGTTCGCCGCAGCGGGTCGAGCGAGAGGCCGCCCACGCGGAGCACATCTTCGGTTCCGGACACGCTGCCGCGTCGCAACAGGGCCCGGAGTCGGGCCAGCAACTCGTCGAGCGCGAACGGTTTGACCAAGTAGTCGTCGGCGCCGGCGTCGAGTCCGGCCACCCGATCGGTGACCTCGTGGCGTGCGGTGAGCATCAAGATGGGGAGGGTGAGATGCTGGGCGCGGACGCGACGGCAGACCGTCAAGCCGTCGACGTTCGGCATCATCACGTCCAGCAGGAGCGCGTCGGGCTGATGGCGCGTGATGGCGTCGAGAGCCTGCGCGCCGTCGCCGACGGCCTCGACGTCGTACCCCTCGACACCGAGCGCGAGGACGAGCGACTCGCGGACGCTGCGGTCATCCTCGGCCACCAGCACATATCGCGGCGGGTCGATTCCCATGCCGTGAGGTTACGAGCCGATCGCGAGAGCCACGTAAGAAACGGTGATCAGCCGGTCTTCTTGCCTGGTTCTTGCCCAGTCCCGACGCCCGTCTTACCGACGCTTGCGATGGTGACGGCGTAGGAACGAACAGAGGAGAACCAAGATGTCCCCACCGGCACGACAAGCCCGACGGGCCCGCGAGCTACGCAATCGAATCGTGGCGGCTGCCGCGGGCTCCACCGCCCTGTTCGCGACCGTGTTCGGTGTCGTGGCCCACGAGGGTTCCTCGACGAGCTCGACGAGCCCGGCGGCCGCGACCACGGCAAGCTCCAACTCGGCGAGCGTCTCGAGCTCCGGAACCACCGCCGCCACGACGACGGCGACGCCCGTCAGCGCCGCGTCCACCAACTCGGTGTCCTCGAACTCGGCTTCGTCGAACTCGGTGTCGGTCAACACCGTGACGAGCGGGAGCTGACATGAGCTCGAACGTTGCCTGGTACGCCGCCCGGGCCGGGGGTCTGACGGCCTGGGTCCTGCTCACGGCCACCGTGGTGCTCGGTCTGGGAATGGCGGCGAGATTCCCCGGGTTGCGAAACCGTACCGCTGCGCTCACGCGATTCCACCGACGGCTCAGTGAGTTCACCGTCGGGTTCGTGGTCGCGCACCTGCTCGGTCTCGTTGCGGACTCCACGGTCCACTTCGGTGTCTCGGAGATCCTGGTGCCTTTCACCTCGACCTGGCGCCCACTCGCGGTTTCGTTCGGCGTGCTCGCGCTCTGGACGCTCATCGCGGTGTTCGTCACCTCGTTGCTCCGCGATCGCCTGTCCCGTCGGGTCTGGCACTCGATCCACATGAGCAGCTACGTCACGTGGATCGCGGTGTCGGCCCACCTACTCGGGGCGGGGACGGACACGTTCTCGAGGGCCGTCGAGGTCGTAAACCTCGCGGCCGTCGCGGTGGTGGCATCCCTCGCGGTGCTCGCGTTGCTCCGCGCGCATCGCCGTGCGGGAACGTCGGGTTCGAGGATCCCGGACCGCGCTCGACTCGTCGTGTGAACAGCCGATCCGAGATCGCGTCGCGGCGCGTTCCCGGTGTCAGCCCGACTTCGCGGGGAGCGGGCACACCTTCTGCACGGCGGTATCGCACAGGGTGACGCTGGTCGGGAAATCGAGGCCGCTCGCGAGGATCTCCGGTGTCCCCGGCGTGCCGCCGTTCATCGTCACGCGGAACAGATGCCCGGCTTTGGAAGCCGGTCCGCACCCGCCGGAGCCGTCACACGTGATCGCAATGTCGACGAAGTACACGGTGCCGTCGGGGGCGACCGCGAGTCCGAAGGGGCTGTACTTGCCGCCCGGGATCGGACCGCGACCCGCGACCGGCTGGCCGTTGTCGTCGAACCACGACACCGCGGGCGTGCCGATCACGCTCGAGACGGCCCAGCACTTGCACACGGGATCGCGGGCGATGCCGAGCGGGAAACCGGGGGAGTTGGGCTTGCCGATGAACACCTCGGGCACGATCGGTGGATCGAGGAGATGGTTCGGGCCACACGCCTTGCCGTTCTTCGGAAGCGCGGAAGGCCGGACGCGCAACACGCGGCCCGCGCCGGCTTCGGGGATGTAGAGGCTGCCGTCGGGGCCGGACGCGAGCGTTCCCGGGTTCTGGAGCCCACCGGTACCGTCGACATGGTGCACACCATCGCCGCCGGACGTCGGTCCGATGACGACGCAGTAGTCGGTGTACTTCGGTGCGAACCATTCGATGATGCGACCGTTGTCGGGCGGAGGGAACGATCCCTGCGCGCGACCGAGGTCCGCGGCGAAGAGATTGCGCTGCTTGTCGAACGCGCACCCGGTGAACGTCCCGTTGTTGTTGTAGGTGCCCCCCGTATCGTCGGGTGGGATGTCGCCGCCCTTCTTGGATCCGGGGAGCGCATAGGGGCCGGGGGTGTAGAGCGTCTGGCCGGTGAACTTGCCGTGCTTGTCCCACACCGCCTCGCCCACGGGCGGGTTCTTGAGCGGCTTCTTGCTCCCGGGATTGTGCTGGCTCGGCAGCGTCGGGTTGTACCCCGTGGTGAATCGACCGGAGCCGTCAGGGAAGAGGCACATCTGCCCGTTCGGATCCCACGCGGGGATGAGCTCGGATTGCCGTCCCGACGGATCCATCACGTTCTGTTGCTCGTTGAAGTCCCAGTAGACGTAGACGTGATGCGTGGGTGTCTTGGGCTTCGATGCTGCGGTGGTCGATCCCGCGATGGCCGATCCCGCGATGGCGGTCGGCGCGAGGCTCAGAAGGGTGAACAGTGCGAGGAATCGGGCTTTTCGCATATGCATACGCAAGCAGCCCGCGCTTCGGTCGTCAACCGCCGCTCGTGCCGGTGGTCCGAGCGGGTCGCTCGACGTCGGCGGCCAGCGAGTCGGCCAGCCGCTGAATGGCGACGGCCAGCTCCTCCATCCGGGTGTCGTCGGTGTGCAACTGGTCCGCGATCACGAGGCTCGCGCCGAACACCGACAGCAGGATGAGTGCCATGCCGGCCGACGCGAGGTAGGGGAGCTGGTGGTTCAGCGACGGCTCCAGGCTCAGCTTCATATAGCCCACGATGCCGATGATCGCGGCAGCGACGATCGACGCGAGCCCGACGACGAGACGCCAGTGACGCGGTGACTGCTTCACGACGGAACCTCCCTGGTGGTGGACGAACTGTTCGACGAATGGGTGGACGAGCTCTCGGACGAATCGGCGGGGGTGGCGTCGCCGGCTGCGGGAGCGCGTCCGAGATAGACGTCGCGCAGGCGACTCTGCATGGTGCGCACGTCGTCGCCCTCGGCCCGATCGACCACCTGACCCTGCTCCAACACGAATGCCCGGTCGGCGAGATCCAGCGCGGCGACGTTCTGTTCCACGATGAGGACGGCCGTGCCCCGGGTCCGCCGCACGTCGGAGATGAGATCGAAGACGGTCTCGGTCATGATCGGCGACAGCCCGAGCGACGCTTCGTCGACGAGCAGGAGTCGCGGATCGCTCATCAGCGAGCGCGCGATCGCCAGCATCTGCTGCTGGCCGCCCGAGAGGCGCCCGGCCTTCTGGTGCCGGCGCTCACCGAGGATCGGGAAGGTCGTGTACGCGAGCTCGGTGGCCTCGGGTACGCCGCTGCGGTCACGCAGCGCGTACGCGCCGAGCTCGAGGTTCTCCGCCACGGTGAGATCGCGGAACATGCCGCGCCCTTCGGGCACGAGGGCCATCCCGCGGGAAACGAGCGTCTCCGTTGCCACCGTGGAGACGTCTTCGCCGGCGAAGCGGATGTGCCCTTTCGTGCGGCGGATCAAGCCGGTGATCGTGCGCAGGGTGGTGGTCTTGCCCGCGCCGTTGGATCCCATGAGCGCGACGATCTCGCCGGCGCGCACGTCGAGGCTCACCTCGAAGAGGACCTGGAGCGAGCCGTAGCCCGAGCAGAGCCCTTCGATCTCGAGCAGCCGTTCCGGGCCCTTCACATCCGGGCTCATCGCGTCCCTCCGGTCGCGGCGTCGGAGCGGCCCAGGAACGAGGCGATGACCTGGGGTTGGTTGGTGACCTCGGCCGGCGGTCCTTCGGCGATGAGGTTCCCGGATTCGAGGCAGTAGGTGTAGTCGCACACACGGGCGATCATGGGGACGTGGTGTTCCACGAGCACGAGCGTGAGACCGAGCTCGTCGCGCAACGCGAGGAAACGATCGCCGATCGCGTGCGATTCGTCGGGATCGAGCCCCGCCGTGGCTTCGTCGAGTAGCAAGAGATCGGGACCCGCGGCGACCGCGGCCGCGATCTCGACGATGCGCATCGTGCCGTACGGGAGATCGCCGAGGGTTTGGTTCGCGAGGTGATCGAGGCCGAAGAGCTCGAGGGCGAGCCCGGCCCGACGGCGCAGCTCGCGTTCGGTGCCGATCGTGGAACCCAGTCCCAGGATGCCGGCGGCCGACGGGTAGTTCGCCAACCACGTCTGCGCGAGCAACACGTTCTCGCGTACCGATTCGGCGCGGATGAGGCCGAGATCCTGGAAGGTGCGCGCCGCGCCGAGCGCGCTGCGCGCCGAGGCGGGTCGCTCGGTGAGCTCGACGCCCCGGTACCGGATCGAACCGGTGGTGGGAGCGAGCCCCGAGACCGCATTGAAGAACGTGGACTTCCCCGCGCCGTTCGCACCGATGAGGCCCACGATCTCGCCGCGGCGTACTTCCATCGTCAGCCCGCCGAGCGCGGTCACGCCGCCGTACTGCACTCCCACCTCGCGCGCCTCGAGGAGCGCGGGGACGGGCATTCGGAGCCGCAACGGCCGCGGGACGTCGTGCAGTTCGATCGCGTGCTGCGCGGCGACCACGGCGTCGGCCGGTCGGGGACGCGGCGACGGGCGTTCGCGCAGGCGGGGGACCAGCATCCGATCCAGCCGGCGGCCCAGCGCGCGATACAGCCCGCCGATCCCCTGCGGAACGGCGACGACCGCCACGACGAGCAGCGCCGCCGACGCCATGGGCACGACACGTTCCGGCTTCACGTGCGTGAACGGGACGGAGTCGATGAACTGGGGAAGGCCCTTGACCAGAACCGCGGCGGTGATGATGCCCCACGCGGAGCCCGCGCCCCCGACCACCACGATCGCCACGAGTTGCAGTGATTCGATCAGCAGGAACGGGTCCTTCGACGCGATGGTCCCGGCTTTCAGGGCAACAATGCTGCCGGCCAGACCCACGATCGCGCCCGACAGCGCGTACGCGAGGAGTTTCGTCGGGCCGGGCTCGACGGCGAAGCAGCGGGCGCGCTGCTCGATGTCGCGCACGGCGAGGAACATGCGCCCGGCCTTGGTGACACCGAGCCGGTACCGCACGAGCATCACGAGCGCGATCGCGGCCAGCGCGAACAGATAGAGCCGGAGGTCGGTCTGCAGGAACGGCGGGGTGGGCAGGGTGCGGTTGGCCGCGGTGACGTCGGTGCGCGTGAAGAGGAACGTCTCGGCGAACACCTGGAACGCGAGGGTGGTGATCGCCACTTGCAGTCCGCGGATGCGCAGCGACGGCAGGCCGGCGATGGTCGCGGCGGCCGACGTCACGACCATCGCGACGAGGATCGACACCGGCCACGAGGCGCCGCGGCTCCCGACGTTGATCGCGGTGAACGCGCCGATGCCGAGGAAGGCGGCGTGGGCAAGGGAGAGCTCACCCGTTCTCGCGACCAGCACGTCGAGGCCCAGTGCTGCGATCGCGGTGGCGGCCACGCCTACGAGGATCGAGAGCTTGGTGTCGCTCAACCCCAACGACCACAGCGCGACCGCGGCCACGATCACCGCGGACCCGATCCGCGACGGCGTCAGGTCAACTCGCGGCTTCGGCACCGAGCAGCCCTTGCGGTCGGACGACGAGGGTGGTGATCACCAACACCAACACCGCGAACTCGGCGGTGCCGGGGGTGTCGAACTGGCCGCCCACGACGGCCTCGAGCACTCCGATGAGCAGGCACCCGACGATCGCGCCCCAGATGGAATCGAGCCCGCCGATCACCGCGCCCGCGAGGGCGCGTAGCGAGAACCGGGTCATGGCGAACGGCGTGAGGCCGCCGAACGCCGGTGCGAGCAACGCGACGGCCAGGCCGGCCAATGCACCGGCCGTGACCCACGCGAATCGGTAGACGCGGGTGACGGGGATCCCCATGAGTCGCGCGACGGCCGGGTCGCCGGTCGTGGCGCGCACCGCGAGACCGAAACGGCTGCGGGAGAAGAAGAGGAAGGCCGCGAACGCCACCACCGCCGTGAGGATGACCGCGACGATGCGGGGGGCGATCAGCGTGGCTCCGAAGATGTCGAAGCTCCAGTCGCCCACCGGCGACGGCGCGAGTTGCGTCGCCGTGCCGAACAGTTCCTGTTCCAGCAACGCGAGGAACAACGCGACGCCGAGGGTCGCGATGACCGCGTCGAGCGGAGGACGGCGGATCAACGGCCGCATCACCACCCGTTCGATCACCGCCCCGAGGATCATGCCGACGACGACCGCGATCACGAGCGTTCCGAACCTGGAGGGGTGCCAACCGGTTCCCGGCATGCCTCGAACCGCCCAGCGCAATCCCAGGAAGAAGCCGAACGCGCCGATCTCGCCCTGCGCCAGCGACAGTGCCCGCGTCGACTTGTAGATGAGCACGACGCCGACGGCGACGAGCGCGTACGCGGCGCCGCTCGACAACCCGGTGACGATCCGAGCCAGCATCAGCGTCCTAGAACTTCGACGCGAAGTCGTGCTCGAGCACCCACTTGCCGCCGTCTTCCTTCAGGACGGCCACCACGTTGGCTCCTTCGCGCACGCCGGGATCGAAGGTGATCGGCGCCCACAGGTCGGGTGTGAAATGAAGGTGCTGCATGGCGTCACGGAACGCGTTCTGTCCGAGCTTCGGTCCCGTCTTCTCGATCCCGGCGCCGACGACCTGGCCGATGCCCCAGCCGAGGAGACCGAGGTCGTCGGGGGTCTCGCCGGGGTTCGTGGCGACGTATGCCTTCTTGTAGGTGTCGGTGCGAGGATCGTCCAGCGGCAGCCACGGGCTGAAGGCGCGGGCTCCCTTGAGACCTTCGGGACTCACCAGGAAGGTGAGGTTGAAGCCGAACGAGATGGAGTTGGCGAACCAGGTGGGGTGGAATCCGGCGGCCAACGCCTGGTTGGCGATCGACGCGGCCGGGGTCGGCGCCATGTACATCCACACCGATTGGGCGCCGGAGTTCTTGAGGCCGAGGGCTTCGTTGGAGAAGTCGTTCTGCGTGCCCTCGATCGTCTTCTCGTACACGACCTTGGCGCCGAGCTTCTCGGCTTCTTTCTTGAACTTGTCGTGCCCGGGCGTGAGCATCGGAGTGTTCTCGGTCATGATGCCGACCTTGTTGTACTTGAGCACCTTCACCATGTAGTCGGCGATGAGCGCGCCCTGGTCACCCTGGTCGATCGTGATGTTGAAGGTCCACACCTGATCCTGCGCCAGGTCGGGCTGGGTCTGGACCTGGATGTTGGGGAACTTCCGATCGTTGAGGTACTGCTGGATGGCCTGCTGGTTCTCGAGCCGGTCGAGGGCGATGATCGTGAAGACCTTGTCGTCCTCGATGAGCTTCTTCGCCTTGTCCTTGGCCACCTCGGCCTGCGACTGCGTGTCCTCGATGATGGCGGTGACCTTGCGGCCGTTGATGCCGCCCTTGGAGTTGACGTAGCTCCAGTACGCGTTCACGCCCTTGTCGAACTTCGACGGGATGGGTGCCGCGCCGGTGATGGGAAGCAGGTAGCCGATCTTGATCTCGGTGTCGGTGACGCCCGGCGCCGGACCGGGTTCCTTCGCTCCCGACGGCAGGGAGGAGGCTGCGGCGGTCGTGGTGGAGCTACCCGCGACGGTCGTAGCGCTCGCCGATGCCCCGGCGCCACCCGTCTCCTCGTGGTTCTTGAACCGGGCGCCACACGCGGTGGCGACGAGCGACGCGAACACCACGAACACTGCGAACACGATCGTGCGTCGACGCATGGCTGCCCCCCGGCTCGAGTCGCGTCACGCTACACCGGAGAGCGGGAGTCGGTACTGGTCGAATCCGGGCGTCACGATCACGTCCCGGTCGTCGGTGATGGCGAGCGCTTCGTAGCCGTCGAGCGATGCGATCCAATCCAGGCCGGGACGCCCGAGCACGAGGACCGCCGTCGCGTAGGCGTCGACGAACGTGAGATCGCTGCCGATCACGGTCACCGCGGTGAGGCCGCGGACCGGTGCGCCGGTCAGGGGGTCGATGACGTGGTCGCCACGTTCGTAGATGCCCGAGGTGGCGACGGCCCGATCGACCACTCCGACGACGGCCGCGAGCTTGTCGCGCTCCCAGGGATGTTGGAGCCCGATCCTCCACGGACCGTCGTCGGGACGGCCGCGGGCGACGATGTCGCCACCGGCGTTGATCCAGAAGGTGCCGGCTCCGACCGCCGAGAGCCTGTCGGCCGCGTGCTGGACCGCCCACCCCTTGACGAGACCGGACGGATCGATGGGGGACGAGCCCTCGTGGGGCGGGAGTTGGGACCGTTGTCCGAAGGTGATGTCGAACGCGCCGTCGGTGTCCTCCCGTACCCGTTCGCAGAGCTCGAGGACCTCCCGAACCTCGGGCGCGGCGTCACCGATCGCCAGCTCCCGACGCGCGATGCGCATGATCTCGGTGTCGGGCCGCCACGTCGAGAAGAGGTCGTCGACGCGAACGAACCACGCGAAGATCTCGTCGAGCGCGGCGCCATCGACCTCGCCCCGGACGTCGACGCTGATGACGGTGCCCCACCGGTGTTCGACGCGCTGCACGCCTACTTGATACCAGCCTTGTCCAACGCGCCCTGGAGGGACTGGGCGTAGGAGTCGCTCGTGTAGGTCGCGCCGCCGATGATGTTGATGTTGGCGTTGCCGGCCTGGAGCACTTCGGTGCGCAACATCGGGCCGGCCTGTTGACTGATGTACGCCGATTGCTCGCGGTCCGTCGGAAGCGTCAACGGCTGGACGTCGACGAGCTTGTTGCCCTCCACCACGATGCGAACCTGGACGTCGCCGAAGCGGTTCGTCACCACGGGGCCGTCGATCGTGCGCCGGCCCGATCGGGAACCGGCCGCGGCCGTCGTCGCGGTCGGAGCCGCTGTCGTGGGAGCTGCCGTCGTTGGTGCCGGAGTGAATCCGCCGTCTCCCGCGCCGTCTCCGCCGCTCAGTTGCTGATCCGGTCCCGGCGGCGGCGCCGTGGGCGCAGGTTGTGTGGCCGTGGTCGTGCTCGCGTCGGACGCCGTCTTCGTGGACGGCGCGGCCTGCACGCTCGTGCCGGTGGTCGTGTGGAAGCTCGCGAGCAACGCGAGGACGCCGATCGTGGCGAAGAAGACGGGGATGGCGCGTCGCATGTTCTCCGGCCTCTCAGTACGCGAATCGTTCGTAGTGGATGTGGCGGTTGGGGACCCCCAGCGCGTGGAGCCGGCGACGGACGGCGTCGGTCATATGAGGAGGTCCGCAGACATAGCACTCACTCCCCGCGACGTCGGGGACGAGATTGGCGAGCGCGGGGATGCCGAGCTTGTCGGTCTGGTCGTCGCCGATGTCCGATCCGGTGATCACGCACACTGTGATCCCGCGCTTGGTGGCGAACTCCGTGAGCTCCCGCTCGAAGATCACGTCGCGATCGCTGATCACCCGGTACAGCAGCGTGATGTCGCCGGGATTCCCGGAAAGCGATTCGAGCATGGCCCGCAACGGCGTGATGCCGATACCACCGGCGATCATGACGACGCGCCGGCGCGTGCGACGCTCGGCGGTGAAGGCACCGTAGGGTCCTTCGGCGAACACGCGGGTCCCGGGACGGATCTTCTGGAGTCGCGCGGTCTGGTCACCGAGCTTCTTGACGGTGATGCGCAGCCGGCGCGGAGTCGGCGCGGCGGAAAGGGAGAACGGGTGGGCCTGCCACCAGCCGTGGCGATCGAGGAACCGCCAGAGGAAGAACTGTCCGGGCTGCGCCCCGATGCGATCGAGGTTCCGGCCCGTCAAATGGATTGACACGACGCCGGGCGCTTCCTCCTTCACGCTGTGCACGCGCAGGTGATGACGGGCGTTGAACATCAACGGTGTTGCCACTCTCCAGATCAGAATGGCTCCGAAGACCGCGACGTACAGGCTCACCCACCAGTACCGCGCCGCCGCGTCATCACTGAAGTCCGTCCCCACGGCGAGTTGGTGGGCGAAGCCGAGTGCCACCGCGAGGTACGCGTACAGGTGCACGAAGTACCACGTCTCGCGTTCGAGCTTCTTGCGGGCGATCTTCACCGATGTCACCGACACCGCGATCAGCAACGCCAGGCCGACGAACGCCATGAGCACGTCCGCGAAATGCGAGACGAACTGGCGAGTCTGGTCCACGAGAGAGATGTGGTCGGCCGCCGCGTAGCCCATCGTGATGAGGACGGTGTGCGCGACGAGCAGATTGACTGCCGCGAACCCGTTCCACCGGTGCCACACGGCGAGGCGATCGAACCCTGCGTAGCGCTCCATCCACGGCAGGCGCGCCATCAACAGGAGTTGGACGAGGATCAGGTAGGTGCCGACGAGCCCCGTGAGCTGACCGGCGGCCGTGGCGATCGCGCCGGGCCCGCTGACGGTGTCGAGCTGGCCGTGCCGGAACCAGAGGCCGACGGCGACGACGCCGTTCGCGGCGATCACGACCGCCACGATCCAGAACCGGTCGAGTCGGCGCGCCCGGCTCGGCGATCGCGACGACACCGGCGCCGACGATGGCGGTCGCACGGCGGTGGTGGTCATCGGCGGTGTCCCGTCCCTGGACACGACGATGCGGAGGCGTTGGCAGCCATCCTTCCATTCTGAGGTCCGGCCCTAAACGTTGGCTAAGAGGAGGGTAAAGGCACGGCCAACTCGCCTGTTCGTCCGAGGTTCAGTCCGAGGTTCAACCGAGACTCAACCGAGGTTCAGCCGTGCGGATCGTGCTGGATCTCGAGCACGAAACCCGACGGGTCCGCGAACCACACCTGGGTTCGGGCTCCTTCACCGGACCGAACGTACGGAATCGAGCGGGCCTCGAGCTCGGCGATCGCGGCGTCGAGATCGGCGACGCCGAGGCAGAGGTGAGCGGCTCGAGGGTCGATGGCGAGCGCGTCCCGTCCGGGGTAGTCGATGAGATGGATCTGGGATCGGTCCTCGGAGTCGCCGACCACGAGCCACTCGCCGGGAAAACCGAAGTCGGGGCGAGGAGTGCTCGACAACTCGAGCACCGAGGAGTAGAAGTCGCGAGTTTCGGGGAAACGGCCGTCGACGTTGACGGCGGCGTGAAGAATCCGCGTGACCCTCATCGCCTGCCTCCGCTCTTGCCGCCGTCTGACACCGTTGGTGCCGGCGAGCGTAGTGTTCGACGGATCATCCGGGCTCGGCTGCTCGCCTCGGGAGACTGCATGGAACGCGTGCGGATCGGCATCGTCGGTGTCGGCAACATCGCCCCGCTGAACGTCGCGGGCTACCTCGAGCACGACCGGTGCGACGTCGTCGCCCTGTGCGATCCGCGCGAGGACAAGGCGCGGCGAATGGCCGAGCAGTGGGGGGTGCCGAAGGTCTACACCGCGCTCGACGATCTCCTCGCCGACGACGACGTCGACGCGGTCGAGGTCCTGACGCCGACGCATCTCCACAAGGAGCACGTGCTCGCGGCCGTCGCCGCGGGCAAGCACGTGTCGTGTCAGAAGCCGATCGCCAACACCGTGGCCGACGGACTGGAGATGACCGAGGCCGCGCGCCGGGCCGGCGTGGTGTTCCGGATCAGCGAGTGCTTCTTCCACTACCCGCCGTTGCTCAAGGCGAAAGAGATCATCGCTTCCGGTGCGATCGGCTCGCCGACGATGCTGCGCATGAAGACCGTGGTCGGGAGCACCGACACCGAGTTCCAGAGCAACCTCGAGCCCCAGGGCTACGTGTGGCGCTTCGACGACACGAGCCCGGGCGGCCACCTCTTCGACGACAACGTCCACAAGTACGCGACCGCGCTGTGGCTCTTCGACCAGCGGATCACGAGCGTGCAGGCCATCGTGCGTCAGGCCCCGATCTTCTTCGAGGCGCCGACCGCCGCGATCTGGGAATACGAACGCGAGTCGCTGCTCGGGCTGATGGAAGTCACCTACGCACCGCGCATGCACATGCGCAGTCGTTTCTACGGTGCCGACGAGTTCTTCGAGATCCAGGGGACCGACGGGTTCGTGTGGGTCACTCGCGCGACGGGGGAGATGCTCGATCTCGCGCCCGTCTTCGTCTATCACCCGGACGGCACCACCACCGAGTACCGGGACATCGACGCGCGTTGGGACACGGGGTTCAAGCAGTCGTCCGCCCATTTCGTGGACGCGCTGCTCGCCGGCGATCCGTCGCCCGAGATGAGCGGCGATCTCGCGGTGCAGACACTGCAACTGTGCTTCGCCGTGTACCAGGCCAGCGCCGAGCGCCGCCCCGTGGACCCCGCCACGATCACGACATCGGTGTCGCCGCCGTGGTGGCCGCCCGACCTGTCGAAGACGCCCGAGCTCCTCGAACGCTACGGCCGGGACTGACCCCGGCCGTCAGTTTTCCTCGAGCCGGCTACTCCTCACCGAGCCGGCTACTCCTCGTCGACGTAGTAGTCGATGCCGAGGTGGGTGATCTGGTCTTCACCCATCATCCAACGCAACGTGTTCTTCAACTTCGTCTGCTGGATGAACAGGTCGTGTTCGGGTTCGAGGCCGGGCTTGGCCTGCGGCGACTTGTAGTAGAAGCTCAGCCACTCCTGGATGCCGCCGAGGCCGGCGCGCTGCGCCAGGTCGGAGAAGAGGCAGAGGTCGAGTGCGAGCGGCGCGGCGAGGATCGAGTCCCGGCACAGGAAGTCGATCTTGAGCTGCATCGGATAGCCGAGCCAACCGAACAGATCGATGTTGTCCCAACCCTCCTTGTTGTCGCCGCGAGGGGGGTAGTAGTTGATGCGGACCTTGTGGTAGACGTCGCCGTAGAGCTGCGGGTACTTGTCCGGCTCGAGGACGTGCTCGAGCACACCGAGCTTCGACTCCTCCTTGGTCTTGAAGCTCTCCGGGTCGTCGAGCACCTCGCCGTCCCGGTTGCCGAGGATGTTCGTGGAGTACCAGCCGTGCAGCCCGAGCATCCGGGCCTTGAGCATCGGCGCGATGACCGTCTTGATGAGGGTCTGGCCGGTCTTGAAGTCTTTCCCGGAGATCGGGATCTTGTTGGCCGTTGCGTAGTCGCGCAGCGCCGGGACGTCGACACAGAGGTTCGGTGCCCCGTTCGCGAAGGGGACGCCTTCGAGCAGCGCGGCGTACGCGTAGAGCATCGACGGCGCGATCGTGGGGTCGTCGGCGTCGATCGCCCGCTCGAACGACTCGAGGTCGGCGTGCGCGGCGCCGGGTTCGATGAAGATCTCGGTGGAGGCGCACCAGATCATGACGAGTCGATCGCAGAGGTTCTCGTCCTTGAAGTTCTGGATGTCGGCGCGGATGCCTTCGAGCATCGAGCGCTTGTGGGCGCGGTCCTTCACGTTGGTGCCGTCGAGGCGCTTGACGTAGTACGGGTCGAAGGCCGCGGGCATCGGCCGGATCGCCCGCAGCGCGTCGGAGATCTGCTCCAGGTGACGACCCGACTCGAGGACGCCGGCGCGAGACGCAGCGACGAACGCGTCGTCGGGGAAGGGGTCCCACGCGCCGAACACGATGTCGTTCAGATTCGCGAGGGGGACGAAGTCGCGGATCAGAGGGACGCGGTCCTCGGTTCGCTTGCCGAGGCGGATCGTGCCCATCTGCGTGAGCGAGCCGATCGGTTCGCCCAGCCCGCGCCTGGCGAGCTCCACGCCGGCGATGAGCGTGCTCGTAACGGCGCCCAGGCCGACACACAGGATGCCGAGCTTGCCGTCGGCGGGCGCGATGGAAGGCCGTGGGGTCGTCATGGTTGTCGGATGTTAGCGAGGCAAACCGCTGGTCACCCAAGTGAACGGGGGAAGGGCGATTGCCCTTCCCCCGTCGGTGGTGCGGTGATCCGGCGTCCGTCACCACCGGAGGTGTTGCGATGGATCAGGCCGCGGATCCGCTGAACGTGGCGTCGCCGTAGTTGAAGACGCCGCCGTCGGAGCCCACCATCCAGTAGCCCTTGCCGGTCGGTGTGGCGGCGATGCTCGTCACGGGCTTGTTGAGCTTGATGGCACCCGTGCTGCCGTAGAAGGAAGCGTCTCCGTAGTTGAAGATGCCCCCGTCCCTCGCCACCATCCAGTAGCCCTTGCCGGACGGGCTCGACGTGATGCCCACGACCGGCTGGTTGAGGTTGATGGCGCCGGTGGATCCGTAGAAGACGGCGTCACCGAAGGCGAAGATGCCGCCGTCGGAGGCGACGAGCCAGTAGCCCTTGCCGGTCGGCGTCGAGGCCATGCCGACGATCGGCTTGTTGAGGGTCATCGCGCCGGTGCTGCCGTAGAACGCGGCGTCTCCGTAGTTGAAGATGCCACCGTCCCTGGCCACCATCCAGTAGCCCTTGCCGGTCGGCGACACCGCCATGCCGACGACGGGCTGGTTCAGCTTCAGGTTGCCCGTGCTGCCATAGAACTTGGCGTCGCCGAAGCTGAAGACTCCACCGTCGGTCGCCACGAGGTAGTACGAGTTCGCCGACGCCGGGCTCGTCGCGAGATCGACCACGGGCGCGTTCAACCTCGCCGTGAGCGGTGCGTTGGCCGCGGCGCCACCGAACGCACGCACGGTGCCGTCACTCGCGGCGATCCAGTAGCCGCTGCCATTCGACGGCGCGTCGATCGACACCGCGGGCCACATCAACTTCGTGGTGCTCGCGGTCGTCGTCGAGGCCTTGACCTTGGAGACCTTGTACACGGGTGTCGAGAACGTGATGCCCGGCACGTGAACCTTCAGGCCGCCCGTCACCGCGGTCGCGGTGTAGCTCGCGGCCGACGACGTACCCGACTCGGTCCTCGTAACAGCCAGGCTTTCCGCCAGCGACGCGTCGCTCGTGCCGAACAGCGTCTGCAGTGTCGCGTTCGGCAGGAACGCGTCCATGCTGCCGACGTTGGCCGACCCGTCGAGCGCCAGGTGGGGACCGCCGAGGGTCATCTGGAGATACTTGGTGCCGTCGGTGTTGGTCTTCGCCTCGGCGAATCCCGCTACCGCGCGGTCGAGGTCGAAGTACGCGCCGGTGAACGTCTTGAACGATCCCGCCTGGTCGAGGTCGAGTTGCATGGACACGCCGTTGCTCTCTCCGATCGCCTGCGGCGCGGAGCATTCCGGGGGAGTGGCCGAGCATTGGTAGTAGGGAGTGTCGACGCCGGGGTCGATCGCAGCGGTGACCGAGAACGTGAGCGACGCGGCGTCGGTGCCGAGGCCGTCCGCGGTCCACGTTTGGACGTGACCGTGTACCAGCGCGAACGAGAAGTACTTGGCCAGCGCGCCGAAGTGCGTGATCGTGACCTCGTACACCGAGTCCGTGGTCACCGGCGTGCCGTCGGGGCGCAACGCGCCGGTCAGGTCGGCGGGGTTCGAGTTGAGTCCCTCGTGCTTGAAGATCGTGAGGCCGGTCTTGCGGGCCCCGGCCGTCTCGGGGCAGATCGCGATGCCGAGATGGCCCACAGCAGGGGTCACGGGATCGGCCACGGTCTGGCCGTCGACCGTGAACGACGCCACGACGGGGCGATCGGTGGTGATGCCGGCGTCGCCCCAGGACTGACCGGTCGAACCGCCGGGATCGCACTCGGCCTGGGTCGCGGCGCTCGACGCCGACGCCGGGGTGCTCGACAGCACGACCGGCGCGACCCCGAGAGCGCTGATCGCGAGGATGCGGGCGATGATTCGATGAAGGTTCATGGCCGGCCTATCGACGGGCGCGCGGCCGCGCTGAAGCCACGCCGCGACGTTCGCCGACCTCGTGGCGCCGCAAAGTCGCAGAGGGTGATGTCCGGCGGCGATATCCGACAATTCACGCGCGGTGCGTGGTAGTCAGCGGCCGGGTGTCGGGGCGGTCGGAGGCCTGGTAGGCTCTCCTCGTTCGAAGTTCCGAGCGCGGTCACCCGTGTGGTGCCGGTGAGGAACGCGAAGGGCAATCCAGCACTCTTGTTGAGCATCTCCGTGATTCGGCGGCTTCCGCCGACGATCGGGTGCGCGTCTCGAGGTTCGTTCGCCCCTCTGGACACGTATCCCATCCCGCTCCCGCGATCACGCGCGGAGCCCCATCACCACGGAGTTGTTGTTCTTGTCACCCACCTTTGCCGATCTCGGCGTACCAACCGATCTTGTCGACGCGCTGTCGCGTCGCGGGATCGATGCACCGTTCGCCATCCAGAAGCTGACCATCGCCGACGGCCTCGCCGGTCGTGACCTCTCCGGGCGCGCGCCCACGGGGTCGGGCAAGACGTTGGCCTTCGGCATCCCGCTCGTCACCCGCGTCACGCGCGCCGAGCCCCGCCGCCCGCGCGGCCTCGTTCTCGTCCCCACCCGCGAGCTCGCGGCCCAGGTCGAACGGGAGCTCTCGATGCTCGGCGAATCCCGCAAGCTGCGCGTCGCCACCTGCTACGGCGGTGTGGGCTTCGCGTTGCAGAAGAAGCAGATGCGCCGCGGTGTGGACGTGCTCGTCGCCTGCCCCGGTCGTCTCAAGGATCTCATCGAGCAGGGCGACGTCCGCCTCGATGCCGTCGAGATCGTCGTGCTCGACGAAGCCGACCGGATGGCCGACATGGGCTTCCTGCCCGAGGTCGAGCGGTTGCTGAAGCAGACGCCCGAATCCCGCCAGACCTTGCTCTTCTCGGCCACGCTCGACGGCGCGGTCGACGTCCTGGTGCGCAAGTACCAGCGCAACCCGATCCGTCACGTGCTCCCGGAAGAGACGGACTCCGTCTCGGCCGCCGAGCACCTGTTCTGGAAGGTCGAGCGCGAGGAGCGAGTGCGTCTCTGTGCCGACATCGTCTCCTCCGCCGGCCCGACGATCGTGTTCTGCCGAACGAAGCGGGGAACGGATCGCGTCGCCCAGCAGATGGAACGTGCGGGCGTGCGCACGGGCGTGCTGCACGGCGACCGTTCGCAGAATCAGCGTGACCGTGCGCTCGCGGCCTTCTCGAAGCGTCAGGTCGACGTCTTGGTGGCCACCGACGTCGCGGCCCGGGGCATCCACGTGGACTCGGTGGCGTGTGTCGTGCATTACGACCCGCCGGCCGATGAAAAGGACTACGTCCACCGTTCCGGTCGTACCGCGCGGGCCGGGGAGAAGGGCACGGTCGTGTCGCTCGTCGACCGCGCGCAGGCCCGTGATGTTGCCGCGATGCAGCGTCGTTTGGAACTTCCCATCGGGCTCAGCGCGCCCGATGCAACCTCAGTCGCTACGGTGGCTCGACGCCCGGCCACTCGATCGGGCTCCACCTCGCCTCGACAGGTCTCCGACCCGTCGACCCAAGATCGGCAGAGCCGAAACAGCAACACCAGGAATCAACAGACATCAAGGAGCAACGCAATGGCAACAGGTACCGTCAAGTGGTTCAACGCCGAGAAGGGTTTCGGCTTCATCGCTCGCGAAGGCGGCGACGACGTGTTCGTGCACTTCTCGGCCATCCAGGGCAGCGGCTACCGCTCGCTCGAAGAGGGTCAGAAGGTCGAGTTCGACACGGCCCCCGGTCGCAAGGGTGAAGAGGCGCAGAACGTCCGCGCCATCTGAGTCATCACACCAAGCGTTCGTGACGAGTGGGTTCGGCCTTCGGGTCGGGCCCACTCGTCGCGTTCCGGCGGCGAGGGTGCGGTCCTTCGACCCTTGTACGGGACGGGCCGAAACCTGTCAGCTGGGCGGGTGGACGTTCGATCGCGGGTGATCCGGTGGCGTGACGCCGTGTCGGCGGCGGCGCCGACACGGGACCGCTTCGTCGACTTCGTACGCGCCACGAGCATCCTGGCGGTCGTACTCGGCCATTGGCTCATCGCCGCGGTCGTGTACCGGGCTGGGCGGATCCATGGTGACAACGCGCTCGCATCGATCGGTGGGCTGCGGCCGGTCACCTGGATCGTGCAGATCATCGCGGTCTTCTTCGTCGTCGGCGGCTACTCGAACTTCCGGAAGTTGACCGGGGGCGGTTCGACGAGCGACTTCTTTGCCGGGCGGGCCGAGCGGCTGTTGCGACCGACCGTCGTGTTCGTCGTCGTGTGGCTTGTCGTGGCGCGGGTGCTCGAGTCGACGTCCTTGGATCCTCGGGTGGCGCACGACGTGGCCCGCATCGCGGCACAGCCACTCTGGTTCCTCGCTGTGTACGCGGGCATCGTGGCGCTCGCTCCCGCGCAGCTCACACTGCATCGTCGGCGTCCCTGGCTGCTCCTTGCTGCGCTGCCGGTGGTCGCCGTCGCGCTCGACGTGTTGCGGCTCAACGAGGTCGCGGAGGGCCCGGCCATCGCCAACTACTTGGTGGTGTTCGTCGTGGCCCAGGAGCTCGGCTTCCACTTCGCCGAGGGGCGATTCGACGGAGCGCGACCGGCGCTGATGCTCGGGTGGAGCGCGGGGGCGTTTGCCGTGCTCGCGGCCCTCACCATCGTCGGGCCGTACCCCGTCAGCATGGTCGGGCTCCCCGGCGACCGGATCTCGAACATGAGCCCGCCCACAGTGTGCATCCTCGTGCTGACCATCGCTCAGGGAGCGCTGCTCCTCGCACTGCGGCCACGCCTCACGCGCTGGTTGACCCGACCCGGACCGTGGCTGGCCACCGTGGCCGTCAACGTGGTGATCATGACGTTGTTCCTCTGGCACCTGAGCGCGCTGGTGGTCGTCGCCGCCGGAGCAGTCGCGATCGACTGGCTTCCTGCGCCCGGTACCGCGGCGTGGTGGGTCGCCAAGCTCCTCTGGATCGGTGCTTCGTGCGTGGTGTTGGCGGTGTTCGTCTCGGTATTCCATCCCGTCGAGCGGATGCGATCGTGGCGATCGTCGGTGCCTCGCCGGCCGTGGCGCGGGGCAATCGGGCTCGTGCTCGCGGCCCGGGGTCTCGCCGGGCTCGCGCTCTCCGGGTTCGGGAGTTGGGCGGAGAACGGCCGCTCGCTCCTCGGGACACGGTGGCCGCCACTCGTGGACGCGGCGTTGCTGGTGGCCGGTTGGCTCGTCGCGTGTGGTGTGCCGGGCCGGTTACACGGTGGTCGTGAGGCCCAAGGGCTGCCACGCGGGTCCGTGGACGAGGTACCCGAGGCGATCACGCCACCGTGACGCGCTCCGTATGTCGCGCAAAAGCGCCGCGTACTCGTGGAACGCGATACGGAAGGGGTTGAACGTGTGGATGTTCTTGGTCAGCCCGTAGACGACCGGCTCGCGTTCGGGTTCGAACGTTCCGAACAGCCGATCCCACATCAGGATCCCCGCGTAGTTCTTGTCGAGGTATTCGGAGTTCGTTCCGTGGTGCACGCGGTGATGCGACGGCGTGTTGAACACGAGCTCGTACCAGCCTGGTAGCCGGCCGATCACCTCGGTGTGGATCCAGAACTGGTAGATGAGGTTGATGCCTTCGGCGATCAGGATCATCTCGGGCTTCACGCCGACGAGCGCGAGCAGCGGGTAGAGGAACATCGTCGGCCAGGTCGTCCACGACTGTCGTAGCGCCGTCGAGAGGTTGTACCGGCGACTCGAGTGGTGGTTGACGTGCGCGGCCCACAGCAATCGGATCTCGTGCTCCCATCGGTGGTTCCAGTAGTAGATGAAGTCCCACCCCACGATCGCGACGGTCCATCCCAGCGCGCCGGTTCCGACGTTCACCACGCGGTGGTCCCAGACGAGCGACGCGATCCCGAGCATCGCGAGATGGATGAGCCCGACGAACACCAGGCTCCCGATCCCCATGGCCAGACTCGCCCACGTGTCGCGTCGTTCGTAGCCGACCGCGTGCGCGCGCTCGCGGCGCCGGCGGTCCGACAGGTACCACTCCTCGGCGAGCAGGGCGGCGATGAAGACGGGTGTGGCATAGATCGTCGGGTCGTGCACGATCGCATACGGTACGCCCGTGGTGCAGCCGCAACCAAAGCCCGGATCGATGGCCGGGCAGACAGCCGGGCCGAAGCCGAGATCGAAGCCGTCGTTGCTGCTGGGGCTGGCCGCGTTGGGGATCGTGTTCGGCGACATCGGGACGTCACCGCTGTACGCCGTCAACGAGGTGTTCTACAAGTCGCACGCGCTGCATCGGAACCGGGCCGACGTGCTCGGCGCGATTTCGCTCGTCCTCTGGACGCTGACGGTCGTGGTGGCCATCAAGTACGTCGTGATCGTCCTGCGGGCCGACTTCGAGGGCGAGGGAGGCGTCTTCGCGCTGCTCGCACTGATCCGGCGGCACCGCACGAAGTTCGTGGTCCTCGTCTCGGGACTGCTGGTGCTCGCCGCCGGATTGCTGTTGGGCGACGGGATGATCACGCCGGCCATCAGCGTGCTCTCGGCCATCGAAGGTCTCGAGGTGGCCACGCCGACCTTCCAGTCATCGGTGATCCCGATCACGATCGTCGTGCTGGTGGCGCTGTTCCTGCTCCAGAGTCGGGGTACGCACCGAGTCGGCGCGCTGTTCGGTCCGATCATGCTGTCGTGGTTCGTTGTGATCGCGGTCCTCGGCGTGCGACAAGTCGTCGAACATCCGGACATCCTGCACGCGTGGAATCCCGTGTACGCGGTCCGCGTGGTCCGGAGCCTGTCGGTCCATCATCTCGCGTTGTTGCTCGGCGGTGTCATCCTCGTCGTGACGGGCGGCGAGGCCCTGTTCGCCGACCTGGGGCACTTCGGACGCCGACCGATTCGTCTCGCGTGGAGCGTGATCGTGTTTCCGGCGCTCGTGGCCAACTACCTCGGGCAGGGTGCCTTCGTGCTCAGCCACCAACCGCGCGTCGGGGGCAGCGTGTTCTTCAGCACCGTCCCGCGGTGGGGTATCTATCCGATGGTCGTGCTCGCGACCCTGGCCGCGGTGATCGCGTCGCAGGCGCTGATCTCGGCCGCGTTCTCGCTCACGTCCCAGGGCATCGCCCTGAACCTGATTCCGCAGATGCGCGTGATCCACACTCACGAGGAGCACGCCGGCCAGATCTACGTGCCCATGATCAACTGGTCGTTGCTGGTGGGATGCGTGCTTCTCGTCCTGGCGTTCCGCTCGAGCGCGAACCTGGCCGTCGCGTACGGCGTCGCGGTCGCGGGGGTGATGGTGTGCACGACGCTCGCGGTGCTGGCGGTCGCGCTGCACGAATGGCGCTGGCGCCGAGGGATGGCATTCGCCGTGCTGGTCCCCCTGATCTTCGTCGACGTCATCTTCCTGTTGGCCAACTCGGTCAAGTTCGCGTCGGGAGGCTGGCTGCCGGTGATGTTGGGGCTGGTGCTCTTCGCCACGATGATGACCTGGCGCTGGGGTCGCCGCCAGGTGAGCCGGGCCTTCCTCGGCCACGCGACGTTGACGATGCGAGAGATCCTCGACATCAAGCACTGGTCGCCGAGGCAGTTCCCGCGGTCGATGATCCTGCTGACCGTGCAACACCCGCGTGACCTCGACGACGCGTGCCCGCCGATCCTCGAGCTCTTCTACCATCGGTTCGAGGAGCTCCCGAAGCACCTGATCCTGTTGACGATCCGCCAGGTGCGCCGGCCGTACGTTCCCGAGGAACGCCGGTACGACGTCGAGATCTTCGAGAACGATCGCGACCGCGACACCTCGCTGCTCTCCATCGCCGCGTCATTCGGCTTCATGGAAGCACCCGATGTCGAGCAGGTCATCGCCGACATCGCCGCCAACGACGCGCTCACCCCCGGCGACGACCTTTCCGAGTGGATCATCCACGCGGGGAAGGAGCGGGTGGTGATCGGCGAGGACAAGGGACTCGTCGCCCGCGTCCGGTACGCACTCTTCAAGACGATGTCTCGCAACGCCGAGCCGAGCTACTACTACTTCGGCCTCGGGGAGGACACGCGACTCACGGTCGAGTACGTACCCGTGAAGCTGTAACGGTCGCGACGGCCGATCGGCGACCGATCGGCCGTCGTTCGGACTCTCGCTCGACCATCGTGGGATCGCCGCTCAGCCTCCGTGCGAACCCGACCCGCCCGAGCCCGATCCGCCCGGACCGGAGTCGTGCGAAACGCTCCCGCCGCCCGAACCGCCGTGGTCGTCGACGTGCGGTGCATCGCCCGCCGTGGTGCCGGGACCGGCGTTGTCGTGTTGTTCGGCCGGTTGCGGTGTCGACGGGTCGGTCCCGTCGTGGTTCACGGGAGTCCCTGAGTCGTGGTTGGCCTGACTGTCCGGGTTCGTCGCGTCGTGGGTCTCGGGAGCGCCGGAGTCGTGGTTGGCCCCGTCGTGGTTGCTGACGTCGTGATTGGTTGCATCGTGATTGGTTGCATCGTGGTTGGCGCCGTCGTTCTTGGTGCCGTCGTTCTTGATGCCGTCGTCGTGCGAGGAGACGCCACCGGGCGGAGTCGTGGTGCCGGCCGCCGGCGTCTGGTCGTGCTTGGCGCAACCGCTCTTCGCGAGTGCCGACACGGCGGTGCCGTGGTCGGCGCCCTGGTGGTCGTCGGACTTGGCCACCTGCGACACGGCGTCGCCGTGGTGCTCGGCCTCCGCCGGGCACGTCACGTTCGCGGTGTCGGATGCCGGCTGCGGGTCCGTCGCCGACCCGTTCCCGGCGGTGGTGCCGGTGGGGTCGGTGGTGGTCGCGCCGTGCTCCTGCTCCTGCGCCGCGTCGTGGGTCTCACCGGCGGGGGAGTCGTCGCTGCGGGGCAGATCGACGACGGGCGACGCGATCTTGGCGACCGTGTCCTGCACCGGCGCGGGAAGCGAGCCGTTGGACGCGGCAGCGGCGACGCCGCCGAGGGACAGGAAGGCGGCCGCGGCGATGCCGGCGGCCTTGGGCGTGATTCGCTTCATCAGACGGCGTTCCTCGATCGGGGTCGGTCGGGTCACGAGGGCGGCCATGGCGTGCACGACGGGTTCCTCGGCCGCGAGCTCCTCGGGACGTGCGGGCGACTGGAGTGTCGCCAGCAGTGCGTCGAGTGCGTCGTGGTCTTCGGTGGGGCCGTGGGTCATGTTCGTCACCTCTCCGGGGATATCGCCGGCGCCGACGCTCCCGTTACGGCATCTTCGGTATCCCCATCTTCGGGATCCCGGTCCGGCCCGCCGGGAACGCGCCCGTCCGAAGGCTCGAATCCCACACCGAGGAGCTCGGCGAGTCGTTTCAGGCCCCGGTGCGTGAGGACCCGGACGTTCCCCTCGCTGTGCCCCATGATCTCGGCGACCTCGGAGACGTCGAGGTCGGCGACGACCCGCAGCAGCACGGCGTCGGCCTGATCGTCGGGCAGGCGTCGGATCAGCGTGATCGCCGCCTCGAGGTCGTCGCGCTCGCTCAACCGGTCCCGGCCGCCCGGCGATTCGGGCACGTCGGCCATCGTGACCTCGGGGCGCCGGCCCCGGCGCCGGTGCTCGTCGACGATCCGCCGGCGGGCGACGGTGAACAACCAGCTCGTGAACTGGTCCGGACCGCCCTGGAATCGAGCGAGGGCGCGGGCCGCGTCGAGCCAGACCTGCGACGCGATGTCGTCGGCGTCGAGCGTGCCGCGGGCCCGTGCGTAGCGAACGATCCGGGGGTTCCAAGCGCGCCACAACACGGCGATCGCTTCCTGATCGCCACGTTGAGCCTCTTCGAGCCGGCGCGAGAATTCGTCGGGGTTCACCGCCGGTTGTGTCGGCCGTTGCCCGGGCAAAGCTGAGCCCGAACCTGTGATTCCGTGGATCATTCCTGCGGTACGGCCGCGGGAAACCGCCGGATTGCCATTCGTGGCAGGCTTGGCCGAACCTTCGCCAGTGGGCCGAACCTCTGCCAGTGGAGGGTGCATGGCGATCGCGAGTCGTGAGCGCGACCCCGACGAGATCCGGCGCGGCCTCGAACGGTGGTTCCGGGCGCGTGTGGCCAACAGGGTGGACGGAGGGACGGACGTTGCGATCGCGTCGGTGTCGCGGCCGGCGACGGGGTTGTCGAGCGAAACGTTGTTCGTCGATCTCGCCCGTACACGGGGCGACGCGGCGGAGATCGAGCCGTTCGTCGTGCGGCTGCCGCCGGCGGGGGACGGGCTCTTTCCCGAGTACCGACTCGACACGCAGGTGATGATCCAGCAGCGACTGGTGGCCACGGCGGTGCCGGTTGCCTCACCGATCGACTACGAATCCGACGAATCGTGGATCGGCACCGACTTCGTCGTGATGCCCCGGGTTCCGGGACGAGTCCTCGCCACCTTCCCGTCGTTCCTCCTGTCGGGCTGGCTGCACGACGCATCGCCGTCGGTGCAGCGAACGCTGCACGAGCACTTCGTCGACGTGCTCGCATCGATCCACCAGACGCCCTGGGAGCCACTCGGTCTCGGCGGGATCGCGCGGGGCGCGGGTTCACCTGTGGCCGCCGAGATCGACTGGTGGGCCTCGTATCTCGAATGGGCGTCGGACGCCGCGCCGCTGTCGGAGCTCGCCGACGGTCTGGCGTGGTGTCGCGAGCGGCGTCCGACGGCCGAGCCCGCGCCGTCGTTGTTGTGGGGCGATGTACAACTCGCGAACGCCGTGTTCCGCGACGACGGTGCGACGGTCGCGGTCCTCGATTGGGAGATGGCGTCGATCGGTCCGGCCGAGCTCGATCTCGGTTGGTTCCTCGCGTTGCACTCGATGACGGTGGAGGCGAACGGCGGTGCCGACCTGCCCGGGTTCCTCGGGCGCGACGAGCTCGTCGACCGCTATGCGGCCGCCCTGGGACGGGGGCTCGTCGACCTCGACTGGTTCGAGACGTTCGCGCTCGTACGCAGTGGCGCGATCATGCAACGCGTCGCGAGATTGCTCGCCGCGCGGGGGATCGACGACAGCTGGCTGACGCGCGGGAACCCCACGATCGAGCGTCTACGGGTGCTACCAGGCTGAGCCGTATCGATCGCGATGGGTTCGAGCCGCGAACGGTGCCCGCCGTGATGGGCCGAGCTGTGTTTGCGGATGCCCGATCGGTACCACGGCGACGGGCTGCACCCGGTCGGGCAGCGCGAGGAGGTTGCGCAGCTCCGCTTCGAACACCGTGGTGATCGTGGTGAGCGCGGAGCCGAGGCCGAGCGCGGTTGCGGCCAGCAGGAGGTTCTGCACGGCCGGGAAGATCGAGGAACCGACGGTTTGCCGGAGGCCGCGATCCAGGTGTGCGCACACGACCACGAGTACCGGCGCCGAACTGACCCCGCCGCGGGCGCCCGCCTCCACGTCCGCGAGCAAGGCCGGGTCGAGGCGGCGCTCGGCGAACTGCCGGCCGCCACCCTCCCAGGCTCGTTCGGTGAGGGCGCCGATCGCGGCGCGGAGCTCGGCGTCGCGCACCACGACGAACTCCCACGGTTGCCGGTTCTCCGCGCTGGGCGCCCGGGTCGCCGCGTGCAGGAGCTGGGAGATCTCGTCGTCCGAGACGGGCTGGTCGGTGAACGAGCGGTGCGCCCGCTGGCGCATCACCACGTCGAAGAACTCGGTGCTCATCGCCGAGAGCCTACGACCGCCACAGTCCCTAGACTCGGGGCCTCGCGACCACGAGGGTGGCCCATGGCGCACGTCATCGATTTCCGGCAGTTCCATCGCGACGAGCTTCCCGCGTTGGTCGAGCGGCACGGCGCCCTTGCCCTCGCCGACGTCCAGCCGATCGGGGCCCTGGGGATTCGCACGCCGTCGGGCGCGTACACGTATGTGCCGGGGCCCGACACGATCGAGGTCGTCGAAGGCGACGACGCGGCCAAGACCGTGGTGTCGATGGACGACGAGTCGTTCGACGGCCTTGTACGCGATCTCGAGACCACGCCCGGGCTGTTCTACGGCGGCCGCGTCGAGGTCGTGCGCGGCAACCCACTGCGTTTCGTGCGTTGGGAGCCGGCGCTGCGCGCGATCTTCCACGGTCTGCCGATCTACGACCCGAACACCGTCGACCTGCGTGATCGCAACGGCGCACCGCTCGACCCCGCGCAGTCGTTCACGATGGACGACGTCGGCAATCACTTCGCCGATGTGCGGCACTTCTTCGAGACCGCCGGCTACCTCCACGTGCGCGGCGTGTTCACCGACGCCGAGGTCGACGGATTCCTCGAGGATGCCGAGATCATGCGGGGTAAGGCTCGCGAAGGTGATCAGCGATCGTGGTGGGGGAAGACCGCCGACGGCGAGTCGGTGCTGACCCGAGTGTTGAACGCCGCCGTTCGCCCGCGATTGCGGGCGCTCTATGACGACGACCGCGTGCTCGCGATCGCAGCGGTCCCGTCGGTTCCGCTCGACGCCACGAACACCGACGGTCAGGACGCGGTCACGGTCCTGTGGAAGCTGCCGAACATCCGTGAGGGACTCGCCGACCTGCCGTGGCATCGTGACTGCGGTATGGGGGGCCATGCGATCAAGTGCCCGTCGATCGTGATGACGATCTGCCTCAACGTCGGTTCCGCGGAGGCGGGCGAGTTGCGGGCGCTGCCCGGATCGCACCGCACGAGCTTCCCGTTCATCGACGGCACGGATCAGCACGCGCCGCGCGGCGTTTCACTCGACGTGTCCCGCGGCGACGTGACGATCCACTACACCGACGTCATGCACGCGTCGATGCCACCGACGAGCGACGTCGGTCCACACCGCATCAGCATCCTGCTCGATTTCACCACTCCCGATGCCGGCCATCACCGGGGCGAGCGTCATTACAACGACGTGCTGCTCGGGGCCGACGACGGACAGGTCGCGCATCTCGCCGACAAGTTCGGGGGCCGCTGAGCCCCCGACGTCGGCGGGCCCACTGCCACCGAGCGCCGATGGCCACCGGGCGCACGGTTCGGGACCTCCGTCCCATGTTCGAGCCCGGCGAGATTTCGAACCCCGTGCCGCGCGACCATCACGGCATGAGATGTCCCCGGGGTTGCCGTGGTGTCGCGCGCCTCGCCGTGGCGTCGTTGGCTCTGGCCGGCTTCCTCGTTCCCGTCGGTTGCGGCGGGGGATCGAACGGCAAGCTCGGGGGGGTCGTGCGGAAGCCGGCGCTTCGGGTTGCCTCCGTCGTGCTGCCCGACGAATCGGCGACGCCCGCGGGCCGACCGTACCGGGTGCAGGCGGCGAAGGACGGGTTGCTGCTCGTCTACTTCGGGTACACGAACTGTCCGGACCTCTGTCCGACCACGCTGGCCGACATCGGTCACGCGATCCGTCGCCTTCCCTCCTCCGACCGCGGGCGTGTCGAGGTTGCCCTGGTCACCGTCGATCCCGACCGTGACACCGGCGCGGTGATGACCGGATTCCTTCACCACTTCGTGCCGTCCGGTCACGCGTTGCGAACGAGCGATCCCACGGTGATGGCATCGTCACAGCGGGCGTTCAACGTCCAGGCGAAGAAGGTCGTCGAAAACGGAGCGGTCGGCTTCGAACATACGGGGAACACCTACGCCGTGGACGAGCACGGCACGGTGGTGCTCGAGTGGCCGTTCGGACTCGGTTCCAACGTCATGCGGCACGACCTCGTCGTCCTGCTCGACCGCATCAAGAACCGCGCGACCTCGACGTGAACCTCTCCGGTCCACCCGAGGGCGAGCGCGCGACGTACTTCTACGTCGCCAAGTGGAAGATCCTGCTCGGGTCCGTACTGCTGTTCGCCCTCGCGCTTGGCGCAGTCCTCGTCGGGACGTCGTTGTCGCACCGTTCGAGCCGGGAGTTCCACTACGTCGTGCCGAACGGGACGACGGACCGGATCACCAGAGGCGAGAAGGTCGCGCTGTTCCCGTCTCGTCTCACGGTGCACGTCGGCGACACGCTCGTCGTCGAGAACAAGGACGTGCTCAACCAGCACGTCGGACCGTTCTTCATCAACCCGAGGTCGACGCTGCGGATGACGTTCTCCACGGTGGGGACGATCCAGGGATCCTGCACGTTGAACCCGCAGGGTCAGGTGACGATCACGATGCTGGCGAAATAGTCGCGGGATCATCGCCCCGCGACCGTGAGACCGTGAGACCGTGAGACCGTGAGGCCGTGACGTTCAGCCCAGCACGCCCGCGGACCGGAGGTTCGCGATCTTCGCGTCGTCGAGCCCGAGCACCTCGTGGAGGACTTCGTCGGTGTGCTGGCCCACGGTGGGTGCCCGCGTGGGCTCGGGGAGATCCTCGCCGATGAGCTTCACGGGGTACGGCATCTCGTCGGCCCCGAGCTTCGATGCCGGGATCCACGGGAAGCGCTCCTGGAACTGCGGATCGTCGGCGATCGATTGCGACGTGTTCACCGGCGCGATCGGGGTGTTCACGCGGTTGCCGAACTCGATCCACTCAGCCGACGTCTTCGTCGTGAAGATGTCTCGGAGGACGACGTGGAGCTCGCGGTTGTTGCGCGCGTGGTCGGCGAACTTGGAACCCGGCCAGCGCTCGAAGAGGTCGAGCCGGTCGAGCGCCTCGCAGAAGTTCCTCCAGAACGCCTGCTCCGAGGCCATGAACAGCACGTGGCCGTCGGCCGACTCGTACATCTGATAGCGCACGCCCTCCTTCATCCCCGCGGTACCGGGCGCTCGCCTCTCGTAGTTGTCGGACGCGTTGCCGGTGACCTCGGACTCCGGCCGTTCGTAGGACTTCCACGACTCGATGCGGTACCAGTCCATGTACGCCGCCGCGTCGGACTGCGCGATCTCCATCTGGGAGCCGACGCCTGACTCGCGCGCGCGGACGATGCCGGCGAGGATCCCGAGCGCGCCGAACACCGGACCGGCGTGGATGCCCATCGACGGGTGCTCGGGGATGTAGCAAAAGCCCTCGTCGTCGTAGGCCGGGGGAACGAGCCCGG
>Ga0209048_10000699_pt1 | contig 35488 bp, 29 predicted proteins | sample FrelakmetCRP12CR_FD_187146 | JGI IMG/M metagenome (GOLD analysis project Ga0209048, IMG submission 187146) | Freshwater lake sediment microbial communities from the University of Notre Dame, USA, for methane emissions studies - CRP12 CR (SPAdes)... | ecosystem: Environmental > Aquatic >...
ATGTCAGGTCGCGTGTCGGCCGCAGCCGTGATTCGCGTTTGCTCGCATCCCCTTGCCTTCGGCACGGGGCCCCTGCTCGCCGCGAACACGCGCGGCCTCCTCGTACGGTTGCGGTCCATGTCAGGTCGCGTGTCGGCCGCAGCCGTGATTCGCGTTTGCTCGCATCCCCTTGCCTTCGGCACGGGGCCCCTGCTCGCCGCGAACACGGCTATTCCAGATTCTGCACCTGTTCCCGCATCTGCTCGATCAGCACCTTGATTTCGAGCGACGCCTGCGAAAGCTCCGCGTCCACCGATTTCGAGCCCAGCGTGTTTGCCTCGCGGTGCAGCTCCTGCATAAGGAAATCGAGGCGCTTGCCCGCGCTGCCCCCCGCCACAAGCACGCGACGCACTTCGGCGATATGCGTGGCCAGCCGGGAAAGCTCCTCCGCAACGTCGACCTTGGTGGCGAACAGCGCGAGCTCCTGCTTCAATCGGTCCTGATCCGGATCAAGTCCCGCTTCGCGGAGACGCGAGCCGAGCTTTTCGACATAGGCGGCGTGGATTGCCGGAATGCGCGGCGCCACCCGCGCCACCTGCATCTCGATCGCCTCGCATCGCTCTACCAGCATCGCGACGAGCTGCGCCCCCTCGCGGGTGCGGGAAGCTCCCAGTTCCGCGAGCGCCTGCGCGACGAGCTTGTGCGCGTGCGCCGCGAGCTCGGCGGGTGGCACCGTCGGTTCCGCCAGCACGCCCGGCCAGCGGAGGATCTCGCCGCACGACAGCGGCGTCGCGCCGGGCATGCCGTTGCGGACGTCGGCCGCAGCCTTGGCAAGCTGCGCCACGCGGGCGACATCGACGGCCAGACCCGCGGCCCCGGCAGCGGCCCGATTGAGCGAAACGCGGCACTCGACCTTGCCGCGCTTCAATTCGGCGACGATGCGCTCGCGAAACGCGGATTCGAGGCCGCGCAACTCGTCGGGAAGGCGGATCTGGAGATCCAGATACCGGTGGTTGACGGAGCGCAATTCGACGGCGAGCGCGACTCCCGGCAGCTCCACGGCAACTGCCGCGAAGCCGGTCATGCTGAGGATCATTGGCTAAAACCGCCGGATTTGGACAACTTTTCCAGCTTTACTTTGGGCCCGTTCATCCGGAGAATGTATGCGTTATCCGCGGCAGGCGCAAGCGAGTGAATTCCCATTGGCATGCGAATTGCGAGCCGCTTTCGCGGATAACCCCCGACCAACGCGCCCATGTCCGTCACCAACCAGGCTCTCGCCGGCGAATACCAGCTGCTGAACTATCGGATCGACCGGCAGATCAGCCGCGGCGGATTCTCGATCGTCTACCGCGCGTTCGACGAGACCGGCGTCCCGGTCGCGATCAAGGAGTACCTTCCGTCGTCGCTCGTGCTGCGCACCGAGGGCGACATCGTCCGCGCAACGTCGGCCGAGAACATGGCGTCGTTCCGATACGGGATGAAGTGCTTCTTCGAGGAGGGCCGCGCGCTCGCCAAGATCAACCACCCGAACGTCGTGCGCGTGCTGAACTTCTTCCGCGCCAACGAGACCGTGTACATGGTGATGCGCTACGAGCGCGGCCGCACGCTGCAGCAGCAGATCCAGATGCGGCAGGACCAGATGTCGGAGCGACTCGTCCGTCACGTCTTCATGCACCTGCTGAACGGCTTGCGCGAGGTGCACACGCACAAGCTGCTGCACCTCGACATCAAGCCGGCCAACATCTACCTGCGCACCGACGGCAGCCCGGTACTTCTGGATTTTGGCGCCGCGCGCCAGACGCTGACGACGCAGCGCCCCAAGCTCGCGCCGATGTACACGCCCGGGTTTGCGGCGCCCGAGCAATACCGCGAGCCGGACCGCCTGGGCCCGTGGACCGACGTCTACGGCGTGGGTGCGAGCATGTTCGCGTGCCTCGCGGCGTTCGCGCCCCAGGCCGCCGACGCGCGCCTCCAGGAAGACCACCTCGTGTCGGCAAAGAAGATCTGGTCGGGCCAGTATTCCGACAACGTGCTCGAGGTCATCGACTGGTGCCTCCGGCTTGACCCACTCGAGCGCCCGCAGTCGGTGTTCGCGCTGCAGAAGGCGATTCGCGAGATTCCGCCCAAGCGACGGAAGCCCACCTTTCTCTCCACGCTGAAACGGAAGCTGTTCACCGAAATCGGCGTCTGACGGCGATGCGCTTCACGATCTTCCAGGAATCGCGAAAGGGCTCGCGCGCGGTCAACCAGGATCGCGTTGCCTATACCTACAGCCGCGATACGCTGTTGATGGTCGTCGCCGACGGCATGGGCGGCCACGCCGGGGGCGAGATCGCGGCACAGATCGCCGTGCGGTTGTTCATCGAGCGTTTCCAGCAGGAGGCGAAGCCGATGCTCAAGAACCCGCTCGGCTTCCTGCAGGAGTCGATGGTCAAGGCGCACGCCGCGCTCGGCTCCTATTCGACACAATTCTCCATGCTCGAGACGCCGCGCACGACGTGCGTCGCGTGCATCGTGCAGGCCGGTTACGCGTACTGGGCACACGTCGGCGATTCGCGGCTCTGCCTCTACCGGCACGGCAAGCTGATCAGCCAGACCAAGGACCACTCGAAGGTCCAGTACCTCGTCGACCAGGGCGTCATCGGCGCCGGCGACGTCGCGCTGCATCCCGACCGCAACAAGGTCTATAGCTGCCTGGGCGGCATGATCGACCCCATCATCGATCTGTCGAATCGGATGCCACTGCGCAACGGGGACATCGTCGTCATGTGCACCGACGGGCTGTGGGGCCCGATCGGCAGCGACGAGATCGCCACTTGGCTGACGTCGACGCCGATCCTCAAGTCGGCGCCGGAGATGATGCGCGAGGCCGAGCGACGCGGCGGCCCGGACGGCGACAACCTTTCGGCGATCGTCATGCGCTGGGGCCCCGAAACGCTGGTCGACGAGCCGACGACGACGATCACCGAAACCCTCGGCATGGGCGAGTTCGCGACGCAGCTCGACCGGACGCTCACGCTCACCGACCGCAAGGGCGCGGACCGAGACCTTTCCGACGACGAGATCGAGCGCGCGATCGACGAGATCCAGGCCACGATTCAGCGCTATCGTCGCTGACTCCGCGCTGCGGACCGCAAGTCCGCCGATCGAGAGGCGCGTGCAGGCCGACGCTCGACGGCGAAACACCGGGGTTCGTCGTATCATTGCGCTTTGAAACCATCGCGACGTCCCGCCGCCGACACGCCCATGCGCCAGATCATCATCGATACCGAAACCACGGGGCTCGATCCCAAGCAGGGGCACCGGATCATCGAGCTGGCGGCGCTGGAGGTGATCGACCGTCGCGCAACGGGACGCGCGGTGCATTTCCGCGTCGACCCCGAGCGCGAAATCGACGCGGGCGCGTCCGAGGTTCACGGGATGACCTGGGACGATCTGAAGGGCAAGCCCAAGTTCCGCGACGTCGCGACCGAGTTTTCCGACTTCGCGCGCGGGGCCGAGTGGATCATCCACAACGCGCCATTCGACATCGGCTTTCTCAACGCTGAATTGAAGCTCGCGGAGCTCGGCGACTGCGGCAGCATCTACGCGAATCTCGTCGATACGCTCGCTCTCGCACGCGAGCTGTTTCCCGGCAAGCGCAACAGCCTCGATGCACTCTGCGAGCGGTTTGGTGTCGACAATACGCACCGGTCCGTGCACGGCGCGCTGCTGGACGCGCAGCTTCTGGCCGACGTCTATCTCGCGATGACCCGCGGCCAGGAAACACTGACCATCGACATGGCGGCACCGCCTGTGTCGGCAGCCGGAGGCGGCTCGAGCGGGCACGCCGCGGCGCACGCGGGGCCGCGTCCGAAGGTCAACGTGATCGCTCCGACACCGCTGGAACTCGCGGCGCACCACGAATACCTGGCCGCGCTCGACAAGGAATCCAGGGGCCGCTGCGTCTGGCTCGCGCTGGCTTCGGCGGGGGACCGGGCCGCAGCCTGAGCCGTCGCCTCCAACCGCGCGGCCGGCGCTCCGCCCGCGCCCCCCGTTCTGGACCTCCCTGCCATGTCTGCAGGCTCCCTGATGCCCATCGATTACCTCCAGAAGATCCTGACTGCGAAGGTCTACGACGTCGCCATCGAGTCGTCGCTCGACTTCGCTCCATTGCTGTCGCACCGGGTCGGCAACCGCGTCCTGCTGAAACGCGAAGACCAGCAGCCCGTGTTCTCGTTCAAGCTGCGCGGCGCCTACAACAAGATGGCGCACCTTTCCGCCGCCGAGCGCGCGCGCGGCGTGATCGCGGCCTCGGCGGGCAATCACGCGCAGGGGGTCGCGCTCGCTGCGCAGACACTGGCGTGCTCGGCGACCATCGTGATGCCGGTGACCACGCCGCACATCAAGATCGCCGCGGTCGAAGCGCGCGGCGCGAAGGTCGTGCTCCACGGCGACTCGTACAGCGACGCCTATGCCCACGCGCTAGCGCTGCAGAAGCGCTCGCGCGCCGTGTTCGTCCACCCCTACGATGATCCCGACGTGATCGCGGGCCAGGGGACGGTCGGCATGGAGATCCTCCGCCAATGCCAGGGGCCGATCGACGCGATCTTTGTCGCGATCGGCGGCGGCGGGCTGATAGGCGGAATCGGCGCCTACGTGAAGCGGGTTCGGCCCGACATCAGGATCATCGGCGTGCAGCCCGAGGATTCAGACGCGATGGCGCGCTCGCTGGCCGCCGGTCGCCGCGTCAAGCTCGCCCACGTGGGGCTGTTCGCCGACGGCGTTGCCGTGAAGCAGGTCGGCAAGGAAACGTTTCGCCTCGCGCAACAGTACGTCGACGAGATCGTGCTCGTCGACACCGACGCGATCTGCGCGGCGCTCAAGGATGTGTTCGAGGACACGCGCTCGATCCTCGAGCCCGCGGGGGCTTTGTCGATCGCCGGCGTCAAGGCATGGGTCGCTCGGCACCGCACAAAGGATCGCACGTATGTCGCGATCGCCTGCGGGGCCAACATGAACTTCGACCGGCTGCGCTTCGTGGCCGAGCGCGCGGAACTGGGCGAGCAGCGCGAGGCCATCCTCGCCGTGACGATCCCGGAGCGGCCCGGCAGTTTCCGTGAGTTCTGCGAGCTCCTCGGCACGCGTTCGGTCACCGAATTCAATTACCGGTACGCCGACTCGCGCGTCGCACATCTCTTTGTCGGCATCGAGGTCGCGAACCGGCGCGAGACCGACCACCTGCTGGCCGAGCTCAAGCGGCGACGGATCGAGGCGTACGACCTTTCCGACAACGAGATGGCCAAGCTGCACGTCCGCCATCTTGTCGGCGGGCACGCTCCATCCGCCGAGAACGAGATTCTGTACCGCTTCGAATTCCCCGAGCGCCCCGGAGCGCTGATGAAGTTCCTGACGAGCATGAGCCGCGGCTGGAACATCAGCCTTTTCCACTACCGGAACCACGGCGCCGATTACGGCCGCGTGCTGGTCGGCATGCAGGTGCCGCCGTCGGACAAGGGCGCGTTCCGGGCGTTCCTCGGCCGGCTTGGCTACGACTGCGTCGAGGAGACCGACAACCCGGCGTACCGGATGTTCCTCGGGCGCTAGCCCGACCCGAGTCGGGGGTCTGTCGCGGTCCGCCCGCGGCGCCTTTGTCGCCACCTTTCGCGGGGGCTCGCCGACCGCGGGCACCCCTGCGCGCTGCCGCCGGGAGCTGGCCACCCCGGTCGAACCGGTCGATTTCCTGCCGCGGCAGCGCCGCCTTGGGGCATTGAGTGCCCCTGCGCGTCAGCTGCATTGCATGAAAAATTGCCCGACCGGGTCAAAACCGCCTGATTCGATGGTTGGAGCCGATTCAGGCAAAGTTTATGCTCTAGGCAACTGCCTTCCCTCATGGCAAACTTGCCTTCGAACGATTGTGGTCCACAACTTGCGCCCCTGAAAACGGGGAGCCGGGAAGAGGAAAAGCATGTTGCCGGAGCAGAACACGCTGTCGGGCGTCAAGGTGATGGTGATTGACGACTCGAACACCATTCGCCGCAGCGCCGAGATTTTCCTGCTGCAGGCCGGATGCACGGTAATTCTGGCGGAAGACGGTTTCGATGCGCTCGCGAAAATCACCGACCACCAACCCGATCTCGTTTTCGTCGACATCATGATGCCGCGGCTCGATGGCTACCAGACGTGCGCGCTCATCAAGAAGAACGCGAAGTTTCACGCGACGCCTGTGGTCATGCTGTCGTCGAAGGATGGCCTGTTCGACCGGGCGCGCGGGCGAATGGTGGGCTCGGACCAGTACCTGACCAAGCCGTTCACCAAGGAAAGCCTGCTGAAGGCGGTCGCGACGCACGTGAACCGGGGTGCGGCATCGGGAGCGTCGGCGCCGGCCGCCAGTTAGCCCCGCACGACATGCCCGCCGGAAACCGACCTGCACAAATGACGATCAAGAGAATACTCATCGTCGACGACTCGCCGACCGAGCGGCATGTGCTGAACGACATGCTGACGAAGGCGGGCTACGAGGTCGTTGCCTGTGACAACGGTCAGGACGCGATCACCAAAGCGAAACAGATGATGCCGGACCTCATCCTGATGGACGTCGTGATGCCAGGGCTGAACGGGTTCCAGGCGACACGCGCGATCAGCCGCGATGCGGACACAAAGAACATACCGATCGTCCTTTGCACTTCGAGGAGTCAGGAGACCGACAAGATCTGGGGAATGCGCCAGGGCGCGCGTGACTACGTCGTCAAACCCGTCCACAGGGACGAGCTCCTCGCGAAGATCGCTGCGCTGAGCTGATCGCCAACCGACCTCCACCCGACAATGGCCCGCCCCGCTCGCATCGACCTCCGTTCGTTCCAGGACGAACTCGCAACGCGCCTCGCCGCCAAGACCGCCGCGCAGGTCGAATCGTCGCGGCTCGGTCTTGCGTGCGGTGGCATGCGTTGGCTGATACGGCTGGGAGATGCCGCGGAGGTGATCGCGGTGCCGCCGATTGCGGAGGTTCCGCTGACGCAGCCGTGGTTTCGCGGCCTTGCCAACATTCGCGGCAATCTCTGCACCGTCGTCGACTTTGCCGGGTTTCTCGGACGCGAGGCAGTCATTCCGCATGGCACCGGGAGTCAGAGCCGGCTGATCATCTTCGGGCCCCGTGCCGGCGATCTCCGGGCGGGTGTCATCGTTCAGAACGTGCTGGGCCTGCGCAACCTCGCCGAACTTGCGCCGGTGATCCCGGCGGCGGACGCGCCCGCTTGGTACGGCCAGCGCTGGGCGGATGCCGACGGCGGGGAGTGGCAGGAAATCGACCTGGCGCAGCTCGCCCAGGACGCCAAGTTTCTGCACGTCGGCTCGTAGGCGGCGCGACGTGATGTCGACATCGAAGGTCCGGACCGGCGTGGCCCCGTGTCATCTGGAGGCAACATGGCGTTTGATATGAAGATGCTGAAGCTCTTCGGCGGGAACAGCGGAGCCGCTGCAGCGAGTCTCGACATGCCGACGACGCAGTTCCGTGCCGGCGCGGCGACGAAGGGCTACGATCCGCTTACGTCGATGTCGATCGTCGACGAGGTGCGGTCGGCGATCGCCGAGACCAGGATGCCTCGACAGGTGCCGCTGGTCGGCCACCTCCCGATCGTGCGGCAGTTTCAGGTCCTCGGCGTGCTGCTGGTGACCTTTCTGGTGTTCGCCGCGTTCATCATGTATCTCGACGTGCGCATGGCGGCGCAGGTCACGGCATCCGCGGCGACGGCGACGGAGATGCAGATGCTTTCGCAGCGGCTCGCGCGCAGTACGGCGCTGGCCGCGCAAGGGCAGGCCGCCGCGTTCGCGGCCGTGAAGGACAGTCGCGAACGCTTCAGGACGGACATCGAGGCGTTGCAGCGCGGGGGTAGCGTCAAGGGCGTCACGCTTGACGTCGTGCAGGACGAAACGCTGCACGGGCTCCTGCAGGACATCAAGGGACGCTGGGATCGCGTCGATGCCAGCGCCGAGCGCATGCTCGACAGCCAGCGGAATCTGACGGACCTTGCGACCGGGCTCGGGACGATCACGCACGCAGGCAAGCGGATCGTGGAGCTGGCGCGGCAGGTCGGGCAAGCTGGCGGCGGCCCGCGCGACGGCGAGTACGTGAACCAGCTTGCCGCCCTCTCGCAGCGGATGGTGAAGAATGCGACGGCGCTCGTGTCGTCAGCCGAGATCGATCCCGACGTCGTGGCCACGCTGGGCAGGGACGCCGGCGTTTTCCGCGACGTCCAGAGCGCATTGGCGAAAGGTGCGGACACGTCGCGCCCTCCGAGCGTCCGGGGCGAAGAGGGTCGGGGCGGACTGGCCGAGGTTGCGAGGCAATCGACGACCTTCGATGCGGGCGTCACCACGTTTCTGCAGAACATGAACCCGCTCGTTGCCGCGAAGCAGGCGGCCCGCAGCGTCAACAACGAGGCCGAGGCGCTGCTCGCCGATACGACGAAGCTCGCCGACCTCTACGAAGGCAGCGGCAAGTCGCGGCTGCCCCTGTGGGCCGCCATCTTCTTCGCCGTCCTGGCGCTCGGCACGCTGCTGCTGCTGGGCAAGGTATTTCTCGACGACGCGCGCGTGCGGGCCTACGAGAGCGAGCAGGAGAACAAGCGGAACCAGGAGGCCATCCTGCGACTGTTGAACGAGATGGGAAACCTGGCCGACGGCGATCTCACCGTCCAGGCGTCGGTGACCGAGGATGTAACAGGCGCCATTGCGGACTCGATCAACTTCACGATCGAGGAGTTGCGCACGCTGGTAAAGGGCATCAACTCGGCGACCGACCAGGTGACGAAGGCGACGCAGGACGCGCAGGCGATCTCGAACCGGCTGTACGAGGCGTCGCAGCGGCAGAACCGGGAGATCCAGCAGGCTTCCGGGTCGGTGCTGCAGATGGCGCAATCGATCAACGAGGTGTCGCAGTCCGCCGCGCAGTCCGCGAAGGTCGCGCAGCAGTCGCTGGCCGCGGCGGAGAAGGGCGCGCAATCGGTGCAGAACCAGATCGCCGGCATGCACGAGATCCGCGCGCAGATCCAGGACACGTCGAAGCGAATCAAGCGCCTCGGCGAGTCTTCGCTCGAAATCGGCGAAATCGTGGAACTGATCTCCGACATCACCGAACAGACCAACATCCTGGCGCTCAACGCGGCGATCCAGGCGGCGTCCGCCGGCGAGGCCGGCCGCGGTTTCACGGTTGTGGCGGAAGAGGTGCAGCGCCTGGCCGAGCGTTCGGGCGAAGCGACGAAACAGATCGATGCGATCGTCAAGACGATTCAGGCGGATACGCAGGACGCGGTGGCGGCGATGGAGAAGTCGACGGTCGGTGTCGTCGAAGGCACGAAGCTTTCCGACGCCGCGGGCCAGGCGCTGGAGGAGATCCGGCGGGTGTCGCGCGAGCTTGCGGAACTGATCGGCGGCATCTCGGCGCAGACATACAAGCAGTCGATGTCGGTGACCGACGTGACGCGTGGAATGCAGGGGATCCTGCAGATCACCGAGGAAACGACCGAAGGGACCAAGCAGACCAACGTCTCGATCGGACAGCTGACCAAGCTTGCGGCCGAGCTGCGAAGCTCCGTGGCCGGATTCAAGGTCTGACCGGCCGGGGAATCGCGCCGCGCCGCGGCGCGTTCCCGATGCGCAGCGAGCGCCGCCAACTTCCGCAACCGATGCCTGCCCAGTCCGCCGTAGCAAGCGACACCTCGACCGAGTTCGATCTCGGGCCGCTGTCTTGGGTGCACGCGGAGATCGACCAGGCGCTCGCGCGCGGGCTCGACCTGCTCGCGGCGTTCAGGGCGGAACCCTCCGATCCGACCGCGCTCAAGCAAGCGCGCAACCATGTCCACCAGGCCGCCGGCGCGATCCAGATGGTCGGGCTCGATGCGGTCGTCGTCTACACCGACGAGATCGAGCGCCAGCTCGCGCGCATCGAGGAGCTGCCCCAGGCCGAGATCGAGCCGGCGTGCGCGCAGATCGACCGCGGATGCCGGCTGCTGAGGATCTTCCTCGACGAAATCGTCGGCGGCACGCCGCCCGTGCCGCTGAAGCTATTCCCCGAATACGACGCGATGCAGCGCTCCCGTGGCGTCAAGGCGACGGCGCCGACGGATCTCTTCTTTCCGGAACTCGGTCTGCGCGCGCCCGTGCTCGACGCCCCGCAGCCCGTGCCGGCGGACAAGCTCGCGTCGCACCTCGTCAAGCAGCGTCGCCTCTACCAGGGTGGCCTCCTCGTGTTCCTGCGCGGCGATGCCGAAGGGGCGCGGAGCATGCGCCAGGCGGTGGCGGGGATCGAACGCGCCACCACGCGGCAGAGCGCGCGGACGTTCTGGTGGACGGCAGGGGCATTCTTCGATGCGATCGTCGGCCGCGGTCTCGAGCCCGGCTTCGGATCGAAACAGCTCGCCGCGCGCATCGACCTCCAGATTCGCCGTCTCGTGGAGGGGTCGGCGAAGGTCGCCGACCGGCTGCGCCGCGAAGTGCTCTACTACGTTGCGGTCAGCGCGCCCGTGGCGCCCTCGGTGCAGGCGGTGCAGAGCGGTTTCGGGCTCGCGCGGCTGATTCCCCCGGCGGAGGTGTTGAACGCGGACCGCGTGCGGCTGCAACCGATCCTGCGCGAGGCGCGTGAGCAGCTCGGCGCCGCGAAGGACCTGTGGCTCAAGGTAGCCTCGGGTCGCGCCGACAGCCTGCCGAAGCTGAAGCAAACGCTGGCGTCGGTCCGCGCGAACGTCGCGGAATTCGGCAGCGAGCCGCTGATCAGGCTGACTGCGTCGCTGGCCGCCCGGCTGGACCAGATGCCGCCCTCGGGCAGCGTCCCGGAGTCGGTGGCGATGGAATATGCGACGGGCATCCTTCTCGCCGAGAGTGCGGTCGAGAACTACGGGAGCCTGTCAAAGGATTTTCCGAAACAGGTCGAGGTGATGCTCGCACGGCTCGACGCCACGCAAGCGTCCTCGCCCGTCACGGTCGCTGCCGCGCCGTTGCTGGACGAAATGTTCCAGCGCGCACAGGAGCGCGTGCTGCTTGTCCACGTCGCGCGCGAAATCCAGGTGAACCTGCGGCGCATGGAACAGGTTCTCGATGCGTTCTTCCGCGATCACACGAAACGCGCCGAGCTCGCGACGTTGAGCAAGGACAGCCAGCAGATCCGCGGCGCGCTCAGGATTCTCGGTCAGGACGACGCCGAGCACCTCCTGGCCCTGTGCCAGGATCAGATCGACAGCTATGCGCTCCCGGACACCGCGGTCGGCGACGAGGACCTGGAGCTTCTCGCGGAGTCGCTTTCGGGGCTGGGCTTCTATGTCGAGGCGCTCGAGCAGCAGCGGCCGGACCGGCAGCGGCTGATTGCGCCGCTGCTGGCGAAACGCCTCGGCCATGCGCCCGCGACGCCTGCGGACCGCGCTGCCGAGACGGTCGAGGCCGCGGTCGAGGAGCTGCGCAACGCGCTGCCGGCACTCGTCGCGGAGGTTCATCGGACGCCAGCGGATGCCGAGGCGCGCGCGGTACTTAAGGCGAGGCTCCACGACCTTCTCAACGATGCGAAGCTCATCGACGACAGCGAGCTTGTCGCACAGGCGCAGGCGGCACTGGCGGAGCTCGATGCCGGCGGGGCGGTGGCGCTGGAAGCCGCCGTGACCGCAATCGCCGAAAGCAGTGGCGCGGCACCAACGCCCGCGCCGGCGATCTCGGAGGAAACGCAGCGTCTGCTCGCAACCGATGCGACGGGCCTCGATGCCGAACTGCTTGAAATCTACCTCGCCGAGGCGGCCGAGGTGCTCGACACGATCGCCGGCAACCTCGACGGGCTCGAAAGAAACTCGGGCGATCGCGAGGCGCTGCGAACGATTCGTCGCCAGTTCCACACGTTGAAGGGCAGCGGCCGGATGGTCGGCCTGACCGAATTGGGCGAGCTGGCGTTCGACGTCGAAAAGATCCACAACCGCCTGCTCGAGGAAGAGCGCCCGGTCACGGCGGCGGTGCTGGCGATGATCGCAACCGCCGAACGGAGCTTCCGGCGATGGATCGCCACGCTCAGCGGAACCGGCAGCGTCGTCGCCGACCCCGCGGAGCTCCACGCGGCGATCGTTGCCGTCGAGGCGGAGCTTCCTTCCAGCGGCAAACCGGTCGTCGCCGCGGTGCCCGAAACGGCGGCGGCTGCGCCAATCCCAGCCGGGGCCGTCGATGCCAGGGTGGGGGACGCGGGATCCGTGTCCGTGCTGCCCGAGCTCGGCGGAGCACCCTCCGAAGCCGCGTCGCATGCCGCGCAATGGGTGGACGAAACCGCCGAAAGCGACGAAGACGCGGCCGAGATCATCGAGGTCAGCCCCGTTGGTGAAGTGTCGGTCACGGCGGAGGCAATCGAGGAAATTGCACGTCCACCGGCGGACGTCGCGATCGGCGATGTCACGCTGCCCGCAGACCTCTACCGTCTTATCGTCGACGAAGCGGAAACGCATCTCGCCACGCTCGAGCACGAACTTTCGTTGCTGCAATTCGATCCGAAGCAGCGACCGTCGGCGGCAATGGTGCGCGCGAGCCACACGCTGTGCGGCATCCATCGCACGGGCGGCTTGCCCCTTATCGCAACGACAGCCGGGGCGCTCGAGCAATGCCTGTTGGCGCTGCAGCGTTCGCCGGTACCGTTCCCGGAATCGGCGCTGCCGGTCCTTGCCGCATCGATCGATGGCCTGAGGGACTTCGCAGGCGGCGTCAAGGCAAGGACCGGCTTCACCGCAGTCGATGCGGACCGGGCCGCCGATATTCAGCGGGAGCTCGACGCACTGCGCCAGGCTGCTGCCGCAGAGCCGCCGCCTTCCGCGATGGAGACGTCGACGGGGCGCGAGGCCGCTTCCGAGGAACGCGAAGCGGAAACCGAGGCCAGCGCACAGCGCGACGCCGTTCCGCCATCGGTGGAACATGCTGCCCCGCCGCTGGCGGATCCTGCGCTTTCCGCTCGAGCAGAAGCTCCCGTGCCGGATATCGCAGCGCCCGCAGCGCCGGGTGCGCAGGTTCCGGAATCGGAACCCGGATTGCCGGAATTCCCGCAGGATCCTCTTGCCAATATCCGCGACGACGTGGACGAGCAGGTGCTTCCGATCTTTCTGGAAGAGGCCGCGGAGCTCTACCCGCAGGCGAGTGCGCAAGTCCGCGGTTGGCGCCGGGCCCCCGGCGACGAAGCCAGCGCCCGACAGCTGCGGCGGACGCTGCACACGTTCAAGGGCAGCGCACGGATGGCAGGCGCGATGCGCCTGGGCGAACTCGCGCACCTGATGGAGTCGCGCTTGTCCATCGACGATGCGCTCGCGCCCGGCACACCGGAGCTGTTCGAAGCGCTCGAGGCCGACCTCGATCGGCTCGCTTACGTGCTCGATGCATTGCGTGCCGGGAAGACGAACGTCGAGGTGCCTTGGGGCGGGGAGCCGTCGGAAGTTGCGCTGGCGGCGGAGGAAGAGGCGCCGGCTGCGACGAAAGCGCCGGCCGTGGCCCCCGCGGTGCCGGCGGACGAACGCCCGATGGTCGTGCCCATCGCGCCGTCCGAGGCCGTTCCGCAGCGCATCGCCGCCCCGGCCGATGCCGACGGCACGGCCCGCGCGATGCTGCGCGTGCGCGCCGACATCATCGACCGGCTCGTGAACGAGGCCGGCGAGGTCGCGATCGCGCGGAGCCAGATCGAGGGCGAGCTGCGTGCACTGAAGGGAAACCTGATCGAACTCACCGGCAGCGTCGCCCGGCTGCGGACACAGGTACGCGAGATCGAGATACAGGCCGAGTCGCAGATCCAGTCACGGATGATGCAGGTGGGCGAGGGCGCGGAGGGCTTCGATCCACTCGAGTTCGACCGGTACACGCGATTCCAGGAGCTCGCCCGTTCGCTTGCGGAAGGCGTCAACGACGTTTCGACGGTCCAGCAGTCGCTGCTCAAGAACCTCGACGTCGTGGACAACGCGCTCGCCGCGCAGGGGCGGCTTTCACGCGAGGTGCAGCAGCAGCTGTTCTCGATTCGAACGGTGCCGTTCGGCAGCCTGTCCGAGCGGCTGTACCGGATCCTGCGCGGCACCGCGAGGGAACTCGACAAGCGCGCGAACCTCGAGATCCGCGGTGGGCAGACCGAGCTCGACCGGTCGGTCCTGGAAAAACTGGTCGGACCGCTCGAGCATTTGCTGCGCAACGCACTCGCCCACGGCATCGAGCCGCGTGATGTGCGCGCGAAGGCGGGCAAGTCGGAGACCGGGGAAATCACGTTGACGGTGCGCCAGGTCGGCAACGAAATCGCGATCGAGCTCGCCGACGATGGCGCCGGACTGAACCTCGAGCAGGTCCGCGCCAAGGCGGTGGCGCAGGGCAGAATCGCTGCCGACGCGCAGCCGACCGACGAGGAACTGATCGGGTGCATCTTCGAGGCCGGCTTCTCGACCGCGACGAGGGTCACGCAGGTTTCGGGCCGGGGCGTCGGCATGGACGTCGTCCGCGCGGAAATCGCCGCGTTGGGCGGGCGTGTCGGCGTGTCGACGCGGGCAGGGCGGGGTACGACCTTCGTGCTGCACCTGCCGCTGACGCTCGCGGTCGCGCAGGCGGTGCTGGTGCGAGCCGGAGGCCGGCTCTGGGCGCTTCCGGCGCCGATGGTCGAACAGATCCAGCACCTGAAGGCCGACGCGCTGGTCAACCTGTATCTGCAGCGTCGCGTCGAATGGCAGGGGACGACCTACCCGTTCCACTATCTTCCGCGGCTGCTGGGCGATTCGCAGCAGATCCCGGAGTCGGGGCGCCACAACGCGGTGCTGCTGCTGCGCAGCGGCCAGAGCACAGCCGCCGTGCACGTCGACGAATTGGTCGGCAACCAGGAAGTCGTCGTGAAGAATACCGGGCCGCAGCTTGCGCGCGTGTCCGGGATCGCCGGCGCAACCGTGCTCGGCAACGGCGAGATCCTGCTGATCATCAACCCGGTGCAGCTTGCGCAACGGACCGGCGTTCCTGCATTCGATCCCGACGCCGAGCGGGTTGCGCCGGAGGTGCCGAGGATGGCCCTCGCGCAAGCCGGGCGGCCGCTGGTGATGGTCGTCGACGATTCGCTCACCGTGCGCCGGATAACGAGCCGGCTCCTCGCCCGCGAGGGCTTCGACGTCCTCACGGCAAAGGACGGCATCGAAGCGCTCGAGCTGCTCGACGCCGAGACCCCGGACGTGATCCTGCTCGACATCGAGATGCCGAGGATGGATGGCTTCGAATTCACCCGGACCATCAAGGGCAATCCGGAGAGGTCTCGTATCCCGATCGTGATGATCACCTCGCGTACGGCGGAAAAGCACCGCAGCCGCGCGAAGGACCTGGGCGTGGACCTCTATCTCGGCAAGCCATTCCAGGAAGAGGAATTGCTGAAGCATCTGCGCGAGATGCTGGCGCTGACGCCCTAGAGAACGTCCGTCCCGCGCCTCTTTGTTGCCCCACGTCAAACCCCGCCCCCCGACAGGGCGTCCAAAATAGCCGAAGGCGGAAGAATTGCGCCGGCAGCTACTCAGCCCCGGGGGGTACCATGCTAGTTCGCGACCGCATGAGCGCGCATCCCGTAACTATCGGCCACGACGCTGATTACAAGGTCGCGCTGAAATTGATGGAAGAACACCGTTTGCACCACGTGCCGGTCCTCGATGCGCGGCGCAAGCTGGTCGGCATCGTCGCCGAGCGCGACCTGCTGCTCGCGGCCACCAGGCACCTGCAGTCGGCGATCGAGGTTGCCGAGGTGATGCATCCGAACGTGACCACGGCTACGCCCGACATGCCGATTGCGGAAGCGGCGAGCCTGATGGTGGACAACCGGATCGGCGGACTCCCGGTCGTCGACGAAAACGAGTACGTTGTCGGCGTGATCACCGAGACCGACATCTTCAAGGCGTTCGTCGAGCGGGAACGGAAACGCGCCCCCGGCAGGGCCGGCAAGTGAACCACGGCCGATCGGCACGGGAGTCGGCGCGGAACGGCGGCGCCGGGCCTGTCCGCTTCCCCTGCCCGCGCCGCATCGATCACGGTTGGTGAGAATGGCTGCGCCGCCCTTCGATCGTCTCGGCGTGGAACTCGCCGGTGGAGTGGCCACCGTCACGCTGAACCGTCCCGACAAGGCCAACGCCATCGATATGGCGATGTGGCGGGAGATCCGCGATGCGATGCGGTGGATTGACGACACGCCTGAAGCGCGCGTCGCGATCCTCTGCGGCGCGGGCAGGCAGTTCACGGCGGGCATCGATCTCGCCCTGCTCGGCGCGATCCGCGCAGAGATCGTCGACGACTGCGATGGGCGCGCACGGGAGAACCTTCGGCGCCTGATCCTCGACCTGCAGGACACGCTGACCGCGATCGAGCGCTGCCGCAAGCCGGTCATCGCGGCAGTACATGGTGCGTGCATCGGCGGCGGCGTCGATCTCGTCACCGCCTGTGACATTCGCATCGCTTCGGCGGACGCGGTGTTCTCGGTCAAGGAGATCGACGTCGGCATGACCGCCGACCTGGGGACGTTGCAGCGGCTGCCGCGGCTCGTCGGCGAAGGGATGGCACGCGAGCTCGCCTACACCGGCCGGAATGTCGACGGCCGCGAGGCGCACGCCATCCGTCTTGTCAACCGGTGCTACGAGACGCGGGACGCGTTGATGGCCGGTGCGGGAGAACTCGCGGCAACGATCGCTGCAAAATCGCCGCTGTCGGTGCGGGGGGTGAAGGAGATGATCACCTACGCGCGCGACCATTCGGTAGCCGACGGGCTCAATCACATCGCCACCTGGAACGCAGCGATGCTGCTGTCGGCCGATCTTCCCGAGGCGCTCTCGGCCGCGCGCGAAAAGCGCCCACCGCATTTCCGCGATTGACCCTCGCGCCCCGGGGAACCGGGTGGCGCCGGTATAATTCGCTGGAACAGTCATCGGAGGAGGTCAGGAGCATGGCGAACTACGCCACCAGCAATATCCGTACGGTCGCCCTTGTCGGGCAAGGCGGGTCGGGCAAGACCACGCTCGGCGAGGCGCTGCTGCTCGCCTCCGGCGCGATCAAGGAGGCCGGCACGGTCGAGCGCGGCACGACCGTCAGCGATTTCGACCCGCTGGAAAAGACGTGGCAGCACTCGCTGCGCGCGTCGATCCTGCACCTCGACACGCAGGATACGCGCGTCCATCTGATCGACACTCCCGGTTTCCCCGATTTCATCGGGCAGGCGATCGGCGCGCTCGACGCCGTGGAAACGGCGGCCGTGGTCGTCAGCGCGCAGTCTGGCATCGAGATGATCGCCTCGCGCATGATGGACTGGGCGGCAAATCGCAGGCTTTGCCGGCTCGTGGTCATCAACAAGATCGACGCCGAAAACGTCGACTTGCCGGGGCTCCTTGCACTGATCCAGGCGACGTTCGGCAAGGAATGCCTGCCGATCAATCTGCCCGCGGGGGGCGGCAAGCGCGTGGTCGACTGCTTCTTCAATCCCGAAGGCGAATCCGACTTCTCGTCGGTCGGGCAGGCGCACCGCGCGCTGGTCGATCAGGTCGTAGAGGTCGACGAGGACCTGATGTCGCTCTACCTGGAGCAGGGTGAGATCGCACCGGAGGAGCTGCATGCGCCGTTCGAGAAGGCGCTGCGCGAAGGCCATCTCGTGCCGGTATGCTTCGTTTCGGCGAAGACGGGGGCCGGCGTCGCCGAACTGCTCGACGTGCTCGTCAAGCTGGCCCCGAATCCGGCGGAGGGCAATCCGCCGCTGTTCTACAAGGGTGAAGGGGACACCGCCACGGAGTTTCGCTCGGAGTCCGATCCGAAGAAGCACGTGCTCGCTCACGTGTTCAAGGTCGTCGTGGATCCCTTCGTGGGCAAGCTCGGCATCTTCCGTGTCCACCAGGGCACGGTCACCAAGGACACGCAGCTCTTCGTCGGCGACGGCCGCAAGCCGTTCAAGGTCGGGCACCTGTTCATGCTGCAGGGCGGGAAGAGCGTCGAGATCGAGCGGGCGGTGCCCGGCGACATCGCGGCGGTCGCGAAGGTCGACGAGATCGATTTCGACTGCGTGCTTCACGATTCGCACGACGAGGACCACATCCACATGCGGCCGCTCGAGTTTCCGACGCCGATGCAGGGCGTCGCGATCACACCCAAGAAGCGTGGCGACGAGCAGCGGATTTCCGAAGTGCTGCACCGGATGATCGCCGAGGATCCGACCCTCGTCGTCGAGCACGACTCGTCGACCAACGAGACGGTGCTCCGCGCTCTGGGCGACCTTCACCTGCGCTCGGTGCTGGAGCGCATGTCGAGCCAGTTCAAGCTGGAGATCGACACGCGGCCGCCGCGGATCCCCTATCGCGAGACGATCACTGCGCTGGCGGAGGGATTCCATCGCCACAAGAAGCAGACCGGAGGCGCCGGCCAGTTCGGCGAGGTGTCGTTGCGGGTGGAGCCGCGCGAGCGCGGCGCGGGCTTCGAATTCCTCGACCAGACCAAGGGCGGCGTGATTCCGCACCAGTTCATGCCGGCGGTCCAGAAGGGCGTCGAACAGGTTCTCGGTACCGGCGCGATTGCCGGCTTCCCGATGCAGGACGTGCGCGTCATCGTGCACGACGGCAAGCACCACCCGGTGGATTCCAAGGAGATCGCGTTCGTCTCGGCTGGCCGCAAGGCATTCCTGGACGCCGTCGAGAAGGCCCGCCCCATCGTGCTGGAGCCGATCGTCACCGTCGAGGTCATCTGTCCCGAAACGAACACCGGTGACATCGCCGGCGACCTCTCCTCCCGGCGCGGTCAGGTCACCGGCACGCGCGGCCTGCAGCCGGGCGTGCTTGCCATCAGCGGACTTGCACCCCTCGCGGAACTCGATGGTTACTCGGCGCGGTTGAAGTCCGTCACCGGCGGGCACGGGTCGTGGTCGATGCAACTGTCGCACTACGAGCAGGCGCCGCCACAACTGCAGCAGCAGCTCGTCGCCGAATTCAGGAAGTCGCGCAAGCAGGAAGAGGACTAGCGGAAGAGCCCCGCGCGCGGCACGCGCGTCGCCTACGCCTGGCGCACCGACTGGAAGAGCGCCAGCGCGGAGCGACGTGCCGTTGCGTGATCGACGATCGGCGCGGGGTAATCGCGGCCGATCAGCACGCCCCGCGCCCGTTGGATCGCGGGCGGGACGAGCCAAGGCGCGTGGATCTCTTTCGGCTCGAGCGGAGCGAGTTCCGGCACGTAGCGCCGGATGAATTCCCCCGCCGTATCGAAGCGCTCCGACTGCGTCACCGGGTTGAAGATGCGGAAATACGGTTGCGCGTCGCAACCCGTCGAGGCAGCCCATTGCCAACCGCCGTTGTTCGACGCCTGGTCGAAGTCGAGCAGGGTCTCGGCGAAGTATCTTTCGCCCCGGCGCCAGTCGACGAGGAGGTCCTTGACGAGGAAGCTTGCCGCGATCATGCGCAGCCGGTTATGCATGTAGCCCGATGCGGCGATCTGTCGCATCGCGGCGTCGACAATGGGGTAGCCGGTCCGCCCGTCGCGCCATGCGGCGAACATGGCCGGATCGTCGGGAAAGCGCAGCGCGTCGTACTCCGGCTTGAACGCATGCGCTGCGACGCGCGGGTGGTGCCAGAGGATCTGGGCATAGAACTCGCGCCAGATCAGTTCTGAGAGCCACGTTGCTGCGCCTTCGCCGCCTTTTTCCAGTGAGCGCAAGTGTGCGTACGCGACGAGTTCGCGGACCGACACCGTACCGAAGCGCAGATGCACGGAGAGTTTCGATGGTCCCTCGACCGCGGGAAAGTCGCGCGCCTCCTTGTAGCGGTCGATGCGCTTGCGAAATTCGGCAAACAGCGCGGCGCCGCCGCTCATCCCGGTCGGGACGCCGAGCGCCTTCAAGTCCGTACGCCGGAATCCCAGGGACTCGAGCGGGGGAATAGGCCCGGACAGTCCGCGCGGCGGTGCGGCGAGCGCATCGCGGTGACGGTCCAACGGGTGGGGTTGTACGTCAGCGGGCGTCAGCCGCGCGAGCCAGGCGTTCTTGTACGGCGTGAACACGCGCAACGGCGCTCCCGCCTGCGAGAGAACGTCGTCGCAGTCGAAGATCACCTGGTCCTTGCAGGCCCGAAACGGGATGCCGCGGTCGGCGAGCACGTGCGCGACGGCACCGTCACGGTCGCGGGCGGCCGGCTCGTAGTCGCGGTTGGCGTACACGGCGTCGGCACCGAGTTCTGCCGCCAGCCGGGGAATCGCTTCGCGCGCGAACGCGTGGCGGACGATCAGACCGCCGCCCCCTGCCCGCAACGCGGCGTCGAGCTCGCACACGCTCTCCCAGATGAACTCGACGCGACGGTCCTCCGGTGTTGGCAGCGCATCGAGGATCTCGCGATCGAAGACGAACGCGCAGAAGACATGGCGCGCGTCGCGCAGCGCGTGATGCAGCGCCGCATGGTCGAAATCGCGCAGGTCGCGGCGGAACCAGACGAGCGCCCGGTCCTGCGCACGCCCCGTCACGGGCGCGGGCCCTGCCTGCCCGGAAAGCGCAGGTCGTTCGCTCGCAGCTCCTCCCGCCACAACAGCGCGCCCGCGCTGTCGTAGCTTTCAAACGACAGCCGGCGGTCGTCCCCGGGGCCGGCGACCCGGATCAGCCCGAACTGGCGTTTGGCAACCTGCGTTCCCGGCACGATGTCGGGGTTGTCGCGATCCGCCTTGTCGAGCCGCGATGGCGGCCGCGACGTGAGCGGGCTCGACGTGAATTCATGGAGAGGATACGCACCCGGCCGCTCGATCTTCAGCAACTCGGAGAAGTGGCGGTCGCCGGAGAGGAAAACGACGCCTTCGATCTTCTGGGCGATGAGCCAGTCGGCAAACGCACGCCGCTCCGCGGCGAAATGGTGCCAGCCCTCGAAACGGCCCGTGCGCTTCCAGAACTGGCTGCCACCGGCGACGATCTTGATGCCGTTCCGCGGGGCGGAGACGAGCGCCTGCTTCAGCCACTCGAGCTGGCGCGCGCCGAACATCGTCTTGTCGGGGCCGTCCGGCCAGCGGTTGGGCGAGCGGTAATAGCGATCGTCGAGCAGGAAGAACGTCAGGTCGCCGTAGCGCGCAACGCCGAACGTGCCCGGCACGTCGGGCAGTCCGAAGCTCGGGTTGGGCCAATAGCGCTGGAAGAGTTTCAGCGTTTCGCCCTTCAGCACGAACGACGTGTCGCTGTCGTTCGGGCCGTAGTCATGGTCGTCCCAGATCGCGAGATGCGTTGTCGCGGCGAGCAGCGGCTGCAGCGGTTCGAACGCGCGCTGCCGACGGTAGCGGGCGGCCATTGCCGAGGGATCGTAGAAGTCCGGCTGCTGCAGGTAGAGGTTGTCGCCCAGCCAAAGCATCATATCGGGCTTCTTGGCGGCGATCGCGTCGAAGATCTCGAAGCCGCGTCCGTAGTCCTGCTTGGAAAACACGGGATCGGGATCCGCGACGAAGAAGCACGATCCGATCGCGATCGTCAACTCCGCGGCGTCGGCGGGCTTCGTCCAGTAGGGCTGCGCGCGCACCGTGCCGCCACGAAGTTCCGCCCCGGCCTGCACGCGATACGTGGCCGTTGCCGCGGGCTTGAGGCCGGTGAGTCGCGCCACGACGACGTGGTCGCTGGCCTCCGCAGCCGCGAGCTCGAGTGTCCGCTCGGCGGCTTCGCCGTCGACGCGCCAGCTCACTTTGACAGGAATCGCCGCGTCGGTCTGAATCCAGAGCGTCGCGCTCGTCAGTTCGGCGGGGCCCCGCATGACGACGAGCGCTGCCGCCGGGTACGCCGTTGCGCACGCACCGAGCGCGAGACATGTGCGCACCAGCGCACGTGCGGCAGCGTGGAGGAATGGTGGGAGGTTCAAACGGCGCATCTCAGGGCGAATGGGGGGCAACGGCGAGTCTCCGGCAATTGTGCTGCCGTGGGACGGCGATTACAATTGCCCCATGGGTGACTCCCCGGGTGGCGCGACGCCCAATTTCACGCACCATTTCCTGATCGCCATGCCTGCGATGGCCGATCCGCGTTTTTCCCGTACGCTCACGTACGTCTGCGAGCACAACGAGGACGGTGCGCTGGGCATCGTGGTCAACAAGACGACCGACATGACGCTTTCGGCGCTCTTCGAGCAGATCGATGTGCCGCTTTCCGACGCGGCGTTGAAGCGCACGCCCGTCCACTACGGCGGGCCAGTCCAGGTCGACCGCGGGTTCGTGCTGCACCGGCCGCTGGGCAACTGGCAGTCGACGCTCGCGGTGGACGACGAAGTCGGCCTCACGACGTCGAAGGACGTGCTCGAGGCGGTGGCGCGCGGCGAGGGCCCGAAGGACGTCATCGTGTCGCTGGGCTACGCCGGCTGGTCGGCGGGACAGCTCGAACAGGAGATCGCCCAGAACGCGTGGCTCACGGTGGCAGCAACTCCGGACGTGCTGTTCGATACGCCCGTCGACGAGCGACTTCCGGCGGCGATGCGGCTGCTCGGCATCGATTTTTCGCGGTTGTCCGATGCTGTCGGGCACGCATGACGGGTGAAGCCGGCGGCGACGGCGGACACCGGCACGGTGCTCGCGTTCGACTTCGGGACGCGCAGGATCGGCGTGGCGGTCGGTAACACCTTGGTTCGCGTGGCGCACCCGCTGACGACGATCGCCGACGAGGCGAATGCCGCGCGTTTCGCGGCAGTTGCGTCGCTGATCGACGAGTGGCAGCCCGCCACGCTGGTGGTCGGCCGTCCGGTGCACGCCGACGGGAAGGCGCACGAGATGACGGCGCGTGCCGAACGCTTCGCGCGTCAGCTGGAAGGCCGCTTCGGGCTGCCGGTGGCACGGGTCGACGAGCGGCTTACGACGGTCGACGCCGAGGCCGCGCTCGTCGCGGCCGGTGTTGGCGCGAAGCGGCGGAAGGCGGTGCGCGACCAGGCGGCCGCGCAGCGCATCCTGCAATCCTGGTTCGACGACGAACAAATGGACGACGTCCGTGGCACTGCCTGACGCCGAACAGACGTACGCCGCGCTCGCGGATCGCATGCGTGGCGCGATCGCGTTCGACGCGAAGTTCGTCGGCATCTACTCGGGCGGCGCCTGGCTCGCGGAGCGTCTCGCGCAGACGATCGAGGGCGACCATCCGGTGGGCTACATCGACGTTTCGTTCTATCGCGACGACTTCGATCGCAAGGGCCTGAAGCCCGAGGTCAAGCGCACCCAGCTGCCGTTCGAAGTCGAAGGCGCGACCATCGTGCTGGTCGACGACGTGCTCTACACCGGCCGCAGCGTTCGTGCGGCGGTGAACGAGCTGTTCGATTACGGGCGGCCGGCGCGCATCGAGCTCGCGGTGCTGGTCGATCGCGGGGGCCGCGAGCTCCCGATCGAGGCGACGTACGTCGGCGCGCGGCTCGCGGTCGCGCGCGATCTCTCCATCGTTCTCTCGCGTGCCGCCGACGGCCGGTTCGCCATCACCGCGGAGGCAGGGGGTGCATAATCCGCAGCTCAACGCCGCCGGCGAGCTCACGCACCTGCTGACGCTCGAGGGCCTGCCCGCCGAGTTCATCGTCCGCATCCTCGACACTGCGGTGCCATTCGTGTCGATCGCGGAGCGCGATGTGAAGAAGGTGCCGCTCCTCCGGGGCCGGTCGGTGTTCAACCTGTTCTTCGAGAGCTCGACGCGCACGCGGACGACGTTCGAAATCGCCGCCAAGCGCCTGTCCGCCGACGTCATCAACCTCAACATCGGCGTGTCGTCGACGAGCAAGGGGGAGACGCTGCTCGACACCGTCGACAACCTGGTCGCGATGAATGCCGACATGTTCGTCGTCCGGCATTCGCAGTCCGGAGCCCCGCATCTGATCGCGGCGCACCTGAATCGCACCGGCCGCGCGCACGTGCACGTCGTGAATGCGGGCGACGGGCGGCACGCGCACCCGACGCAGGGGCTGCTCGACCTGTTCACGATCCGCCACTACAAGAAGGACTTCCGCAGGCTGACCGTCGCCATCGTCGGCGACGTGCTGCATTCGCGCGTCGCGCGCTCGCTGATCCACGGGCTCACGACGCTCGAGACGCCCGAGGTGCGTGCGATCGGCCCGAAGACTCTGCTCCCGACCGCCGTGCAGTCGCTGGGCGTGCACGTCTACCACGACATGCGCGAGGGCCTCGCCGGCTGCGACGTCGTAGTGATGTTGCGATTGCAGAGCGAGCGGATGCGGGGCGCGCTGCTGCCCTCGCCGGGCGAGTATTTCAAGCACTACGGGCTGACGGCCGAGAAGCTCGCGATGGCGAAGCCCGACGCGATCGTGATGCACCCCGGGCCGATGAATCGCGGGATCGAGATCGATTCTGCCGTCGCGGACGGCGACCGGAGCGTGATCCTGCCGCAGGTGACGTTCGGTATTGCGGTTCGAATGGCGGTGATGAGCATCCTGGCGGGCGGCTGAGATGAAATTCGAGATCAGGGGTGGCCGCGTGATCGATCCGAAGAACCGGGTCGACCGGGTTGCGACCCTCTACATCGCCGCCGGGAAAGTTGCCGCAATCGGCGACGCGCCCTCCGGCTGGACGGCGAATCGCACGATCGACGCGAAGGGTCTCGTCGTCTGCCCGGGACTCGTCGATCTGTCGGCGCGGCTGCGCGAGCCAGGCTTCGAGTACAAGGCGACGCTGGAGTCGGAGATGGAAGCCGCGGTCGCGGGGGGCGTCACCACCCTGGCCTGCCCGCCGGACACGGATCCGCCGCTCGACGAACCGGGATTGGTCGAGATGCTGAAGCACCGCGCGCGCTTGCTCAACCAGGCGCACGTGTTTCCGGTCGGCGCGCTCACGGTCGGACTCAAGGGCGACGAACTCACGGAGATGGGCGAGCTTGCCGAGGCGGGGTGCGTCGCCTTCTCGCAGGCGGAATCGGCGCTGACCGACACCGGTGTGCTGCTCCGCGCGATGCAATACGCGGCGACATTCGGCCATCGCGTGTGGCTGCGCCCGCAGGATGCGTATCTCGCGCGAGGCGGCGTCGCGCACGACGGCGAAGTCGCGTCGCGCCTCGGCTTGCCGGCGATACCGTCGGCGGCGGAAACGATCGCGCTGGCGACGATCTTCGCGCTGGTCCGCGCGATCGGCGTGCGCGTCCACGTCTGCCGGCTCTCGACCGCGGAGGGCGTCGCGCTGGTCCGTGCCGCGAAGAAGGAAGGGCTGCCGGTGACGTGCGACGTCGCCGTTCATCACCTGCATCTGTGCGACGTCGACATCGGCTGGTTCGACGCGCAGTGCCGGCTGATACCGCCGCTGCGGGGAACGGCCGACCGCGCGGCGCTGCGCGCAGGCCTCGCCGACGGAACCCTCGACCTCGTGTGCTCGGATCACACCCCGGTCGACGACGACGGCAAGCAATTGCCGTTCGGCGAAGCCGAGCCCGGCGCGACCGGGCTGGAGCTTCTCCTGCCGCTGACGCTGAAGTGGGCCGCGGAGGACAGAATTCCCTTGTCCGACGCGGTTGCGCGCATTACCGCAGGGCCGGCGGCGATCCTCGGCATCGGCGCCGGGCATCTCGGTGTCGGAGCGCCGGCGGACATCTGCGTCTTCGATGCCGACGCACATTGGAAGGTCGAACCGGCGGCATTGCGCAGCCAGGGCAAGAACACGCCGTTCCTCGGCCTGGAAGTGCCGGGGAAAGTCCGCACGACCATGGTCGGCGGCCACATCGTCTACGAGGGCTGAGCATCCCCGGGAATGCAGCCCGGTCGGCGCCTGTTGGCGTCGCGTTGAAGCAATTTGCGCCACCGCTGCGGCGCCTGAAACAGGAGAAGTGCATGAAACTCGATCTCGAGCAGGACGTCAAAGGCCTGCTCCCGGAAAGGGATTTTGACCGCCGCGAGTTCATCTGGACGGCGCTGGGGGCGAGCGCGGCGCTGGCCGTGTCGTCGCCGGTTTCGGCCCAGCTCATCACCACCGACACCAGCGGCCTCGACGTTGCCGACGTGATGATCCCGGTCAAGGATGGCCAGATCCGCGGCTACCGGGCGATGCCTTCGAGCGGCGGCCCGTTCCCGGTCGTCCTCGTCTGCGCGGAGATATTCGGGCTCAACCACTACACCAAAGATACTTGCCGACGCTTCGCGAAGGCCGGCTATTACGCAATCGTTCCCGACCTCTATTCGCGCAAGGCGGATCTGACCAAGTTGACCGACATGGCCGAGATCCGGCCGATCGTGAACAGCAAACACGACACCGAACTGGTCGCCGACTACGACGCTACCTTGGAGTTCGTGCGCGCAAGCGGCAAGGGGGACATGACGTGGGTGGGCATTGCCGGCTTTTGTCGCGGTGGCCGTACGTCGCTCGTGTACGCCGCGGCCAATCCAAGGCTCAATGCGGCCGTGTCTTGGTACGGTCCCGTCGGGGGCCAGGCGAACGAGTTCACGCCGCGCACGGTCATGGACCGCGTCGCGGAGATCAAGGTCCCGGTGCTCGGCCTCTACGGCGCGAAGGATGCGGGCGTCCCGATCGCCGAGGTCGAGCGGTTCTTCGCTGCCTTGAAGGCGGCCGGCACGCCGTCGGAGCTCGTCGTCTACCCCGATGCCGGGCACGGGTTCCACGCCGATTTCCGTCCCGACAATTACCGCAAGGCCGATGCCGAGGACGGGTGGAAGCGGATGATGGAGTGGTTCAAGAAGTACGCGGTGTAGCGTCGCAGCGATCCGCAACCCCGCGGGGTTGGGGCAAGGGTCGCCGGGCTTAGGATGGTTCATGCGCCCGGCGACCCTTGCCCCAGCCGCACGTCACGATCACCACCAGTCGCGTTCGGCGCTACTTACCCTTCGGCATGCGACCGAGCAGATAGAACTCGTCGTTCGGCTTGAGGCCGATCAGGTTGGCCATCCGGTTCGACAGGGCGAAGAACGCCGAGATGTTGCCGATGTCCCAGATGTCCTCGTCGGTAAAGCCGTGCGCGCGCAGCGCCGTGTAGTCGTCGTTGACGATCTCGCCGCTGCGTTCCGATACCTTGAGCGCGAACGCGAGCATCGCGCGCTGGCGCGCCGTGATGTCAGCCTTGAGGTAGTTGACGCCGACCTGGTCGGCGACCTGCGGCTGCTTCGCGTACACGCGCAGGATGGCGCCGTGCGCGACGAAACAGTAGAGGCAGTCGTTGGCGCCGGCCACCGCGACGACGATCATCTCGCGTTCCGCCTTGCTGAGGCCCGAGTCGCGCAGCATCAACGCATCGTGATAGGCGAAGAACGCGCGGAACTCGGCGGGCCGGTGCGCGAGCGCCAGGAACACGTTGGGCACGAACCCCGCCTTCTGCTGGACCTCGAGGATGCGGGCGCGGACGTCCTCGGGCAGGTCCTCGAGCTTCGGGACCGGATACCGCGAGATCGGAGTGTCGGTCATTGCCCGGGCCTCAGTGCCCGCCCGTCCGCCCGACGGGCACCGAGCGCCCCCGCCGGGGGGCAGCGAACGGAGTGAGCGTGGGGGCCGTTCATCTCAGGGCTTCGGTGGTACGTAACCCGAGGGCATATCGGCCCCCCCGCCGAAGAAGTGCTGCTCCATCTGCTCGGCGAGCCACTTCCGCGCCCGCGCGTCGGCGAGCGACAGCCGGTTCTCGTTCACGAGCATCGTCTGGTGGCGCAGCCACGCCTGCCACGCCTCCTTCGACACGCTGTCGTAGATGCGCTTCCCGAGCGGGCCGGGGTACGGCGGAAAATCGAGTCCTTCGGCCTCGCGGCCCAGCTTTACGCAATGGATCATGCGCGCCATCGTCTGCTCCTAGAGGTCTTTGCGGTAAACCTGCGACTTGCGTTGGTAATTGTAGAGGGCCTGCTTCTGCCGGGGCAGGTCGGAGATCGTCGCCGTGTGGAACCCGCGCTCGAGGAACCACTGCGATGCGCGCGTGGTCAGCACGAAGAGCCTGGCGAGCTTCAATTTTCGCGCGCGTGCCTCGATCTCCGTCATCAGCGCTTCGCCATAGCCCTCGCGGCGAAAATCCGGATGCACGGCCAGTGCGGCGAGCTCGCCGGTCTTCTCGTCGGGAAATGCGTAGAGGCCGGCGCATCCGATGATCGCGTTGTCGTGCTCGGCGACGACGAAGCGCTCGATCTCCATCTCGAGCCGCTCGCGCGACCGGCGAACGAGGATGCCCTGCTCCTCGAGCGGCCCGATGATCTGCAGGATTCCGCCGACGTCGTCGATCGTCGCGCTGCGCAGATGCGCAAGCGGCGCCGAGGCAATCATCGTCCCGACGCCGTCGCGGGTGAAGAGCTCGAGCAGCAGCGCGCCGTCGACATGGCGGCTGATGAGATGGGCGCGCTTCACGCCGTTGTCGCAGGCGCGGATCGCGCAGGGCAGGTAGTGCTGGACATCGGCGGGCTGCTTGCCGCGGCTCCGCGCGAGTAGCGCCTCCGCATCCTTGGTCGACAACTCCGTCAGCAGCTGCCGCCCCTTTCTCACGCCCTCGGTCTCCATCAGGAAGACGAGCTTGTGCGCCGAAAGCCGGACGGCGACCTGGGTTGCGACCTCCTCGAGCGCGAGGTTGAAGATCTCCCCGGTCGGCGAGTAGCCGAGCGGCGAGATGAGCACGATGTCGCCGTCGTCGAGACGCTGGCGGATCGCATCGGTATCGACCCGCCGGACTTCGCCGGTCAACTGCATGTCGATTCCCTCGAGCACGCCCTGCGGCTTCGCCGTGATGAAGTTGCCCGACGACACGCGGATGCGGGCGCCCGCCATCGGGGAATTGGCGATCCCGAGCGACAGCAGCGCCTCGATGCGCGAGCGGACCTGCCCGTTGGCCTCCAGCACGCAGTCCATCGTCTCGGCATCGGTGATGCGCAACCCGAACGCATAGCGGCTCTCGATGTTCTGTTGCGCGAGGATCGCCTCGATCTGCGGCCGCGAGCCGTGGACGACGACGAGGTGGACGCCGAGGCTGTGCAGCAGATTGAGGTCGTGGATGATGCCGAGGAACGTCTCGTCGGCGACGACTTCGCCGCCGAACGCGATGACGAAGGTCTTTCCGCGGAACGCGTGAATGTACGGTGCCGCCAGACGGATCCACTGCACGAATGCGCGCGTGGTCGCGGAATGGACGGGTGGTGCGGCGTTCGGATTCGGCGGCATCGAAAGCGGCGGCGGGCGACGGGCGACGCGTTGCGGCGTGCGCGGATTATAGCGCTGCGACCCCGTATAATCCCATTCCCGCCCAATGACTTCGCCCCTTCTCGCCAACCTCAACCCCGAGCAGCTCGCCGCGGTCACGCTGCCGCACCAGTCGGCGCTGATCCTGGCCGGTGCCGGGAGCGGCAAGACGCGCGTGCTGACTACGCGGATCGCGTGGCTGCTCGCGACGGGGCAGGCCTCGCCGCTGTCGATACTCGCCGTCACGTTCACGAACAAGGCGGCAAAGGAGATGCTCGTCCGGCTATCCGCGATGACCCCCGTCAACGTGCGCGGAATGTGGATTGGCACATTTCACGGCCTCTGCAACCGGATGCTGCGCGTCCACTACCGGGACGCGAATCTGCCGCAGCTCTTCCAGATCCTGGATACGCAGGACCAGCTTGCGCTGATCAAGCGACTGTACAAGGCGCACGACATCGACGACGAGCGATTCCCGCCGCGGCAGCTCCAGCACTTTATCGCCGGCGCCAAGGAGGAGGGCCTGCGCCCGAACCAGGTCGAGGCCGGCGACGATTTCGCGCGGCGCCAGGTTGAGCACTACGCACTCTACGACGCGATGTGCCAGCGCGAAGGCGTCGTTGATTTCGCGGAGCTGCTGCTGCGGAGCTACGAACTGCTGGCGCAGCACGAGGGCCTGCGCGAACACTACCGTCGCCGCTTCTCGCACATCCTGGTGGACGAATTCCAGGACACGAACGTCCTGCAGTACAAGTGGCTGGGGCTCCTCGCGGGCGAGCACACGGCGGTATTCGCCGTAGGCGACGACGACCAGTCGATATACGCATTTCGCGGCGCGAACGTCGCCAACATGCAGCACTTCGAGCGCGACTTCACGCGGCCGGACGTGCCAGTGCAATTGATCAAGCTCGAACAGAACTATCGATCGCACGGAAACATACTCGACGCCGCCAACGCGCTCATTAAGCACAACCAGACGCGGCTCGGCAAGAACCTGTGGACGAGCGGCGAGCGGGGCGAGCAGGTGCGCGCGTTGGCCGCGCCGTCGGACATCGACGAGGCGGCGTTCGTCGTCGACGTCGCCAAGGGCCTCGCCGCCGACGGCGTCGCGCTGTCCGAGGTCGCGGTTCTCTACCGCTCGAATGCGCAGTCCCGGGTGCTCGAGCACGCTCTGTTCAACGCCGCGGTCCCCTACCGCGTCTACGGCGGAATGCGCTTCTTCGAGCGAGCCGAGGTCAAGCATGCGCTCGCCTACCTGCGTCTGCTCGCCGCGCCCGACGACGACGGCGCATTTCTGCGCGTCGTCAACTTCCCGCCGCGAGGCATCGGCGCGCGAACACTCGAAACGCTCGCGGAGGCGGCGCGCGCGCAGGGAACAAGCCTCTGGCAGGTGGCATGCGCCGGCGGCAAGGCGGGTGGCAAGGTGCAGGCGAGCGTCAAAGGATTCGTCGAACTGATCGAAGCGATGCGTGCCGCTGCCGCGGGCCTTCCCCTTTCCGAGATCGTCCTGCACGTCAACGCCGCGTCGGGTCTCGTCGCGCATTTCCGAAAGGAGAAGGACGGGCAGGACCGGGTCGACAACCTGGAGGAGCTCGTCAACGCCGCCGAGAGCTTTCTGCGCGAGGCCGATCTCGCGGTGGACGCGCCGATCGTGTCGGCCGACGCCGCGGGCGCCGACGAGGCGGCCGAGGCCGGCGCCATGGACCCGCTGACCGCTTTCCTGGCGCACGCCGCGCTCGAAGCGGGAGAGACGCAGGCTGCGGAAGGTCGGCCGGCGCTCCAGCTGATGACGGTGCACGCCGCGAAAGGCCTCGAGTTCCACACCGTGTTCGTGACGGGCCTTGAGGAAGGGCTCTTCCCGCACGAAAACAGCATGAACGAATTCGATGGCGTCGAGGAGGAGCGGCGGCTCATGTACGTCGCGGTCACGCGCGCGAAACGGCGACTCTACGTGACGCACGCGCAGAGCCGGATGCTGCATGGGCAGGTGCGCTACCACATCGCATCGCGTTTCCTGGACGAACTGCCGCACGACCTCGTCCAGTGGCTGTCGCCGCACCGGCATCGCAGGGGCGTGGCGTTGGACGTCGACGTGTCCGAGTGGGGCGAGCGGCCGCGTGCGATCGCGTCGCCACCCGCCAACGCCGCGAGCGCGCCGAGCGCACGCGACAACGGGCCCGGCTGGCGTATCGGCCAGAGCGTGCGTCACGCGAAGTTCGGGCTCGGCATAATCATCGATGCGGAGGGTCGCGGTGGAGATGCGCGCGTGCAGGTCAACTTCCGCGACACGGGCGTCAAGTGGCTCGCACTCGAGTACGCAAAGCTCGAGGCGGCGTAACGGCGTCAGCCGGCGGGGTTTCGCCGGTCAGGCCTGGGCGTCGACATGCGTCGGCGGGGCGGGCTCGCCGTCGGGCGCATGAAAGATGTCGCGATAGGCGACATAGTCGGAAATGGTCTGGGCGGCGACGAACAGGAAGATGTAGGGAACGACCGTCAACGCGACCACCCAGGGCGCAGCTGCGGGCGGGATGAGATACGCGATGAGTGCCACGGCGATACCCGGCAGCACGGCACCACAGAAGAACAGCAACAGGCCGTAGACCGCGACCGGCCGCCAGTTCGCGAGCGCCGCGCGCAGGCTAGCGGCCAGAGCCCGCGCGGCGCTGCAATCCTGGAATACGACCAGCGCCGGCGCGAACCACACGGCGAGGAGCGACGGTAGCGCGCAGATGACGGCGAACAGCATCGCGGCCTCCAGGCGTCCGTTCGCGGCGAGGGCCTCGTCGGGTTTGGCATTCCCCGTGATCGCTTCGAGCAACGCTCCGCCATCGACGAGCGCGGTGGCCAGCACCGCGAGCGTCGTGCCGGCGATCAGCACGACGCCGATCGGCAGGAGCGCCCAGAGATTGGCGCGGAAGCCGCGGAAGAGGTGCTTGATCTCGGGCGTCCCGCCACGCTCCTGCGTCCACGCGGCGGCCAGGAATCCCACGGTGAACACCGGCCGCAGGACCATCATCGCCAGCGGTCCGACGGGCGGAACGATCACACTCACCGTCAGCTGGATGATGTAATAGAGCAGGAGCAGCATGAGCCACGGGCCGCGCGCCGCGGCGAGCATCTCGGCCGCCTGCCTGAGCCAGACGATACCGTGGCGCGCCGGATGGCGCGCGTAGACGATTTCCGGCGGTGTCGCGTTCACGGTCTACCCGCCGACGCAGGCGCCGCCCCCGCGCGTTCCGGCAGCGACGCCGGATGGAGAGCGCGGTCGCGCAGAATCCGCTCGAAGTGGACCGGGTCGTGTGCGTGGACGAGCTCGCCGGGACGCGGCAGGTGCAGGTCGTACAGCCGCGACACCCAGAAGCGCAATGCTGCGGCGCGCAGCAGCGCCGGCCACTGCGCGCGCTCATCCGCCGTCAGCGGGCGTACCTCGTCATAGGCGCCGACCAGTGCGGCAACCCGCTCGGGAACGAGCGCACCGCTGTCCGCGCCGTCCTTGACGATGCACCAGTCGTTGACGGTGATCGCGAGATCGTAGGCGAGAAAGTCGGTCGCTGCAAAACCGAAATCGATGATGCCGGACACGCGATCGCCGACGAACAGCACGTTGTCGCAGAAGAGATCGCCATGAATCGCCCCGCGCGGCATCCGGACCTTGCCGAAGCCGGCGAGGAACTTGAGCTCGGCGGCGAGCAACTCGTTCTGGCCGGGGTCGAGGAAGGGGCGAACGGCGCGCGCGGCCTGCCGCCACCACGACGGGCCGCGGCGGTTGGTGAGCCGCGCGCGATACCGGACCGACGCGACATGCAGCCGACCGAGCGCGGCGCCGACGGCCACGCATTGCGCGGCGGTCGGCGCCGACACGGGCATGCCGTCGACCCGCGAAACGAGGCTGGCCGGCTTGCCGTTCAGCATACCGAAGAGCGCGCCGGTCCGATCCGGCGCCGGTGCCGGGCACTCGACGCCCGCGCGCGCAAGGTGCGCCATCAGGTTGAGGTAGAACGGCAGCTCGGCGGCGGGGAGGCGTTCGTAGAGCGTCAGCACGTACCGGCCCTTGGTCGTCGTGACGAAGTAGTTCGTGTTCTCGATGCCGGCGGCGATCGGAGCCAGCTGCACCAGCGTTCCGACCGCATAGCGGGCGAGCCAGGTTTCGAGCTCTTCAGGGGTGACGGGCGTGTAGACCGACATCGGGCATTGCGGCACGCGAACCGCGCGCCGCCTCGGGCGGACATCCGGAAAGGCGAATCAGTTCAGAACTCGAGAAGCAGCCACAGCGGAACCCGGAGGCCCGTGTCGAGGCTGTCGCGACGGATAAAAATGTTGCCGCTGCCGTCGGGAACCAGGAAATAGGGTCTGCCGTGGCGCGGCGTGACCTTGACCCAGACGAGCTTCCCGCCGACGCGCGCCTCCTCGACCGTCTCGCCTTCCTTGCGCGTGATCGTCACCTGCGGCTCGAGCTCGGGATCGCCGGCGATCCCCGGCGCGGTCGGCGGCGGGATGTCGGGCAGAGGCTCGAGGTTCGGCGGCGGTGGCGGCGGTGGCGGTGGCGGCGCGATCTGGGCGAGCACCGCACCGGCCGCCGCGAAAAGCGCGATGGCGACGGTGAGACGCAGCGAAGGGCGGGGGCGGTTCATGCGAGGTCGAGTGCGACGCGATTTTAGCAGAGCGACGCAAAAGCCGCGGCCCCGCGCGAACGGGAACGGCAGCCCAGGACGACGAATCGTGCGGGCGTCGATGCCTCAGAGGTTCAGCATCTTCTGGCGTTCTTCGCGCGTCGGCTGGAAGCCCCGCGACTCGTAGAAGTCGAAGATCGCCTCGACGATGGCCTCGGGCTCCTCGATGACCTGCATCAGGCCCAGGTCCTTCTCGTCGGCCATGCCTTCGCCGACGAGCTTCTCGCGCATCCAGTCGACAAGCCCCCGCCAGAAATCGCCACCCACGAGGATGATCGGGATGCGGCGGCTCTTGCCCGTCTGCACGAGCGTCAGGCATTCGGACAGTTCGTCGAGCGTGCCGAACCCGCCCGGAAGCACGACGTACGCCGACGCGAAGCGGACGAACATCATCTTGCGGGCGAAGAAGTAGCGGAAATCGAAAGCGACATCCTGAAACTCGTTGCCACCCTGCTCGTGCGGCAGCAGGATGTTGAGACCGATCGCCGGCGACTTGCCCGCGAACGCGCCGCGATTCGCGGCTTCCATCAGTCCGGGTCCGCCGCCGGAGATCACGGCGAAGCCCGCGTCCGACAGGAGACGCGCGATCCGCTCGGCCTTGGCGTAGTACGGATGATCGCGTTTGATTCGCGCGCTGCCGAAGAGCGACACCGCCGGGCGCACGCCGCGCATGCGCTCCGTCGCCGCGGCGAACTCTGCCATAATCCCCAGCACCCGCCAGGCCTCCTGCCCATTGGACGTGTACGTCGCCTGCGGATCGATGAGTTCCGGGATCTTGGTGGTCTGATACATGCCTACGCTCGTGCTGGTGGATGGGTCGTCGTACCTGTATCGCGCGTTTCACGCGCTCCCCGACTTGCGCACGTCGAAGGGCGAGCCCACCGGAGCCCTGCGCGGCGTGCTGTCGATGCTGCGCAGAATAGCCGAAGACGAGAAGCCCGACTACTTCGCCGTCGTCTTCGATGCTCCGGGAAAGACGTTTCGCGACGACTGGTACCCCCTGTACAAGGCGCAGCGGCCACCCATGCCCGAGGATCTCGTCCGGCAGCTCGAGCCGCTGCACGAGCTCGTTCGCGCGCACGGCTGGCCGCTGCTGATGGTCGAGGGCGTGGAAGCGGACGACGTGATCGGCACGCTCGCCAGGCAGGCCGCAGCCGCCGGCATCGACTGCGTGATCTCGACATCGGACAAGGACCTCGCGCAACTCGTGCAGCCGGGAATCACGCTGGTCAACACGATGAGCAACGAGACCCTGGACGAGGCGGGGGTCGTCGCAAAGTTCGGCGTTCGTGCGGATCAGGTGCTCGATCTGCTCGCGCTGACCGGTGACGTCGTCGACAACGTGCCGGGCGTGGCGAAGGTCGGGCCGAAGACTGCGGCGAAATGGCTCGCGCAGTACGGAACGCTCGACGCCGTGATCGAGCATGCGAGCGAGATTCCGGGAGTCGTCGGCGAGAACCTGCGGGCGACGCTCGACTGGCTGCCGCAGGGCAGGCGGCTCCTCACCGTGAAGACCGATTGCGCGCTGCCGCTGCAACCCGCCGATCTCGTTCCCCGCGCGCCGCAGGCGGACAAGCTCGAGTCGCTGTACGAGCGGTTCGAGTTCAAGAGCTGGCTGCGCGAAATCAAGGGCGCCGGGACGCGACAGGACACCGCTCCCTCGAGGAGCGATCGCTCGTCGCTGCAGGTTGCACGGATCTTTGCCGCCACGGACACGCCGGGTGCCGCAGCCGGCACGGACGCGCCGGCGGCCGTCCCCC
>Ga0209048_10000700_pt1 | contig 35427 bp, 38 predicted proteins | sample FrelakmetCRP12CR_FD_187146 | JGI IMG/M metagenome (GOLD analysis project Ga0209048, IMG submission 187146) | Freshwater lake sediment microbial communities from the University of Notre Dame, USA, for methane emissions studies - CRP12 CR (SPAdes)... | ecosystem: Environmental > Aquatic >...
GACCGTCATCAGCCGCGCCGAGCGGCCGTCGAGGTAGCCCTTGCGCGTGTAGTCGGCGATCAGGTGCTCGCAGACGAGCTTGTGCGTGCCGTACGAGGTTTGCGGCGCCGGCAGCGTGTCGTCGGCGACGACCTTGGGTAGCGCAACCGACGGGTCGGGGCCGAACACCGCGACCGAACTCGAGAACACGAGCCTTGCCGCATCGCCCACGGCCCGTTGCCTTCGACGCAGCGCGTCGAGCAACGCGCGCGTGCTGTCGAGGTTCGATCTCAGTCCGAGCTCGAAATCGAGTTCGCATTCGCCCGACACCGCCGACGCGAGATGGAACACGCCGTCGAAGTGCTCGCTCGCGAGTGCCTCGCATTGCGTGAGCAAGGGACCGACGCGCGTCTCCACGCGCGGGTCCGTCGCCAGGTCCGCCGCGGCAGCGGACAGCGCAAACTGGTCGGCGAGCACGACGCGCTCGATGCGCCGGCCGGCCAGCGTCCCGCGCGCAAGCAGCGTGCGCGCCAGGCGCGAGCCGACGAACCCGGCGCCGCCGGTGATGAGCAGTTTCATGGTTGGGTGTCCTTGTAGCGCTGGAACCATCCGAGTCCCGCGCTCGTGCCGACGCGGGGCCGGTATTCGCAGCCGATATGGCCAAGGTAGCCGAGTTCATCGATCAGGTCGAACAGGTACGCGAAATTCGCCTCGCCCACGTCGGGCTCGTGCCGCTCGGGCACGCCCGCGACCTGGAAGTGGCCGACGTGGCCCGCGGGCAGGTATTGGCGGATCTTCGTCGCCAGGTCGCCTTCGACGATCTGGCAGTGGTACAGGTCCATCTGCACCTTGAGGTTGGCGGCGCCGACTTCGAGCACGATCTCGTGCGCGTGGTCCTGACGGTTGAGGAAGAAGCGTGGGATGTCGCGCGTGTTGATCGGCTCGATCAGCACATCGATGCCGACCGTAGCCGCCTGCTCTGCCGCCCACGCCAGATTGGCGACGTAGGTCGCGCGCAGTTCGGCGCGCTCGCGACCGGCAGGCACCAGGCCTGCCATCACGTGCACCCGCGGGCAGCGCAGCGCCAGCGCATACGGCAGCGCTTGCTGGGCGAATCCGCGGCGGAACTCGTCCTCGCGGCCGGGCAGGCAGGCCAGGCCGCGCTCGCCGGCGTCCCAGTCGCCGGGGGGCGCGTTGAACAGCACCTGAACGAGACCGTGGCCGGCGAGGCGATGCGCAAGCTCGTCGTGCGCGAATGCATACGGGAACAGGTACTCGACGGCGCGAAAGCCGTCGGCCGCAGCGGCAGCAAAGCGGTCGACGAACGGGTGCTCCGTGTACATCATCGACAAGTTGGCGGCAAAGCGTGGCATCGTGAAGAATCTCCGGGTTTGCGCCCTACCAGCGCGCGCCGAAGGTCGAGCGCAGGGCGTCGATCTGTTCCTCGGCGAGCGGCGCCGGCCGCGGCGACGTCAGGAGCCACAGGCGCGCGGTCTCCTCGAGCTCTTCGAGCGTGGCCATCGCGGCCGCGGGCGACTCGTGCCAGACGTTAGGGCCGAGGCGCTCGAGCAGCATGGCGCGGATCGGCGCGCCGCGTGCGTCGGCCGAAGCGATCGCCTCCGCGACGCGGTCGCCCACGGCAGGATCGCCTGGCCGGTGGTACGCGATCAGCGGCACGTGGCCGACCTTCATCACGTAGTACGGCGTGATCGGCGGCAGGACGTCGGCCGCGCTCCAGACGCCGGCTAGCGTGAGCGCGACGAGGTGGGTCGAGTGCGTGTGGATCACGCATCGCGCCTGCGCGTCGGCGTCGTAGATGCGCCGGTGAAGCGCGAGCGTCTTGCTCGGCGGCTTCCCGCCGAGCAGCTCGCCCTGCGGGCTCAGGTGCGAGAGTCGTTCTGGCGCCAGGAACCCGAGGCAGGCATCTGTCGGCGTGATCAGGAAGCCCTCGCCTTCGGGCAGGCGCGCGCTGATGTTGCCCGCCGTCGCGTGCACGTAGCCGCGCTCGAACAGCGAGCGCCCGACACGGCAGATCTCGGCGCGCAACTCCGCGTGGTTCACGTCCGTTCCTCGCTTGCGTGCAGCGCTTGGGCGAAGAAGCCGGGCCCGCCGAAGTTGCCCGACTTGAGCGCGAGTAGCAGGTCGCGCCCTTCGGCCTGCGTCCACGGCACGCCGGGGCAGATCGCGGCGCCGATGCGAAGTGCGCGCACGCCGAGTGCCTGCACGACCGCGCCCGAGGTCTCGCCGCCGGCGACCACCAGCTTGCGCACGCCGGCATCGACCAGCCCGCAGGCCACTTCGGCGAGGCACTGCTCGACGAGCGCACCGGCCCGCGCGGCACCGAGCTCGGCCTGGACCGCCCTGAGCGCCTGCGGCGATGCGGTCGCGTAGACCAGCACCGGCTCGCGGGCGAGCGCCGCTTTCGCCCAAGCGACGGCCCTAACCGCCACCGGCTCGCCCCGCGCCAGCGCACGCGGATCGATCGCGAACGCGGGCCGCTCCTCGCTGCACCAGCGCTCGACCTGCGCGTTCGTCGCCGCCGAGCATGAGCCGGACAGCACCGCGGCCGCGCCGCCGACAGTGGCCAGCCGCGACGCCCAGGCATCGGGTGCCAGCCAGCCGCGCGCGGCGTACACGGTCGGCAGGCCGAGCGCGACGCCCGAGCCGGCCGTGATGAGCGGCAGGTTCGCGCAGGCCTCGGCGAGCACGCGCAGGTCCTGGTTGTCGATCGCGTCGGCCACGGCAAGCGCTACGCCGTCGGCGCGCAGCGCCGCGATGCGCTCGCGCACCGCATCGACGCCGCGCGCGACCGTGTCCTGGCGAAGCAATCCGACCTTGCGCGTGCACTGCGCCTGCAGCACGCGAACGAGGTTGGCGTCGGTCATCGGCGTCAGCGGATGCTCGCGCATGCCCGAGTCCGACAGCAGCGCGTCGCCGACGAACAGGTGACCGCGAAAGACCGTGCGCCCGTTCTCGGGGAATGCCGGGCAGGCGATCGCGAAGTCAGTGTTCAGCGCACGCATCAGCGCCTCGGCCACAGGGCCGATGTTGCCGGCCGGGGTCGAGTCGAAGGTCGAGCAGTACTTGAAGTAGAACTGGCGCGCGCCGGCAGCCTGCAGCCAGGCGAGCGCGGCCAGCGACTCGGCCACCGCCGTATCTGCCGCCGCGGTGCGCGACTTGAGCGCGACGACGATCGCATCGGCGGGCGGCGTCTCCCCATGCGGCACGCCGATGACCTGCAGCGTTCGCATGCCGGCGCGCACGAGCATGCTGGCGACGTCGGTCGCGCCGGTGAAATCGTCGGCGATCACCCCGAGCGTGATGCGCTGCGCCGCCATGCCCGGTCTCTCAGCCCGCGGCCCCGGGCGGCCGCGCCCTGGGCAGATCCAGCGCCGCGAGCTCGGCGTAGAACTTGATCACCGCCGAATCGTCCTCGGCGCCGTGGCCGGCCGCGGCAGTGGCGAGGTAGAGCTGGTGCGCCGCGGCCGCCAGCGGCATCGGGAAACTCATCCTGCGCGCAGCGTCGAGCACGATGCCGAGGTCCTTGACGAAGATGTTCACCGCCGACAGCGGCGCATAGTCGCCGTTGAGGATGTGCGGCACGCGGTTCTGGAACATCCAGCTCGTGCCGGCAGAGTTGCAGATCACCTCGTAGAGCTGGTGCGGGTCGGCGCCGGCGCGTATCCCGAGCGCCATCGCTTCGCACGCGCTGGCGATGTGCACGCCGGCGAGGTGCTGGTTAACCATCTTGACCGTCGATCCGATGCCTGCGCACTCGCCGAGCCGGTAGACCTTGCCGGCGATTGCATCGAGTGTCGTTCCCGCCGCAGCAAAGGCCTCGGCCTTGCCCGAAGCCATCAACGTCATCTGCCCCTGCTCGGCCTTCTTCGGGCCGCCCGAGACCGGGCCGTCGATCAGCCACAGGCCGTGCTCGGCGAGCCGCGCTTCCCACTGCGGCGGCAGCGACGGGTCGACGGTGGCCGACGCGATGACGACCGAGCCCGCCTTGAGCACCTTGGCCAGCCCATCCGGGCCGAACAGCACGTCCTCGGTCTGCGCGGCGTTCACGACCAGCAGTTGCACCACGTCGCATTGCGCCGCCAGTTCCGCGAGCGAAGCTGTCGCGCGTCCTCCTGCGGCCGCAAAGCGCTGGCGCGCCTCTTCGCGCGTATCGAGGCCCCAGGTCGGGCAGCCTCTTCTCAGCGCCGAGACCGCTGAGCCGAATCCCATCGAGCCCAGGCCGACCACGCCCAGCACCGGGCTCGTATGCGCAACGTCATTCACTTGTGTGCTCCCTTGGCGCCCGTCCTGCGCGCAGGCGCCGCGATGACGCCGCCGCTTTGCAGGCGCCGTGCGGCGCGCAGGATGTGTTCGGTCGCGCGCCGGCGTGCGCTTGGCGCGTCGCCGGTGGCGATGGCGTCGAGGATCGCGCGGTGCTCCTGCCGCACTGCCTCCATGAAGCCGGCGTGCCGCGCCTCGTTGCCGCGCGTGATGCGGATGCCTTCGCGCAGGTATTGCTCGAAGAAGCCGAGCAGGCGGCCGAACTGCGGGTTGCCCGTCGCCTCGCCGATCGCGCAGTGGAACGCGAGGTCCTCGGCCACGCCGTCACGGCCCGCGGCCACTGCGGCGTCGATTGCAGAGAGCACCCGGCGCAGGCCCGCCACCTGGGCCCGCGTCGCTCGCTGCGCCGCGAGGGCGGCGATCTCGCCTTCGAGAACGCGCCGCACTTCGACCACGTGGACCACGGCCTCGACCGATTCGAGGACGCTAGGGTCGAACGCCAGCGGCAGGTGGGCCGGCGGCTGCGCGACGAAGACGCCCGAGCCTTGGCGCGAGCGCAGCAGGCCGCGCGACTTGAGCTGGTGCACCGCCTCACGCACGACGGTACGCGACACGCCGTGTGCGAGCGCGAGCCTTTGCTCGGTCGGCAGCCGGTCGCCGGGCCGCAGCGCGCCCGACTCGACCTGCTGCGCCAAGCGCGTCGCGAGGCGGTCGGACAAACGCTCCGGGATCAGGCGCATCGGCGCAGTGGGGCTGGGGAAATCCCTGATCTGCATGGTGATCGGGTGATCATACAAGTGCGGACGCCGGGCCGATCTAACGGTTTGCCCTATGGCGCCCGACGGTGGCAAGCCGGATACTGCCACGATGGCGCAGGCCGGCGGCAGCGGCCGGCGCCTTCGCCGCGCAGCGTTCAACCCTTTCGAGCAGCATGGCCAGCGTCACGATCCAGTCGGTGAAGAAGAACTTCGGCGAGACCGCGGTGCTGCACGGCGTCGACATCGACATCGCGGACGGCTCGTTCACCGTACTCGTCGGCCCTTCGGGCTGTGGCAAGTCGACGTTGCTGCGCATGATCGCCGGGCTGGAGGAGATCAGCGCGGGCGAGATCCGCATCGGCGAGCGCCGCGTGAACGAGCTGCCGCCGAAGGAGCGCGACATCGCGATGGTGTTCCAGAACTACGCGCTCTATCCGCACATGACGGTCGGCAAGAACATGGCCTTCTCGCTGATGCTGGCCAAGCAGGACAAGGCGACGATCGACGCGAAGGTCGGCCGCGCGGCCGAGATCCTAGGGCTGACGCCGCTGCTCGAGCGCTACCCGCGCCAGCTCTCCGGGGGGCAGCGCCAGCGCGTCGCGATGGGCCGTGCGATCGTGCGCGACCCGCAGGTGTTCCTCTTCGACGAACCGCTCTCGAACCTCGACGCCAAGCTGCGCGTCGCGATGCGCAGCGAGATCAAGGAACTCCATCTGCGGCTGCAGACGACGTCGATCTACGTCACGCACGACCAGATCGAGGCGATGACGATGGGCGACAAGATCGTCGTGATGAAGGACGGCCGCATCGAGCAGACTGGCAACCCACTCGAGCTCTACGACCGGCCGGCGAACCTGTTCGTCGCCGGTTTCATCGGCTCGCCGGCGATGAACTTCCTGCGCGCCACAGTGCGACGCAGCGGCGGCGCGGCGCGTGTCGAACTCGGCGACGGCACGCTGCTCGCCGCGCCGGCCGGCGCCGGCGGCGTCGACGGCCAGCAGGTGATCATGGGCATGCGCCCCGAGCACCTGGCGCTTGCCGAGAGCGGAATTCCGTCGCGCGTCGTCGTCGTCGAGCCGACCGGCGCCGACACCCTCGTCGCGTGCAGGCACGACGACGCAGACTTCTCGGTCGTGTTCCGCGAGCGCCACGACTTCGCTCCGGGCACGACGATCCATCTACAACCCGACCTGCAGCGCGCGCATCTGTTCGACGCGCAGTCCGGCCAGCGCCTCGCCGCCTGAAGCGACCCCTTTCTCTTCAACCGCAACAGCACAAGGAGACCGTCATGAACGAATTCAACCGCCGCAAGTTCCTCGAAGGTTCCGCCGGCGTCGCCGCAGCCGCCACGCTCGGCGCTGGCGCGCTTTGGACGCCGATGGCGCACGCACAGACGCTCGTGTACAAGCCGGAAAAGGGCGCCAAGCTGCGCCTGCTGCGCTGGAAGCGCTTCGTGCAGGGCGACGAAGACGCCTTCATGGTCAACATCAAGAAGTTCACCGAGAAGACCGGCGTCGAGGTGCGCGTCGACAACGAAGGCTGGGAGGACGTGCGCCCGAAGGCGGCGGTCGCCGCCAACGTCGGCAGCGGCCCCGACATCATCATCGGCTGGTTCGACGACCCGCACCAGTACCCCGACAAGCTGATCGACATGACCGACCTCGCCGACTACCTCGGCAAGAAGTACGGCGGCTGGTACGACGTGTGCAAGAAGTACGCGCAGCGCAGCGGTACCAACAAGTGGATCGCGATCCCCTGGGGCATCGTCGGCAACGCGCTCGTCTACCGCGAGAGCCACGTCAAGGCGGCCGGCTTCGACGGCATCCCGAAGGACACCGCCGGCTTCCTCAAGCTGTGCCAGGCGCTGGCGGCCAAGGGCACGCCGGCCGGCTTCGCGCTCGGCAAGGCGGTGGGCGACGGCAACAACTGGACGCACTGGCTGATGTGGTCGCACGGCGGCAAGATGGTCGACAAGGCCGGCAACGTGGTGATCAACTCGCCCGAGACGATCGCCGCGCTCGAATATGCCAAGCAGCTCTACCCGACCTTCGTGCCCGGAACGCTGAGCTGGCAGGACCCGAGCAACAACAAGGCCTTCCTCGACGGCCAGATCTCGCTCACCGCCAACGGCATCTCGATCTACTACGCGGCGAAGACCTCGCCCGACGCCAAGCTCAAGGAGATGGCCAGCGACATCCAGCACGCGCATTTCCCCGTAGGTCCGGTGGGCAAGCCGAGCGAGCTGATGCAGATCACCCAGTTCATGACCTTCAAGCACACCAAGTACCCGCAGGCGGCGAAGGAACTGGTGCGCTTCCTGATGGAAGGCGAGCAGTACAACCCGTGGATGGAGGCGGCGATCGGCTACGTGTCGCAGCCCTTGCGGGCGTTCGAGAAGAACCCGGTCTGGACCGTCGACCCGAAGCACACGGTCTACCGCGATGGCGCAGCGATCATGCTCGACAACGGGCACGACGGGCCGCTCGGTTACGCGTCGGCCGCGGCGATGGCCGACTACATCGTGCTCGACATGGTGGCCGAGGCGTCGAGCGGCAACAAGACGCCGAAGGAAGCCGCCGAGCGGGCCGAGGCGCGGGCGAAGCGGTTCTACAAGATCTGATATTGCGGACAGCGCCGCAATATCTCGCCGCGTTCGAACGTCGCGCCGGCTGGACGCCAGGCGCGGCGTTCAACTTGGCGGGGATACGCAGCACAAGTGCCGCACATCCCGGATAGCGCGGCGAACTTGCTGGCGAAAGCGTTAGGCGTCAAGCTACGAGCGGTCCTATATGCCCCCCGCCCTGGAAGTCACAATTGCGAGTGCTGACCAGCGACTTCCGATCTGCCGGATGTTGGAGCTGTACCAGCACGACCTTTCGGACATCTGGGATCAAGACGTGGATCCACACGGCGAGTACGGCTATGCCCTGGACAGGTTCTGGGAGCGCCCAAATTGCTGGCCATACGTGTTCCGCATCGCCGGCAAGTACGTGGGCTTTGCTCTCGTCGACGATCGCGTGCGAGTGCCGGGCGATGAATTCTGGATGGATCAGTTCTTTGTGCTGAAGAAGTACAGACGCCTGGGCATAGGCAGCCTGGCTGCCACTGCAGTACTCGAATCGCATCGAGGCCGCTGGCAGGTAGGTGAAATGCCGGAGAACCGTGCCGCAATTGCGTTCTGGCGGAGACTTATCAACTCGTACACAGCGGGTACGTATACGGAGGAACAACTCACTACTGGTTGGTGGCAAGGCTGTGTGCAAAGGTTCAATACCGCTGGGCGCATTGCCGCCTAACCGACGGGTCAACCGGATCCACTTTCAGCAGGGGCGTTACCCGCAACGTTCGGACCCTAGCAATGCTTGAAAGACTGCAGAACAACCGCAACGCGCTCGGCTACGTGTTCATGCTGCCGGCGGCCGTGCTGCTGATCGGCTTGCTCGCGTACCCGCTGGGGCTGGGTACCTGGCTCGGCTTCACCGACGCCAAGATCGGCCGTCCCGGCCAATGGGTGGGCATCGAGAACTTCGCCTATCTGGTGACCGACAACGTCGCGCAGCTCGCGCTGTTCAACACCTTCTTCTACACCGTGGTTGCCAGTGCGCTGAAGTTCGTGCTCGGGCTATACCTGGCGCTGCTGCTGAACAAGAACCTGCCGTTCAAGGCCTTCTTCCGCGCCGTGGTGCTGCTGCCCTGGATCGTGCCGACGGCGCTGTCGGCGATCGCCTTCTGGTGGCTCTACGACGCGCAGTTCTCGGTGCTGTCGTGGGTGCTGACGCGAATGGGGCTGATCCACCGCTACATCGATTTCCTCGGCGACCCGTGGAACGCGCGGCTGTCGACGATTGCGGCCAACGTCTGGCGCGGCGTGCCCTTCGTCGCGATCTCGCTGCTGGCGGGGCTGCAGACGATCTCGCCGTCGTACTACGAAGCCTCGGCGATCGACGGCGCGACGCCGTGGCAGCAGTTCCGCCACGTCACGCTGCCGCTGCTGACGCCGATCATCGCGGTTGTGATGACGTTCTCGGTGCTGTTCACGTTCACCGACTTTCAGCTCATCTATGTGCTCACGCGCGGTGGCCCGCTCAACGCGACCCATTTGATGGCCACGCTCGCGTTCCAGCGCGGCATACCGGGCGGCTCTCTCGGCGAAGGTGCGGCGCTGGCGACGCTGATGGTGCCTTTCCTGCTGGCGGCAGTGATGTTCAGCTACTTCGGGCTGCAGCGGCGGGCATGGCAGCAGGGGGGCGGCAAGTGAGCCGGCCCGTCAGCGATGCGGCCGGCATGGACTACCTGCAGTCCCTGCCGCGGCGCTGGGTCACGCTGTACATCCCGCTCGGCATCTTCGTCTTCGTTCTGCTGTTCCCGTTCTACTGGATGGTCGTCACGTCGGTGAAGCCCAACGAAGACCTGCTGTCGCGCGACGCCAACCCCTTCTGGACGCTCAGGCCTACCTTCGCGCACTTCCACAAGCTGCTGTTCGAGACACCGTATCCCGAGTGGCTGTGGAACACCATCCTCGTCTCGGTGGTGTCGACCACGGTGTCGCTAGTGGCGGCGGTGCTCGCCGCCTACGCGATCGAACGCCTACGCTTTCAGGGTGCCAAACCCGCGGGTGGAGCGATCTTCCTGGCCTACCTGGTGCCGCCGTCGATCCTGTTCATCCCGCTGTCGACGATCATCTTCCAACTCGGGCTGTTCGACACGCGTATGGCGCTGATCGTGTCGTACCCGACCTTCCTTATACCGTTCTGCACCTGGCTGCTGATGGGCTACTTCCGCTCGATCCCGTTCGAGCTCGAGGAATGCGCGCTGATCGACGGCGCGACGCGCTGGCAGATCCTGACCAAAATCGTGCTGCCGCTCGCCGTGCCAGGCCTCATTTCGGCCGGCATCTTCGCCTTCACGCTATCTTGGAACGAATTCATTTATGCCCTGACCTTCATCTCGTCGTCGGAGAACAAGACGGTGCCGGTCGGCGTGGTCACCGAGCTCGTCGAAGGCGACGTGTACCACTGGGGCTCGCTGATGGCGGGCGCGCTGCTCGGCTCGCTGCCGGTCGCGTTCATCTATTCGTTCTTCGTCGAGCACTACGTGTCAGGCATGACCGGCTCGGTGAAGGAATGATGGGCGGCCAGCCTCGCGGCTTAGACTTCTTCGACTGGAGGCAGACATGCAGGCATCGCTGATCAGCCGCGACCCCGAGATCATCAGCGGCGCTCTTTGTTTCACCGGCACTCGCGTTCCGGTCCAGAACCTGTTCGACTACCTGGAGGGAAGCTCGTCGCTGGAAGAGTTTCGGCTTGACTTTCCGTCGGTGAAGCGCGAGGTCGTGGTTGCGCTTGTCGAAGCGGCCAAAGCTCGTCTGTTCGCCGATGCGCCTGCTTCTTGACGAGTCGGTGCCGACGCGTCTGCGACTGCATCTGCCGGGGAACAGCGTGAAGATGGTCGTCGAAATGGGTTGGGGCGGCGTGACCAACGGGGCGCTGCTCGCGCTGGCGGCGCCGCAGTTCTACTCCTTCATCAACGTCGACAAGAATCTACCGTACCAGCAGAACCTTGCAAGTCTTCTGGAAGCCGTCATCGTGTCGCGCGCCGGTTCGAACGAACTGCCGAGGCTGCTGCCGCTGATTCCGATGCTAGAAGAAGCGCTCGCCGGCCTTCAGCCCGGACGTTGCATTCAACTGGGGCCCCTGTCATGAACGACTCGACCAAGACGCGCAAGAAGCCCGCCGAGCTGCGCAGCCAGCAGTGGTTCGGCCGCCAGGACCGCGACGGATTCAACTACCGCAGTTGGGTCAAGGCCAAGGGCATACCGCACGACCAGTTCGATGGCCGGCCGGTGATCGGCATCTGCAACACGTTCAGCGAACTCACGCCGTGCAACTCGCACTTTCGCACGCTCGCCGAGCAGGTGAAGATCGGCGTCTACGAGGCGGGCGGCTTTCCGCTCGAGTTCCCGGTCATGTCGCTCGGCGAGACGCTGCTGCGGCCGACCGCGATGCTGTACCGCAACCTCGCCAGCATGGACGTCGAGGAGAGCATCCGCGGCAACCCGATCGACGGTGTCGTACTGCTGATGGGATGCGACAAGACAACGCCGTCGCTGGTGATGGGTGCGGCGAGCGTCGATCTGCCGACCATCGGCGTCAGCGGCGGCCCGATGCTCAACGGCAAGTGGCGCGGGCACGAGCTCGGCTCGGGCACCGGCGTCTGGAGCATGAGCGAGCAGGTACGCGCAGGGACGCTCAAGCTCGCCGACTTCTTCGAGGCCGAAAGCTGCATGCACCGCAGCCACGGCCACTGCATGACGATGGGCACTGCGAGCACGATGGCGTGCATGGTCGAGGCGCTCGGCCTCGGCCTGCCCGGCAACGCGGCCTACCCGGCGGTGGACGGGCGGCGCAACGTACTGGCGCGCAGCGCTGGCCGGCGCGTCGTCGAGATGGTGCACGCGGACCAGAGGCTCTCGAGCATCCTCACGCGCGAGGCGTTCGAGAACGCTGTTCTGACGCTGGCCGCGATCGGCGGCTCGACCAACGCGGTGATCCACCTGATCGCGATGGCCGGGCGCATCGGCGTACCGCTGACGGTCGGCGACTTCGACCGCCTGGCGAGCGAGATGCCGTGCCTGGTCAACCTGCAGCCGTCGGGCCAGTATCTGATGGAAGACTTCTGCTACGCCGGTGGCCTGCCGGCGGTGATGAGGGAAATCGCTTCGCACCTGCACACCGGCGCGATCACCGCCAACGGGCGCAGCGTCGGCGAGAACGTCGCCGACGCGCAGAACTTCAACGCCGACGTCATCAAGACCATGGCCGCGCCTTTCAAGGACAGGGCCGGCATTGCTGTGCTGCGCGGCAACCTGGCGCCGCGCGGCGCCGTCATCAAGCCGAGCGCCGCGACGCCGGCGCTGATGGTGCACACCGGCCGTGCGGTCGCGTTCGAGAGCAGCGACGACTTCCACGCCCGCATCGACGACGAGGCGCTCGACATCGACGAGACCTGCGTGATGGTGCTGAAGAACTGCGGCCCGAAGGGCTACCCCGGCATGGCCGAAGTCGGCAACATGCCGCTGCCGCCGAAGGTGCTCAGGAAGGGCATCACCGACATGGTCCGCATCAGCGACGCGCGAATGAGCGGCACGGCCTACGGCACGGTGGTGCTGCACACCGCGCCCGAAGCCGCGGCGGGCGGGCCGCTGGCGGTCGTGCAGAGCGGCGACCTGATCGAGCTCGACGTTCCCCGACGCAGGCTGCACCTGCACATCAGCGACGCCGAACTGGAGCGCCGCCTCGCGCAGTGGCGAGCGCCCGAGCCGCCGATGGCGAGCGGCTACTGGAAGCTCTACGTCGACCACGTGCTGCAGGCCGACGAGGGCGCGGATTTCGACTTCCTGGTCGGCTGCCGCGGCGACTTCGTGCCGAAAGACAATCATTGACGGCCGCAAGCCGTCAATGATTGCGGCGCAGGCTAACTTGGCACGGCCAAGTCGAGGCTCGCTGGGCCGGCCGGAACCACAACCGTTGAAGGACGCAGGCCGTCAGTGTCTGCTCTCGTTGCGACTGCTCAAAACCGCGACCCCGGCTCCAGCAGAAAGGCCAGTTCCTCCGCCGTCGATGCGCGGCCGAGCAGGGCGTTGCGGTGCGGGAAGCGGCCGAAGCGCGCGATCACGGCGTGGTGGCGGTGCGCATAGTCCAGCGCGCTTTCGAGTTCGGGCGCCTCGCCCGCGAGTTGCGTGAACAGGTGCACCGCTTCGTCCTGTAGCCCCAAGTCCTCGGCGTGCTCGAACGGCAGGTAGACGAACGAGCGCTGCACGGCAAGCAGCGCGCGGTCCTGCCCCGAGTCGACCATTGCCCGCGCCGCGGCGAGCGCCATCGCGTCGCCGGCGAAGGCGCGCGGCGTTTCGCGAAAGACGTTGCGCGCGAACTGGTCGAGCAGCAGGATGCGCGCAAGGGCATGCTCGGGCTGCGCGTCCCAGTGACGCAGGTCGCCGCTCAACGCGCTCTCGATCAGCGGGCCGAAGCGTTGTGCGATTTCGGCGTCGAATGCGTCGCTCTTGCGGAACCACTCGCCGCGCGGCTTGCCATAGACGAGCGAGCCCGGCGCACCGAACCAGAAGTCGAGCACGTCGTCCGCGGTGGGCATCGCCCCGGAAGGGAGTGGCATCGGTGTTGCCGGGTTGTCGCCGAGGGGTCTGCGGCTGGCGCCATCATGCGCGCGATCGCGTCACGGCAACAGGTCCTGCGACTGCGGGTGGCGCCGCATGCAGGCACGGACGTAGCTGCACAGCGGCACGACCTTGAGCCCGTTGGCGCGGGCATGCGCGAGCGCCGTCTCGATCAGTGCGGCCGCGACGCCGCGGCCCTGCAGGTCGGGGTGGACTTCGGTGTGCGTCATCTGCATCGTGCCACCCTCGAGCCGGTAGTCGGCGACGCAGACGTGGCCGTCGACCTTGGTCTGGAAGCGGCCACACTCGGGCAAGTGCTCAACGGTCGCGGGCATCGATCTCTGCTCTTCTTCAGGCGTTCAACGCAATCGGCGTGATCTCGATCGAGCGTGCACCCTCGCTCACGTAGGCGGTGCCATCCTGCACCGAGACCTGCAACTGCATCGAGCGCTGCGCGAGCGCCGAGAGCGCCTGGCTCTGCGCGGCCTCGACCTGCCACACCGCGACGTTGCGAGCGCGCGTGATCTTGCTCGCAACGGCGCTCCACCACACCGGGGTGCTGCTGGCGAAGCCCAGCACCGTGACCCGCTCGGCGCGCGGGCTGGCGCGCATGATGCGCCGCTCGTCGGGCTGGCCGACGTCGATCCAGTGCACGATCTGACCCGTCAGATCCTTCTGCCACAGGTCGGGCTCGTCGGCGTCCCACATGCTCTTGGCGAGTTCGAGCGGACCGTGGTCGTTGCTGGCAGGGACATTGAGCGCGTAGGCGAGCACCCGGATCATCATCCTCTCGTCCGTTTCGGACGGGTGGCGGGCGATGGTCAGCTGGTGCTCGCCGTAGACGCCGCGGTCCATGTCTGAGAGCTGGAGCTGGGCTTTGCAGATCGTGGCTTTGAGCGCGATGATGACCTCCGATCCTAGTGCCGGCCCGCGCACGGCACGGGCGCGGTGGCTCGGATTAGAGCAGACCGCTGCTGGCGGCCTGGGGCGGCGACAATAGGAACGATTCCGAAACCCGACCGGGCACCACCGATGAGCATGAAGAAGACCGATATCGAGAAGGCGCTGGCGAAGAAGATCACGAGCCGCATGGCAGGAGCGGGCCCAGCGTCGCGCTTCGGCGGTGGGGCTGCGAGCGTGCACGACCGGCGCGAGCAGCGCCGGCTCGATGCCGCTGCTGGTCTGGTGCCGTTTGCGTGCAAGCTGCCGCGGCCGCTGCTCAAGCGCTTGTCCGAGCGCGCGGAAACGCATGAAGGCGGCATCAACGCGCTGGTTGCCGAGCTGCTTGAGCGTGGCCTCGGCCAACCGTAGCGCGATTCGCGCGCCACGCGGTGCCCGGTCCGCGCCACACCTGCAGCAGCGGCCACAGGCGATGGCATCATTCGCGCCGCGGCAGTGAAGATGCCCGCTAACCTGCACTCGAATCCTACCCGTGAATTCGCACCATGAGCAGACCTGATCGCCCTCTGCGCAGCCTGCTGTTGGCGCTCGTCGTGAGTGCGGCTGGCGTCGCGCCCGCGGCCGGAGCCGACACGGCCACTTTGCCGCCGGCAAAGTCGACTGTCAAGGCTGCGGCCAAGGCGGCCAGTGCGCCGCCGCGCGAAGGCAGTCTTGGCAAGGGCACCGGCACGGTGCTGACGAAGGAGCAGCTCAAGCAGTGCATGGCCGAGAAGGACCGCATCAAGCTGGAAGGCGACGACCTGGTGCAGACGCAAGCCGCGCTGGCAAAGACACGCAGCGACATTGAGCGCCTGGGCCCCGAACTCGACGCCGAGAAGGACACCATCGATCGCAGCAGCCAGCCGGCGGTGGACGCCTACAACGAGCGCTTGCGGGCGCGCGCGAAGATGATCGAAGACTATAGGAGCGCGGCTCCGCAGTACAACCAGCGTGTCGACAAGCTCAGCGCCGACCGGCAGGGCTACGCGAAGGACTGCGCCGACCGCAGGTACCTCGAGGAAGACTTCGACGCCATCAAGGCGGGCCAATGAATGGGCCGACGGATGCGCATGGGATCGTCATGAACCGCGAGCCGGGCAGGCCCGCGACACATGGCAGCAACCCGCTGCTGGAGCCCTGGGACGCACCGTACGGCCTGCCGCCGTTCGAGGCTGTGCGCGCGTGGCATTTCGTGCCGGCTTTCGAGCAGGCGATGCAGGAGCAGCGGCTCGAGATCGATGCCATCGCCGCGCTCGACGCGCCGGCCGAATTCGAAGACACGATTGCCACGTTCGATCGCGGCGGGCGATCGATGGCGCGGCTCGAGGGGCTGTTCTTCAACCTCGCCAGCAGCGATACCTCGCCCGACTTGCAGGCTGTCGAGCGCGAGCTGGCGCCCCGGCTCGCCGCGCACGAAAGTGCGATCTACCTTCACGCCGGCCTGTTCGCGCGCATCGAGGCGGTGCATGCACGGCGCGGCGAACTGGCGCTGACGGACGAGCAGCGCCGTCTCGTCGAGCGCATCCATCTGGACTTCGTGCGTGCCGGCGCAGCGCTCGCGCCGGACGCGAAGCTCCGCTATGCGCAGGTGATGCAGCGCCTGGCGGAATTGACCACGCGCTTCGGCCAGAACGTGCTTGCCGACGAGTCCGCGTTCCGGCTCGAGCTCCACGGCGAAGCGGACCTGGCGGGCCTGCCGGGCTTCGTTCGCGCCGCGGCGCGCGAGGCGGCGCGCGAACGCGGCGTGCAGGCCGACGGCGTGATCACGTTGGCGCGCTCGCACATCGTTCCGTTCCTCACGTTCGGCCAGCGGCGCGACCTGCGCGAGAAGGCCTGGCGCGCCTGGACGACGCGGGGCGAGCACGACGGCGAGCACGACAACCGCCCGGTCGCGCGCGAGATCCTCGCGCTGCGCAACGAACAGGCGCGTCTGCACGGCTACGCGAGTTATGCCGACTACGCGCTTGCCGACACGATGGCCGGCACGCAAGCCGCGGTCGACGCTCTGCTGGCGCAGGTCTGGGGCCCGGCGCGTGCGCGCGCCGACGCCGAGCACGACGCCCTGCAGGGCATGCTGCAGTCAGCGGGCGCAAGCCACGCGCTCGAAGCGTGGGACTGGCGCTACGCGGCCGAGAAGCTGCGTCAGGCGCGCTACGACGTCGACGAGGCGAGCATCAAGCCCTATTTCCCGCTCGAGCGCATGGTCGAGGCCGCGTTCGATTGCGCGCGGCGCCTGTTCGGTCTGCGCTTCGTCGAGCAGCCGGACGTCAAGACCTACCACCCCGACGTCAGGGTCTACGAGGTGCGCGATGCACGCGGTGCACTCGTCGGCGTCTTCCTGCACGACAACTTCGCCCGCCCGACCAAGCGCAGCGGCGCCTGGATGAGTTCGTACCGCAGGCAGTCGCGCAACGGCGATTCGGGCGCGGAATTGCCGATCGTCGTCAACAACAACAACTTCGCCAAGGGTGCGGCGGGCGAACCGACACTGCTGAGCTTCGACGACGCGACGACGCTATTCCACGAGTTCGGCCACGGCCTGCACGGCCTGCTCTCGAGCGTGACCTACGAACGGTTGTCGGGCACCAGCGTGCTGCGCGACTTCGTCGAACTGCCGTCGCAGATCTTCGAGCATTGGCTGGAGCAACCTGAGGTGCTCAGGCGCCACGCGCGCCATCACGTGTCAGGGGAGCCGATTCCCGAGGCGCTGGTGGTGCGAATGCTGGAGGCGCGCAAGTTCAACCAGGGTTACGAGACGGTGCGCTACGCCGCATCGGCGCTGCTCGACATGGCGGCGCACGCGATGACGGATGCGCAGGTGCCCGACATCACGTCACTCGAGCGCGCGGTGCTCGATCGCATCGGACTGCCGCCCGTGATCGGCATGAACCACCGCTTGGCGCACTTCCAGCACCTGTTCGCGGGCTCGGGCTACGCCGCCGGCTACTACGTCTACCTGTGGGCCGAGGTCCTCGACGCCGACGGCTTCGATGCCTTCGTCGAAGCGGGCGACCCGTTCGACGCGCAGACTGCCGAGCGATTGCGGCGATTCATCTACGCATCGGGAAATTCGCTCGAACCCGGCCAGGCCTACCGCGCGTTTCGTGGCCGCGAGCCGACCGTAGCGGCGATGCTCAGGCAGCGCGGACTGCTTGCGGGAGACGCCGCGTAGAACGGCTTCGCACGCTGCGCCGCCAGCGACTGCGCTATCCGCCTGCGGGTGCCAGGTCGGCCGCAAACGCCTCGTCCAGCGCAGCGAGGAAGCGATCGAAATCGATCGGCTTGGTCCAGTACTCGGCGAAGCCGGCGGCGAGTGCGCGCGCGATGTCATCGGGCAGCGCGTTTGCCGACAGCGCGACGCAGCGCAGTTCAGCCGTGCGCGGACTCGCGCGCAGCCTGCGCAATACCTCCAGACCGTCGAAGTCGGGCAGTTGCATGTCCACCAGCACCAGCTCAGGGCGCAACTCGATGGCGCGCTGCACGCCCTGTTCGCCGGTCGTGGCAGGGATGATCTCGAGCCCCGGGCGCGTGGCCACGAGTTCCTGCACCAGCAGCATGTTGACCGGGTTGTCCTCGATATAGAGCACTCGCCCCGGGCGCAGCGCCGCGGCCGGTATCGCCGAGCTGGTGGGTGGTCGTGCGAGGCTGGCCGGTGGCGCTTCGGCGGCGGGCAACTCGATGCTAAAGCGCGTTCCCTGACCGAGCTGGCTCGTGACCTGCACCGTGCCGCCCATGCGCTCGACCAGGGCCTTCACGATGACGAGGCCGAGGCCGCTGCCATCGACGCCGCTATGCTCGGCGCCGAGGCGATTGAACGGCTCGAACAGGTGCGTCACCTGCTCCGGTGCCAGGCCGCGTCCCGAGTCGCTGACTTGCAGCTCGACGCGGCCCGCCGCGCTGCTGGCGAAGATCGACACCCGCGCCGGTGCATGACTGTACTTGATGCCGTTGGAGAGCAGGTTGATCAGCACCTGCCGCAGCCGCGTCGGATCGGCCAGCGCGACGCCGTCGATCGGACCGATCTCGAGCGCGGCACCATGCCGCGCCGCGAGCGGTTCGAGCAGAGGTAGCGTCTCGCGAACCAGGTCGGACATCCGTACTGGCTGCAGCGCGAGCGCTACCTGGCCGACTTCGAGCCTGCTCAGGTCGAGTACGTCGTCAATCAATACGAGCAGGTGCTCTGCGGCCGAACGGATCCAGCCGAGCCGCGCGCGCTGGCTGGCCGGAAGTTTGGCTTCGGCCTGGAGCAACTGCGTGAATCCGAGCACCGCGTTGAGCGGCGTGCGCAACTCGTGGCTCACGCGCGAGAGCAGTTTCGACTTGGCCAGATTCTCGCGCTGCGCGACGGCGCTCTTGCGCCGCGCCACTTCGGCGAGTCGGGCCTGGGTGACGTCCCAGTTGACGCCGATGCGCCGGAGCGGGCGTCCGCTCTCGTCGGACAGCGCGACCGAGCGTGAGGCGAGCCAACGGAAGCTGCCGTCGGGCCAGCGAACGCGGAACTCGTACTGTGCGGGCCGCAGGGCGGCCGCCGGGTCGGTGCTCGAATCGAACACGCCGGCGACGTCGTCAGGGTGCAGCAGCGCCAGGCGTTCCTCGCGCGACGGCGGGAGATGGCGAGGCTCGAGCCCGCGCAGGCGAAACATCTGTTCGTCCCAGCGGTCGTCGCCGCCAACGAGATCCAGCTCCCAGGTGCCGATGCCGGCGCCGCGCGCGGCCAGTGCGGCACGCTCGTCGGCGTTGCGCAGCGCATCTTCGGCCCGGCGGCGATCGGTAATGTCCAGCGTGATGCCCAGGACCGTCTCGCGGCCGTCGACCACCTCCCGCCGCGCGCGGCTCTGCAGCCAGCGGATCTCGCCGCTGGGCAGCGCGACCCGGTACTGCCTTTCGGAGGCACCTCCGGCGCCGGCCAGAAGCGCCGCGTCCGCGCTGCGAATGCGTTCCCGGTCGGCGGGGAAGACAATATCGTCCTCGAATTCGCGCCGGCTTGGCGGGCCCAACGCCAGCGGTCGACCGACGAGCGCGAACATCGTTTCGTTCCACTGCCGGCCACCGCTCTCGGTACCGTAGCTCCAGACGCCCACTCCGGCTGCCGCTACCGCCGTCTCAAGGCGCCGGGTCAGTTCGTGCGCGCGGTGCCGATCCTGCGCCTGTTCGCTGACGTCGAGCGCTATGCCGACCCAGGCCTGTGGCGCGCCGTCGGACCCGCGTTCGAGCACGCGTCGGGTCAGCACCGTGTGGTAGCTGCCGTCGGCAAGGCGAATTCGCGCCTCGATGTCGGTTGGGCGATCGGCGTCGGGTGCCGACGCCTGCAGACCAGTGAGGCGCGGTAAGTCGTCCGGGTGGACGTGGGAGAACAGTTCGCGCAGTGTGAGCCCCTCGGTGCCGCCCGGCAGATTCAATGCCTGCTGGGCGCGTTCGTTGTAGCGAACGCGTCCGCTGCTCAGATCATGGCGCCAGATCGCGATGTTGCCGAGCTCGATCGCGAGCTTGAGCTGGGCGCCGGCATCGTCGAGCGCGCGGGCGAGCTCGTACACGTCGGTGTCGTCCATCATGATGCCGATGGCGCGCTCGGGCTCGCCCGCGAGCGACTTCTTCACTTCCCATTGCGACTGTACCCAGCGCGTGCTGCCGTCGGTTCGCAAGACGCGATAGCGCTGCGTATAGCGGCCGGGCTCGCGCGTCGTCGTCTGGTACGTCATCCGGGCGCGGTCTTCGGGGTGAATGTGCGCGAGGGCTTCGGTGTAGCTCGGTGTGCCTTGCGCCGGGTCGAGCCCCCAGAAGCTGAACACGTGGCGATCCCAGTGGCCGGCGCCCGAAGGAATCGCGCGCTCCCATACGCCGATGCGGCCGAACTCCTGCGCCATGTCGAGCAGTTCCGACAGGCGAGTGGCCTCGCGCTCGTGTCGCTTGGCCTCGCTGATGTCACGCATCACCAGCAGCCATTGCGTCGATCCCGCTTGCGTTGCCCCCTCGGTGGCAAGAGCGTGCGCGGAGATGCGCAACCACGTGGTCTGCGCGCCGGTGCCATCGAGCTCGACGTCGATTGCGGTGACGCTCTGCCCGGGGCTTGTCTGCGCCAATTGTGCTGCGGCGTCGCGCAATTGACGCAGGTGCGCGGGCGCCGTGGGCAGTGCTTTGTGCCATAGGGATCCCGCAAGCTGCGCCAGGCTGCGGCCGAGCAGCGTTTCGACCGCCGGGTTGCACCAAAGCAACCTTGCGTCGGCATCAACCAGTAGCAACAAGTCGTGCGTGCACCGCGCCAACGCCGCACAGACACTCGCGGGCGGGGTGGTCGCGAGGCTGTCGGCGCCAGATGGCGTTGGCATGGGCGAAGCAGGCGGCACGGGGGCGGGTGGCGTCAGTGTAGCCCTGCGGTCTGGGCGCGAGAGCGGCCGCTCTCGCGCTCGCGCTCAGGTCGCGACCTGCAGCACCAGCTTGCCGAAGTTCTCGCCGTTGAAGAGCTTGAGCAATACCTCGGGGAAGGTGTCGATCCCGACGACGATGTCTTCCTTGCTCTTCATCTTGCCGGCCTTCAGGTAGCCGGCGAGCTCGGCGACGGCGAGCGGGTAGCGGTCGACGTAGTCGAACACGACCATGCCTTCCATCCGAGCGCGGTTGACCAGCAGCGACAGATAGTTCGCCGGGCCCTTGACCGGCGCCGTGTTGTTGTATTGGCTGATCGCGCCGCAGATGACGATGCGTGCCTTGCGCCTGATACGCGTCAGCACGGTGTCGAGGATCTCGCCGCCGACGTTGTCGAAATAAATGTCGACGCCATCCGGGCAGTGCTGCTTCAGGCCGTCGCGGACCGAGCCGGACTTGTAATCGATGCAGGCGTCGAAGCCCAGTTCATCGACGACCCAGCCGCACTTGGCCGCGCCGCCGGCGATGCCGACCACGCGGCAGCCAAGGATCTTGCCAAGCTGGCCTACGGTCTGCCCGACCGCACCGGCCGCGCCGGAGACGACGAGCGTCTCACCCGCCTTGGGCTGGCCGACGTCGATCAAGCCGAAGTAGCCCGTCATGCCGGGCATGCCGAGCACGTTGAGCCACTGCGTCGCGCTGCCAAGCGTGAGGTCGATCTTGAACACGCCGCTACTCTTGATGCCGGCAGCGGGAATGAGGCAATACTCCTGCACGCCGAGCGCGGCGTTGACGTGATCGCCGACCGCGAAAGCCGCGTTCTTTGAAGCGACGACCTGTCCCACGCCGCCCGCCCGCATCACCTCGCCGATGCCCACCGGTGCGATGTAGCTCTTACCTTCGTTCATCCAGCCGCGCATCGCCGGGTCGAGCGAGAGGTACAGCGTCCTGACGAGCACGTCGCCATCCGACAGATCGGGCACCGTCTCGGTCGTGAAGTTCCAGTTGGCACGGTTTGGCATCCCGACGGGGCGTGCGGCCAGGCGGATCTGGTGATTGGTGAGAGGGCTGCTCATGCTGGGACTCCTTCGCAAACGGGGTCGCATCCTACTGCGCGCGCGGACTTGATGTGAAGCCCCGCAGCGGCGTGTCGAAGTGAGGTGGGTCACAACGGCCAAGCCGTTGCGGCAATGACTCACATCGCGAAGCGATGTGAAGCCGCGACGCGGCGTGTCGAAGCCAAAAAAAACCGCGGAAGACCGCGGTTTCTTCAGCACCGAAGCGAAACTTCAGATCGGCTTGATGTTCGCTGCCTGAAGGCCCTTCTGGCCTTGCTTGACCTCGAACTGGACGCGCTGGTTCTCGGTCAGCGTCTTAAAGCCGCTGCCTTCGATGTCGCGGAAATGGGCGAACAGGTCGGCGCCGCCTGCGTCCTGGGCAATGAAGCCGTAGCCCTTGCTCTCGTTGAACCACTTCACAGTGCCGGTTTGGGTAGTCATCTAGCGTTCCAATCTAAACAAAAAATATGCGCAGCGAATGCGGGCGCATGCAAAGGCGCACAAGAGACGAACCGGGGATTTCTAGCGAGACCTGCCGCGAGGACCGCGACAGGGTACAAAAGAAGACCTCAAAGCACGAGGAACTTGCACAACTCTGTGCGGGCATTGTACATCAATGACGGGGAGCCGTGCAGACCGGGCCTTGCTTCAGTCGATCGCCCTTGCAACGACCCGGTTGCGCCCCTCGCGCTTGGCCTCGTAGAGCGCAGCGTCGGCGCGGCTCAGCATGTCGCGCTCGCTGTCGCCGCCAGGACGCGAAGCGGTCACGCCAATACTCACGCTGAGGCCGCGGTCGCTGAACCAGCGTGTGGTGTCGATTGCGCCCACCGTTTCGCGGATCCGCTCGGCGGCTTGGCGCGCGGACTCGAGGTCAGACTCGGGCAGCACGATCATGAACTCCTCGCCGCCGAGCCGCCCCACGAACACCGGTTCACGCACGCATTCGGCCAGCACGGCGCCGACCGCGCGCAATACGTCGTCGCCGATCGCGTGGCCGTGGGCGTCGTTGATGGGCTTGAAGTTGTCGAGGTCGGCGATCATCACCGCGCACGGCGCCGCACCCACCTGGTCGAGCAGCCTTCGCAGGCGCGCCAGCACCGCGCGCCGGTTCGGCAGGCCCGTCAGATCGTCCGTCATCGCCAGCGTGTGCATCCGCACCGTGGCGCGCCGCATCCGCCAGGCCATCAAGGTCAGCGCAAGCGTCAGCAGCCCGGCCAGGACGATCACGGCGACCTGCAGCCGGCCCGCCCTGCGCTCGTTTTCGAGCGCGATCCCGACCGCGTCGCGCTCGCGCAGAAGCAGCTGGTTCTCCTTCTCCTTGGCCGCGGTGTCGAAAGCCACTTTCAGAGAGGCGAAGCGCTGGTCGAGTTGGCGCTCGAGCAGCTTGTCCGATGCGGCCTTGAAGTCGATCTGACGCTCGTAGGCGGCGCGCCAGTCGCCGAGATCGGCCTGCGTTTGCGACAGCGCGCGGTAGGTCTCGACCATCTCGTGCTGCGAGTCCGCGCTGTTGAACATCGACAGCGCTTCGCCGAGGGCGACAAGGCTGTCGCCCGGACGCTTGAGCAGGCGCAGCGCAATGCCGCGTTGAAGCTGGATCTGCGCCCGCAGCCTCGCGTCGGGTGTCTGCCGCTGCAGCGCATCGGCCTGCGCCAGCAGCGCCATCGCGCCGCTGGCGTCACCGAGCGCATTGCGCACGCTGGCCAGGCCGCGCAAGGCGTGTGCTTCGCCGCGCGGGTAGTCGAGCTCGCGGCACAGGCCGAGCGTCGCCTCGAAAGCCTTGCGCGCCTCTTCCCAGGCGCCGAGGTTCTCGTGCGCGCGGCCGAGGTTGTGCCAGGTGATCGCCTGTTCACGCAGCAGGCCCGCCGCGCGCTGCAGCGCGAGCGTCTGCAGAAGGTACTCGCGCGCCTGGGTGAAGTCGCCCATCCGGTTGTAGACGATCGCGATTCCGTTGAGCGTGGCTGCCGCCTGCTGCGGCAGGCCGAGCTTTTCGAACAGCGCCTGCGCGCGCCGCAGGTCCACTAGGCCGGTCGCGTAATCGCCTTGCACGCCATGCAGGTAGCCGCGCTGGAACAGCGCGCCGGCAAGCATCTCCGGGTCTTCGGCAGCTTCGGCAACGCTCACCGCCTGCTCGTAGTAGCTCATCGCCTGCGCGTTCTCGCCGGCGTACTCGTGGATCTCGCCCTGGCAGCCGAGCAGTGCAGCGCGCAGCCCGCCGCGGCGCAGCTTGGGCAGCAAAGGGCCCGCCGCCGCAACTTCGCGTTCGGCAGCGGTGCGCTCGCGCTCAGACAGGTAGCTGCAGAGCAGCGTATGCGCGCGTACCTCGAGGTCGGCGTCGGGAGCCTTGCTTAGCAGCGCCAGCGCCTCTTGCGCCAGCCTCCGGCTCTCGTCCGGGCGCGCGCGTTGCGCCTCGGCGCTGCGGTCCACGAGTGGCTGCGCCGGGTGAGTCCAAGCTGCAGGCGGCTGCGTCCCCTGCGCCTGTGCGGCATGGGCAATGAGAAGCGCAGCCATCCATGGCAGGCGGTGGAGCATCGTAGGCGTGGCGGGTGCTTGAGCGCGCATTTTCGCTGCTTTGACGCGTCGTGCATCCGGCGGCGCGGCAGCGCCTGCACAATACGCGAAAAGCTCACCGCCGACGGTCTGTCGCCGCGGCGCCCCAACCCGCGCAGAGACCAAGCCGATGTTCCTGACCACGCTCGCGGGCAGCCTGCCCAAACCCGCCTGGCTCGCCGAGACCGGCAAACTGTGGCCGCAATGGCGCGCCGACGCGGCCGACCTGGCGCAGGCCAAACTCGACGCGACGCTGCTGTGGATCAAGGCGCAGGAAGACGCCGGCCTCGATATCGTCGGCGACGGCGAGCAGTCGCGCCAGCACTTCGTGCACGGGTTCCTCGAGCAGGTCGAGGGCATCGATTTCGCGCACAAGGTGAAGATGGGCATCCGCAACAACCGCTATGACGCGATGGTGCCGCAGGTGGTCGCGCCGCTGCGCCTCAATGGCCGCGTCCACGCCACCGAGGCGCGGTTCGCGCGCGGCCACACCAGACGCAAGCTCAAGTTCACGCTGCCCGGCCCGATGACGATCGTCGACACCGTGGCCGATCGCTACTACGGCGACCGGGTGAAACTGGCGACGGCGTTCGCTGAATTGCTGAACCAGGAAGCACTCGCGCTACAGGCCGATGGCGTGGACGTCATCCAGTTCGACGAGCCTGCGTTCAACGTCTACATGCGGGAAGCGGCTGAGTGGGGCGTGATGGCGCTCGAGCGCGCCGCGCAGGGCCTCGCGTGCACGACCGCAGTGCACATCTGCTACGGCTATGGCATTCAGGCCAATGTCGACTGGAAGCACACGCTGGGCAGCGAGTGGCGCCAGTACGAGCAGATCTTCCCGGCGCTGGCGCGAAGCGGCATCGATCAGGTCAGCCTCGAGTGCTTCCACTCGCACGTGCCGCCGGAGCTGATGGCGTTGCTCGACAGCAAGGACGTGCTGGTCGGCGTGATCGATGTCGCCTCCGACGTGGTCGAGACGCCCGAGGAAGTTGCCGACACCATCGGACGCGCGTTGCGGTTCGTGCCCCGGCATCGCCTGCTGGCCTGCACCAACTGCGGCCTTGCGCCGATGTCGCGCGCGGTGGCCGAGGCCAAGCTTACTGCGCTGGTTCAGGGCGCGGCGCTGGCGCGCCAGCGCTACGGTTGAACGAGCCGGGCGCGGAATCTGGCGTCCGGCGAACACGGCATTGCGGCATCGGAGCCATGCGGATCATCGACTTCGAATTGCGGGGCGAACACATCGCGCTCGATGCCTTGCTCAAGGCCACCGGCCTCGCCGGCAGCGGCGGCGGCGCCAAGGCGATGGTGGCGTCGGGCAAGGTGCAGATCGACGGCCGCGACGAACTGCGCAAGACCTGCAAGCTCAGGCCGGGACAGGTGGTCGGCGTGCATGGCACGCGGGTGCGAATTCATGCCGCACCTGTCCCCGCTGCGTGACATGGCGGAGCCGATCCGCCAGGCTGAGGGTCCCCCGGCCTCGCCGGGGCGCTATTTCTTCTTCTTGCCGCGCTCGGGAACGACGGTCGTGATCGCGGCCGAAGGCGCCAGCGGCGCGATCGCCTTTGGCGGCGCGCTGTCCTTCTTCGGCTTCTTCGGTTCCTTGTTGCTGCGTTGCTGTCCCTTGGCCATCGCGGACCTCCTTTCAATCGGCAGCGCGAAGTATCGCGCAACGCCGGCCCACGCCGCCATGCTCGATGACCCGCAGCGCGCCGCTATCGGCCCGACCGTTGACGCCCGGCAATTACGTGCCCACCATTGCGGGCGATGATGCAGGCGTCAACGCGGCGATCAAGCTCCCCACCCACGAAAGAGCGCCATGTACCAGAAGATTCTCGTTCCCGTCGATGGCAGCCCGACCTCGATGCGCGGGCTGCAGGAGGCGATCAAACTCGCCAAGCTCACCGGCGCCAAGCTGCGCCTGCTGCATGTGGTCGACCAGATCTCGTTCGCGACAGGCATGGAGGCAGCCACGCTGGTGACCGGCGAAATGATGCAACTGCTGCGCGAAGGCGGCGAGAAGCTGCTCGAGCAGGCCAGGGCCCGCGTCGAGAGAGCTGGCGTGCGCGTCGACACCGTGCTCTGCGACAGCATTGCAGGCCGCGTCTGCGATCTCGTCATCGAACAGGCGGCAGCCTGGCACGCGGGCCTGATCGTGCTCGGCACGCATGGCCGCCGCGGTGTCGGACGCCTGCTGCTGGGCAGCGACGCCGAGATGATCGTTCGCCTGGCGACGGTGCCGGTACTGCTGGTGAGGGCGAAAGAGCCGACTGCAGTTGGCGCATAGCGCGAGCGCTGACGTCGCGTAGGTTCGAGCCGAGAGGCGTCGAGGGCGCGGGCGCGAGGATGAGCGCGAGGTCAGCCTCGCCCGCTCAGGTGTATTGAGCGATACCTGCGATCGCCCACTCGCGGCTGCCGTCGGTCGGCTTGACGAAGTGCCAGACTTCGTCGAATGGTGACGCGGGGCCGGCCTTCTCTTCGCGGATCAGCCCGTGGAAGCGCACGCTCACCACTTGGCGCGCGGCTTCCTGCGCGAAGTCGAGCACGTGCGCGTCGAGTTGCACTACGTCAGTGTGCTGCGACGCGCCGTTGCGCTCCTGCAATTCGAGCCTGAATTCGGCGAACATCTCGGGCGTCGCGAACTGGCGCAGGTCATCGAGGTCGGCATTGTCGTTGGCGGCCTGCATGCGGATGAAGATCAGCTTGGCGACGCGCTCGAACGCCGCGGCGTCGAATCCGGCCGGTAGCGCCGGCGCCGCCGGTGTGGCTGCCGAGGCGAAACCGGGTTCCGCCGCGCTCGCAGCGGGCTGACCGGCTTCGAAGCCACCGGTCGGAGTCTGAGCGCTGGCGCCGAATCCGCCGGACGCGCCCGCATACTGCGGGCCTTGCGTCGCCAGCGTGGGCTCGGTGCGCGCCGCATCGGGGCCGAAGCGGCGCAGCATGAAGCGGACGGCGACCACCGCCACCACCCCCAGCAGCATGATCATCAGCAGGGTGCCAAATTCCTGGCCCATGCCGAAGTGGCTCATCAGCGCCCCGATGCCCAGGCCGGCGGCGAGGCCCGCGAGCGGGCCCATCCACGAGCGCGTGGGTGCGGGGGCCGGTGCAGCCGTCCCCGTACCTGCGGGGCTGGGTGCGGCGGCAGGTGCCTGCTGGGCCGGTGGGGAAGCGGGTGCCGGGCTGGCGGGCATTTGCCGCTGCATGCCCGACGTGCCGCCGCCTCCGAGGCGCTTGGCCTGTGCGTCCGGCAGCATGAAACCCGCGGACAGCAGGGCGACGAACAGGCTCAACAGAAACTTCTTCACACTGGAACTCCGGAAGGGGCATCGAGCGCGCTGCGAACCAGCGACCACCGCTGGCCCGTGACGGTAGCAAAGGTATATCGGGGCAGGCCGCGAGAGGGCAAGGGCACGACAGGCGAGCCGCCATGCACACTTCGAGTGTCCGCTAGCCAACGCGCTGCTCCTGCGCCCGACGAGAACGCCATGCGAATCTTCGATGCCCGCCTCACCCGCGAACTGCTGCCCTGGCCGGGGCTGATCGATGCGCTGCGCCTGATGTTTCGCAGCGGTTGCGAGATGCCGCCGCGCCACCACCACCGGGTCGACGTTCCCGGCGAGCCCGCCGCCGCGCTGCTGCTGATGCCTGCCTGGGTGCCGGGCGAGTATCTGGGCGTGAAGGTCGTCAACGTGATGCCCGGCAATGGCGAGCGCGGGCTGCCCACCGTCGTGTCGAACTACCTGCTGAGCGACGCTCGCAGCGGGCAGATGTTCGCTCTGATCGACGGCGGCGAGCTGACGTCGCGCCGCACCGCGGCAGCGTCTGCGCTCGGCGCAAGCTATTTGGCGCGGCCCGGCGCCGACCATCTTCTAATCGTCGGCACCGGGCAGCTCGCGCTGAACATGGCGGCTGCGCATGCCAGCGTGCGACCCCTTCGACGCGTAGTTGTCTGGGGCCGCCACAGGGAACGCGCGCAGGCGATTGCCGATCAGGTGAGGGCGGTGTGTGGCGTCGAGGCTGAATCGGCAGGAGACTTGGAGACGGCGGTGCGCCAAGCGCACATCATTTCAACGGTGACGCTCGCCACAGAACCGTTGGTGCGAGGCGCGTGGCTGCAGCCAGGCGCGCACCTCGACCTTGTCGGCGCGTTCAGGCCCGACATGCGCGAGAGCGACGACGATGCGGTGCGGCGCGCCAGCGTGTTCGTCGACACCCGCGCCGGCGCCTGCGCCGAGGGCGGCGATGTCGTGCAGGCACTGGCCAGCGGTGCGCTCACGCGTGAACACATCCGCGCCGATCTCTACGATCTGGCGCGCGGCGCGCACCCGGGCCGCCACGATGCCGCCGAGATCACGCTCTTCAAGTCGGTCGGCGCGGCGCTCGAGGACCTGGCTGCGGCGCGTCTGGTTTGGCAGGGTGCCGCGACGGCGGAAAGGGTGTTGCGCGGCGTCTGAAGAAGCAGCGACGCCGCGCATTGGCAGCATCGCAACGCCGTCGCGCGGACGTCGATCTCGATCAAGGTCGGCCACCTGTGCCTATCGCGGCAGGCAGTCGCAGCCCTTGTCGAAGACGATGCGCCAGACGCCCGGTGCGTCGAGGCGCCAGATCGACGTGAAGCTGGCCACCTTCTTGCCGTCGGGGGCGAACACCGGGCCGCTGCTGAGCGCGAGCGTGCCCGACGGCAGCACCTCGACCTGTTCGGGCGCCCATGCGAACGGCGCCGTCGGCTTTGCGAACAGCGGTGTCCACGCCGCCACCACCGCGGCCTTGCCCCGCAGAGGCGTCGGACCGTCGAAGAAGACGGCCTCGTCGGCGATGAACGACGCGAACGCTACCACGTCGCGGTCGGCCATGGTCCTGGCGAAAATGCGCTCGGTGTCGGCCACCTGCCTTTGCAAAGCACCTTGGTCCGCAGGCGTTGCCGTCGTGGGCGCTGCGCAGGCGACGAGCACGGCCAGGCTGCTGGCGGCGAGACAGGATGCGGTCACTCGCATTGTGATTTCGTTCGTGCGCTGGCCCGTTCGGTGATCGTCGCGATGCTGCATGGGTGGCGCGAGCCGCCGCATCTCAGGCGTTGCGGATGTCGGCCACCGGCTGCACGCCGAAGTCTCCGCGCTGCAGGAAGGCGAGAACTTTCGCTGCCGCTGCTGTGGGCGAATCGAGCTGGCCCGAAGCCTTCATCTGCATGAATCGCGCGTGGTCGGGGAAGCGCGCCGGGTCGCCGGCGCGAAGTTGTACCTGCATGTCGGTGTCGATCACGCCCGGCGCGAGCGAGACGATGCGCGCCGGGTGCGCGGCCGCGGCCTGGTCGAGCGCGACCGAGCGCGAGAAATGGTCCATCCCTGCCTTGACGGCGCAGTAGCTGGCCTGGCTGGCCATCGCGAAGCGGCCCAGCCCCGACGAGATGTTGAGCACCTTGCATGCGCCCAGGGGGCGCGCGCGCCAGGCCAGCGTGGCGTGCAGGAACGCGGCCGTCAGCAGCAGCGGGGCCTCGAGGCCTACGCGCAGCGCGCGCGACAGCTCGGCCGCGTCGGAATCCTCGAGTGGTACGAGCTCGGTGATCGCCGCCGCGTTGTTGACGAGCGCTGCGCTCTCGAAAGTCTGGCCGTCCTGAGCCCGCAGCCAGGCTTCCAGGCGTGCCGCGACGGGCATGGGGTCGGCGAGGTCGAGCGTCCACTCCTCGAGCGATGCGCCGACGGCCTTCGCCTTCGCGGCCAGCCGCTGGTTGGCGCTGCGCGAGATGCACAGCAGCACGCGGTCGGGTTCAAGCAACTGCTCGGCCATGGCCGCACCGAGGCCGCGCGAAGCGCCGGTGAGGATCGTCAAGTGGGTCATGCCACAGTCTACGGCGTTAGAAGGGCGGTTCGCTGCGGAAGCAGATTCGTTCTCCGCTCGCCGGGTGCGCCAGTGTCAGCGCGCTCGCATGCAGCAGCAGCCGCGGCGCCTGCGCCTGCACATCTGGCGGGGCGTACAGCGTGTCGCCGACGATCGCGTGGCCGAGCGCGAGCAGGTGCACGCGCAACTGGTGCGATCGGCCGGTCAGCGGTTGCAGCTCGACGCGCGTGCGGTGCAGCAGGTGCTCGTGGCGCAGCACGCGGTAGCGCGTGAGCGAAGGCTTGCCGCCGCAGTGGTCCACCTTCTGCCGTGGGCGCTCGGGCCAGTCGGCGGCGAGCGGCAGGTCGATTTCGCCCCACCCATCGCCCGCGGGCGGCGGCAGCAGGCCAGCCACCATCGCGACGTAGCGCTTGTCGACCTCGCGCCGCGCAAACGCGATGCCGAGTGCACGCTGCGCCGCCGCCCCGCGCGCCATCAGCATCAAGCCCGAGGTGGCCATGTCGAGCCGGTGCACGACGAGCGCGTCGGCAAATGCGATCCGAGCGCGGGCGGCCACGCAGTCCTGCAGTTGCGCGCCGCGCCCCGGCACGGCCGGTAGGCCGCTCGGCTTGTCGATCACGAGCAGCGCTTGGCTGCAATGCACGAACGCCAGCGCGGCGGGCTGCGGCGTCGCCATCAAGGCGCGATCAGAACGTATCCACTAGACCCGACTGCGCGGCCGACTCGGGGCTCGAGCCGGCGGCGCGCACGCGCTGCAGCGCTTGCGAGCGTGGCAGCCCGAGTCGCTTGAGCAGGCAGGCCGCTGCGGTGCCGGTGCGGCCGATGCCGGCTGCGCAGTGCAACAGCGCCACCTCGCCACCGCTCACGTCGAGTGCGAGTTGCTCGATGCCTTCGCGAAACGCCTCGCGGTTGGGCGCGAGACCGAGGTCGCGCATCGGCAGGTTTTGCCAGCGCATCGGCAGCATGCCCTGGCGCAGCGCCGCGTCGTAGTCGGGCGAGAGCGACGCCAGCTCGTGGCGCGGCGTCAGGCAGACGATCAGGGTCAGGCGAACGCGCCGCGCATCGGAAAGGAACTCGTCCCACGGTTCGAGGCGGCCCGGCATCGCGTGCAGCCACAGCGCGCCGCGAACGGGATCCGGCAGCGGAAGAGGGCGAAACGGCATCGGCGCGTGCGTGAGCTCTGGCAGGGCATACTAACTCCGCTGGCCGGTCGCGTTCAACGCCCTCGGACCGAGGCGGCACGCCACAGATGCAACTGCACATCCCGACACTGCTCGTTGCCCTGTTGCTGGGCTTCTCGATGCTCTCGATCGAACTCGCGATCGCGCAGCGGGGGTTGCTGCGCAGGCCAGAGCTGCGCGTATGGACGATGGGCTCGTGGGCGCTTCTGGTCGGCCTGCTCGCGCTGGCAGCGCGGGGCGCGATCCCGCTGTGGTCGTCGGTCGTACTCGGCAATGGGCTGATCTCGCTCGGAATCGTCTTCTACACCCGTGCGCTGTACCGTTTTACGCTCGACGCCGAACTGCCGCGCGGCGTCTGGCTGTTGCTCGGCGTCGCCTGCGCGGCGATGCCGCTCATGCTCGACTGGCCGCTCAACCGGCGCACCGCCGTGAACTCGCTGTTCTTCGGCGTCCTGATGCTGCCTGCGGTGGTGTTGATCGTGCGCCACGGCTGGCGCGCCGAGCCGCTGCTGCGCACCGTGGGGTTCACCTTCGCGCTGGCCATGGCGTCGATGCTGCTGCGAGCGCAGCAGGCGTGGATGCACCCCGAGGAGTACACCGACCTGCTGCAGTCCAGCCTGGGCCAGAGCCTGACCTTCCTGTTGTCGTTCGTCGCGATGCTGGGCGCCGGCTTCGGCTTCGTGCTCGCCAACTTCGAGCGTGTGGCGCGGCGCCTCGAGCAGTTGGCGACCCACGACACGCTTACGGGCTGCGTCAATCGGGGCACGGTCGACGCGCTGCTGGTGCATCTATTGCAGCGCGGCCAGCGCGAGGGCTCGCCGCTTGCGCTGGCGATGTTCGACCTCGACCACTTCAAGCAGATCAATGACCGCCACGGCCACCGTGTCGGCGACGAGGTGTTGCGCCAGGTGGCGGCCACGGTACGGGCGCGGTTGCGCGCCTCGGACGTGTTCGGTCGCGTTGGCGGTGAGGAGTTCGCGCTGCTGCTGCCGGCGTCCGACCGGCCAGGCGCATGCCGCCTCGCCGAAGGCGTGCGCGCGGCGGTCGAGGCGCTCAGGGTGCCGGCGGCCGACGGCCAGGTCATCGGCGTGACGTTGTCGATCGGGGTCGCGGTGGCGGCATCGGACGCCGGCCTGACGCCCGACCAGATCTACGGCCGGGCCGACGCCGCGCTGTACACGGCGAAGCACGGCGGGCGCAATCGCGTCGAGGTGTTCAACGGATCGGCGGCCGGATGACCGAGGCGTGAACACGGTAGCGCCGCCGGGGTGCAAGACTATCGCGTGCTGCAGCTCCCCCTGGAATCGGCTCGTCGTTCGTCGTCGTCGGCGCGTCGCCGGGCGACGCGAGTCGGGCATTGGCAAGTCTGGGGGCCATGCCGGCCAATCTCCGCGTTCGCGCCCACGCTGAGCACAAGCAAAGCTAGCTGGCGCACTTGAGTGTGCATAGACTGCGGGGTCCGACAACCCGGCCCGGGCAGAATTCGCCGATGCGCGCTCTACCCCCTCACTGCCCCAACAAAGACTGCATTCGCCACAGCGGTCAGTCACCGGAAGCGGGGCTCTTTCGCAAGAAGGGCTCCTTTGCTCCGAAGTGCAGGGGCTATCCGCTGACCCGGTATCGGTGCAAGGTGTGTCTCACCACCTTCTCCAATCGGACGTTTTGCACGGACAAGGACCAGCACCGACCCGACATCAATCGCATGCTCTCGCGCCTCATGTGCGCAGGCGTCACCCTGCGGGCCAGCGCGTGGATTCTTGAGTGCTCATACAACACGGCATGGAAGCGCGCCCTGTGGCTGGCGGAACAGTCTCGGGCGGCGCACGACACGGCACTCAGCAGCGGTGAGCTGAACACGGGCTACATCCATTTCGACGAGATGCAGACCTTCGAGCACGCCTCCCCCAAGGCTCTGACCGTTGCTTTGGCTGTACGACACAAGACCGGCCAGACACTCGGCCAAGGTGGGCCGTATCCCCGCAGACGGGCACCTGGCGGCCATTGGTGCGTCCCGCTACGCCTGGACGGTCAACGAGCCACCGGCGGTCTGCAAGGCTGCAATGACCCCGGCCGGTAGAGCCGCTAAAGACCAGTGCACGGGCTCCTGTGACGGTGCGCCGACGTACCCGGGCATCATCGCGACAGCGATACCACATGTCGTCGTCGACGCGCGCTCCCGTGTCGTCGCCAAGGCTGGCTACGACGCGCGGTTCAGGCTCAATCGCGTCTGCGCAAGGATTCGGGCGAACGTGGCGGTGATGTCCCGCAGGACTTGGGCGACGACAAAGCGGTTGGCCCGTCTTCAAGTCAAGCTCGACGTGTTCATCGCCGTCAGCAACGGCTACGAGTTCTGTTGACGCGGCCGCCCCTGCGCTGCCCGCTCCCCGAAGAACAATTGCTTTTCTGGCTTAGGCTGAGGTGACCTCTACCAGCCGGACACCTCCGGACAATTCTGGATAGGCTTTGTGCAGCGCGGCGGCGCCTTGCTTCAACCGCGCATGCCAAACTTTGCCACGGGTGAGAATGTCCGAAAGGGCCGCTTCCAGGGAATCACGCCGATGGTCCCAGAGGAAGTTGAGCAAGCAGGCAGCCTGCATCAGGTCCTTCGCGGACTTGACCCTGAATGGCCCGGTGCGTTCACCGTAAACCACCAACTTGTGCAGCGCACATCGTTCAGGGCTCGGCACGTTCACGAGCACCGCACCATCATTGCAAAAGAGCACAGCCTGCTCCACTCCCTCCAGAGCGAACTCCATAAACGGCAATGGTTGTAGCGTCACGTGCAACTGCGGATGGTTGTACGGCGCGTCACCGCCGCGATGCAGTGGCGTCAGGAAGTCCAGCCGGAAGTCGGGCTCGGAAGGTATGAGGTAGGTTCCCCCGGTCTTGCCACTCAGCCCAGACACTGGCAAAAAGCCCATCTCCAGGGAGGTGACGGCCTCGTCAGTCTTGACCTCGACATTGTTGGGCAACAAGAGTGAGAGCTTCTTTCCGGCGTCGGCAAAGTCGATGTCCTGGGTGCGCGACGCGTCCCCCCAACGCACGCCAAGACTATTGCCAAAGGCAATGAAGGCGTGTGTGCCGATGAGAACCCCGCCGGCGCGAAAGAACCCATAGTCCGCCAGGCGGCGAATGACACGATAGTGCCGCGGCAACACGGCAGTGTTTCCTAGCGCCATTGCAGAGCGTGCAAGTGGGCCCAGGGCTGCCGCTGCACTGGGAGCCTCCTTCTGCGCCATGAGCCTTTGTACTGGTTCGCCATCGGGGCCGACATACACCTGATGCAGCTTCCCGGAAGGCTCTGTAAACTGAAAGTACCAATACTTGCGTCCTTTCACCATCTTTTGGTTGAAGGAGCCCCGCAGGTCCGAGAAGCCTCGCACGCGCTCGGCCCTGAGGGCAGCGTCCAGAAGTTGCGCGTAGGCTGTCTGCGTGGACAGGCACTGCTCAGCGTACAAAGCGTTCATGGTTGGCGTGAGTTATACTAGATTGTATAAATGTTTAGTATAACCGGATTCCGGCGCAGACGCAACCAGGCTTGGCGTTGGCATTTCAGCAGAAGCTGACCCAGGGGCAGCCCGATGTTGGCGCACCATGGGGCACCAGCAGTTGCTGACCGGAAGGGGTGCCGCCGCTAGAGGTCATCGGGGGTCACTCGGCCGGCGAACCCCCCTCGGCGATGAACTTGCCTTTGACAAGGAAGCGTCCCAGTCGCTTACTCGTGTGCCATCGCCACAGGTCAGGCGGCAGTTGGCAACTCTTCAGCAGAACGGCTAGGACTTCCCAGGGGATGCTCGCGCGGCAGAGCGCCGTCATGCACATTGAACTGCGTCACCTCGCATCGGGATAGGGGCCGATCATCGCTGATCGGGCCCCTCCCACACCACCCGGCATGCGGGTCCGCACCGGGCGGTTGGAATGGTTGAGGTCGCCGCCCAAGTTGCCCTGCGCGTCGCCTGGTCTCGCTGGCTGCTGACCCGCCGCAGTTGGTTACCTCGCTGCCAGACCAACTCGGGCTTCACCCTCGCAGGCGTTCTGGCGAGCTTCACGCTCGTGAACATCTGAGTCACTCCAACTCCGAGAGCCACAGGGCTACACCTTCCACTCCTTCGGTCCTTCGTCGGTTTGCCCCAACTACTACGACCTCTGCTGACTTCTGGCGCCGCTTCATCAGCGTCGGGCTTTCACCCACAGGGTCAGATCTCCCCAGGTAAGAACGCGATCCTTCACCGCACAACCGCCACATTTACGTCGCCTGGCCCTTGGCCACGAGAGCTTTGCAGTCGCTTGCCTGCTCGCCCTGGCCGGCGCCGCCT
>Ga0209048_10000701_pt1 | contig 35423 bp, 32 predicted proteins | sample FrelakmetCRP12CR_FD_187146 | JGI IMG/M metagenome (GOLD analysis project Ga0209048, IMG submission 187146) | Freshwater lake sediment microbial communities from the University of Notre Dame, USA, for methane emissions studies - CRP12 CR (SPAdes)... | ecosystem: Environmental > Aquatic >...
GCGCCAGGCGGCGGCGGGCCTCGCGTCCTTCCTCGGGTCCGGCGCGACGGTGGTGATCGGCCGCGACGCCCGCCACAAGTCCGACGTGTTCGCGAGCGATTCAGCCCGGGTCCTGGCCGCGGCGGGGTGCCGGGCGCTCGTCCTCCCGGGAGCGGTGCCCACGCCGTTGCTGGCGTTCGCGGTCCGTCGCCTGGGCGCCGATGCCGGACTGATGTGCACGGCCAGCCACAACCCTTCGGACGACAACGGCTGCAAGGTCTACCTGGGCGACGGGGCCCAGGTCATCCCTCCCGCCGAAGGTGCCATCGCGGCCGCCGTCGAGGCGGCGGCGCGCGCGGACGTGCCGCTGTCCGACGTGGACGATCCCCGCATCGTCGAGCTCGGCGACGAAGTGGCCGCCGCGTACCTCGACCACGCGGTCGAAGTCGTCGCCGGTGGTGCTCGGGAGATCCGCATCGTGTACACCGCGTTGCACGGTGTGGGTCGTGCCCTCACCGTTGCGGCATTCGCCCGAGCCGGGTTTCCACCGCTGCACGTGGTCGCGTCCCAGGCCGAACCCGATCCCGACTTCCCGACGGTCCTCTACCCCAATCCCGAGGAACCCGGTGCCCTCGATCTGGCCGAGGCGGAAGCGATCGGCTCCGACGCCGACCTCGTCCTGGCCCACGACCCCGACGCCGACCGGCTCGGCGTGATGGTGCCCCGCGACGGTCGTTGGGTCGCCCTGTCCGGCAACCAGATCGGCTGGTTGCTGGCCGATCACCTCCTGTCCGGTGGTTCCGGCGACGATCGGCTCGTGGCCACGACGTTCGCGTCGTCACGGCTGCTCGCTCGTCTCGCCGCCGCCCACGGCGTGCACGTCGCCGAGGTGCCGACCGGCTTCAAGTGGGTCGTCCGCCCGGCGATCGAGCACCCCGACTGGCGGTTCGTCTTCGGTTACGAGGAGGCGCTCGGGTACGCGGTCGAGGCGACCGTGCGCGACAAGGACGGCATCACCTCGGCGCTCGTCTTCGGGCGCCTGGTAGCCGAGCTGCGGGCGTCGGGCCGGTCGGTGTGGGACGTGCTGGCCGACCTCGACCGCCGCTTCGGGCGCCACGCCACGGACACGAGAGCGGTGCGCTACGACGGGCCAGGGGGCGCGGCGAAGATCGCCGCGACGATGGCGGCGCTGCGGTCTTCGCCTCCGACCTCGCTGGCCGGTCGGGCCGTTGAGGCGGTGACCGACCTCGCGCTGGGGTTCCCGTCGTTGCCCGAGGCCGGACCGGTCGACGCGGTGGTGCTCGACCTGGCCGGTTGTGCCCGCGTGGTGGTGCGACCGAGCGGCACCGAGCCCAAGCTCAAGTGCTATCTCGAGGTGGTGGTGCCCGTCGACGACAGCGCGGGGGCCGCCGACCGGGCCGAGGCCGAGGGTGCCGAGGCCCTGCGCACGCTCGCCCGAGCCGTCGACTCCGCACTGGAACTGGGCAGCGTCCGAGGCGTTCGCGGGCCGGTCGGGTAGCTTTTCGCTCTCGCCCGACGACGATCGTGGTGATCACCCCCGGCGCCTGAACCCATGCTCTTTCCCACCATCGACTTCGCCGTGTTCTTCGTGGTGGTGTTCACGGGGAACTGGCTGCTGCGGCCCTACGCGAAGCCGTGGCGCTTCTTCATCCTCGGATCCAGCCTGTTCTTCTACGGGTACTGGAGCACGAGCTACGTCTTCTTGTTGCTCGCGTCGATCGGGGCCAACTGGTTCTTCGGTCGCTCGGTGCACGATTCGCTCGGGCCCGACGGTGAGCGCACCGTTCGCAGCCGCTGGCTGGTGCGCATCGCCGTGGTGTTCAACCTCGGTGTCCTCGGGTACTTCAAGTACTTCGAGTTCTTCCTCACATCGATCTACGACCGGCTGAACAGCCTCGGTATCCACGCCAACGCACCCGTGCTGAACGTGGTGCTGCCGATCGGTATCTCCTTCTTCACGTTCCAGGCGATCAGCTACGTGATCGACATCGGCCGCAACCAGTGGAAGCGGCCGATGACGCTGCTCGACTTCGCGGTGTACCTGTCGTTCTTCGCCCACCTCGTGGCCGGGCCCATCGTGCGTGCGAGCGAGTTCGCCTGGCAGCTCGACAACCGCCCCGACCCTCGGTTCGTCGAATCGTCCGAGGCGTTCATGCTCATCGTCCGAGGCATGTTCAAGAAGGTCGTCGTCTCGAGCTACATGGCGACGGTGGTCGATCCGGTGTTCCAGCTGCCGAGCGCTCACAGCAGCTGGGAGACCTTCTGGGCGATCCTGGCGTACGCGATCCAGATCTACGCCGACTTCGGCGGCTACACCGACATCGCCATCGGCGTGGCGCTGCTGCTCGGCATCCGCTTCCCGCAGAACTTCGACGCGCCGTATCGGGCGTTGTCGGTGCAGGACTTCTGGCGGCGCTGGCACATGACCCTCTCGCGATGGTTGCGTGACTACCTGTACATACCGCTCGGTGGCAACCGCGGCTCCGTGGCGTTCACGTACCGCAACCTCTTCCTCACGATGCTCATCGGCGGCCTGTGGCACGGCGCGAACTGGACGTTCGTGATCTGGGGCGCCATCTACGGCGGCGTGCTGGTGGCCGAGCGCATCGTCAAGGGATGGTGGGCGCAGCGGGGTGCCCTGGGTCTGCCGCCGCAGTTGGTGAAGACGCTGCAGTGGGCACTCACGTTCGGCATCGTGTGCTTCGCGTGGGTGTTCTTCCGGGCCCAGTCGGTCAACCAGGCGCTCGAGGTGCTCGGTCGTCTGTTCTCGTCGGGCGGTGGTTCGGGTCTCGTCACCCCGCTGCTCATCGTCACGATCGTCGCCATGGTCGCGTCGCAGTTCGTGCCCCCGCGCATCCCCGAGCGGGTGACCGCCGAGTTCGCGAAGCTGGCACCGATCCTGCAGATCGTGGCCCTGGCGTTCGGGGTGATGCTGGTGAACGCCCTCGGCCCCGAGGGCATCGCGCCGTTCATCTACTTCCAGTTCTAGGGCGGCGCCCCGGGCGACGCGGAACCCACTCGGGGGCGCCGCCAAATGCGCCCGTCGGCCCGGTACCCTTTCCGGTCGATGTCCCCCGAGCCGACCAGCACGCCACCCCGCGCGCCCGTCACCGGCGAATCACCGTCGCCGCGTCGCCGCCGCGGGCTGCTGCGCACGCTGGTGAGGCCGTTCCGGCCGTCGCGCACCGGCACGATGCCCGCCGGGCTGGTCCTGATGATCGTGGTGCTCGCCCTCGGGGTGGCGGCGTTCCTGAACGCCGACGCCACCTTGCGCAAGAGCAAGGCCAAGGGCGACGGCTGGCGCCAAGAGGTCGCCCAAATGGTCGCCAGCGTCTCCGACGCGGTCGGGCTGAACCGGGCCCGCGAGGGCGTCGACCAGGCCATGGGCCGCAACCAGGACAACTCGGTGTCGGTCGACGATCTCCTCGCTCAAAAGCTGGCCGAGACCGACTCGGCCGCGGCCCAGGCCGACCCGCAGGCCACCCGCGTCGCCGCGCCGCCGAAGTTGCGTCAGCCCACGCCCGACGCGCCGTTGCGCTTCTGGGTGGGCGGTGACTCGGTTGCCGGCACCTATGGCACCTCGATGCAGCGCATCGCCAACGAGACCGGCGTCTTCACGCCCACGCTCGACTACCGCGTGTCGACCGGCCTGGCGCGGCCCGACTACTTCAACTGGCCCGAGCACTTCGTGAAGGATGTGCTGCCGGGCGTGCAGCCCGACGTGATGGTGCTCATGTTCGGCGCCAACGACTCGCAGAACATGGTGATCGACGGCAAGCCCGCCGAACGGTTCAGCGAGCCCTGGCTCACCGAGTACCGCCGCCGGGTCGGCGCCACGATGGACCTGCTGCGCAGCGAGAACAACGACCGCATGATCATCTGGGTGGGCGCCGCCCCCACCGGGCCGAACTCCGGCGTCGCGACCCTCGACAAGGAGAACTACATCTACTGGAGCGAGGCGCAGAAGCGCCCGTGGGTCACCTACGTCGACACCTGGGCCATCCTCGGCACGCCCGACTACACGTACGCGGGCTCGGCCCCGTACGCCGACGGCCAGACCCGCAACATGTACCAGAAGGACAACGTCCACCTCGCCACCACCGGCGCCGACCGTCTGTCGTGGGCCACCCTGAGCCACATCGGTCGCTTCGTCGACCTGTCGCTCTCGAAGGCCGTCGCGCCCGCCTCCCAGCTCGCGCCGGCGACGGTGAAGGAACGCGACACCCTGCCCGTACCGACCTGACGGCTCAGGGGTGGCGGGCGGTCACGGTGGTCACGATGCCACCGCGCACCTTCCAGGCCGTCTCGACCGTCATCGACCGTGGGGCGATGACGCGGACGAGATCGTCGAGGATGTCGTTGGTGACCGCCTCGTGGAACGCCGACTGTTCTCGGTAGCTCCAGAGGTACAACTTCAGCGACTTCAACTCGACCAGGCGGGCATCGGGCACGTAGGTGATGGTGACCGTGGCGAAGTCGGGCTGACCCGTGACGGGGCAGAGGCACGTGAGCTCGTCGCTCTCGCAGCGCACCTCGTAGTCGCGCCCGGGGTTGGGGTTGGCGACGGTGACGAGCTCGTTGGAGGGATTCGAGGGCACGCCCCGAGGCTATCGGGGCTCACCCGGCCGGCTGCGGGGCGGCCGGGTCGAGGTCGACACCGATCTGGGTGAGCAGGAAGCCCAGCGCGTCGGTGAGCTCGTCGGCCTGGAGCGACACCGGTTTGCCCTGACCGTGGCCGGCCCGGTGCTCCTCGCGCAGCAGCACCGGCCGCTCGTCGGGGTCGGTCGTCGCGTCCTGGAGTCGGGCCGCCATCTTGCGGGCGTGGCCCGGGTCGACCCGAGCGTCGCCGGCGGCGCTCGTGAGCAGCACCGCCGGGTAGCGCTGACCGTCGACCACCCGGTGGTAGGGGGAGTAGGCGTACAGCCAGGCGAAGTCGTCGGGCCGGTCGGGGTCGCCGTACTCCGGGATCCACAGGCGGGCGATCAGGAAGTGGTGGTAGCGGATCATGTCGCACAAGGGCACGGCCATCTGGGCCACCCGGCAGAGATCGGGTCGCTGGGTGATGACGGCCCCCACCAGGAGACCGCCGTTGCTCCCCCCGCGGATGGCCAGCCGGTCGGGTGAGGTGAAGCCCTCGTGCACGAGCCAGTCGGCCGCGGCGATGAAGTCGTCGAACGACCGCTGCTTGTGCTCGCGCATGCCCGCGCGGTGCCAGGCTTCACCCTCCTCGGCGCCGCCCCGGATGTTGGCCACGGCGTACAGGCCACCGGCGTCGCACACCGCCACGACGGCGGCACTGTACGCGGGACCCATGGTGGCCGCGAAGCCGCCGTAGCCCGTGAGCACGCAGGGCGTGTCGGGCCCGGGCACGGTACCCGCGGCCCGAACGAGGAACATCGGGATGAGCGTGCCGTCCGGCGACGGATAGCGGACCTGTTCGACGAGGTACTCGCGCGGCGGGCCGGGTCGGTGGAGATCGTGCTCGTGGAGGTGGCTCCAGTCGGCGAGGCCGTCGGGGCACCAGCGCAGCATGGTGGGCGGGGTGGTGAACGACGTGAACGACACGAACGCCTCGTCACGGTCTCGGCTGCCGGCCAGGCCCGCGAGCGAACCGGTCTCACCGAGCGGCACCTCGACGTGGCCGGTGCCGTCGTGGGCGTAGCGGTCGAGGCGCGACACCGCCGCACGGGACGATGCCACGAGCAGGGATGAACCGGTCACGACCAGGCTGTCGACGACCGCGGTGCCTTCCGGCACGATCGTGCACCAGTTGTCGTGCCAGCCGGTGGCCACGGGGGCCGACACGACCCGACCCCGGGGTGCGCCGAGGGTGGTGGTGCCGATCAGCTCGTCGCCGACGACGGACAGGTCGGTGATGGCATCGATGCCTTCGATCAGCACGGTTCGGGCGCCCGTCGTTCGGTCGATCAGGTGCACGTCGACCCGACTCCACCCCAGGTGCAGGTGGACGAGGAGCCAACGGCCGTCCGGCGAGATCGAGACGTTGGGCCAGGCCGTCTTGTCGGGTAGGTCACCCCAGATGAGCTCGTCGGCGCGCCAGTGGTCACCGAGGCGGTGCCAGTAGACGCGACGCCAGTAGCCGCGGTCGGCCTCTGGCAGCGTCGCCGGGTCGGGGAACCGGGTGTACGCGAAGGCGCTGGCGTCGGGCACCCAGGCGACCGACGCGGCCCGCGTGTGGGGGATGCGGTCGCGGCGCTGCTCGCCCGACTGCACGTCGAGGACGTACAGCGTCGACAGCTCGTCACCCCCCGTCGAGATGCCGTAGGCCACCAGCCGGCCGTCGGGCGACGGCTGGTACCAGTCGATGGCCGCGGTCGGGTCGCCCGTGAGCAGGTGGGGGTCGACGACGGAGCGGGCCATACCGGGCGCCTTTGCAGGTCGGACCACGAGCACGGCCTGGTCATGATGGCCCCAGCGCTCGACGGAGAACACCCGGTCGCCAGCCACGGCACACCCTACGGACGAGCCCGCGTGGAGCAGTGCGCTCAGGCGGTCGTGCAGCGCCTCGCGGCCCGGGAGGTCGGCGAGGTAGGTGTGCGTGCGCGCGTTCTGGTCGTCGACCCACGCCCGGGTGCGGGGGTCGTCAGCGTCCTCGAGGCGCCGGTACGGGTCGGCCACCTCCACGCCGTGGACGATCTCGACCGGCCCGTCGCGCGGCGGGCCGATCGCGGTGGCGCCCGGAGGGTCAGCCGCGGCCGGCGTTGGGCTTGCGGCCGTGGTTGGCCTTCTTGCGGCGGGCGTTGGTCTTGCGCTTATCGGTCTTCTTCGACATAGGGCGTCAACGCTACCGGCTGTCGGCGCCCGCGGCCCAGTCAGTCAGACGGTCGGCGCTCCACGTGTCGATCACGCGGTCGACCGGTACCCCGACCCGGGCCGCCTTGTCGCAGCCGTACGGCTGCCACTCGAGTTGGCCGGGAGCGTGGGCGTCGGTGTCGATCGACACGTGGCACCCGCACTCGACCGCCAGGGCCAGCAGCTCGTCGGGAGGGTCCTGGCGCTCGGGCCGGCAGTTGATCTCGACGGCGGTGTCGAACCGAGCGCACGCGGCGAACACCACCTCGGCGTCGAACGTCGACGGGGGCCGTACCACGTCGGGATCGGAGGCGACCGAGGGGGTGAGATCGGGGTCGCCCGGTGCCAACTTGCGGTTCGTGCAGTGGCCCAGGATGTCGACGTGGGGGCTGGACGCCGCGAGCACCAGGCGGCGGGTCATCGCCTCGCGGGGCATGCGTAGCTTGGAGTGGGCGCTGGCCACCACGATGTCGAGGCGGGCCAGGAGGTCGTCGTCGAGGTCGAGCTCGCCCGACTCGAGGATGTCGACCTCCATGCCGGTGAGGATGCGGAACGGGGCGAGGGTCTCGTTCAACGCCGCGACCGCCGCGAGCTGGGCCAGCAGGCGCTCGCGGTCGAGGCCGTGGGCCACCGTGAGACGGGGGGAGTGGTCGGTCAGCACGAGGTACTCGTGGCCGAGCGTCATCGCGGCCCGGGCCATGGCCTCGATCGACGCGCCGCCGTCGCTCCAGTCGGAGTGCACGTGGCAGTCACCGAGCAGCGCCTCGCAATAGGGCCGCCCGGCCTCGCTGATCGGCACCACCGTGTCGGCCTCGAGCCTCGCGAGGTAGCCCGGTTCCTCACCGGCGAGGGCCTCGGCGATCACGCTCCCCGTGCTGGCGCCGATGCCGCGCAGCGACTGGAGGCGCCCCGCCGCGGCCAGGGCGGCCAACTCGTCGGCGGGCGTATCGGCCACGACCGCCGCGGCCCGCTGGAAGGCGCGCACCTTCGGTGTGGGAGCCAGGGAGCGGTCGAGTAGGTACACGATGCGCTCGAGCGCGGCGAGCGGCTCCATCTCGTCGATGGTAGGCCCGGCCCGGGGAGGGCGCGCGGGTGGGCACTACCCTGAGGCCCGATGGAACGCTTCGGGTTCGTCGGGCTCCCCAATGCCGGCAAGTCATCGCTCTACAACGCCCTGTCGGGCGCGAGCGCGCTCGCCGCGCCCTACGCCTTCGCCACCAAGGACCCGAATGTCGGCGTGGCCAAGGTGCCCGACGAGCGCCTCGACCGTCTGGCCGCCATGAGCAACTCCAAGAACGTGGTCCCGGCCAGCGTGCAGTTCGTCGACATCGGCGGCCTGGTGGAAGGCGCGAGCACCGGCGAGGGCCTGGGCAACAAGTTCCTCGCCAACATCCGTGAGGCCGACGCCATCGTGTTCGTGCTGCGGGCGTTCGCCGACGACGACGTGCCCGGGCCGGCCGATCCCCTCGAACACCTGCGCATCGTCGAGACCGAGATCGCCCTGGCCGACCTCGAGACGGTCGAGAACCAGATCGACAAGCGGCGCAAGGCGGCCAAGCAGGATCGAGGCATCGCCGACGAGGTGGCCGCGCTCGAGGCGGCCTACGTCTTCATCGCCGAGGGCACGCCCATCTACCGCAGCGACCTCGACGACACCCAGCGCGAGCTGCTCCGCAACTACTTCCTGCTCACGAACAAGCCGGTGCTCGCCATCGTGAACGTGGCCGAGGACGACCTCGAGCGCGTCGACGAGCTGACCGCGCCGGTGGTCGCCGAGTTCGGCGGGCACGGCGAGGTCATCGGCATGTGCGTGCAGCTCGAGGCCGAGGCCGCCCAGCTCGCCCCCGAGGAGCGGGCCGAGATGCTCGAGGGCCTGGGCCTCGGCGAGGGCGCGCTTCCCCGATTCCTGCACAGCGCGTACCGGCTGCTGGGGCTGCGCACCTTCTTCACCACGGGCGAGAAGGAGTCACGGGCTTGGACCTTCCGGGCCGGCTGGCGGGCGCCGCAAGCGGCGGGGGTCATCCACACCGACTTCGAGCGGGGGTTCATCCGGGCCGAGGTCATCCACTGGGACGAGCTGCTCGAGATCGGGTCGTGGTCCAAGGCGCGCGAGGTCGGCAAGCTGCGCGTCGAGGGCAAGGACTACGAGGTCGCCGACGGCGACGTGCTCGAGATCCGCTTCAACGTGTGAGGCAGGGCCGTGGCCTGGCTGGTGCGCGACGGCAAGGTGCTGGCCACGCTCGAGGTGGCCGACTCCTGGCGGGCCCGCACCCGCGGCCTGTTGGGCCGTGACGCGGTGGACGGCGCGATCCTGCTGCGACCGGCCCGCTCGGTGCACACGTTCCGCATGCGGTTCCCGATCGACGTCGCCTTCGTCGACGGGTCGCTCCGGGTGCTACGGGTCGTGCACCTGCGCCCGGGTCGGCTCACCCGGCCGGTCTGGCGGGCCCGGGGCGTGATCGAGGCCGACGCGGGGGCCTTCGCAGAGTGGGACCTCCGCCCTGGCGATCAGCTCGAGGTGCGGGGCGAAGCACCGGACGACACGCGGTGAGCGGTGGCGCACTGGTCCTGGTGGCCACCCCGATCGGCAACCTCGGGGATCTGTCACCGCGCGCCGTCGACGAGCTGGCCCGCGCCGACGCGGTGGCCTGCGAGGACACCAGGCGCACCGGCCGCCTGCTCGAGCACGCCGGCGTGCGAGCCCGGGCCCTGCTCGTCATCAACGATCACACCGAGGCGGCCCGGGTGCGCGACGTGCTCGAACGACTCGACCGTGGCGAGCGGATCGCGGTCGTCACCGACGCCGGGCTCCCCGGCATCTCCGATCCCGGTGAGCGTCTGGTCGCGGCCGCGGCCGCGGCGGGCCACCCGGTCGAGGTCGTGCCCGGACCGTCGGCCGCGCTCACGGCCCTGGTGGCCAGCGGCCTGCCCACGGGCCGGTTCGTGTTCGAGGGGTTCCTGCCCCGGAAGGGCTCGGGACGCACGGCCCGGCTGGGCGAGCTCGCCGGCGAGCGGCGCACGATCGTGCTCTACGAGGCCCCCCATCGTCTGGGTCGCACCCTGGCCGACCTGGCCGCCGCGCTCGGGCCGGCCCGGCGGGTCGTGGTGGCCCGTGAGCTGACGAAGCTGCACGAGGAGGTTTGGCGGGGTTCGCTCGAGGGCGCCGTCGCCCACAGCGACGAGGTCGCGCCTCGGGGCGAGTATGTGCTGGTGGTCGACGGCGCGCCCGAACCGAGCGAGCCCGATGACGACACCGTGCTCGCTGCACTGGCCGTCGAGAGCGACGCGGGCCGCTCGACCAAGGACGCCGTTGCGGCCGTGGCGGCCCGACTGGGCGTGGCCAAACGGCGGGTCTACGAGCTGGCCACCCGCCGCTGAGCGGCGCGGGGTCGGCACCTGGTCAGTAGCCGCGCAGCACGCGAGGGCACGACAGCAGGGGCGACCAACCGTCGGGGGAGCCCTCGATGGAGACCATCCCCCACGAGTAGGCGGGGTCGGCGGTGATGATGCGGTCGATGCGGTCGACGATCGTGTTGAACGTGTCGGCCGCGATCACGCCGGACTGCCACGCGTAGGCGCGCACCACCACGCGGCTGCGCACGTAGTCGACCGCGGCGATGCTGCGCAGGGGGCCGTCGTTGCCCTCGAGCTTGCGCCAGCAGTCGTCGGGCGTGCGCAGATCGCCGGCGTCGTCGTTGACGGCGTTGGCGAGGGAGCGCAGGTCCGCGTACCGGTATCGTTCGAGCGCGCCGGGCGCGGGCAGGCCGGTGAACCCGGTGACGCCGAGGAACACGATCACGGCCAGCACGGTCGCCCCGGCCACGAGCCAGCATCGCCGTCGGCGGCGCGGCCCGGGGGGCGCCCCGGCATCGTCGGCTGCCTGGCCGTCCGTGTCGGCGGGGGTGAGCGCCACCGGATCGGTGGCGCCGGTTGCGGTCGCGTCTCCGGCCGCCGCGGTGGCGTTCTGGCCGACGGTCCCGTCGCCGACGGCGTCGGGGTCGGGGTCGGTGTCGGGAAGCTCGTCGGGAGAATCGGCCATGGCCCGCTAATCGTCGCGCTCGGCCGCCAGCTCGGCGGCGCGCGCCAGGACGGCGTCGCCGGCCTTGGCCACCGATCCGGCATCGAACGGAGGCTGGGGGTCGTACTCGATGAAGAGTTGGATGGCCCTCGCGGTGAGGTCGTCGCTGAGCAGCGCGGCGAGTCGCAGCGCCATGTCGATTCCCGAGGACACGCCGGCCGCGGTGATGATGCGGCCCCGTTCGACCACGCGCTGGGGCACGGGTTCGGCGCCGAGCTTGCGCAGCAGATCCATGGCGGCCCAGTGGGTGGTGGCCTCGACGCCGTCGAGCAGGCCGGCGGCCGCCAGCAGGAGCGAGCCGGTGCACACCGACGTGGTGTAGCGGCTCGTGCGGTTCGCCTCCCGGATCCAGCCGAGGATCTCCTCGTCGTGGACCAGGGGGCGGGTGCCCATGCCGCCGGGGATCACGACGATGTCCGGGTGGGGCACATCGGCGAACCCGACCTCGGCCTCGAGGGTCAGCATGCGGCTGTCGGCCCGCACGGGCCCGGCCCGGTGGGCAGCGAACACGACGGTCGTGTCGGGCAGTCGGTGCAACACCTCGTAGGGGCCGATGGCATCGAGGACGGTGAGGCGATCGAAGACGGGGATGACGACGAGCATGGTTGGAGTCTCCCCGTCGCGAGGGGCGACGTCACGCCGATTGTGGGGTCGGAGCGCCCTAGGCTGGGCCCATCCTGCCGCCGTCGCCCCCGCCCGACCTCGACGAGGTCTACGACGCCGAGACGCTGGCCGCGCTCGATCGCTGGCGACCCGGGCCGGTGCCGCCCGCACGGGTCGAGCCGGCCCGTTGGGCCGGTGGAGTCGATCACCTCGATCGCGACCCGGCCGACACCGACGAGCGCGACGACGGTCTCGTCGGTCGACTGCGCCGTGGGTCGGCCATGGGTGCGGTCGTGGCCTCGCTGGTGCTCGGGGCCCGTGAGGCGCTTGATCCCGAGGCGGCGCACGAGGCCGTCGTCGAGCTCGACCCGGTGGCCGAGCGGGGGCGACTCGGACCGGTCACGTTCGTCTACGTGCCGGGCAACCCGAGGGCCAGCCGCATCCTGCTGCGTCCCTGGTTGCGCTCGCTCTGACGAGTCCGGGACGGGCTCCCGTCGATGTCGTACCCCCTTCGTAGTGTGGGGTCATGATCCTTCTCCTCGTGGTTCTGGCCGTCGTCGTCGCCATCGTCGTGGGTGTGGTCGCCGGCCTCGTCGTCCGCGCCGCCCCGGCCCGGGCCGACGCCGAACGCGAGGCGCTGATCGCCGCGGCCACCCGGGCCCTGGCGGCCGAGCGCTCGGCCACGGTGCAAGCGGCCGTCGACACTGCGGTCTCGGTGGCAGGGCGCAGCCTCACCGACCACACATCGGCCGCCTCGAACGAGCTCGACCTGCGTCGGAGCGCGCTCGACCGCCAGCACGATCAGCTGGTCGGTGAGCTCGGCCGCGTCCGCGAACTGGTCGCCACGCTGCAAAAGGAGCAGGCCGAGCAGCAGGGCCGCCTCGAACTCGGTCTCGAGGCGGCCGCTCGCAGCCAGGGCGCCCTCGCCGACAGCACCCAGAGCCTGCGCGAGGCGCTGGCCAACCCCAAGGCGCGGGGCCAGTGGGGCGAGCGGATGGCCGACGATGTCCTGCGCGCGGCCGGTTTCGTCGAGGGGGTCAACTACCGTCGTCAGACCGCCGTGGCCGGCGGTGGCATCCCCGACGTCACGTTCCTGCTGCCACAGGACCGGGTCCTGCACATGGATGTCAAGTTCCCGCTCGACAACTACCTGCGGTCGATCGAGGCGCCCACCGAAGCGGAGCGGGCCGGGTTCGAGGCCCAGTTCGTTCGCGACGTGCGGGCCCGGGTGAAAGAGCTCACCACCCGGGCCTACATCGATGCCGACCGCACGGTCGACGCCGTGCTGTTGTTCATCCCCAACGAGAGCATCTACGCCTTCATCCACGACCGCGACCCCGACCTGCTCGATCTGGCTCTGGGCCACAAGGTGGTGCTGTGCTCGCCGGTCACGCTGTTCGCGGTGCTGGCGGTGGTGCGCCAAGCGGTCGACAACGTCGTGCTGGCGCGCACCGGCGACGAGATCCTGCAGTGCCTCTCCGGGTTCGAGGGGCAGTGGGTCAAGTTCTCCGACCACCTCGACAACCTGGGCAAGCGCTTCGAGAGCGCGCAGCGGGCCTACGACGACCTGGCCGGAACCCGCCGGCGGGCACTGCAACGCGAGCTCGACCGCGTCGATGATCTGCGGGTGCGTCGAGGGCTGCCGGCGGTCGAGCCGACGGACGACGGCGGCGAGGCCCCGTTGCTGCGCACGGTGTCGAGCTGACCCCGGTCGCTCCGCCGGATCGCGAAAGCCCGCCGGGAGGGGTTGGCGGCGATCGGTAGGCTGCCAGCCGTGTCCCGCTTCTACGTGACCACACCGATCTACTACGTGAACGACGTCCCCCACATCGGCCACGCCTACACGACGGTCACGGCCGACGCCCTGGCGAGGTGGCACCGTCTCCTGGGCGACGACGTGTTCTTCCTCACCGGCACCGACGAGCACGGCCTCAAGATCCAGCGGGCCGCCGATGCCAACGGCATCACGGTGCAGGAGCAGGCCGACCGCACCAGCGCGCGCTTCCGCGAGGCGTGGGAGCTCCTCGACATCGGGTATGACGACTACATCCGTACGACCGAGCCTCGCCACACCCTCAGCGTCCAGCAGTTCATGCAGGCGATCTACGACAACGGCTGGATCGAGAAGGGCACATACGCGGGCCTGTACTGCGTGGCCTGCGAGGCCTACTACAACGAGGCCGATCTCATCGACGGCAACTGCCCGGTGCACGGGCGGCCGGTCGAGTTCCTCCAGGAGGACAACTACTTCTTCAAGCTGTCGGCGTTCGCCCAGCCGCTGCTCGACTGGTACGAGGCCCATCCCGACGCGGTACAGCCCGAAGGCAAGCGCAACGAGGCCTTGGGCCTGATCCGCCAGGGGCTCGAGGACGTCTCGATCAGCCGCACTTCGCTGTCGTGGGGTGTGCCCGTGCCCTGGGACCCCGGCCATGTCTTCTACGTCTGGTACGACGCCCTCATCAACTACGCGACCGGCGTCGGCTACGGCACCGACGAGGAGCGCTTCGCGGAGTGGTGGCCCCACGTGCACCACCTGTTGGGCAAGGACATCCTGCGCTTCCACTGCGTGTACTGGCCCGCCATGCTGCTCGCGGCGGGGCTCGAGCCCCCGCACCGCCTCAGCGTGCACGGGTTCTTGCTGGTGGGGGGCGAGAAGATGTCCAAGACCCGCCTCAACCAGATCTTCCCCGCCGACCTCGTCGCCGACGTCGGCGTCGACGGCTTCCGCTACCAGTTCCTACGCGACGCGCCTTTCGGGCCCGACGGCGACTTCTCCTACGAGGGGATGATCGCCCGCTACAACGCCGACCTGGCCAACAACCTCGGCAACCTCTTGTCGCGAGTCGCCACCGTCGTGGCCAAGAAGTGCGACGGCATCGGCCCGGCCCCGAGTCCCGACAGCCTCCTCGCCCCCGTCGCGGCCGAGGTGTACCGGGCCGCGGCCCGCGGGTGGGCCGGGGTGCAGCCGTCGATCGCACTCGAGGCCACCTGGCGCCTCGTGCATGAGGCCAACGCCCACCTCGAGGCCCACGAGCCCTGGAAGATGGAGCCCGGGCCTGCGCTCGACGTCGTGCTGGGCGACGCGCTCGAGGTGTTGCGCATCGTCGCGGTGCTGGCCCTCCCGGCGATACCGGGTACGAGCGCCGAGATCTGGCGCCGCATCGGCCTCGAAGGCTCGCCGGCCGAGCAGCGTCTGCCCGGGGCCGCCGCCTGGGGCGCCTACCCGGGCGGGCTGCCGGTCGAGAAGGGCGCGCCGCTGTTCCCGCGCCGGTCGAGTTGAGCGCCTCAGTGCCTGGGTCCCTCCGCTGGATCGACCAGCACTGCCACCTCGAGCCCGGGCCGGCGGCGGCCGAAGCCGTGGCCGATGCCCGTGACGCCGGGGTGCAGCGCCTGATCACGGTCGGCACCGACCTGGCGTCGTCGCTCGGCGCGTTGGCGGTGGCGCGGGCGAACGACGGTGTGTGGGCCACGGCCGGGGTGCACCCTCACGACGCCTCGGGCGGGCTCGAGGGCATCGTCGTCCTGTTCGACGAGCCCGAGGTGGTGGCCGTGGGGGAGTGCGGCCTCGACTACCACTACGACCACTCGCCCCGTGAGGTGCAACGCGAGGTGTTCGCGGCCCAGATCGCGTTGGCGCACGAGTTCGACCTCCCGCTCGTGGTGCACTCGCGCGAGGCCTGGGACGACACCTTCGCCCTGCTCGACGAGGGGGGCGTGCCGGAGCGGACGGTGTTCCACTGCTTCACCGGTGGCCCCGACGAGGCCCGCCAGGGCCTCGACCGCGGCATCGTGTTGTCGTTCTCGGGCATCGTCACCTTCCCGAGCGCCGACGACCTGCGTTCGGCCGCTGCGTTGTGCCCGCTCGACCGGCTGCTGGTCGAGACCGACAGCCCCTATCTCGCGCCGGTGCCCCACCGCGGGCAAGCCAATCGACCGGCACTGGTGCCGCTCGTCGGCGCCGCGGTAGCTGCGGCCAAAGGCCTCGAACCCGACGCGGTCGCGGCCGCCTCCTGGGCCACCGCGTCGGCGTTCTACGGCCTCGATCGGGCCTGATCACGATAATTTTATTCGCCACTGTCCGTGACGACGGTCGCTTGTCAAGGCCCTCCACCAGCCTCTTTGTTCGTTCCCTTGTGAACGCTGGATGCCATTCGTCACGGCACCGTTACAGAAGTTGCGGTTGGGTTACGGGGGTCCTAGGTTGGCCCCAGCTTTCCAAGCTGAACCAGACCGCCAAGGGAAGGACGGAGCCCTGAACGGCCACACCCCCCAACTCCAGCGTCGCTCGCTGTTCGCCGTGCTGTTGGCGATCATCGTGCTCCCCCTCGTGGTGCTGGCGTTGGTCCCCGACCATCAGGTTTCCGCGCAGGAGACCGAGCTGATCGCCAGCGGTGGCGACATCGCTCAGACCAGCGCGACCTCTGCGCCCTCCACCACGGCGGCGCCGAGCACGACCGTGGCCCCTCGTTCCAGGGTGCCGGCCACGGTCGCCACGACCAGGGCGCCCACCACCACGGCTGCGCCGACGCCGAGCACGACCGCCAAGCCCTACGTCCCCGCCACCACGCCGCCCACCACCACCGCCGCCGCCCCCGCGCCGGCGCCGGCGCCCGCCCCCGTCTACGTCCCGCCTCCGGCCCCCTCGGCGAGCGGCTCGGATGCCGCCTTCCTCGCTTGTGTCAAGCGGCGTGAGTCGGGTGGCAATTACGGCGCCGTCTCACCCGGTGGCACGTACCGGGGCGCCTACCAGTTCTATCAAGGCTCCTGGGACAACACCGCCCGCCACGCGGGTCGCCCCGACCTCGTCGGCGTCCCGCCGAATCAGGCCTCCCCGGCCGATCAGGACGCCATGGCCCTCGCCCTGCTGCAGTGGGTCGGCCGTTCGCCTTGGGGCGGTTACTGCGCCTGAGCCCCGGCTCGAGCGGTGGGCCCGGTGACCCTCAGTCGCCGTGAGGCCGCCGATCTGCTGGCGGCGAACGGGCTGACCCCGAGCAGGGCGCTCGGCCAGAACTTCGTCGTCGATCCCAACACCGTGCGGCGCATCGTGCGCCTCGCCGGCGTCGGGCCCGGCGATCCGGTTGTCGAGATCGGCGCGGGGCTCGGTTCGCTCACGCTCGCTCTGGCCGAAGCGGGGGCCGAGGTGACGGCGGTCGAGATCGACCGGCGCCTGGTGCCGCTGCTGCGGGGGGTCGTCGAAAGCACCGGCGTCCGGGTGATCGAAGGCGATGCGCTCACCCTCGAGTGGGCTGCGGTGCTGGCCGGACACGACCGTTGGACCCTGGTGGCCAACCTTCCGTACAACGTGGCCACGCCGCTGGTGCTCGACCTGCTCGACCACGTGCCGGCGATCGGGCGGATGCTGGTCATGGTGCAGCGCGAGGCCGGTGAGCGGTTGGCGGCGGGCCCCGGCGACCCGGCGTACGGCATCCCGTCGGTGAAGGTCGCCTACTGGGCCTCGGCCGCGGTGGTGGCTCGGGTGCCCGCCACGGTGTTCCTGCCCCGGCCCCGCGTCGAGTCCGTGCTGGTCGACATCGTTCGGCGTCCCGCGCCGGCGGTCGCCAGCGATCCCGACCGCCTCTTCGCGTTGGTGCGCACCGCGTTCGGCCAGCGACGCAAGATGCTGCGCCGCTCCCTCGCCTCCACCGTGCCCGTCGAGGCCTACCACGTGGCGGGGGTGCGCCCCGATGCCCGACCCGAGGAGCTCTCTCTCGACGACTGGGGCCGGCTCACCGACGCCTACGCTGCGGGGTCGTGAGCGTGCCAACGATCCCGCCCCCACCGGGTGGTGAGGCCGTGGCGCTGTCGGCCCCCGCGAAGCTCACGCTCTTCCTCCGGGTGACGGGCGTGCGCCCCGACGGCTACCACCTGATCGACGCCGAGATGGTCTCCCTCGATCTGGCTGACAGGCTCGTCATCACCCCCGGCGACGGCCTCGATGTCGTCGACGCCGGGAGCGGCCTGGCCGTGCCCGGCGACGACGACAATCTGGTGCGCCGAGCACTGCGCCTGGTCGCACGAACCGCGCATGTCGTGCTGACCAAGCGGATCCCTGCCGGCGCCGGACTCGGGGGCGGGTCTTCCGACGCGGCGGCCGTCCTGCGCTGGGCGGGGGTCGACGATCTCGACGCGGCTGCCAGGCTCGGAGCCGACGTGCCGTTCTGCCTCATCGGTGGTCGGGCCCGTGTTCGGGGGATCGGCGAGCACGTCGAGGCGCTCGGCTACGAGTCGCGCACGATGACGCTGCTCACGCCACCGTTCGGCTGTTCGACGCCCGCGGTATACCGGGCGTGGGACGACCTCGGCGGCCCGACCGCCGCCGGTCCCAACGACCTCGAACCGGCCGCGCTGCAGGTCGAGCCGCGGCTGGCCGGGTGGCGCGACCGACTGGCAGCGGCGACGGGCCAGGTGCCCCGCCTCGCCGGCAGCGGGTCGACCTGGTTCGTCGAGGGTGACTTCCCCGGCGACGGCCGGGTCGTCGTGCGCACCGTGCCGGCGCCATCAGCGTCGCGGTGAGGCGCGCGCGACCGCCCTCGGAGGGCTCGATCGCTCGGCGCGCGGGGGCTGGTTACTTGCCGGCGGCGCGACGCTGGAAGCGGGTGCGCTTGAGCATCTTCTTGTGCTTCTTCTTGCGCATGCGCTTGCGGCGCTTCTTGATCAGTGAACCCATGGCGTCGGACAACCTAGCGGCAGCGGCGCACCCGAGGCCAAACGACGGGCGCGTCGGCCGTTCCGCAAGGGTCTTGCGGCGGCCCGTGGCCCTTCTCGGTACTGTCGCCGTGTGGCCCGCTCAGATCTGGACCCCGATCTGACCGACCTCGACCTGTTCGCCGACGGGTTCCCGCACGACACCTTCGAGCACCTGCGCCGGGAGCGACCGGTGTGGTTCCATCCGCCCACGGACCGCACGCCTGACGGAGAGGGCTTCTGGGTGCTCAGTCGCTTCGCCGATGTCTTCGACGCGGCGTCGAATCCCGCAGGATTCTCATCTGAAGGGGGTGGGGCGCGAACCGGCGGCGGCACGATCCTCGGAGATCTCGAGCCGGGGGCCGGCGGCGCAGGGACGTTCCTGAACATGATGGACGACGCCCGCCACCGGAGGGTGCGTCGACAGATCCACCCGGCGATGTCCGTTCGATCGGCTGCGGCCCTCGAGACGGACCTGCGGATGCGAGTCCACGACATCGTTCGCCATTCGGTCGAGAAGGGGCGGTTCGACGTCCTCGACGACGTCGCGGCGCCCGTCGCCGCACTGGCCATCGCGAACCTGCTCGGCGCCCCCATCGCCGATGCACGGAAGTTGTTCGAGTGGCGGCTGACGGCCCTCGATCATCGAGACCGCGAGCTGGGGGAGACGACTAGCGAGGTGTTCGGAGCCCTAGCCGCCTTGACCCAGTATGGCGACGCGTTGCTGCACACGAGGGAGTCACAGCCCGACATGTCCGTCGTGTCCCTGATGACGGGCCTGGTGGCCAGCCATGACGGTGCCGGCGACGTCACGGTCTTGACGTCCGACGAGCAGCGGCTCTTGTTGCAGCTCCTCCTGGCGGCGGGGATCGATACCGCCCACGCCATCGCTGCCGGTCTGCTGGCCCTCATCGAGGAGCCCGATGCATGGGATGCTCTGCGCCACGACCGCTCGCTGGTCGCGTCGACCGTCGAGGAGGTGCTGCGGTGGTCTTCCACCACGCCTTACAGCCGCCGAACTGCGACGCGAGACCTGCTGATCGGTGACCAGCGTGTTCAGGCCGGCGACAAGGTCACGTTGTGGTGGGCGTCGGCCAATCGCGATGGGTCAGCCTTCGTCGATCCGTTTCGCTTCGATCCCGGCCGCAACCCGAACCCCCATCTGGGTCTTGGTCACGGAACGCACACCTGCCTCGGCGCGAACCTGGTGCGCCTCGAGCTCCGGCTGGTCATCGAGGCCGTGCTCGGCGTCAGCGACTCTGGCATCCGGCTCGAGCTCACCGGGCCTGTGGAGTGGACGCGTAGCAACAAACACACCGGCGTCCGCAAGCTCCCCGCCGCTTGGGCCTCGTCCGGAAGATCGGATCGTCTGTAACCTCGAGGCTGTCTGCTCGTCCAGGGTAGGACCGAACCCGAGGAGAGCCGATGACCGTCGATGCAGTTGCGCAGGCACTCGAGGCAATGGGCGATGAGAAGGTGCGCGAAAGCCTCGCGGCAGGCGACGAGGCGGCGGTGTCGGGCTTCGACCTCACCAGCGACGAGCGAGCGATGGTCATCGCCGCGGCCGGTGACTACCCCGAGGTCGAGGGGTTCCAGTTCCGGCGGCAGGCGACCCACCAACTGACCGTCGGGCCCTCGGCGCCGAACGTCGAGATGAAGCTCTCCCCGTTCAGTGCGGCCGCGGTCTACGTGGGCTTCAACGCGCACCTGACCCACATCATCAACGAGCCCCACTGATGCGGTCAGAGGTGCCGGTCGTCGTCGTGCGGTCGTGACCGCCGCCGTTGGTGCGAGTTCGGTCCCGCGCACCAAGGAAGTCGCTCTCGCCTGCAAGAACTGCCGCATCGACTACGGGCGTGGGTTCTACGCCCGCTGCCCAAGGTGCCTCGGACCCACCGACGTGTTCTACGACCTTTCACGGGTCGAGCTCGTCGACGACACCAATCCGCTCCGCCGGTACTTCGATCTTCTCCCCATCGAAGCGGAGGCCTCGGCGATGTGGCTGGGGGAAGGCAACACCCCGTGCGTGGAGGCGATTGATCTCGGGCGCGCCGTGGGCCTGCCGCACCTCTTCTTGAAGGACGAGACGAAGAACCCGACCCACACCACCAAGGATCGTATGGCGAGCGTCGCCCTCACGTTCCTCGTCGAACACGACGTCACCGAGTTCGTCGTGTCCTCAACCGGCAACAGCGGCACGGCATTCGGTACCGGTGTGGCCGCTCATCCCGAGATGTGTGTCCACATCTTCTGTGGACTCGATTTCCTGGACCGCGTCAACGTCCCCGACGTACCGAACGTCAAGGTCTACGGCGTCGCCGGCAACTACTTCGCGGCAGGCACGGCCGCGTGGGGGTTCGCGCAACGCACCGGTATCCCCTATGAGCCTGGGTTCTTCAACCCCGGCCGCCGTGAAGGCTCGAAGCTTGCCTACCTCGAAGCGCTCGACCAGATGCCCGTCGATCCTGATGTCGTCGTGCAAGCGGTCAGCGGGGGCATGGGCCTCTACGGCGCCTACAAGGGATTCTGTGAGTACCTGCTCCTGGGACGGCTTCGGGCCATGCCCCGCATCATCTGTGCCCAGCAGTCGCGATGCGCGCCGATGCACGCCGCCTTCCGAGACAACTCGGCCACCATCGAAGATCGCCACATCGTTGCCGCACCCGACGGTCTCGCCACGGCCATCCTCCGCAGCAATCCCAGCGACACCTACCCGGAGATGCGCCGCGTCGTGGAGCGAACCAACGGCACGATCGAAGCCGTCGACGACGTCGAGATCCTCGAAGCGCATGCTCTGCTTCGGGATCTTGCCGATCTGGACGCGTGCTACGCCTCGGCGGTCGCACTGGCCGCGGTCATCCGGCTCCGCCGCCAGAACCTCATCGGAATCGATGAGGTGGTGCTCGTCAACATCTCCGGAGCCGACCGCGACCCCGTCGTCTGGCCGCGACCGCGACCCACCCTCGTCGAGCCCCCTTCGTGATGCCTGGCCGCAGCGGCGGGAGCATCGTCGTCGTCTCGGGCATCGAGGCCGGGCACCAGCCGAAGCTCGGGCGGACCGTGGGGTGTCGCGCGGTTGCGGCTTCGATCATCTGGCCGGATGAGCTCGGGGGAGAGGACTCGAACCCCTAAGTCGAGGACCAAAACCTCGCATGTTGCCTATTACATCACCCCCGAAAGGTACATAGACCCTAACGCCTCGAAAACCGCTAGAAAGGCCTCATGAGCGAACGGCCCCTCTCCGCGATCGTGCTGGCCGCCGGCGAGGGCACGCGCATGCGTTCCACCCGTCCCAAGCCGCTCCACCTGCTGTGCGGCCGGGCCATGTTGCTGTACGTGCTCGACGCGCTCGGCGACTGCTCGGCCGGGCGCGCCGTGGTGGTCGTCGGACACGGGGCCGAGCGGGTCACCAAGAAGCTGCAGGAAGAGGCCCCCGATCTGCTGCTCGATTTCGTGGAGCAACACGTGCAGCGCGGCACCGGCGACGCCGTGAGTGTGGGGCTCACCGCGTTCCCCGACGACGAGCTCGATCTGGCCGACGGCGACGTCGTTGTGTTGCCGGGTGACACGCCGCTGCTGCGGCCGTCGACCATCGCCGCGCTGGTCGACGAGCACCGGCGCACCGAAGCGGCCTGCACGTTGCTCACGGCGCGGATCGCCGATCCGACCGGCTACGGCCGGGTCGTGCGGGGCAAGGACGGCCGGGTGAGCCGCATCGTCGAAGAGTCGGATGCCACGCCCGAGGAGCGCGAGATCGACGAGGTGAACACCTCGATCTACTGCTTCCGCCAGAGCGTGCTCGCACCGGCCCTGCGCCGGCTCAGCCCGGAGAACGCCCAGGGCGAGTACTACCTCACCGACGTGGTCGAGGTGCTCCACGACGCGGGCTACCCCGTCGTGTCGGTCGTCGCCGACGACCCGTACGAGACCCAGGGCGTCAACGACCGCGTGCAGCTCGCCGGAGCCGAGGCCGAGCTTCGTCGGCGAACGAACGAGGGCTGGCTCCGCCGAGGGGTCACCATGCTCGACCCCGAGCGGACCTACATCGACGCCACCGTCGAGCTGGCGTCCGACGTGACGTTGTTCCCCGACACGCTGCTGCAGGGTCGCTGCGTGGTGGGCGCCGGCGCCGAGCTCGGTCCCAACACCCGACTGGTCGACTGCGTGGTGGGGGAGGGCGCCGCGGTCGAGGTGACGGTGGGTCGCGACTCGGTGATCGGTGACGGCGCCCAGGTCGGGCCCTTCGCCGTCCTGGAGCCCGGCAGTCACATCCCGGCAGGCACCCGCACCCCGGCGTTCTACACTGCGGGCACCGAAGACCCCGCCTAGGCCCAGGGAACGCCATGGAGCTTGTCAGCAAGAAGGTCCTGCACCTCGTCTCGGGTCGAGCCAACCACGCGCTGGCCGTCGAGATCGCCGAGGCGCTCGGCGTCCCGCTCGGCGACGCGAACCTGGCCGAGTTCTCCAACGGTGAGTTGCACTGCCGCTTCGCCGAATCGGTGCGGGGCGCCGACGTGTTCATCGTGCAGAGCCACAGCGCCACCGACCAGCTGTCGTTGAACGACTCGCTGATGGAGCAGCTCATCATGGTCGACGCCGCCAAGCGGGCATCGGCCAAGCGCATCACGGTCGTGTGTCCCTACTACGGCTACTCCCGCCAGGACCGCAAGGCCGAGGGGCGCGAGCCCATCACGGCGAAGCTGGTCACCGACATGTTCCACGCGGCCGGCGCGACCCGCATCATCAGCGTCGACCTGCACTCGGGCCAGATTCAGGGGTTCTTCGACGGCCCCGTCGATCACCTCACCGCCATGCCCGTGCTGGTCGACTACATCGGCCGCCTCGGTGACGATCTGGTGGTGGTGTCGCCCGACGCCGGTCGGGTGAAGGTGGCCGAGCGCTACGCCAATCAGCTCGGCGCCGATCTCGCCATCGTGCACAAGCGGCGGGTCAAGGGGCAGAAGAACGTGGTCGAGGCCCGCGACGTGGTCGGCGACGTCGACGGCCGTGTGTGCGTGCTCATCGATGACATGATCGACACCGGCGGCACGATCGTGGCCGCGGCCGAGCAGCTGATCGACCACGGCGCCACTGAGGTCTACGCGGCCTGCACCCACGGGGTGTTCTCGGGCCCGGCGATCGACCGGATCAAGAACTCGGTGCTGTCCAGGTTGGTCACCACCAACACCCTGCCCCTGCCGCCCGACAAGCAGATCGACAAGATCGAGGTGATCTCGGTCGCGGGCATCATCGCCGACGCCATCGACGCGGTGTTCGAGGACACGTCGGTGAGCGAGATCTTCGGTGGGGCCAACCAGTCCTGACCCCGTGTGCCCCTGCTGCACCGCCGACCTGACAGACTGAGCCCGTGCTACTCGATTGGCCACTGGTCGGCCGAGACGAGGAGCTCGAACGGTTGACCGGTGCACTGGCCTCACCGGACTGGGCGGGAGCGGTACTCATCGGCCCGGGAGGCGTGGGCAAGACTCGGCTGGCCGCCGAGTGCCTCGATCGGGGGAGGGCGGCGGGGTATGCCGTGGCTCGGGCCGCCGCAACCCGGTCGGCCGCAGGTATAGCCCTCGGGGCGCTGGCGCCGCTGCTCCCCGATCTCGGCGACGGCTCGGTGAATCTCCTGGGCGCGGCACGCGAGGCGTTGGCCGAGCGGGCGGGCGAGCAACCCCTGTTGTTGTTCGTCGACGACGCCCACCTGCTCGACGAGGCGTCGGCCGCGCTGTTGTTGCAGATCGCCGCCGATCACCGGGTCTTCGTTCTGGTGACCGTCCGCACCGGTGAGGAGGTAAGCGACGCCATCACCGCGCTCTGGAAGGAAGGCCACGCCGAGCGCATCGAGGTGGCGCCCCTGTCCACCCGCGAGCTCGACGAGCTGGTGGGAGAGGCCCTGCAGGGCCCGATCGACCCGCTCAGTCGAAGTGAGCTGGCCCGGGTGAGCCACGGGAACCCGCTGGCTCTCCGCGAGCTCGTCTACGCTGCCACCGACGCCGGCATCCTGCAGCGCGACGGGAACACGTGGCGCCTCACCGGACCGGTGCCCGTGTCACCGCGACTGGCCGACCTGGTCGCCGATCGCCTCGGGTCGCTCTCGCCCGACGAGTACGCCGCGCTCGAGGTGCTGGCCCTCGGCGAGCCACTCGGCCTGGCCCTGTTCGAGCGCCTCACCGACGCTGCCGTGCTCGAACAGCTCGAGCGGCGGGGTCTCGTGGTGGTGCGTTCGGACCGCGGTCGACTCGAGGCCTGGCTGGCCCATCCACTGCACGGGGAGGTCGTGCGGAGCCGTCTCGGTGTCCTGCGGAGCCGGAACCTCCTGCGGGCTCTGGCCGAGATGCTCGAGACCACCGACAACCCCCGGCCCGGCGACGTGCTGCGCATCGCCACGTGGCGGCTGGAGTCGGGCACCGACGCCGATCCCGACCTGTTGGTCGCCGCGGCCCGGCGGGCGTACGTGCTGCTCGACTTCGAGTTGGCCCGCCGCTGCGCCCGGACGGCGTGGGAACGCGAGCCCACCTTCGTGGCCGGGCACGTGCTCGGCCACGCGCTCAGCGAACTGGGTCACTTCGCCGAGGCGGAGCCGGTGCTCGTCGCCACGACCGCCCTCGCGGCCGACGACGAGGAACGGGTCCTGGTGGCCATGGCCCGCTCCGAGAACCTCTTCCGCCTCGGCATGTACGACGAGGCCGTGGCGGTGTGCCACACCGCCGAGGCCACGGTGGTCGACCCCGATTGGCGCCTCGAGCTCACCGGTCACCGGGCCACCTTCGTGTTGCTGCTCGGCGATCCGCGCGGCGCGCTCGCGCTCGTCGCCCCCGCGCTGGAGGGGCCGGGCGAGAGCGGCTCACCCCGGCCCCTGATCGAGGCCGCCGTGAGCGCCACGCCCGCCCTGGCGTGGGACGCCCGGCCCGACGAGGCCCGCGACCTGGCCGCTCGGGCCTACGCCGCCCACCTCGAGATACACGAGAACGCCCTGTTCCAGTCCGACCCCGGCATCCATGTCGTCGGACTGATCGCCGCTCTCCTGCAGGGTGCGTACTACGACGAGGCGGCCGTGTTCCTCGACGCCGCGTGGCAACAGGCCAGCGAGGCGGGTCGGCCGCAGGGCCTGGCCTGGTTCGCCCTGCTCAACGGCATCCTCTACGGCGATCGCGGCGAGGCGTCGGTGGCCCTGCACTGGTATCGCCGGGGGGCCGAGTACTTCGGCGGTCTGCGGCTCTCGGGCCGCCAGCAGTGGGCGCTCGCCGGTGTCGCCCATGTCGCCGCCTTGCTCGGCCGGGTCGACGAGGCCGAGACCGCGTTGGCCGAGAGCGCCTTGTTGAACACCGGATTGCGGTTCAACGAGGCCGGCACCGAGCACGCGCGAGCGTGGCTGTACGTCGCCCGGGGCGAGCCCGCCCGCGCCCGTGATGCCCTGCTGGAGGTGGCCGAGATGGCCGAGGCCGGCGGATCGCGAAGTTGGGCGACGCGGGCCCTGCACGACCTGGCCCGCCTCGGCGAGCCCGACCGGGCCCTGGCCCGCCTCGAGCCCTTGGCCTGCAATGGCCAGGGGCGGTTGATCCCGTTGCAGTTGGCCCACACCCGGGCCTTGGTCGACGACGATCCGACGGCCCTCGGTGTGGTCGGCGACGAGTTCGAGGTCATCGGGGCGCGGCTCCTCGCCGCCGAGGCTGCGGCCGACGCGTCCCGGGCGTGGACGCGGGCGGGCCGGCCGCGCGAGGCGTCGGCGGCGGCGCAGCGCTCGCGCGCTATGGCCCAGGCCTGCCCGGGCGTGCGCACGCCGGCCCTGGTGTTGGCCGACGAGGGGGTGGCGCTGACCCGTCGCGAACGGGAGGTGGCGCTCCTGGCCGCGCAGGGTCTGCCCAGCAAGACGATCGCCGAGCGGCTCTACGTGTCGGTGCGCACCGTCGACAACCACCTGCAGCGCGTGTACGACAAGCTCGGCGCGCGCGGGCGCGACGAGTTGGCCGCGCTACTCGGGAGCGACTGACCGGCAGAGGTCAGTGACCGTGTTGCCTCGACCAGAGGCCCACGGTGATGGTGCCGCCGAGGAACAGACCGCCCCAGACACCCACCCAGAAGGCGATGGCCAGGTCGGCGCCCCAGCCGATGTCGTCGCCGGCGATGAGCTTGACGGCCACGTAGCAGAGCACCCCGAAGATGATGATGCCGGCACCCGACCCGAGCAGGATGGCCTTGCCGAACCCGATGTCCTGCTTCAGGCCCTCGGCCTCGAGCTCCTCGCGGTCGGGCGGGTTGTGGATGGTGGTCTCCGGCGCAGATGCGGCAGCGGACATGGTGTCTCCCGGGTCGGCAGGTGTCCGCGTGAGCGTCCCCGGCCGGCGCCTCGATCGCCTAGGGCCGAAGGTCCCCATTCGCATCGAGCGGGGCGGGTTCGCTGACGGCCGGCCTCGCCGGTAGGATGGTTCGCCGTTCTGGACACCGAACCCGGCCCGCGCCCGTCGCCGGCCCTCGCAGGAGCTCGTCACCCGATGGAACTGACCCTCACCGCCGAAACCGGCCGCATCACCGGCTCCCGATCCGCCGGCCGGCTGCGCGCCGACGGCCTCGTGCCCGGCACGTTGTACGGCCTCGGCCTCGAACCGGTCTCCGTGGCCGTGAAGTGGCCCGAACTGCGCCGTGCGCTCACCACCGATGCGGGCACCAACGCCGTCATCGGCCTCGAGGTCGACGGCATGCACAACCTCACGATCGTCAAGGAGCTCCAGCGCGATCCGGTGCGCCGCGAGGTGCTCCACGTCGACTTCCTGCGGGTCGATCCCGATGCCACCGTCGACATCGAGGTGCCTATCGTGCTGGTGGGCGAGGCCTCCGAGGTCGAGGCGGCCAAGGGCATCGTCGAGCAGCATCTGATGCGGCTCACCGTGTCGGTGAAGCCGGCCGACATCCCGGACCAGATCGAGCTCGACATCACCGAGCTCGACATCGGCGAGACGATCACGGTCGGTTCGCTCACCCTGCCTGCGGGCGCCACCAGCACGGTCGACCCCGAGGCGTCGGTCGTGGCCGGTGTGGCCACGCGCTTCTCCGAGGAGGATCTCGGCGGCGAGGCCGGCGAGGGTGAGGGCGGCGAGGCCGAGGGCGAGGGCGAGGGCGAGGGCTCCGCCGAGGCCGAGTCCGCCGAGTAGCGACGCCGACCGGCCGGGCCCGGCCGGTAGCCGCCCATGACCCCGCTCGGATCCCGTCGACGAGACGAGCCCCGCTGGGGGACGCCGGCCGACCTGCTGGTCGTCGGCCTCGGCAACCCGGGCGGGGAGTACGAGCGCACCCGGCACAACGTCGGGTTCGAGGTCGTCGCCCTGCTGGTCGAGCGCCACGGCGGTCGGCTGCGCAGGGGCAAGGAGCGCGCCCTCGTCGACGAGGTGCGCATCGGCGGCTCCCGGGTCGCGCTGGCCCAACCGCAGACCTACATGAACCTCTCGGGTGAGGCAGTGGCCCCGCTGGTTCGCCGCTTCGGCATCGACGACCCGCACCACCTGGTGGTGGTGCACGACGAGCTCGACCTGCCGGTGGGTCGGTGCAAGGTGAAGCTCGGCGGCGGACTGGCCGGCCACAACGGGCTGCGCTCGATCAAGGCGCACCTGCACACCGACGACTTCGTGCGCATCCGGATCGGGGTGGGCAAGCCCCCCGCGAAGGAGCACGGGGCCGACCACGTGCTCACCCGCGTCGACCGGGCCGACCGGGCCCTGCTCGACGAGATGGTCGTGATGGCGGCCGATGCCGTCGAGGCGATCGTGGCCGACGGGATCGACGTGGCGATGAACCGGTTCAACGCCCTCACCTGATCGCCACCCCTCGCGTTCTTGGTACTGGTTGCTTTCGCTGAGCGGTGGTTCGAGACGCCGAAACGCGGAGGCGGAGGCGGAGGCGAAACGCGAAGGAACGAGGGCCGGCGGGGTTCAGGGCAGGATCGTGTACGCGGGGTTGAGGATCGCGAGCCGGCCGTGGGTCTCGCCCACGGTGCCTTCGGCCACCAGGTGGGTGCCGAGCCTGATGCCCCCGATGTGGCGCCGGCCGAGGAAGACGACCGTGATGCCACCGGTGCCGTCATCGAGGGTGACCTCGAGGGTGGCGACACCATCGGCCCAGGGCTGCACCCGCATGGCCCGCACGCGGCCGGCCACCTTGACCTGCTGGCGCCAGGCCGTGTCGGCGATGGGCACGGTGCCGTCGAGCGCCAGGCGGCGAATCTCGTCGATGTCGACCTCTTCCACCTCCGCCACGGCCTTGCGCCGACCGATCACGACGTGAGCTCCTGCAGGTTGATCTCCTGCGAGCCCTTCCCCGTGCCGGACAGGTGATAGGGCACGAAGGTCACGTTGGCGTGGGGCACGTCGGCGAGGGTGCGGGCGATGGAGTCGGCGGTGCGGTCGTGCAACAGGCGGTGCCAGAAGCGCGTGTACTCACGACGGGGGATGAGCACGGTGACCTCGGTGTTGCCGTCGCGGGCGGCCTCGGCCACGATCGTGAGCACGGCCCGATTGATGCGGCGGTCGGGGCACTCCACCAGCTCGAGGGGCAGACGGGTGAGCCCGAGGCGGGTCCACTCCTCGGCCAACTCCTCGGCCTTGTGCTCGTCGGTGGCGATGTGCACCGCTTTGAGGCTGTCCGGCGTGAGCGTGCGCCCGTACTGGATGGCCCGCGCCGCGCTGCGATCGAGCTTCTCGATGAGCACGAGCACGCTGTGGCGACGCAGGATGGGCGCCTCGGCGGCGGCCTTGGCATCGGTCTCGAGCTCGGCCTTCTCGGATTCGTACTGGTGGTTGAGCCGCACGAGGATGAACACCATGATCGGCACCAGGATGACGATCACCCAGGCGCCGTGGGTGAACTTGGTGAAGCCGATGACGATGGTGACCACGCCGGTGGCCAGGGCCCCGAGGCCGTTGATGAACAGGCCGAGCTTCCACTTGGGTTCCTTGATGCGGATGTGGCGCCGGGCCATCCCGAGCTGCGACAGGGTGAAGCTGGTGAACACGCCGATGGCGTAGAGCGGGATGAGCTTGCTCACGTCGGCCTGCAGCAGCACGACCAGGAACGCGGCCGCGATGGCGAGCGCGATGATGCCGTTGGAGAACACCAGGCGGTGGCCGCGCTTGGTGAGCTGCTTGGGCATGAACGCGTCGTCGGCGTGGAAGCTGGCCAGGCGGGGGAAGTCGGCGAAGCTGGTGTTGGCCGCCAGCACCAGGATGAACATGGTGGCGACCTGGGTGAACAGGAAGAGGCCGTGGCCGATGGCTCCCGAGCCGTAGATGCCTTCGGCCACCTGGGCGATGACCGTCTTCTCCTCGGTCGGCACGGCCTGCATGCTGGAGGCCAGCCACGAGATGCCGAGGAACATGATCCCGAGGCAGATGCCCATGATGGTGAGAGTCTCCCGGGCGTTCTTCCACTCCGGCGGTTTGAAGGCGGGTACGCCGTTGGAGATGGCTTCGACGCCGGTCATGGCCGCGCCACCGGAGGCGAAGGCGTGCAGCAGCAGGAAGATGCCGACGGTGCCGGTGGCGGTGAGCGCCTCGGTCTGGGTGGCGTCGAGCGGCACGTGCTCGAGCCCACCGCCGAACACGTTCTTGTAGATGCCCACGCCGATCATCAAGAACATCGACACGAGGAACGCGTAGGTTGGCACCGCGAACAGCCGGCCCGACTCCTTCACCCCGCGCAGGTTGCCCCACGCGATGATGACGATGAAGGTCAGGGCCAGTGGCACCCGCCACGCGTAGAGCGGGTGGTACACCGAATAGATGGCGGCCACGCCGGCCGACACCGACACCGACACGGTGAGGATGTAGTCGGTGAGCAGAGCGACACCGGCCACCTGGGCGGGCAGCAGCCCGAGGTTGTCCTTGGTGACGATGTAGGCGCCGCCGGCCGACGGGTAGGCCTTGATGGTCTGGCGGTAGCTGAACACCAGGATGATCAGCACCGCGATCATGCAGAGGGTGATCGGTGTGACGTAGTTGAACGCGAGGAGGCCGATGCCGCCGATGCCGCCGACGGCGAGCAGGGTCCGGATGATCTCCTCGCTGGCGTAGGCCGTGGACGAGAGCGCGTCGCTCGCGAACACGGCCATGGCGGTGGGCTTGCCGAGACGCTCGTGCGCCAGCTGGTCGGTGTGCAGCGCCTTGCCGAGGAGCTTGGTCTTGATGCGGAAGCGACGGCGCTCGGGGATGTCGATGTCGAGCGCCGGCGGGAGCGGCTTGAGCGCAGTGTGCTGCTGGACCGGTGAGGCTTTGGCCATAGGGCATCAATTCAACACCGGGGACCCACCCCGCGCGCAATGCGGGCCGGGTGGTCTTAAGACGCCGTTCACAATCGGGACGGGGTCGAGGCCGGTAGCCTGCGGGGGCGACGATTCCCGTCCACCCCGCCCGGCAGGCGCTGCCGGGTATCTGCGCGCGTCCCATGCCTCTCACCGACCTCCCGCCCCTGCTTCGTGACGAGCCCGCGCTGACCTCGGTGCTGGGCCGGGCCAGCGCGGTCCTGGCCGTGCCCGAGCCGGCGCGGGCCATCACCATCGCCGGCCTCGCGGCCGTGTCGGGCCGTTCGCCGCTGCTCGTCGCCGTGCCCACCACCGGCGAGGCCGAACGCCTGGCCCACGATCTGGGCGCGTACCTGGGCGATGGCGAGGTCGACCTGTTCCCCGCCTGGGAGACCCTCCCCTTCGAGCGGGTGAGCCCCGGGATCGAGACCATGGGCCGGCGTCTGCGCACCCTGTGGCACCTCCGCGGCGAGCACACCCGGGGGGCACCCCGCGTGATCGTGGCATCGGTCCGGGCCCTGGTGCAGCGCCTCGGCCCCCACGTGGAGGACGTCGAGCCGATCGTCGTGGGTCGGGGTGACCTGCTCGACCCCACGGACCTGCTCGAGCGACTGGTCTCGGCCGGCTACCGGCGCGAGTACCAGGTGGAGCACCGCGGCGAGGTGGCGGTGCGGGGCTCGATCGTCGACGTGTTCCCGTCCACGTCCGACGTTCCGGTGCGCATCGACCTGTGGGGAGACGAGGTCGACCGGCTCACCGAGTTCGCCGTTGCCGACCAGCGGTCGACGGTCGACCTGGCCGAAATCGAGTTGTTCCCGTGCCGCGAGCTGTTGCCCACCGACGAGGTGCGGGCCCGTGCCGAGCGTCTCGTGTCGGCCGAGCCGTGGGGGCGCGAGCAGTGGGAGCGGCTGGCCGAGGGCCTCACCTTCGACGGCATGGAGTCGTGGCTTCCCTGGCTCACCGACGGCGAGCACGTGCTGTTCGACCTGCTCGGCCCCGACGGCCAGGTCCTGCTGGTCGAGCCCCGCCGCATGCGCGATCGCGCCGCCGACATCCTGGCCGAGGAGGCCGATCTCGCGGCGACGCTCGCTCGCACGTGGGGGGCCGCGCCCGACGACGCGGGGGGCGAGCACGGCACCTCGTTCCCCCGCCTGCACCTGCCCTTCGACCGACTCCTCGCCCACACCAACGCCCCGGCCTGGACCGTCACCACCGCTCCCGAGGGTCCCGACGTGGCCACGGTGGTCGCCGCGGGCTGGCCCGCGGTGGTGGGGGACGGCTCGGCCCTGCTCGGCCAGCTCAACGATCTGCTGTCGGACGGCTACCGGGTGGTGGTCGGCGCGGACGGCGCCGGCACGGCCGAGCGCATCCACGCCCTGCTCGGCGACCAGGGTGTGCACCTCACCGTCGACCCGGCCGCATCGCACGACCTCACCGCCCCCGGCGGACACATCACCGTGGCGCCGATCGAGCGCGGGTTCGTACTGCCGAGCGTCAAGCTGGCCGTACTCGCCGAGGCCGACATCACCGGCCGGCGTCGGGCCCACCGCCGGGCCCGACCCCGCTCCCGGGCCACCCAGGGCTTCTTCGACGACCTGAGGCCGGGTGACCACGTCGTGCACCACCAGCACGGCGTGGCCCGGTACGGCGGGATGGTCAAGCGGGCCATCGGTGGGGTGGAGCGGGACTACCTGCTGCTCGAGTACCGCGGTGACGACCGCTTGTACGTGCCGTCCGACCAGATCGACACCGTGCGTCACTACACAGGGGGCGACACGCCGAGCCTCAGCCGGTTGGGCGGCGGCGAGTGGCAGAAGACGAAGGCCAAGGTGCGTTCGGCGGTCACCGAGATCGCCCAGGAGCTCGTGGTGCTCTACCAGACCCGTGTGCACACGCCGGGCCGGGCCTTCTCGCCCGACACGCCCTGGCAGCGCGAGCTCGAGGAGGCGTTCCCGTTCGAGGAGACCCCCGACCAGCTCACGGCGATCGCGGAGGTGAAGGCCGACATGGAGACCGAGGTCCCCATGGACCGCCTGGTGTGCGGCGACGTCGGTTTCGGCAAGACCGAGGTGGCGATCAGAGCGGCGTTCAAGGCGGTGCAGGACGGCACGCAGGTGGCGGTGCTGGTGCCGACAACCCTGCTGGCCCAACAGCACTTCCAGACCTTCAGCGATCGATTTGCCGGCTATCCAGTTCGGGTCGAGGTCATGAGCCGTTTCCTCACTCCCGGCCAGGCCCGCGCCGTGGCCAAGGGCGTGGCCGGTGGCGAGGTGGACGTGGTGATCGGCACCCACCGGTTGCTGTCGGACGACGTGGCGTTCAAGAACCTCGGTCTGCTGGTCGTCGACGAGGAGCAGCGCTTCGGCGTGCATCACAAAGAGGCGATGAAGCAGCTCAAAGCCCAGGTCGACGTGTTGACGCTCACCGCCACCCCCATTCCGCGCACGCTCGAGATGAGCTTGACGGGCATCCGCGACCTCACCCTGCTCAACACGCCGCCCGCCGAGCGCCAGCCGATCCTCACCTACGTCGGCGAGTACGACGAGCGGGCCGCGGCCGAGGCCATCCGTCGCGAGCTGCTGCGCGAAGGCCAGGTGTTCTTCGTGCACAACCGGGTGAAGGACATCGAGTTCGTGGCCGACGGGCTCCGGTCGTTGGTGCCCGAAGCTCGCATCGCCATCGCGCACGGTCAGATGGACGAGGGCAGCCTCGAGAGGGTGGTGCTCGACTTCTGGGAGGGCGCCTACGACGTCCTCGTGTGCACGACCATCATCGAGTCGGGCATCGACATGCCCACGGTGAACACGTTGGTCGTCGACCGGGCCGACCTGCTGGGGTTGGGCCAGCTGCACCAGCTGCGCGGCCGGGTCGGGCGGGCCGGTCAGCGGGCCTACGCCTACTTGTTCTCACCCCGCGACCGGGCCCTCACCGAGGAGGCCTACGAACGGCTCAAGACCATCGGTGAGGCCACCGAGCTCGGTTCGGGGTTCAAGATCGCCATGCGCGACCTCGAGATCCGCGGGGCCGGCAACCTGCTCGGCACCGGCCAGTCGGGCCACATCGCCGCGGTGGGATACGACCTCTACTGCCAGATGGTCACCGAGGCCGTCGCCGAGTTGAAGGGCGAGGAGTTGCGTGAGCCGTCCGAGGTCAAGATCGAACTGCCGCTCGACGCGAACCTGCCGGTCGACTACCTCGCCAAGGAGGAGTTGCGCCTCGAGGCGTACCGCCGCCTCGCCGCGGTCACCACCCCCTCAGAGGTCGACGACGTCCGCACCGAGTGGCAGGACCGCTACGGGCCGGTGCCCCCGGCAGCTGAGGCCCTGCTCGAGGTCGCCTACTTGCGAGCGGCGTGCGTGCGCACCGGCGTCCGCGAGGTCGCCGTCACCAAGGGGAGCGGGTTCGGTGGGCCGAAGTACGTCGCCCGCATCGCGCCGGTGTCGCTCCGGGCGAGCAAGGTCGTGCGCCTCGAGCGCCTGTACAAGGGCGCGGTCTACAAGGCCGATCTGGGCCAGCTGCTGCTCCCGGTGTCGAGTGGCGCCGCGGCCGCCGGCGAGATCGTCGCCGCCCTCGACGACCTGGTCCCGGCGGACGACGCGGTCGCCGCCCCGGCCTGACGGGGCTGGGGACCTGGCCGGCCGGGTCCGGCCCCGCCCCGAGGTGGGGTGCGTTCCGGTAGGGGAATCGCGCGCCAGGGCGTGCGTCCGACCTACAGATTCGAGGTGGGGGTGGGGGCGGGGCGCCTGACTGGCCGGGTGCGGGCGTGCTCCGTAGGCTGGCGGGTCTTGTGAGACGACTGCGTTTGGCCCCCACGCTCCTGCTCCTGCTCGCCGTGCTCGGCCTCGTGGCCACCGCTTGTGGCTCCTCCGTCGCGCCCCCCGCGCTGACGGTGAACGGCGTCGAGACCAGCCGTCAGGCACTGCTCGACCAACTCCAGGTGATGGCCGACAACAAGGACATCCTGCTCTCGGCCTCCACCCCGGTCTACGGGCCCACCGACGGTTCCTACGATGCCTCGTTCGTCGCCAGTGTGCTGAGCGGCCGGGTGCAGTCCGACTTGGTGGCCGAAGAGGTCGCGCGTCGCGGCATCCAGCCCACCGAGGCCGACATCAAAGACGTGACCGACCAGCTCGCGGCCTCGCTCTCTGGCGCCACGTCGAGTTCGGGCGTGACCCAGCAGGCCATGGCCGAGGGCCGGGCCAAGCTGGCGACGCTCGGTGACTACGGCACCTACCTCGTCACCAACGTCGCCAACCTCAACGCGCTGCAGAACGACTTCACGAGCACGGTCCTCACCGACGACGTGATGCGCGCCTATTACGACCAGAACATCGACACGTTCACCCAGGCGTGCACCAGCGCCATAGTCCTCGCGGCCGCCTCAGGCCAGCCCGACCCGCAAACCGGTGCCACGGCGACCCCCTCCGAAGCCGATTACGCGACCGCGTTGGCGAAGGCCAGCGATCTCGAGCGTCAGCTCGCGGCCGGTGCCGACTTCGCCACGATCGCGACCGCGAACTCGAACGACAAGACCAGTGCCGCCAAGGGCGGCGACCTCGGGTGCGCGGCGAAGGGCAGCTACCCCCAGGCGATCGATGACGCGATCTGGTCGCAGACGGTCGGTGCCGTGGGCCAGCCGGTGAAGGCGAGCTTCGGCTACGTGCTCCTCAAGGTGACCAGCAGGGGCCCGCTGACCTTCGACGCCGCCAAGCCGCAGATCCAGAAGGCCCTCGCCCAGCAGGTGCAGAGCGCGCTGCGGGACTGGTACTTCGCGGCCGCCAAGGAGGCGAACGTCACCGTCGACCCGCAGTTCGGCCGGTGGTCGGCCGAGCAGGCCCAGGTGCTGCCGCCCGAGGGCCCCAGCTCGCCGTCGACCACCTCGGTGCTCGACCAGCTCGGCACCGACCTGAGCGGCTCTTCCACCGGCTCCTCCGTCCCGACGCCGTAAGCGAC
>Ga0209048_10000702_pt1 | contig 35391 bp, 36 predicted proteins | sample FrelakmetCRP12CR_FD_187146 | JGI IMG/M metagenome (GOLD analysis project Ga0209048, IMG submission 187146) | Freshwater lake sediment microbial communities from the University of Notre Dame, USA, for methane emissions studies - CRP12 CR (SPAdes)... | ecosystem: Environmental > Aquatic >...
TCGCATCGCTGAGGCGGCGCGCCGCAGCCCTCGGCTTCCAGGTTGCCCCTCTCGTCGCGGCCGCCTGAACGCCTCGACTCAGGTTTGTTTCTCAAGAGGTTTGTCTTCGGCTGCCACCGCACGAAGTTGGCCAGCAGCGCCGCGGGCCTGTCGCCCCTCGCCTTTCGCGCCAGCCAGGCCGCGACCTGTCAGCACGGAGCACCGCTGACGTAAGATGCGGCGCCGCAACACAGTGACCCTCGCAGGAGACCCCATGGCCGGCATTCCACGCCCCGCGCGCCCAGCCGCCAAGGCCCGGGCGGGCCGCTCGAAGGCGCCGGACTACCTTCAGAAGATCCTCACCGCGCGTGTCTACGACGTCGCCGTCGAAACTTCGCTCGAGCGGGCGCCCAACCTTTCGGAGCGCCTCGGCAACACGGTGCTGCTTAAGCGGGAGGATCAGCAGCCGGTGTTCAGCTTCAAGCTGCGCGGCGCCTACAACAAGATGGCGCACCTGAGCCCGACACAGCTCCGGCGCGGGGTGATCTGCGCCTCGGCCGGCAACCACGCGCAGGGCGTGGCGCTGAGCGCCCGGCGGCTCGACTGCACGGCGGTGATCGTGATGCCGGTAACGACGCCCGCGCTCAAGATCGACGCCGTGCGCGCGCTCGGCGGCGAAGTCGTGCTCCACGGCGACAGTTACTCCGATGCCTACGCGCATGCGCTCGAACTCGAGAGAGCGCGCGGCTTGACCTTCGTGCACCCGTTCGACGATCCCGACGTGATCGCCGGACAAGGCACGATCGCGATGGAGATCCTGCGCCAGCACCAGGGGCCGATCGACGCGGTGTTCGTCGCGATCGGTGGCGGCGGGCTCGTCTCCGGCATTGCGGCCTACATCAAGGCGGTGCGTCCGGAGATCAAGGTGATCGGGGTGCAGACCACGGATTCCGACGCGATGGCGCGCTCGGTGCGCGCGGGCAAGCGCGTCCAGCTCGCCGAGGTCGGGCTGTTCTCCGACGGCACGGCGGTCAAGCTCGTCGGCGTCGAGACTTTCCGCCTGACGCGCGAACTGGTGGACGACTTCATGCTCGTCGACACCGACGCCGTGTGCGCCGCGATCAAGGACGTGTTCCAGGACACGCGCAGCATCCTCGAGCCGGCGGGCGCGCTCAGCGTGGCGGCAATCAAGCAATACGTCGAACAGCACCGCATCAAGGGGCGCACCTTCGTTGCCATCACCGGCGGCGCCAACATGAACTTCGACCGCCTGCGATTTGTCGCCGAGCGGGCCGAGGTCGGCGAGGAACGCGAGGCGGTGTTCGCCGTCACCATCCCCGAACAGCGAGGCAGCTTCAAGCGCTTCTGCGAGCTCGTCGGACCGCGCAGCGTGACCGAGTTCAACTACCGCATTTCCGACCCGAGCAAAGCGCACGTGTTCGTCGGCCTGACAACGCACAACCGCGACGAGTCGGCCCGGATCGCCCGCACCTTCACGCGTCACGGCTTCCAGACGCTCGACCTGACGCACGACGAACTGGCCAAGCAACACCTGCGGCATCTGGTCGGTGGCCGCTCCGAGCTGGCACGCGACGAGCGTCTGTACCGTTTCGTCTTTCCCGAGCGGCCGGGCGCGCTGATGCAATTTCTCTCCAGCCTGCATCCCGGCTGGAACATCAGTCTTTTCCACTACCGCAACCAAGGCGCCGACTACGGCCGGATCCTGGTCGGAATTCAGGTGCCGCGAGGCGACCGCCGCGCGCTGCGCGAATTCCTGGCAGGCCTCGCCTACCCTTGCGTGGACGAGAGCGACAATCCGGCCTACCGCCAGTTTCTGCGCTGACACCGACCGCCGCCGCGTCACAATAGGCGCAGACTCGCACTCGCCGGCCTCGCCGCCGATCCGCCGCCATGTCCATGCACCGTTCGCTGATCACGCCCACGTCGAACCCACTGCTCGAGCAGGCGCTGCGCGACAAGCTGCAACGGCGCGCCGGCACCGCGGGCACGCTCGGCGAGCTGGAGCCCCTCGCCATCCGGCTGGGCCTGATCCAGAACACCCTCAAGCCGCGCTTTCGCGCACCGCAGTTGCTGATCTTCGCGGCCGACCATGGCCTGGCCGTCGACGGCGTGGCCGCCCGGCAGCAGCAGTCGACAGCGCGCCTGGTGAACAGCCTGCTCACCTCCCAGTTGCCGGTGTCGGTGTTCGCGCGCATCCACGGGCTCGAGCTGACCGTGGTCGATTGCGGCATCGCCGAGCCGATGCCGGTCCACCCGCGCCTGATGGCGCGCAAGATCGCCCACGGCACGCGCAACGCGCGTGTCATCGCCGCGATGTCGGTCGAGCAGGCGCAGGCGGCGATCCGGGCCGGGATGGAAATAGCCGATGGCCTGCAGGGCAATGCGGTGGCCTGCGCCGGCATCGGCGTCGGTTCGCATGAGAGCGCCGCGCTCGTGCTGGCGCGCCTGACCCAGACCCCGGTGCGCGAACTGATCGTCTCCGGACCGGACATGTCGCAGAGTGACCTGGCGCACCTGCAGGTGGTGATGCAGGGCGCGCAGGGTCGCCATCGCGACGCGAGCGACCCGGTTGAAGTCCTTGCGGCATTCGGCGGCTTCGAGGTGGCGATGATGGTCGGCGTGATGCTCGTGGCCGGCAGCAAGCGCCAGGTCATCATGGCCGACGGGATGCCGGCGTGCGCGGCACTGATGGTGGCGTCGCAGATCGCGCCAGCCGTGACCGACTACTGCGTGTTCTGCCGAAGCCATGGTCATCACGGCCTCGACGAGGCCCTCAGCCTGTTCCAGGCCTCGGCCCTGCTCGAACTCGGCATGGAGAGCACCGACGGGACCGGCGCCACCCTCGCCTACCCGCTCGTCAGGAGTGCCGCGGCGCTGCTGACCGAGGTCGCCGATGGGGAAGACCCGGGGCCAAGCCGCCCGGGCGAATTCGGGCCCGAGACGGCCGCCGGCGCGAGCCTCTGAATCCGCGCCGTCTGACGTCTCGCGCCGGACCGAAGCACCTACGAAGTCGTGCAGGGCAGGCGCGAGTTCGAGCCGCCTTCGCTGCGCAGTTTCACGGGCGCTTCGCTGCGGCGGCTCAGAGACTGGCCGGGCTGGAGGCAGCGCGCCTTCGCCTGGGCGTGGCGGGCTCGTCGCCCTGGACCGGTTCGTCGGCAGGCTGCACGGGAGGTGCTGCCTGCGGCTGCACTTGGGCCGGCCCTGCCGGAGGCGGGGTCGGTACCGCAATCGGCGGGGTCGGTGCCGCAACCGGTGGGGCCGGCGGCGCCGCGGGCGGGGCCGACGATGGCGCCGGCACGATTGCGCGCGCGGGTTCGCCATCGGCCACCGCCCTGGGCAAGGCTCCGGTCGTCGGCACCGGCGGTGTCGGCAATTCCAGCACCACGCTCGTCGCCCCCTGCTCGGGGCCGAGCGACGCCGAACGGCGCGAGATCGACTGCAGCACGGTGTTGCTGTCCAACCGCGAACCCACCTTATAGGCACGGGCCGGCTTTCCCTCGATGGCAATCAGTGCCACGCCGGCCGTCGACTGCCCGGCCACGCCGATCGCCGCCACGGGCGCAAGCACGCCGTACAGGCGAAAACGGCTGCTCTCCGCGACAGGCGCCACCGCCGCGCTCTGCGGCGCGGGCGCGGCACCGAGCATGCGCCCAAGGTCGCCCGCGGCGCCAGGACTCTGGGCCACGGTCTGCACGTTCGCAGGCAACGCCATCGGCCGCGCGAGCAGGCGGTAACCCCAGAACATCAGGCCCGCCGCAACCAGGGCCCAGATCACGAAAGCTGACAATCGAGCTGGCATGAGGCGATTATCATTCATGCACACGTCCGCCCGCCCTTGCCATGACCGTCATTCCTACACACCTGCGCCGCCGCACACGTGGCTTCACGCTGATCGAACTGATGGTGGTACTCGTCATCATCGGCGTTCTGGCCGCGTTGATCGTTCCCAACGTGCTCGACCGCGCCGACGACGCACGCGTGACCGCGGCGCGCACCGACGTCAACAACCTGATGCAGGCGCTCAAGCTCTACAAGCTCGACAACCAGCGTTTCCCGAGCGCCGAGCAGGGCCTTCAGGCGCTGGTCGCAAGGCCGACGGTGGGCAGCATCCCTCCCAACTGGAAGCCCTACCTCGACAAGCTGCCCAACGATCCTTGGGGCCACCCGTACCAGTACGCCAACCCCGGCGTGAAGGGCGAGATCGATGTCTACAGCCTGGGCGCCGATGGGCAGCCCGGTGGCGAAGGTAAGAATGCCGACATCGGCTCCTGGCAATGAGCGGCCCGGCGTCTGCCGGCCCCGGCCAGACAGCGGCCTCCCTCTGAACCGTATCGAGAGCGGCTTCACGCTGATCGAATTGCTGCTGGTGGTGGCGCTGATCGCCATCGCTAGCGGGCTGGCCATGCTCGCGCTGCGCGACCCGGCGGCAACCCGCCTGGAGCAGGAGGCCTCTCGCCTGTCGGCCTTGCTCGAGAGCGCCCGCGCCGATGCCCGTGCGCTCGGCCTCGCCGTCACCTGGCGGCCGCTCGCGAAAGACGGCTCGGGCCAAGAAGCAGCAGACTTCCGCTTCGACGGTCTTCCCATCGCCGACCCGTTGCCGACGAACTGGCTCGCACCGGGCGTCGTGGCCGAGGTCGTTGGCGCGCCGGCCCTGGTGCTCGGGCCGGAGCCGATGATCGCTGCGCAGCGCGTGATCCTGCGCCTCGAAGGCCAGCGCACGACGCTCGTCACCGACGGCCTCGGCCCATTTGTTGCCGTGGCCGACGACGAGAGTGGTGCCCCGCGCTGAGATGGCGAGCCCGACTTCGCGGCAGGATGCTGACGCACACGGCTTCACGCTGATCGAGGTGCTGGTGGCGCTGGCTATCGTGGCCATCACGCTGGCCACTGGCATCAAGGCCGCGGGTGCGCTGCTCCAGAACGGGCAGCGCCTGGCCGAAGTGAGCGCGGCACAATGGTGCGCCGACAACGAATTGGCCGGGCTCAAGCTGGCGCACCAGTTCCCGGGCGTGGGCGACAGTGACTTCGACTGCGAGCAACTCGGCGCGAGCTATCGCGGCAAGCTCGTGGTGCGACCGACCCCGAACCCCAACTTCCGGCGCGTCGAAGCCTTCCTGGCTGACGCCGAGGGCCGGCCGCTGTATTCGCTGTCCACCATCCTGCCGAGGTACTGATGAACAGCGGGGTCGACAGCCGGAATCGGACGCAGGGCTTCACACTGGTCGAAGTGCTGGTGGCACTCGTCGTGATGAGCCTGATGGCGGCGATGGCCTGGCAAGGCGTCGACGGGATGATCCGCGCCCGCGACGCGAGCCAGCGCCACCTGGAAGCCACGCTGCGCCTGAACACCTCGCTGGCGCAGTGGCAGCAGGACCTCGCTTCGGTGCAGGAAACACCTTCCGTACCGGGGCTGCGTTTCGACGGCGCCTCACTGCAGTTGACGCGCCGCACGGCGGACGGCCTGCAACTCGTCGTGTGGTCGTTGCGGGATGGGCGCTGGATGCGTTGGACCAGCCCTTCGGCCACCCTCAGTCGCGACCTGCAGGACAGCTGGCTGCGCAGTCAGCAGTTGCAGGGCGGCGAGACCACCCAGGTAGCGGTGCTCGACGGCGTATCCGACTGGCAGGTCTATTTCTTCCGCGGCAACGCCTGGAGCAATGCGCAGTCCAGCGGCGACGTCACCGCGCCGGCGCCCGGCGCCAGCGCGCCCGTGCGTCAGGCGCTGCCCAGCGGCGTGCGCCTCGTGCTGAACTTCGCCGAAGGCAGCGGCTTCGCCGGCGGCGTGACGCGCGACACCGTGCTCGGACCACAGCAATGAGGCCACCGCTCGGGCAACGCGGCGCGGCACTGCTGACCGCAATGGTGATCGTCACTGTCGTTGCCACGATGGCCGCGGCGATGGTGTGGCAGCAATGGCGCGCGGTGCGCGTCGAGGCCGCGGAACGCACTCGCCTGCAGGCGGCATGGATCCTCGCCGGTGCGCTCGACTGGGCGCGCCTGATCCTGCGCGAGGATGCCCGCAGCGGCAGTGTCGACCATCTCGGCGAGCCGTGGGCGGTGCCGCTCGCCGAGGCGCGCCTGTCCACGTTCCTGGCGGCCGACAAGGACAACACCGACGACGCCCCCGACGCCTTCCTGTCGGGAGCCATCACCGATGCGCAGGCGCGCTACAACCTGCGCAACCTCTCCGACCCGGGAACCGGCAAGGTCGTGCCGGCGGAGCTGTCGGCGTTGAAGCGGCTGTGCGACACCGCCGGTGTCTCGGTCGACGTCGCGGAGCAGCTGGCCAATGCGCTGGCGGCCGCCAGCATGGGGGGCAGCGATGCATCGCTGATGCCGCAATCGGTTTCCCAGCTTCTCTGGCTGGGGCTCGACGCCGACACGGTGCATCGCCTCGCTCCGTACGTCGTGCTGCTGCCGGCGCGAACACCGGTGAACCTGAACACCGCGTCGAGTGAAGTCATTGCCGCCAGCGTTGCCGGTCTGGCGCTCGGCGACGCCGAGCGTCTGGTGCAGGTCCGCCAGCGCACGCCATTCAAGAACCTCGACGAGGCCCGGAAGAATCTGCCAGAAGCCGTCGCGCTCAACGAGGGCCAGGTCGCGGTAGGCTCCCGGTTCTTCGAAATACGCGGGCAACTCCGCATGGACGATCGGGTGTTGCAGGAGCGCTCGCTGGTCGAGCGTCGCAACGGCGAGGTCGTGACCGTTCGGCGTGAGCGCGTGAATCTGAACGATCCCGGAAACTTGCCGTGAAGGGCCGCCTGTTTCAATCGCTCGCGAATCTTTCCGCCTGCGACAGCGCGATCCAGATTGTTGGTTCGTGCGTTGTCGATTCGTGAAGGCGCACCGTCGCGAAGCCCCTAGAATCCTCGCAGCCCCCCGTTCCACATGTCGATACTCGTTGTCCAGCTGTCGCCCCGCGGCCGGCTGCGTGCCCGCAGCCCGGGCGGCGCCGAGCCCGAAGCGGATCGCGGCGGAGACAGCTATTCCTTCGTGCTCAGCCCGGACGGGCTCACCGTCGCCTCGCAGGGCCGATGCGCCGCGTCGCTGCTGCCACGCGCAGACCACATCGCGCTGGTGCTGCCCGACAGCGATGTGAGCTGGCACCGCATCACGTTGCCCAAGGCACCGGCTTCGAAACTGCGTGCCGCCCTGACCGGCGTGCTGGAAGAGGCGCTGCTCGACGAACCGGAGAATGTGCATCTGGCGCTGGCACCGCAACCCGTCGCCGGGCAGCCGACCTGGATCGCCGCGATCGATCGTTCCTGGCTCAGGACCGAGCTGGCGGCACTGGAGAAGGCCGACGTCTTCGTCGACCGCGTGCTTCCGCTGAGCTGGCCCGACGACCCGCCGAGCGGCCACTTCCATCATGCCGACGGCGCTGAAGGCGTGTCTCTGGTGCTCAACTGGGCCCATCTGGACGGCGTGGCAACGCTTCGACTCCAGGGGGGCCTGGCACGCAGCCTGCTACCGAAACCTCTGCCGGAAGGGTCGCTCCTGACCGCCACGCCCGCTGCTGCAGCGGCCGCCGAGCAATGGCTGCACGCGCCGGTGGCCGTGCTGTCACCCGCCGAACGCGCGCTGCAGGCGACCCGCTCCCTGTGGAACTTGCGGCAGTTCGACCTTGCGCGGCGCAGCCGGGGCACGCGCGCTCTGCGCGACGGGGTGCGCAGTCTGCTCAGTCCAGCCTGGCGCCCGTTGCGCTATGGCGTCGTGGCGCTGGTGGTGACGCAGGTGCTCGGGCTCAACCTGTGGGCCTGGCACCTCCGATCGACGCTCGACGAGCGGCGCACCGCCCAGGTGGCTCTGCTGCAAACCACATTCCCCCAGGTCCGCGCCGTCCTCGACGCGCCGTTGCAGATGCGGCGGGAGGTGGGTTCGCTCCGCGCCGCGGCGGGAAAGCCCGATGAAAGCGACCTCGAGCCGCTGCTGCAGGCTGCCGCTGCCGTCTGGCCGGCCGAGCTGGCAAAGGTGGAGTCGATCCGCTTCGAACCCGGCCGCCTGACGCTGGGCGCCTCGAGCTGGAATGCCGCGCAGATCGAGCAGTTCCGCGCCCAGCTGCGTCCTCAGGGGCTGCAGGTCGAGGCGACGGACGGCCGCCTCGTGCTGAGCCGCGTCGCGCGCGGCGCAGGTGCGTCATGAATGCGCCCGCGCTGCCGGTCCCCCTCGCTGAGCTGCGTCTCCGCGCTTCTACGTGGTGGCGCGCCCTCTCGCTGCGCGACCGCCGCCTCGCGACGCTCGCGGGCGTCGCCGTCGCTGCCGTGCTGCTGTGGGGGCTCGCGGTGCAGCCGGCGCTGCGCACGCTGCGCGAGGCGCCACCGGAACTCGAGCGGCTCGACGCCGAATCGCAGCAGATGAAGTTGCTCGCCGCCGAGAGCCGCACGCTGCGTTCGGCGCCGCCGGTGACGCCGACGCAGGCGGCGGCGGCGCTGAAGGCCGCCGCAGCACGCCTGAACGACAAGGCTCGTCTCGCCTTGCAGGGCGAGCGCGCCACCGTCACGCTCAGTGGCATCGACGGCGCGACGCTGCGCAGCTTCCTTGCCGAAGCGCGAAGCAGCGCGCGCGCGCGGCCGATCGAGGCGCAGCTCGTGCGCGGGCCCAAGGGCTATGACGGGACCCTGATCCTCGCCATCGGAGGCCCCCCTTGAAGCTGCGCCGCAAATCGACGGCGCGACGGCGATCGGCCGGCCCCGCCTCGGTGCTCTGGGGGGAGTCGACCTACGCCCAGCAGGCCTGGGAACGCTCGCGCAAGGCCAGTCTGCGCTGGGCAGCGGTCGGCGCAATCGTCGGTGCGGCGGTTGGCGCCGTCGCGTTCGCACCCGCGAACTGGCTGGCACTGGCCGTCGCCTCGGCCAGCGGCGATCGCCTGCTGCTGAGCGACGCCCGCGGAACGGTCTGGTCGGGCAGCGCCGTGCCCGTGCTGGCGGGCGGGCAGGGCAGCCGCGACGCGGCCGCCCTGCCCGGCCGGCTGGCGTGGACAATTGCACTCACCGGGCTTGGCGTCGACATCCGCGCCACCCAGGCCTGCTGCCTGAACGGAACGGTGGCCTTGCACTTGACACCCGGGCTGTCGCGCTGGACGGCGGTGCTGGTGCCGCCGCCGGGCTGGGTCGGACAGTGGCCGAGTGCCTGGCTCGGCGGTCTGGGGACACCCTGGAACACGCTCCAGCTCGGCGGCAACTTGCGCCTGCTCTCACCCCGCTTCGCCGTCGAATGGGTCGCCGGTCGCTGGCGGATCGACGGCCAGGCCGATATCGAGCTCGTCAATGCCTCGTCGCGGTTGTCGACGCTGGAGGCGCTCGGCAGCTACCGCATGCGACTGATCGGCGATCCGGCCAGCGCCGGCCAGCCGCGACTCGAACTGAGCACGCAGGAAGGCGCGCTGCAGCTCAGCGGCACCGGCAGCCTCGGTCCCGGCGGCGTGCGCTTTCGAGGCGAGGCACGGGCCGCCGAGGGCGACGAGGCAGCGCTGGCGAACCTGCTCAACATCATCGGGCGGCGCGAAGGCGCGCGGTCCGTCATTTCGATCGGATGAATATGAACGAGCGCGTCGAATCCGGAGCTGCGCGAACACCGCGGCCGCTGGCATTGCGACTGACCGCGGCGGTGCTGTGCTTGTCGATCGCGGCCGGGCCCTCGGTGCAGGCGCAAACGAAGCCCACTCGCTTCCGCGGCGAACCGGTGACCTTGAACTTCGTCAACGCCGACATCGAGGGCGTGACACGAGCGGTCGGCGCGATCCTGGGCCAGCAGTTCATCGTCGACCCGCGCGTGAAGGGCAACATCACGCTCTACAGCGAACAGGCGATGACGCCACGCGAGGTGTACCTGAACTACCTGGCCGCGCTGCGCGGCCTTGGCTTCACGGTGGTCGAAGTCGGCGACCTGTTCAAGGTCGTGCCCGAAGCCGATGCCAAGCTGCAGACCAGCGTCGTCGCGACCGAACCGGCGGCGCGCCAGGGTGACCGTGTCATCACGCAGATCTTCCGCCTGACCCACGAGAACGCGAACAACCTCGTGCCCGTGTTGCGCCCCCTCATCAGCCCCAACAACACGATCAACGCCAATCCCGGCAACAACACGCTCGTCATCACCGACTACGCGGACAATCTGCAGCGAATCTCGAAGATCGTCGCCGCGATGGACACGCCTTCCTCGGGTGACGTGGAGGTGATTCCGCTGAAGAACGCGGTAGCTGCAGACCTCTTGCCGCTGATTCAGCGCATGGCCGATTCGGCCGGGCAGCCGGGCGCGGTGCCCGGCGCAGCCGCACCGGTGATCCTGGTCGACGCGCGCAGCAACTCGCTCATCGTGCGCGCCGCCAACCCGGCCCGCCTCGCCCTCGTCCGCTCGATGGTCGAGAAGCTCGACCAGCCGTCCGCAACCAACAACGGCATGGGCAACATCTGGGTCGTCTACCTGAAGAACGCCGACGCAGTGAAGCTTGCCGCCGTGCTGCGCGCGGCGTTCAGCGCGACCGGCTCGGGCGGCGGCGGCGCTTCGTCCAGCCCGTCGACGCCGCAGGCGCCGAGCGTCCCGGCCGGCGCCCCGGGGGGCGCGTCGACCCAGTCGACGGCGCCGGTCACGCCCTCGGCCGGGCCTTCCACCGGCGGCTTCATCCAGGCCGACCCGTCGACCAATTCGCTGATCATCACCGCCAGCCTGCCGCTGTACCAGCAGTTGCGCAACGTGATCGACAAACTCGACACGCGGCGGGCGCAGATCTACATCGAGACGCTCATCGTCAAGATCGATGCCCAGAAAGCGGCCGACATCGGCATCCAGTGGCAGGCCATCTCGAACCCGACCGGCAACAACACCGTCGTCGCCGGCGGCACCAACTACGGCCAACCGAACATCGTGAACCTGACAGCGCTGATCGCACAGGGCACGGCGACCGCGGCCGCGACGGCGGCGGCGGCGATCGCGCCCGGCCTCAATTTCGGCGTCCTAAACAGGGTCGGCAACTTCTGGAACATCGGCGCGCTGGCGAACTTCCTCGAAACCAAGACGGACGCCAACGTGATGGCGACACCGAACCTGATCGCACTCGACAACGAGGAAGCCAAGATCGTGGTCGGCCAGAACGTTCCGTTCGTCACGGGCTCGTACACGAACACCGGGGCTTCCAGCGGCTCCGTCAACCCGTTCCAGACCGTCGAACGTAAGGACGTCGGCCTGACGCTGCGCATCAAGTCGCAGATCGGCGAAAACGGCACGATCCGACTCACGATCTACCATGAAAACTCGACCGTCGTGCAGGGAAGCGCGGCGACGCAGCAAGGACTGACCACCGACAAGAGCGCGATCGAGACGACGGTCGTCGTCGACGACGGTCAGATCATGGTGCTCGGCGGGCTGCTGCAAGACCAGTACAACGGCAGCATCAGCCAAGTGCCGTTCCTCGGCAGCCTGCCGGTGATCGGCCCGCTGTTTCGCGTCGACAACCGCACGCGCACGAAGACCAACCTGCTTGTGTTCCTGCGCCCGATGGTGATCCGCACCCAGGACGATTCGAACGCACTGTCGATCGACCGCTACGAACAGATCCGCGCCCAGCAGCAAGGCGTCGGCCAGCCGCCTGAACGCGTCCTGATGCCGAACGGGGCGCCAATCGTGCCGCCTTTCCCTGTGCAGGAACCCGGTTCGCCGCTCAGGCGCGGGCAAGTGCCGGCGCCGCTGTCTCTGCCCGACGGCGTTCCAATGCCTCCGAGCCCCGCCGCGTCGGCAGCTTCGGCGCCAGCGACGCCGAAGACGGACTGACCGCCATGGGCGCCCGTCATCCCCTGCCCTACGCGTTCGCCAAGTCGAACACGCTGCTGCTCGAAGACGACGGCCAGCAGCTCGTGCTGTGGGCGGCGGAGGGGGCGTCGCTGTCGGCGCTGTCGGAAGTGCAGCGACTGTATGAGATCGACGTGATGGAGCACGAGGCCGCCGCCACGCTCGTGCAGCGCATCGCGTCGGTCTACGCCGGCAACGAGTCGAGCGCGGCCATGGTGATCGGCGAGGTCGAGAGCGCGGTCGATCTGAGCCGGATGATGCAGGAACTGCCGGCGATCGAGGACCTGCTCGAAGCGTCGAACGACGCGCCGATCATCCGCATGCTCAATGCGCTGCTCACGCAGGCCGCGAAGGACGGCGCCTCGGACATCCACATCGAGCCCTACGAGCGCAGCAGCGCAGTGCGTTTTCGCGTCGACGGCACGCTGCGCGAGGTGGTGCAGCCGAACAAGGCGCTACACGCGGCGCTGATCTCGCGGCTGAAGATCATGGCCGAGCTCGACATCGCCGAGAAGCGCCTGCCGCAGGACGGCCGCATCTCGCTGCGCATCGGCGGGCGCGCGGTCGACGTGCGCGTCTCCACGCTGCCGTCGTCGCACGGCGAGCGCGCGGTGCTGCGCCTGCTCGACAAGGCCGAATCCAAGTTCACGCTCGAGGGCCTGGGCATGAGCGGCGACGTGTTGACCAGTTTCGACCAGCTGATCCAGCAGCCGCACGGCATCGTGCTCGTCACCGGCCCCACCGGTTCCGGCAAGACGACCACGCTGTACGCGTCGCTGGGCCGCATCGACACCGCGACCACCAACGTGCTGACGGTCGAGGACCCGGTCGAGTACGAGCTCGGAGGCATCGGCCAGACGCAGGTCAACCCGAAGATCGAGCTGACCTTTGCGAAGGCGCTGCGAGCGATCCTGCGCCAGGACCCCGACGTCATCATGATCGGCGAAATCCGCGACTACGAAACCGCGCAGATCGCGATTCAGGCCTCGCTCACCGGTCACCTGGTGCTCGCCACCGTGCACACGAACGACGCGCCGAGCACGATCACGCGAATGATCGACATGGGCGTCGAGCCCTACCTGCTCAGTTCGTCGCTGCTCGGCGTGCTTGCGCAGCGACTGGTCAGGAAACTCTGTCCGCACTGCAAGAAGCCCGATGCACGAGGGCGCTACCACCCGGTCGGCTGCGCCGAGTGCAGCCATACCGGCTACAAGGGCCGCACCGGTGTCTACGAGTTGATGGTGGTGGACGACAAGGTGAGCGCTCTGATCCACAGCCGGGCCGCCGAGTCGCAGATCTTCGTCGCCGCAGAAAATAGCGGCCTGCGACCGATGCGCGAAGATGGCCAGCGCCTGATCGACGAAGGCATCACCTCTCCCGAAGAAGTCATGCGCGTGACCCGCGAATGATGAGCGGCCGACCAGTCACCGCGGGTTCTCGCGACGCGGGCATAGCGCCCGCGCCGCTCGCCGGCCGCTGCGCGGGTCGATCCCCAGGGTCCGCGCGCTCTCGCGACGCGGGCATCGAGCCCGCGCCACTCGCCGGCCGCTGCGCGGGTCGATCCCCGTAGACGGGGCCCCTCGCCCAACGCTCCGCGTCCTATGCCCGCCTACCGCTTCGAGGCGCTGAACGCCGCCGGCAAGTCGACGAGCGGTCTGCTCGAGGCCGACAACGTCAAGGCGGCGCGGGCGCAGTTGCGGGCGCAGGCGCTGGTGCCGCTCGAAGTCACGCAAGTCGTCGCGGGCAACGCCACCGACACCCGCATCAGATTTGGTCGCCGCGTGTTCAGCACGACGACGCTGTCCGTCTGGACGCGCCAGCTCGCCGGGTTGGTCGTCTCCGGCCTCCCGCTTGAACGCGCACTGACAGCCCTCGGCGACGAGGCCGAGGACGACCGCCAGCGCGAACTGGTGGTGCAACTCAAGAGCGAGGTCAATGCCGGCTCGCCGTTCGCGCGCGCGCTCGCCGGTTCACCGCGCGAGTTCGACGACGTGTACCGCGCCGTTGTCGCGGCCGGTGAACAGAGCGGAGCGCTCGGCGCCGTGCTCGAGCGGCTGGCCGATGATCTGGAGGAGCGCCAGGAGCTCAAGGGCAAGTTGATCGGCGCGGTCGCCTACCCGGCGATCGTCTCGCTGATTGCGGTCGTGATCGTCGTCTTCCTGGTCACCTATGTCGTGCCGCAGGTGGCCTCGGTATTCACGAGCAGCAAGCGCGCGCTGCCCGGGCTGACGGTCGCGATGCTGGCGATCAGCGCCTTCCTGCGCGACTATGGCTGGCTGCTGCTGCTCGCCCTGGCGGCGGCAGGCACGATGCTCAGGCTGATGCTGCGCAACGAGGGTTTTCGTGAACGCTTCGACGCCGCGCTGCTGGGCGTGCCACTGGCCGGGCGCCTGGCACGCGGCTACAACGCGGCGCGCTTCGCCGGCACGCTGGCCATGCTGGCGGGAGCCGGGGTGCCAATCCTGAAGGCACTGCAGGCGGCGGCCGAGACGCTGTCCAACCGCGCGATGCGCTCCGATGCGCTCGACGCCCTGGTGCAGGTGCGTGAAGGCGCGCCGCTCGCGTCGGCGCTGGCGACCAAGAAGCGATTTCCCGGCCTGCTGGCCATGTTCGCCCGGCTCGGCGAGCAGACAGGGCAGTTGCCGCAGATGCTTGAGCGCGCAGCGCGCCAGCTCGGCGCCGAGATGCAACGCCGTGCGATGGCCGCCGCGACACTGCTCGAGCCGCTGCTGATCGTCGCGATGGGGGGCGTCGTGATGCTGATCGTACTCGCGGTGCTGCTGCCGATCATCCAGCTCAACACCTGGGTCAAATAGCCAGCGTGCACCGTCGCCCGACCGTTCATCCAGGCGGTTGGCACGCAACGTGCATGCGACAAGCGTGGCATTTACCGCACTATTCCGACGACGGCACGCGGTACGCTTTGATTCAATGGGTTTGCCCACAGTCCTTCTCGGAGGTCCCATGAGCAGCAGCCAGGACATGGTTCCGTATACGAAGCCCGCCGGCATCCCGATCGCCCGCATGCGTAGCGTCTACCGCATCGAGGAGGTTGGCCGCAAGCTCGACAAGCTGCCGACAAAGGAACACGAGAGCCTGCGCGCCACCTACGAGCGCATGCTCGAAAAGGGCCCCGAACGCTTCCAGGTCAAACCTTCCGGCTTGCCAGTGATGGAGCACTTGTACGACGAGCTGCCCAACTTCCACGCCGTGCTCGACGACGTGAGGCGCCAGCTCGCGCTGTGCGAGGACAGCCGCGACGCGCTCGAGATCACGCCGCTGCTGCTGCTCGGCCCGCCCGGAGTCGGCAAGACGCATTTCGCGCGCGAACTGGCGCAGCTCCTGGGCACCGGCATGGGGTTCGTCTCGATGAGTTCGATGACGGCCGGCTGGCTGCTGTCGGGCGCGTCGTCGCAGTGGAAGGGTGCGCGCCCAGGCAAGGTTTTCGAGACGCTGGTCGACGGGCCCTACGCCAATCCGGTGATGGTGGTCGACGAGATCGACAAGGCCGGCGGCGAACACGCCTACGACCCGCTCGGGGCGCTATACAGCCTGCTCGAACACGATACCGCATTGCACTTCACCGACGAGTTCGCCGAGGTGCCTGTCGACGCGAGCCAGGTGATCTGGGTCGCCACTGCCAACGACGGCCGCTCGATCCCCGCGCCGATCATCAACCGGATGAACGTCTACGAGGTGAAGGCGCCCGACCGCGCGGCCGCGCGAAACATCGCCGCAAGGCTGTACGGCTCGATCCGCGCCGCGCACGACTGGGGCGCCCGTTTCGAGCCCGAACCCCGCGCCGAAGTGCTCGAACGCATGAGCGAAATGGCGCCACGCGAGATGCGCCGGGCGTGGATGACGGGATTCGGCAACGCCAAGCTCGACCTCCGCGACCACATCGCGTCACACGACCTTCCCGACACGCACGGCAAGCGGTCCGCGATCGGGTTCGTTCACTAGGCCTGCCGCTGCGGCACCGAGGCGCAGCCGCGGCGTCCTCGTGGGCGTCGGCGAGCCGGCTGCCAGCTTCGGTCGGGCAGGTTCTTGCCTCGCTGCCCGCGCCTATCATGCGGGCCATGCCTGCCTCTCTCGAAGGCCAGCTGGTCGTGGCCATCTCCTCGCGCGCATTGTTCGACTTCGAAGAGGAAAACCGGCTCTTCGAAGCGGCTGACGACGGCGCCTACATGCAACTGCAGCTGGCGCGCCTGGAGCAGCCCGCGCGGCCAGGCGTTGCGTTCTCGCTCGTCAATAAGCTGCTCGCCTTCAACGCGCCGGGAGCGCCACGGGTCGAGGTGGTGATCCTGTCGCGCAACGATCCGGTGTCGGGCATGCGAGTGTTCCGCTCGGCCAAGCATTACGGCCTCCCGATCGAGCGCGGCGTCTTCACGCGCGGCGAGTCGCCCTGGCGCTACCTGCGGCCGTTGAGCGCGAACCTGTTTCTCTCCACCAACGAGCCCGACGTGCGCTCGGCGCTGGCGGCCGGCGTGCCGGCAGCACGCGTCTACCCGCATTCTGCGCGCGCTTCGGACGCCCATCCGGACGAGGTGCGCATTGCCTTCGACGGCGACGCCGTGCTGTTCAGCGATGAGGCCGAGCGCGTCTACCAGAGCGACGGCCTGGCCGCGTTCCAGGCCCACGAGCACGAGCGCGCCACCACTCCGCTGGCAGCCGGGCCGTTCAAGCCGCTGCTCGAAGCGCTGCAGCACCTGCAGCACGAGCCGGCGCACGATATGCGCATCCGTACCGCGCTCGTCACGGCGCGCAGCGCGCCGGCACACGAGCGGGCGATCCGCACGCTGATGGACTGGCACATCGAGGTCGACGAGGCGATGTTCCTCGGCGGGCTGCCCAAGGGCGAGTTTCTGCGCGAGTTCGAGCCCGACTTCTTCTTCGACGATCAGACCGGGCACGTCGACTCGGCCGCGGCCCACGTGCCGGCAGGGCATGTGGCCTCCGGCGTTGCCAATTCTTGAGGCTCAGCGCGGCAGGTGTTCGCGCAACGCCGGCAGGTCGAGCACGCGCACACCGCCGTATTCGATGCGGATGCAGCCGCGCTGCTGCAGGCTGTGCAGCGCCTCGTTCACGCGTTGGCGAGACAGGCCGACCAGGTAACCGAGCTCCTGCTGCGTGATGCGCAGCAAGCTGCCGACGCCGGGATAGAGGATCGGGTGGAACAGCGCGGCCAGGCTGCGCGCCACCCGAACGTCGGGGTCGCTCATGCGGTCGATCTCGCGAGCACCGATGAACTGGCCCAGGCGCTCGTTGAGCTGCTGCATCACGAAGCGATTGAACGGGATGCTGCGCTCGAGCAGCCAATGGAAAGTCTCCACGCTGAGCCCGGCGACGACGCTCTTGCGCAGTGCCTGGATGTTGTAGCGGTAGACCTCTCGCTTGATCACCGTGCCTTCGCCGAACCAGCCGCCGGGCGGCACGCCAGTGAAGGTGATCGGGACCCCCCTCGCGGTGTCGTTGCTCATCTTGAGGAGGCCGTCGATCACGCCGAACCAGAAGGTCGCCGGCTTGCCTACGCGACACAGCAACTCGCCGGCGCCCACCTGCGCCACGCGCAGATCGCCGGCGGCACGCTCGCGTTCGCCGGGCTGCAGCGCAGCCAGCCACGGAATGTCCTGCAGCTCGGACAGCGTCGGCGCTCGCGCCCGCTTGAGCAGCGGAACGGCCGGAGAGGCGACGGGAACAGACATAGGGAAATCACCGACGGGACTGACCCTAGGATTGTCGGCACAACGACAACATGGCGTCAAACTTGACCCTAGCATCGCCGCACCCGTTCCGCTTCGGCTTGGCCTTCGGCGGGAAGCGATGAACCCCTGCCGGCCTGACTGCTGGCAACTTTCCGCGGAGACGCCAGGTGCAAACGACGTTCCCCCGCCTGATGCTGCAACATGCCGCCGAGCGGCCGCAGGCGCCAGCTTTGCGCGAAAAGGAATATGGGATCTGGCAGACGCTCACGTGGGGCGCACTGGCGCTGATCGTGCGCGAGCTGGCTGCAGGGTTCGCTACGGCTGGCGTGCGGCGCGGGCAGCATGTCGTCGTCGTGGGATCGAACCGGCCGCGGCTCTCGGCCTGCATGCTGGCCGCGCAAGCGCTGGGCGCGGTGCCGATCCCGCTGTACCAGGATGCGGTGGCCGCGGAGTTCGTCTTCCCGATCAACAACGCAGAGGTCGCCTTCGCGGTGGTCGAAGACCAGGAGCAGGTCGACAAGTTGCTGGAGCTGCGAGAGCAGTGCCCCGGCCTCGCGCGCATCTGGTACGACGACCCGCGCGGACTTCGCAACTACAGCGAGGCGGGCCTCGCTTCGCTCGATGCGCTGATCAAAGCCGGGCGCGATCATGAACGGCAGCACCCCGGCTATTTCGACGCGCAAGTCGCCGAGGCGGACCCGCACGACGTCGCCGCGATGTTCTTCACCTCGGGCACCACCGGCAACCCGAAGGGCGTGGTGCACACGCACTTCACGCTGCTCGATCGCGCCAACGCGGGCAAGGCCTTCGACAAGCTCACGGAGCGCGAGGACGTGCTGGCCTACCTGCCCCCGGCGTGGATCGGGCAGAACATCTTCAGCTACGCGCAGTGGCTGGCCTGCGGCTACGTCGTGAATTGCCCCGAATCGGCGTCCACGGTGACGATCGACCTGAAGGAGATCGGCCCGACCTACTACTTCGCGCCGCCGCGCATCTTCGAGGGCTTGCTGACCACCGTGATGATCCGCATGGAAGACGCCGGGCGAGTCAAGAAATGGCTGTTCGACCACTTCATGGCGTTGGCGCGGCGCGTGGGCCCGGCGCTGATGGACGGCAAGCCAGTGTCGGCTTTCGACGGCCTGCACTACCGGCTCGGCGACCTGTGCATCTACGGCCCGCTGCGCAACACCCTCGGCTTCAGCCGCGTTCGCGTGGCCTACACCGCGGGCGAGGCGATCGGGCCCGACCTGTTCACCTTCTACCGCTCGATTGGCATCAACCTGAAGCAGCTCTACGGCTCGACAGAGACTGCGGTGTTCGTCTGCCTGCAACCCGACAACGAGGCCAGGGCCGACACCGTCGGCGTGCCGATCGACGGCGTCGAGATCAAGGTCGCCGACGGCGGCGAGATCCTCGTCAAGTCGCCCGGACTGCTGAAGGAGTACTACAAGAACGCGGCCGCAACGGCCGAGGTGCTCGACGCGTCCGGCTGGTATCACACCGGCGACGCGGGTTTCATCGACGCGGGCGGCCACCTCAAGATCATCGACCGCGCGAAGGACGTCGGCCGCATCGTCGGCGGCGCCAACGACGGCGCGATGTTCGCGCCCAAGTATGTCGAGAACAAGCTCAAGTTCTTCCCGTACGTCAAGGAGGCGGTGGCTTTCGGCGACCGGCGCGAGAAGGTGTGCGCGTTCGTCAACATCGACATGGAAGCCGTGGGCAACTGGGCTGAGAAGCGCAACCTGCCGTATGGCGGCTATACCGACCTGGCACAGAAGCCCGAGGTCTACGAACTCGTCCGCGACTGCGTGGAGAAGGTCAACGCCGACCTCGCCGCCGACCAGATGCTCGCCGGCAGCCAGATCAGCCGCTTCCTCGTGTTGCACAAGGAGCTCGACGCCGACGACGGCGAGCTGACGCGCACACGCAAGGTGCGCCGCGGCTTCATCGCCGAGCGCTACCAGGTGCTGGTCGACGCGCTCTACGGCGGCAAGGTGAGCCAATACATCGAGACGCAGGTGAGGTTCGAGGATGGGCGCGCCGGCATGGTGGCCGCGGATCTGAAGATCGTCGACGCCAAGACGTACCCCGGCATGCGGAGGGCCGCATGACGGGGTCGTTTCAGAGAAGGCTGAATTGCCACGCAAGTTACGCCGGAACCAAGACCTCGCCGGCGATGCGGAGGGCGGCATGAGCCGGCAGTTCGGCGAGGTCATCCTCGAGGTCGCCAACATCAGCCTGTCGTTCGGCGGCGTGAGGGCGCTGACCGACATCAGCTTCAACGTGCGCGAGCACGAGATCCGCGCCATCATCGGCCCAAATGGCGCAGGCAAGAGCTCGATGCTCAACTGCATCAACGGCGTCTACCAGCCGCAGCAGGGCACGATCGCGTTCCGCGGCAAGACATTCAGGCACATGAACTCGCGCCAGGTGGCCGAGATGGGCGTGGCGCGGACGTTCCAGAGCCTGGCGCTGTTCAAGGGCATGAGCGTGATCGACAACATCATGACCGGGCGCAACCTGAAGATGAAGTGCAACCTCTTCCAGCAGGCGCTGCACTGGGGCCCGTCGCGACGCGAGGAGTCCGAGCAGCGCCAGTTCGTCGAGCACATCATCGACTTCCTCGAGATCCAGCCCTACCGCAAGACACCCGTCGGCAAGATGCCCTACGGGCTGCAAAAGAGGGTCGACCTCGGGCGCGCGCTGGCGATGGAACCGAAGGTGCTGCTGCTCGACGAGCCGATGGCCGGCATGAACGTGGAAGAGAAGCAGGACATGAGCCGCTTCATCCTCGACGTCAACGACGAGTTCGGGACGACGATCGTGCTGATCGAGCACGACATGAGCGTGGTGATGGACATCAGCGACCGCGTCGTCGTGCTCGACTACGGCAAGAAGATCGGCGACGGCACGCCGGACGAGGTGCGCAGCAACCCTGACGTGATCAGCGCGTACCTGGGCACCACACACTGAAGGCACGCGATCATGGGACCCTTCCTCGAAACCCTGATCGGCGGCCTGATGACGGGCATGCTGTATTCGCTGGTCGCACTGGGTTTCGTATTGATCTACAAGGCTTCCGGCGTCTTCAACTTCGCGCAGGGCGCGATGGTGCTGTTCGCGGCGCTGACGATGGCCCGCTTCGCGCAGTGGATCCCGCAGTGGACGGGCCTGTCGGACAAGCTGCTCGTCAATTTGCTGGCCTTCGGCGTGGCGATGCTGGTCATGGTGGCCGTCGCCTGGCTGATCGAGCGGCTGGTGCTCGGCAAGCTCGTGAACCAGGAGGGCATCACGCTGCTGATGGCGACGCTCGGGATCGCGTACTTCCTCGACGGCCTCGGACAGACGGTGTTCGGCAACGACATCTACAAGATCGACGTCGGCCTGCCCAAGGATCCGATCTTCCTGTTCGAAAAGGTCTTCCAGGGCGGCGTGCTGATCAACCAGGAGGATCTCGCCGCCGCGGCGATTGCCGCCGCGCTGGTGGCGGCGCTGAGCGCGTTCTTCCAGTACACCGGCACCGGACGCGCACTGCGCGCCGTCGCGGACGACCACCAGGCGGCGCAATCGATCGGCATCCCGCTCTCCCGGATCTGGGTCATCGTCTGGAGCGTCGCCGGCTTCGTCGCGCTGGTGGCCGGCATCATCTGGGGCAGCAAGCTCGGTGTGCAGTTCTCGCTCTCTCTGGTGGCGCTCAAAGCGCTGCCGGTGGTGATCCTCGGCGGGCTGACGTCGGTGCCCGGCGCAATCGTCGGCGGGCTGATCATCGGTGTCGGCGAGAAGCTCTCCGAGGTGTTCATCGGCTCGTACTTTGGTGGCGGCATAGAGATCTGGTTCGCCTACGTGCTGGCGCTACTGTTCCTGCTCGTTCGCCCGCAGGGCCTGTTCGGCGAGAAGATCATCGATCGCGTATGACGCGATCAATGATCTTCCGGCGACGGCTAACTTCGCGCAGCGAAGTTAAGCGAACGCAGTAAGCGGCCAAAGCCAAAAGATCATCGAGACATTGCATGCTCTATAGAGAAAACGGCCAGTTCAAGACGACCTACGTCGCCGACCAGCAGATTTTTCCAATCCTGCAGGATCGGATCGCGATCGCACTGCTGCTTGTGGTCGCCTTCGTCATCGTCCCGCTGGTCGGCAACGAATACCTGTTCCGCGCGATCCTCGTTCCGTTCCTGATTCTCGCGCTGGCAGCGCTGGGACTGAACATTCTCGTCGGCTACTGCGGCCAGATCTCGCTCGGCACCGGCGCCTTCATGGCCGTCGGCGCGTACGCGGCGTACAACTTCGAGGTGCGCATCACCGGCATGCCGCTGCTCGCGTCGCTGCTGCTCGGAGGCGCCTGCGCGACGGCGGTCGGGGTCGTCTTCGGCATTCCTTCGCTGCGCATCAAGGGCCTGTACCTCGCCGTGGCGACGCTGGCAGCGCAGTTCTTCGTCGACTGGGCGTTCCTGCGGGTCAAGTGGTTCACCAACAACTCGTCGTCGGGCTCGGTCAGCGTCGCCGATCTCAAGGTCTTCGGTGTGTCGATCGAATCGCCGGTGTCGCGCTACCTCTTCTGCCTGAGCTTCCTCGCGGTCTTCGCGCTACTCGCGAAGAACCTGGTGCGCAGCGCCATCGGCCGCGAATGGATGGCGATCCGCGACATGGACGTGGCCGCCGCGGTGATCGGCATCCGCCCGGTGTACGCCAAGCTCACTGCGTTCGCTGTCAGCTCATTCATCGTCGGCGTCGCCGGTGCGCTGTGGGGCTTCGTCTACCTCGGCTCGTGGGAGCCTGCGGCGTTCTCGATCGACCGCTCGTTCCAGCTGCTGTTCATGGTCATCATCGGCGGCCTGGGCTCGATCATGGGAAGCTTCTTCGGCGCCGCGTTCATCGTCTTGCTGCCGATCGTGCTCGACCGGCTGCTGCCGGCGCTGGGCGCACTGGTCGGCATGCACTTCGACACTGCAATCGTCTCGCACGTCGTGTTCATGATCTTCGGCGCGCTGATCGTGTTCTTCCTGATCGTCGAGCCGCACGGCATCGCTCGCCTGTGGTCGACCGCGAAGGAGAAGCTCAGGCTATGGCCATTCCCACATTGACGCTATCGATTGAAAAGGAGGCGGGTCGACGGGCCCGCTAGAGCAAGCCGCACTGACGAGTGCAACGTTGACAGTCCCACCTCTGGAGGCAGACATGAAACTGAAGTCCCTTGCGCTGGCTACCGCCTTCTCGGCGGCGGCATTGAGCGCCACACTCACTGCACCCACCGCCTACGCGCAGGCCAAGGAACAGTTCTTCCCGCTGCTGGTCTACCGCACCGGCGCCTACGCGCCCAACGGTACGCCGTGGGCCAACGGCAAGCAGGACTACCTCAAGCTGGTCAATGCCCGCGATGGCGGCATCAACGGTGTGAAGATCACCTACGAGGAATGCGAGACGATGTACGCCACCGACAAGGGCGTCGAGTGCTACGAGCGCCTCAAGGGCAAGACCAATACCCTGTTCGATCCGCAGTCCACCGGCATCACCTTCGCGCTGACCGACAAGGCACCGGGCGACAAGATGCCGCTGATCACCGTCGGCTACGGCCTGGCGGCGTCGCAGGACGGCATGGTCTTCAAGTGGAACTTTCCGATCCTGGGCAGCTACTGGACCGGCGCCGACGTGTTGATACAGCACATCAGCAAGAGGGAAGGCGGGCTCGACAAGCTCAAGGGCAAGAAGATCGCGCTCGTCTACCACGACAGCCCGTTCGGCAAGGAGCCGATCCCGCTGCTGCAGGAACGCGCCAAGATGCACGGCTTCGAACTGCAGTTGCTGCCGGTGACGGCGCCGGGCGTCGAGCAGAAGTCGACCTGGCTCCAGGTGCGCCAGAGCAAGCCAGACTACGTACTGCTTTGGGGCTGGGGCGTGATGAACTCCACCGCGCTGAAGGAGGCCGTGGCCACCGGCTACCCGCGCGACAAGATGTACGGTGTCTGGTGGTCGGGCGCCGAGCCCGACGTGAAGGACGTCGGCGAAGCCGCCAAGGGCTACAACGCGCTGGCGCTCCAGCACGGCGCCAACCCGACTTCCAAGGTCGTGCAGGACATCCTCAAGTACGTGCACGACAAGGGTCAGGGGACGGGGCCGAAGGATGAAGTGGGCCAGGTGCTCTACATGCGCGGCCTGATCATCCAGATGCTCGGCGTCGAGGCCGTCAAGCGCGCCCAGGAGCGCTTCGGCAAGGGCAAGGTCATGACCACCGAGCAGGTGCGCTGGGGCCTGGAGAACCTGAACCTGGACCAGAAGAAGCTCGACGCCCTCGGTTTTGCCGGCGTGATGCGCCCGGTGAGCACGTCGTGCGCGGACCACATGGGTTCGACCTATGCGCGCATCCAGACGTGGGACGGCGCGAAGTGGGGCTTCTCGTCCGACTGGTACCAGGCCGACGAGCAGATCCTGAAGCCGATGATCAAGACCGCCGCCGACAAGTACGCGGCCGAGAAGAAGCTGACGCGCCGCACGTCGGAGGACTGCCAGGCCTGATAGGCCGATCTGTACGGGGACCCCATCGGGGTCCTCTTCGAAGCGCCGTGCGCGACGCTTCGAAGAGTCGAAGGGCAAGCGATGAGCAACATCCTCCTGAATGTCAACGGCATCGAGGTCATCTACAACCACGTGATCCTGGTGCTCAAGGGCGTCTCCCTGCAGGTGCCCGAGGGCAAGGTCGTGGCGCTGCTCGGCGGCAACGGCGCCGGCAAGACGACGACGCTGCGCGCGGTCAGCAACCTGCTGCGCGGCGAGCGCGGCGAAGTGACCAAGGGCTCGATCGAGCTGCGCGGCGAGCGCATCGAGGCGCTGTCGACCTCCCAGATGGTCGACCGCGGCGTGATCCAGGTGATGGAAGGCCGCCACTGCTTCGCCCATCTGACGATCGAGGACAACCTGATGACCGGCGCCTACACGCGCAAGGATGGCAGGGCCGCGATCGCGCAGACGCTCGACAAGGTCTTCGCCTACTTCCCGCGCCTGAAGACGCGCCGCACGTCGCAGGCGGCGTACACCTCGGGCGGCGAGCAGCAGATGTGCGCGATCGGCCGCGCGCTGATGGCCAACCCGAAGATGGTGCTGCTCGACGAGCCGTCGATGGGGCTGGCGCCGCAGATCGTCGAAGAGGTGTTCGAGATCGTGAAGGACCTCAACACCAAGGAGCAGGTCACCTTCCTGCTCGCCGAGCAGAACACGAACATGGCGCTGCGCTACGCCGACTACGGCTACATCCTGGAGAACGGCCGCATCGTGATGGACGGCGCCGCGAGCGACCTGGCCAACAACGAGGACGTGAAGGAGTTCTACCTTGGCGTGGGTGGCGGCGACCGCAAGAGCTTCCGCGACGTGAAGAGCTACCGCCGGCGCAAGAGGTGGCTGGCGTGATCGGCGACGCAAGAGACGATGCGGCCGCGGACTTCTTCAGCCCGCCGCAGTTCAATCCTGCCGAGGCGCTGCTGCAGTTGAAGCGCACGCTGCGCGCGCTCGGAGGCCTCACTGAACGAGACCAGCAGTTTGAATGGAAGGGACGCCCGGCCGTGAGGCTCGCCGTCGATGGCACGCTGCTGCACGTGGGGTTGGCGCGACGGCCGGCCATCAGCCCCGAGTGGGAATCGCGCACGCTGAAGAACAGTGCCGACGTGCGAAGGTTTGGCGATGACGCGAAGCAACGCGTGGCGCGCTGGAAGGACGCTGATGACTGAGTTTCTCGATGCGCTGGAGCAGCGCTCCCCGGCCCTGCGCGAGCAGGCCTTGATGTCCGCCTTGCCCGGGCTCGTGGCCCATGCGCAGGCCCGCACGTCGGCATACGCCGACATCCTGCACGACGTGAAAGCCACCGAGGTGACGAGCCGCGCCGCCCTCGCGGCGCTTCCCGTCACGCGCAAGCAGGCGCTTCTCGATCGGCAGAGAGCCACACGCGCGCACAGTGATGCCAGCGAGCCGTTCGGGGGGTTCTCGGCGATCGGATGGGCGGGGATGCGTTCGTCGCACGGGGCACGCAGGGTGTTCCAGTCCCCGGGGCCGATCTACGAGCCGGAGGGCACGGGTGCGGACTACTGGCGAATCGGACGCGCGCTGTTCGCGGCGGGCTTTCGCGGCGGCGACCTCATCCACAACAGCTTCAGCTACCACCTGACGCCGGCCGGATCGATGATGGAAACCGGGGCGCATGCCATCGGCTGCACGGTGTTCGCCGGCGGCGTCGGCAACACCGAGCTGCAGTTGCAGGCGATGGCCGACCTGCGCCCGCATGGCTACACCGGCACGCCGAGCTTTCTGAGAATCGCGCTCGACAGGGCCGCCGAACTCGGTGTCGCGCTGCCGTGGCTGACCAAGGCGCTGGTCTCCGGAGAGGCCTTCCCGCCATCGTTGCGCGAGTGGTTGCTTGCACGCGGCATCGAGGCCTATCAGTGCTACGCAACGGCCGATGTCGGCCTGATTGCCTTCGAGACCGCCGCCCGCGAGGGGCTGGTGCTCGACGAAGGCGTGATCGTGGAAATCGTGCGGCCCGGTACCGGAGACCCCGTGCCCGAACCGCCGGCAGGCCAGGCGCCCGAGGTCGGCGAGGTCGTCGTCACGGTGCTCAACCCGGACTACCCGCTGATCCGCTTCGGCACCGGCGACCTGTCGGCCGTATTGCCCGGCACCTGCCCGACCGGACGAACCAATGCGCGCATCCGGGGCTGGATGGGCCGCGCCGACCAGACGGCCAAGGTGCGCGGCATGTTCGTCCACCCCGGCCAGGTGGCTGAGATCGCACGGCGCTACCCGGAAGTGACCCGGGCCCGACTGATCGTCAGCGGCGAAATGGCCAACGACAGCATGACACTGCGAGTGGAAACCGGCGCCGCCTCGGATGGCCTGGCACGGCGCATTGCCGACACGATCCGTGATGTCACCAAGCTGCGCGGCGAGGTCGAGCTGTGTGCGCCGGGAACCCTGCCCAACGACGGCAAGGTGATCGAGGACGTGCGCAAATACGAGTGAGGACCCGAAGGCGCCTGCGGAGTCGCCGGTCGCGGGAAGCCCCTACTGCGTCTTCTGGGCCAGGATGCAGCGGATGCCTGCCGAATTGCGTTCCGTGTTGAACGTGCTCGAAACACCGAGCACGTAGTCCTCCTCGGAAATCCTTCCGAGGTCCAGACGCGAGGTCATGTCGACGAAATAGGCACTGGACTGCGCGGATGCCGGGTTCATCAGCTGACTCACCGTGAACTCACCGATGCGCGCGGTGCCACAAACCCGCTCCACCTGGTTGAGGAACACGCTGAAATTCGGATTCGGCTTCCAGGCGTCCGCGGCGCAGGCGGCAAGCCAGAGTTGCACCAGCGCGATAACGGCCAGTGAACGCGCACGATTCGACGGTGCACTCGCCTCTGGACGGTCTGGCCCGCGGGGACTTGTGGGTCGAGGCATGGAGTTTCCTTCGTTTCGGTGCTGGAGCAGCGTTGGGATCCTCGACAGGATCGTCGGCATTATGCCCACGGCCGCGCGCTGCGCGATCACCGTGAGCGCGGAATGTCGAACAAGGATCCGCGGCGGGGCGCCCGACAGCCATGCGCTCCCGATACAGCACATCGGCATGAGGACGGCGCCTCCCCGGCAATGACCGACCTGCGCGGTGGACAGGTGGACTTGATATGTGAGAAGACCCCAACGCGTCGAGCCAGATCGAGGCAGGCAAGGTCAAAGCCTACGCAGTGATGTCAGCCGCGCAGCGTGATCGGAATCGTCACCGGCCCGTCGTTGACCAGATGCACCTGCATCGCAGCGCCGAACTCCCCGCAGGCGACCTGCGGGTAGAGCGCACGCGCTGAAGCAACGACTCGCTCGTACAGTCGGCGCCCGAGTTCGGGGGGCGCCGCGCGCGTGAAGCTGGGACGGTTGCCCCCAGAAATGTCGGCCGCGAGCGTGAACTGGCTGACGACGAGCAGGCCGCCGTTCACCTGTGCCAGGCTGAGGTTCATCTTGCCCGCCGCGTCGGCAAAGACGCGCAACTTGAGCAGCTTGGCGACGAACCTATCGGCCAGCGCCTCGTCGTCTGCCGGCTCGGCGCAGACCAGCACCACCAGTCCAGGCCCGATCGCGCCAACCGTGGTGCCTGCGCTCTCGACATGCGCCCTCGCGACCCGCTGCACGACCGCGATCACAACGGGTCCTTCGTGTCGGCGAAGTGCGCCTCAACATCGAGCGGCAGCAACTGGATCGATGCCCGCAGACCCGGCACGTCGCTCATCAGCGCCTGCTCGACACTGGCGCGCAATGCGGCCGCGCGGCCGAGCGTCCAACCCGACGGCATGTGCATGTGCACATCGACGAAGAGGCGCCGGCCGGCGCGGCGCGTCACCAGATGGTCGAAGCGGATGGCGTTGTGCGCGAACTGCGCCAGCGTGAGGTCGATCTGCGCGCGAACTTGCGGCTCGACCGCACTGTCCATCAGGCCATCGATAGAACGTAGCGCGAGCTTCCCGCCCTCGCGCAGGATGTTCAGCGCGACGCCGATGGCCAGCAGAGGGTCGAGCCACAGCCAGCCCGTCACCGGCACGAGCAGCAGGCCGACGACGACGCCTACCGAGGTCCAGACGTCGGTGAAGAGATGGCGGGCATCGGCCTCGAGCACGATCGAGCGATGCTCGCGCGACGCAACCATCATGCGCCACGCGAGCAGCCCGTTGAGCAGCGAGCTGACCAGCGCCAGCGCGAGACCCCAGCCCAGAGACTCGAGCGGCTGCGGGTCGGCGAAACGGTGTGCCGCGGCCCAGATGATGCTCACCGCCGCGCCGACGATCAGCAGCCCTTCGAAACCGCTGGAGAAGTACTCGGCCTTGGTATGACCGAACGGATGGTCGTCGTCGGCCGGGCGCTGGGCGACGGTCACCATCGCGATCGCAAACAGCGCCGAAGCGAGGTTGACGAATGACTCCATGGCATCGGACAGCAGACCCACCGAGCCGGTGATCCACCATGCGAGCGTCTTCATGACGATGGTGGCCAAGGCGGCCGCCACCGACAGCTTCAGGAGCGTCTTGACCTGCATCGTCATCGCGGACTCTGGGAATGGCTGTCCATGCGCCTGAGTTCGTCGGCGAGGAACTGCGCCGCCGTGCTCACCTGCTCGCCGATCTTGTCGAACTTGCGGCGCAGGAACTTCGCCGCTTCCCCGCAGGAACCGACAGTACCCTTGCAAATGAACATCACCTGCCGCCGGGTTTCGGCCTAGACGATCAATCGCTCGATGCGCGCCGCCTTGGTCGCGCTGACCGCGGCCTGCACCCGCAAGTCGACCAGGACAAGCGCAGAGGCGAACAGCGAACGGCGACGCATCGTCATGGGCTCAAGGTGACGCGCGCGAAGCGGCGCTTGCCGACCTGCACGACATAGGTACCGGCTGTCAGCCGCAGCGCCCTGTCGCTGACGACCGAACCGTCGACGCGCACGCCGCCCGCGTCGACGAGGCGCAGTGCCTCGCTGCTCGACGGCGCGAGGTTGGCCTGCTTGAGCAGGATCCCGATGCCCAACGGTGCGCCTTTGAGCGAGACGGCGGCGATATCGTCGGGCACGCCGCCGCGGGCGCGAAGCTCGAAATCGCGCTCGGCAGCGTCTGCGGCGGAGGCGCTGTGAAAGCGGGCACAGATCTCCCTGGCCAGCAGCACCTTGGCCTCCTTCGGGTTGCGCCCAGTTGCCACCTCGGCCGCGAGCGCCTCGATCTCGCGCTCGGAGCGAAAGCTTAGCAGCGTGAAGTAGCGCCACATCAGTGTGTCGCTGATGCTCAGCAGCTTGGCGAACATCGTATTGGCCGACTCGGTGATGCCGACGTAGTTGCCCTTGCTCTTGGACATCTTCTCGACGCCGTCCAGCCCCTCGAGCAACGGCATGGTCAGGATGCACTGCGGTTCCTGGCCATACTCGGCCTGGAGTGCGCGCCCGACCAGCAGATTGAACTTCTGGTCGGTGCCACCGAGTTCGAGGTCGGACTTCAAGGCCACCGAGTCGTAGCCCTGCATCAGGGGGTAAAGCAACTCGTGCACCGAGATCGGCAGGCCGGCGTTGAAGCGTTCGGCGAAATCGTTGCGCTCCATCATGCGCGCCACCGTATAGCGCGAGGCGAGCTGGATCATGCCGCGCGCACCCAGCGGATCGCTCCATTCGGAGTTGTATCGGACCTCGGTCCTGGCCGGGTCGAGCACCAAGCTGGCCTGCTTGTAGTAGGTCTGCGCGTTGGCTTCGATTTGCTCGCGCGTTAGCGGCGGCCGCGTGTTGTTGCGGCCCGAGGGGTCGCCGATCATCGACGTGAAATCTCCGATCAGGAAAATGACCGAGTGGCCGATATCCTGGAGTTGGCGCAATTTGTTGAGCACCACCGTATGACCAAGATGGATGTCGGGCGCCGTGGGATCAAGGCCAAGCTTGATGCGCAGGGGAACCCCGGTGGCTTCGGCGCGGGCGAGCTTGGCAAGCCAGTCCGCCTCGGGCAGCAACTCCTCACAGCCGCGCAGCGACACGGCCATCGCCTCGCGCACGCGGTCGGTGACGGGATGTTTCGGCGCGTAAGCAGTGACAAATTCGGACATGGCTGGGTGGCATGCGCGCACACGCTGTTCAGGGTTGGAGGAGAGAGTTACCACTTGAGGGCTTTCCCGCGGACCGGAGGGGTGCCCGGGACGGATATACTCCGAGCCTCGTGCGCGGTTCGCAATTCTAGTGGACGACCTATTGGCCGAGACCTCGCGGAGTCGCCGAAAACCAAGGCTCTTGAAACACTCTTCGCGCGCAAGACGATCGAAAGCCCAAAGCCACCCACAGCGCCGATGCGCTCAGAAATGAATTGAATCAGCTGGTGAATCTCGAACCACAGGCAGCCGCCGCACTCACCCGCACCCGCGGGTTCGTCGCGCAGCACCAGCGAAGTCTGACGGCGACGATCGTGATCGTCCTGGCCGGTTTTGCAGCCACGGCGTTCGGAATTGCCCCGATGGCCCCGGATCCGGCCGACCTGCCGCTGCGGGTGATCAGCGAGACCGTGACGCCTTCCGGTCTCGACGCCCAGCTCGAGTTGCTAGCCGAACATGAGTTGTCTCTCTATCGCAGTGACCTGACACGCCGAAGCGACACGGCCGACAGTCTGCTGCGCCGGCTCAATGCCGATGATGCCGCGGTCGCGCTCTTCCTGCGGGACGATCCCACGGCGCGCAAACTCCTCGACGGACGCCCCGGCAAGATGGTGCAGGTGCGTACTGACTCACAGGGCCGGATCGAGGAACTGATCGCCCGTTACCCCGCCGAGGCCAAGCAGCAGTTCAGTACCCATTTCACCCGCCTGCAGGTCAGCCGCGTCGATGGGGCACTGCATGCCCGTACCGAGGCCGTCGCGCTGGAGTCGCAGGTTCGGCTCGGCAGCGGCACGGTCAACAGCTCGCTCTTCGCAGCGACCGACGATGCGCGCATTCCGGACGCGATCGCGACCCAGATGGTCGAGATGTTCTCGGCCGAGATCGACTTTCACCGCGAGCTGCGCAAGGGTGACAACTTCACCGTCATCTATGAAGCGCTGACTGCCGATGGTGAGCCCATCACCTGGGCCAGCGGCAGCGAAATGACCGGCCGCGTGCTGGCAGCGGAGTTCGTAAACAACGGGCGCGCCCACTCGGCGCTGTGGTTCACCGACCCGGCGGCCGCTGGCAAGGGCGCGTATTTCGGGCTCGACGGACAGAGCAAGCGGCGCGCGTTCCTCGGCAGCCCACTCGCCTTCTCGCGCATCACCTCGAGTTTCGCGATGCGCTTCCACCCGATCCTGCAAACCATGCGCGCGCATCAGGGCATCGACTACGGCGCGCCGACAGGTACACCGGTGCGCAACGTCGGCGAGGGTCTGGTCGAGATGGCAGGTTGGCAAAATGGCTACGGCAACATGGTGCAGATCAAACATAGCAACAGCATCACCACCGTTTACGCGCACCTGAGCCGCATCGACGTGAAGAAGGGCCAGCGAATCGAACAGGGTTCCGTGCTCGGCGCGGTGGGCGCCACCGGGTGGGCGACTGGTCCGCATCTGCACTTCGAGTTCAAGGTCAACGGACAGCAGCAGAACCCACTCGCGATGGCCAAGGCGTCGGATGCTCTGACCATTTCGCCGGCCGCAAAGCCGCAGTTCGCTCTGTTCGCCGATCAGGCGCGCGCCCAGTTGCAGGTGGCAGCGTCGATGGCCGGTCGGACGAGCTTCAGCGAGTGATGTGCATCGCCTGACTCAATCCGAGGGCTCGCTCATGCGGGCCCTTTGAATTTCAGGCACGCCACACGGGCGGCACAATTTGCGCATGACCACCTTGTACATTGGCATGATGTCGGGCACCTCGCTCGACGGCGTGGATGCCGTCCTCGCCGAGGTGACGAGCAAGCCAAAGGTGCTTTCCCATGTGCACCTGCCCTTGCCCGCCCTGCTGCGCGATGAACTGCTGGCGCTGAATACGCCTGGTGGTAACGAACTGCACCGCGCTGCCTTGGCCGCCAATGGCTTGTCTCGGCTGTACGCCGAAGCGATTGCGGCGCTGCTCGAGGAGGGCGGCGTTCCGGGATCTGCGATCCGGGCCGTGGGGGCGCATGGGCAGACCGTACGCCATCGACCCGGCGAATTCGATGACTGTGGCTACACGCTTCAGCTCCTCAACCCGGCACTGCTGGCAGAGCTCGTCGGCATCGATGTGGTGGCCGACTTCCGCAGCCGCGACGTGGCTGCCGGCGGCCAGGGCGCGCCGCTGGTGCCGGCGTTCCACCGCGCACTGTTTGCCCGACCCGGGGAGACCGTCGTTGTGCTCAATCTGGGCGGCATTTCCAACCTCACGGTGCTTGGCGCCGATGGCACGACCACGGGTTTCGATTGCGGACCCGCCAACGGGTTGATGGATCACTGGTGCCAGCAGCACACGGGCAGACCCTTCGACGAGTCCGGCGCCTGGGCCGCGAGCGGCCGGGTCCTGCACCCGTTGCTGTCCTCGATGCTGGCCGAACCCTATTTCGCGCTACCCCCACCCAAGAGCACCGGCCGGGATCTGTTCAACCCGCGCTGGCTCGCTTCGCGCCTTGGCGATCATTCGACCGCGTTGGCTCAGGACGTGCAGGCCACCCTCGCCGAATTGACCGCGCGAACCTGCGCTGAAGCCGTGCAACGTTATGCCAAGGCAGGCGGCGATTTGCTGGTGTGCGGTGGCGGCGCGTGCAACGCGCACCTGATGGAACGCCTTGGGACGTTACTGCCAGCCTGGCGGGTTCATGCGACCGATGCCTCCGGGCTTCCCGCCTCGCAAGTCGAGGCGGCTGCTTTCGCCTGGCTCGCGAGCGCGCACTGCGAACGGCGCGCCGGCAACCTGCCATCGGTCACCGGCGCCGCCGGGTATCGCTTGCTCGGCGCGCTCTACCCGGCCGACTGTGAGCGCAGCAGTTCAGGCCGAGAAGCTTGACCCGCAGCCGCAGGTCGTCGTGGCATTCGGATTCTTGATCACGAACTGGGCGCCCTCAAGGTCTTCCTTGTAATCGATCTCCGCCCCGGCAAGATATTGCAGGCTCATTGCATCGATCAGCAGCGTCACGCCGTTCTTTGCCATCTGCGTGTCGTCGTCGTTGACAACCTCATCGAAGGTGAATCCATACTGGAACCCCGAGCAGCCGCCGCCTTGCACGAACACGCGCAGCTTCAATTCGGGGTTGCCCTCCTCCTCGACCAGTTCCCTGACCTTGGTGGCAGCACTGTCGGTAAAGATGAGCGGCACCGGAGGCGCATCGGCAAAGGCTTCAAGGTTTTCCGAGACGGCATTCATGTCAACTCCTTCAATTTCGTTCGCTGCCGCGATTATCCCAGGATCGACCCACCTTCGCTGAGGACGTCCCTGTAGCCTGTGGTGGCTTCGCGGCTTCTGTTCAGGGCAGGACCGGTACGTGCATCAGCCCCGTCGTCTCGGGTAGGCCGAACAACAGATTCATGCACTGAACCGCCTGCCCTGATGCGCCTTTCGTCAGATTGTCTTCGACCACCAGCACCATCACGGTGTCGGGCCCCGGCTTGTGCACGGCGATCCGCGCCACATTGGAGGCCCGCACCGAACGCGTCTCGGGAGCCGAACCGGGGGGCATCACGTCGACGAAGGGTTCGCCACGATAGAAGCTTTCGTACAGCGCCTGAAGGTCTGTCGCCTGCCCTTGCGCGGTCAGACGCGCGTACAGCGTCGAATGAATGCCTCGGATGATAGGGATCAGGTGCGGCACGAAGATGCAATGTACCGACGCGTCGTCACCTGCCACGCCGGCGATGCGGCGCAGTTGTTCGTTGATCTCGGGCCCGTGGCGGTGGCCTTTCACCCCATACGCCTTGAAGCTGTCGGCGGCTTCGGGGAAGAGTGACCCCAACTCGGCCTTGCGTCCGGCACCGCTGACGCCCGAAGCGCAATTGGCGATCAGATGCGATGCATCGACCAGCCCCTGCGCCTTGAGCAGTGGTGCGAAGCCAAGCTGAACACTCGTCGGATAGCAGCCCGGGTTACCGACGACGCGCGCAACGCGAATTGCCTCGCGATTGAGTTCCGGCAGCCCATAGACTGCCTCGCGCAACAGATCAGGGCATGCATGCGGCATGCCGTACCAGCGTTCGAACGTGGCCACATCCTGCAGCCGAAAATCGGCTGCCAAATCGATGATTTTCGCGCCTGCGGCAAGCATCTCTGGTGCCTGTGCCATCGCCACGCCGTGCGGCGTAGCGAAGAAGATCACATCGCACTCGGCAAGTTGTGCAGCGTCCGGGGTGGAGAAGGCAAGATCGATGCGACCACGCAAGCTCGGGTACATCTCGGCCACGGGCATGCCCGCTTCCTTGCGCGAGGTGATAGCCGTGATCTGCGCCTGGGGGTGCGTCGCGAGGATGCGCAGCAGTTCGACACCCGTGTAGCCGGTGCCGCCGACGATACCGATATTGATCATTACCCGTCCTTGCGCTGAACGCGACGATTGTAGAAGCGGGCCCTGGCACAAGAAGGAGCCCAGGAACGACAAAGGCCGCTGATCGCGGCCTTCTTGATCCCAGGGATCCGGTCGATCAGCGCTTGCTGAACTGCTTGCGACGGCGCGCGCCGTGCAGACCGACCTTCTTGCGCTCGACTTCACGCGCGTCGCGCGTGACGAAGCCGGCACGGCTCAAGTCGGGCTTGAGTGCCGCGTCGTAGTCGATCAGCGCACGCGTGATGCCGTGACGCACCGCGCCGGCCTGGCCCGATTCGCCACCGCCGTGAACGTTGACCTTGACGTCGAACGCGCCGTCGTTGTGGGTCAGCATCAGCGGCTGCTTGACGATCATGATCGAGGTCTGCCGGCCGAAGTATTCGTCGACGGCCTTGCCGTTGACGAGGATCTGGCCGCTGCCCTTCTTCATGAACACGCGCGCCACCGAAGACTTGCGGCGGCCGGTTCCGTAGTTCCAATTTCCAATCATCGCCACGCTCCTCAGAGTTCCAGCACTTTGGGTTGCTGGGCAGTGTGCGGATGCGTGGCACCGGCGTACACCTTCAGCTTCTTGACCATCGCAAAGCCGAGCGGCCCCTTGGGCAGCATGCCCTTGACGGCCTTTTCCAGCGCGCGTCCGGGGTGTTTGGCCTGCATCTGCTTGAAGCTCGTGGCGTGGATTCCGCCCGGATAGCCCGAATGCCGGTAGTAGATCTTGTCGGTGGCCTTGTTGCCGGTGACACGGAGCTTGTCGGCGTTGACGATGACGATGAAATCGCCGGTATCGACGTGAGGCGTGTAGATGGCCTTGTGCTTGCCGCGCAAACGGAGTGCCACTTCGCTGGCAACACGTCCGAGCACCTTGTCGGTGGCGTCAATCACATACCACTCGTGCGTCACT
>Ga0209048_10000703_pt1 | contig 35379 bp, 21 predicted proteins | sample FrelakmetCRP12CR_FD_187146 | JGI IMG/M metagenome (GOLD analysis project Ga0209048, IMG submission 187146) | Freshwater lake sediment microbial communities from the University of Notre Dame, USA, for methane emissions studies - CRP12 CR (SPAdes)... | ecosystem: Environmental > Aquatic >...
CGACCCGCTCGGCGATCCACACCCGTCCCGCCCTACCGGGCGGCGGTCGACCCGGCATCGGGCTCCTCCTCAGGGTCGTCGGGGGACCTCGGCGGCACGCGCCCGGGGCCGCCCTGGTAGTGGAGGTCGAGCTGGTCGGCGGCGAGCATCGCGAGTTCGCGCCGGGGCAGCGCCGATACCGTCCGCCATGCCCGATCGAGGGTGTCGTCGAGGTCGCGGGCCTCGTCGGGGCGTTGCGCGAGTTCGGTGTCGAAGGCCTCGTCGTAGTCCAGGTAGCGGCGCTCCGTCTCGGACAGCGCATCCACGCCGAGCAGGTCGGCGAGCTCGGTGACGTCTCGCGCACGCGCCAGCAGCGAGATGACCTGGGCGGCGAGGTCGAGGTGGTCGTCGCGGGTCCGCCCCGGCCCGGCGCCGCGGCGCATCAGGCGGGACAGCGACGACAGCGGATCGATCGGCGGGTAGACCCCCTTGGCGTGGCGTTCCCGGCTGAGCACGATCTGGCCCTCGGTGATGTAGCCGGTGAGGTCGGGCACCGGATGGGTGAGGTCACCCGCCGGCATCGTCAGCACCGGCACCTCGGTGATCGATCCGGGCCGGCCCCGGAGGCGACCGCACCGCTCGTACAGGGACGCCAGGTCGCTGTAGAGGTAGCCGGGATAGCCCCTCCGGCCGGGGACCTCGCCCCGCGCCGAGCCGACCTGGCGGACGGCTTCGCAGTAGCTGGTCATGTCCGCCATCACCACCAGCACGTGACGACCCCCGGCGAACGCCAGGTGCTCGGCGATCGTCAGCGCCAACCTGGGCGTGAGGATGCGCTCGATGACCGGGTCGTCGGCGGTGTTGAGCAGCAGGGCCAGCTCCGCATCGGCGGCGCGCGATTCCAGCGCGTCGCGCACGGCGGCGGCGTCGGAGTGCGTGATGCCCATACCGGCGAAGACGACGGCGAACGGCTCGCCTGCGGCGTGGGCCTGCGCGGCGATCTGGGTGGCCAGCTCGAGGTGCGGCAGCCCGCCGACGGAGAAGATCGGCAACTTCTGTCCTCGGACGAGCGTGGTGAGCGCGTCGATCATCGACACGCCCGTCAGCACCGGGTCGCGAGGCGTGTCGCGGGCGACGGGGTTCATCGGGGCGCCGTTGACATCGGCGAGCGCGACGCCGGTGACGGGGGGCCCGCCATCGATGGGCTCGCCCCGGCCGTTGCAGGCCCGCCCCAGCCAACCGTCGCCGACCGGGATGCGCAGCGGACTGCCGGTGAACGCCACGGTGGCGCGGCTCGGGGGGATCCCCTCCGTCCCTTCCAGGACCTGCACCACGGCGGTGTCCCCGGACGTCTCGAGAACGACGCCGTGGCGCGTCGGTTGGCCGGGCACGTGGATCTCGGCGAACTCGTCCCACCCGACGCCGAGCGCGCCGCCGACGACCAGCAGAGGACCGTGGACGCTGCGCAGGTCGTGATGGGCGACCGGGGCGGCGCCGCTTCCCTCCCGCCCGGTGACGGGCTGCACCGCCGGGCCGCTCGCGCCCCGCCCGGACCAGCCTCCGCTCATGCCGAGCGCTCCATGGCGTCGAGGACCTCGTCCTGGCGGCGGGCCACACCTGCGGCGTCACTCGACGGCAGGTCGCTGCCCGCCCGGAGCAGTGGTGCGTAGTCCACGCCCTCCAGCAGGGTCGCAGGCCGACCCTCGTCCACGAGCGCCTGCGCCTTGTCGTGCACCTCCAGGATCGCGTCGGCGATCGATGCCTGTTTGGCGAGGCTGCAGCTCGCGTCGTTCGGGCTCAGCGCGCTCTGCTGGAGGACAGCCTCGCGGACGAGGTGGGCGGCGAGCAGCACGATCCGCTCCCGGCCAGGCAACGCCGCGGTGCCGACGAGCTCGGCGACGGACTGGAGGTGATCGGCCTCGGCCAGGAGCGCCTGCAGGCGGGCCCGGCGCGTGGCCCACCCGGCGTCGCCGTTGCGGGCATGCCAGGCGGCCAGACCGGCGACATCGCGGGAGAACGAGGCGCGCCAGGAGACCGCCGGGTAGTGGCGGGCGTAGGCGAGGTCACGATCGAGGGTCCACAGCGCCCGTACGAATCGCTGGGTGTGGGAGGAGACCGGCTCGGTCATGTCCCCACCGGGTGGCGACACCGCCGCGACCACGGTCACCGAGCCCTCAGCGCCGGCCAGGGTCTCGACCCGCCCCGCCCGCTCGTAGAAGGCGGCGAGCGCCGATGCGAGGCCGGCGGGGAAGCCCTCCTCGGCCGGCAGCTCGCCGCTGCGGGACGAGAACTCGCGCAACGCCTCGGCCCACCGCGACGTCGAATCGGCGATCAGCACCGCGTCGAGGCCCTGGTCGCGGAAGTACTCGGCGACCGTCATCCCCGTGTAGATGCTGGCTTCGCGAGCCATCACCGGCATGTTCGAGGTGTTGGCGATGATCACGGTCCGCTCCATCAGCTTGCGACCGGTGCGCGGATCCTCGAGCAGCTCCAGCTCGTCGATGCCGTCGGCGAGCTCGTTGCCCCGTTCCCCGCACCCGACGTAGACGATCACGTCCGCGTCGCACCACTTCGCCACCTGTTGCAGCAGCACCGTCTTGCCGGTGCCGAACCCCCCCACCACGGCCGCCGTCGAGCCCTTCGCCACGGGGAACAGCAGATCGAGCACCCGCTGACCCGTCGCCAACGGCGCCGTCGCGTCCAGGCGCCGTCGACTCGGACGGGGACGGCGGACCGGCCAGCGATTCGACAGCCGCACCTCGCGACCATCGATGCGGGCGACGATGTCGTCGAGACCGACGACCCCCGGATCCGACACCCACGTGACCCCGCCGGCCATGTCGGGCGGGACCACCACCGCCTCCGCGATGGAGGCGGGGCCGGTCGCTTCCCCGAGTCGGCTGCCGGGGCCCACCTCGTCACCGATGTGAACGGAGGGCCGGAACTCGAACCGCCGGGGTTCTTCGTCCCCCACATTCCCGGGGCGGAGCCAGACCGCCGCACCCGTCAGCGGACGGAGGATCCCGTCGAACACCCCGCCGAGCAGGCCCGGTCCGAGCCGGGCCGAGAGCGGCGCGCCGCTGGGCCGGGCCGGCGTCCCAGGGGCGAGACCCCCGGTGTGCTCGTAGAGCTGCGCGGTGACGCGCGCTCCGTCAATGGCCACCACCTCGCCCAGGAGCCGGTCGGCGCCCACCTCGACGACGTCGAACATCGCCACGTCACCGAGCCCGGCCAGCTCGACAAGAGGCCCGGCGACGCGGGTGACGCGTCCGGGTGGATCGCCGGTGCCCGCTTGCAGCTGGTCGGTCACGCCCACAACGACTCGACGTCCGCACCGAGCGCGGCGAGGCAGCGGTCGGCGATCACCGGCAGGCGGTAATCGACCGAGCGGCTCCCGGCGCGCGCCACCAACCCTCCGACCGCGTCGTCGACGGTGACCACGGCGTCCTCGCCGAGCTGCCGGCAGGCAGCCCGGGCGAGTCCGTCGATCAACGCCGCGTACCCGGGCGCGCCGCGAAGGTCCGAGGCTGCCTGCCGGGCCTCCGCCTGCAGGCGGTCGTACGCGGCGCGTCGAGCGCCCTGCACGAGCTCGCGGGCCTGGCGCCGGGCCCGGGCCAGCTCGGTCGCCGCCACCGCCCGCGCCTCGTCCTCGCCGACTGCCCGCGCCGCGGCCACGAGCCGCTCCGCCTCTCGCTGCGCCGCCTCGCCGGTCGCCGAGGCCTCGCGCTCGGCCTCCGCCCGCAAGCGCCGGGCTTCCTGGCGGGCGTCGTCCATCAGCGCGGCGCTGACCGGCTCCAACGTCACGGCAGCACCACTGCGAGCCGCCCCGCCATCCGGCGACCGAGCAGCTCCGCCACCGTCGCGGTGACGATCACCACCTCGACGTCGTCGGGCAGCCGCTCCCAGGCCCGGCGTGCTTCCTCGGCACCGGTCACGGGGACGACGACCGCACCGGCCAGCGCCCAGCCGTCCACCCGGGGTGACTCGCCGACGACCGCGATGCGGCTCATGATCCTCGTGCCTCAGGCCTTCCCGATCAGGATGACCGCGACGATCAGTCCGTAGATCGCAATACCCTCCGCCAGGCCGACGATCACCATGGCCCGCCCGAACAGCTCGGGCCGCTCGCTGATCGCCGCCAGTGCGGCCGACCCGGTGTAGGCCACGGCGATCGCCGCGCCCAGCGACGAGCCGGCCACCGCGATCGCGGCGCCCAGCAGGGCCTGGCCGGAAGAACTGGAGGACCCGCTCGACTGGGTCGAGCCGGCTGCCCCGCTCGGCCCCGCCGTCAAGGCCACCACCAGCAGCGCCCCGGCCGACAGGAGCAGGCCTGCGTTGACCCAGCGCAACCAGCGCAGCGAGCTCTCCGGCTCTCGTCGCAACAGGACCGCGGTGAGCGCGCTCACTGCACCGAGCACGGGAAGGGCCAGCAGCCAGGCCATCATGTCGACTCCTCAGGGGACGCAAACGGGATCTGGAGCGGGTGGAACGGGCGACCCTCGGAGGTGAAGATCCGGGAGAACAACTCGTAGTACTCGAGCCGGAGCGCCTGGATCGCCACCACGAGCGCCTCCAAGGCGAACGCCAACACGGTGCCGACGACGAAGACCACGACGCCCGCCAGGGGATTCGTGTCCCACAGGCCGGTGGTGGCGTCCCACACGACCTTGCCCAGCGCCGCATGGGCCAGCCCGAAGGCGGCGAGCCGGGCGAAGGACACGACGTTCGAGCCCAGGCGGATCACGATGTCGACCAGCTCCACCGACGCCTGCAGGGAGCCGGCCGCGCCGGGGCCGGCGCCGACCCGCAACCCGATCGCGAGCAGCACCAACGCGCCAGTCGCCAGCACCAGGCCGGCGGCCCAGAGCCAGGTCTGGCCCCAGAGCACGCCGCCGGAGACGAGGGCGAGGGAGACGAACAGCGCCGCCCCGGCCAGCCCGCTCGGCGCGTACAGCGCCAGGCCGATCCCGCCCTCGCGCCAACGGTTGACGACGCCCAGTGTGTAGGCGACGGCGAGCAGGACGCCACCCACGGCGATCCCCGCCACCAGCAGGGTGGTCGGTTGGTCCAGCGGACGCAGCCACACAACCGGGACCACGCCGGTGGGCCCGAAGAACTCCCCATAGAGCAGGCCGAAGATCGCGCCCGACACGCCGAGGACGACGACGAGCGGCCACGCCCGCCGAACGCCCGCCACCTGCGGGCGCCTGGTCGCCCGGAGCCACAGCCCGGCGGCGATCAGCAGGAGGCCGCTGCCGACGTCGCCGAACATCATCCCGAACATCACCACGTAGGCGGCGGTCGCGAACCACGTGGGATCGACGTCCCGGTAGGGCACCGTTCCGTAGGTGTCGACCAGGGGCCGGAAGGCACCTTCGCCGGCACTGGCCCGCAAGAGGGTGGGTGGGTCCTTCCCGGGCGGAACCGCCAGCTCGGCAAGCCCGCCGCCCAGGGGAGCGAGCCGGTCGGCCAGGCCGGGCAGCGCCGCAACCGGCGCCCAGCCCGCAACCGCACGTACGCCGTGTCGTTCGGCCGAGGCACCCGTGACCCGGTCCAGCTCCACCTCGCCGGCGACGAGGTCCTCGCGGCCCTCGGCGGCCGCTCGTTGGACGTCGAGTCGGTCACGCTCCACGCGGGGCTCGGCCGCTGTCGGACCGCGCCGCCCCGCCACCGACGACGCCAAGGCGCGGGTCAACGACTCGACAGCCCGGTCGGCGCGCTCGGGCTCCACCACGCCGGCGTCGGCGAGCTCCGCCAGGACCCTCCGCCACCGGGTTTCGGGCGCGACGACCGCGATCCGGGCCATGCGCCGGGGGGCCAGATCCTCACGCCACGGCATCGAAGGCCTCCACGCCGGCCCGACCCCACGGCGCCGCCTCCAGCGCCGCCTGGACCCGCCACACGTCAGCGACCAACCGCGCCGCCGCTGCGGCCGCCACATCCGGACCGGGACGCCTGGCGCGCAACGTGGCAGCCGCGTCGCGATCGACCCGCTGCCACCACCGCCCCTCCGCCCGCCACATGTCGTCCGGATCCTCGATGCCGTCGAGCACCCACGCGCCCGTCCGGGGCAAGCGGGCGGCCAACCCGGCGAGATCGGCGGCGCGCTCCCAGTCACGTCCAAGCTGCCGTCGGAGGTCGGTGACGGCGGCCGCCGGCACGGGCTGGCCGACCGCGATCCGGCGAGCCAGCACCAGCGCCGCCAGAGCGGCCCCCCAAGCCGGCTCGCCCGGCACCGCATCGGCGAGCCAGCTCGCCCACCGGGCCTCCAAAGCCACCGCGGCATCGGGCCAGTCGGTCGTTCCCGGGTCGCCCCACGCCGACCCGGCGAGCGCCGTCCTCACCTCCTGCGTCGTCGATGCGGCGGCCACACGGGGCCAAGCCACCGCGAGGGCGCCGAGGACGTAGGCCTCCGGCGGCGGCCGGCCGCCCGTCGTGACGAACCGGTCGGCGATGTTCGCCAGCTCGAATCGGGCGGCGAAGACCCGCACGACCTCTCCGCCCCGGGGCGGCAGCCAACCGGCCAGGACCCGGAGGTGCCAGAGGCACACCGCTCCCACCGCCCGCCGAGCGTCGTCCGCGGGCATGCCCGCGGTCACGTCCCGCCCGTACGGCGAATCGGCCAAGAGCACCACGGCGGCCTCGCTCGTGCCCGAGGCCGCGACCGCCCTGGCGCCCCCCACCCCGAGGCGCCGCCGGGTCAACAGGCGACCCCGGACGCTGCCCGCCACCCACCCGGCGGTCATCCCGCAACCTCGCTTCGTCCGGCTTCGGACCGCGTCTCGGACGGTGTCTCGGACGGCGGCCCGGGCAGAGGGCCTCCGGTCATCCGGACCCGGGCCACGACCTGGGCGACGAGGTCCGGGACGCGTGCCTCAGCGAGCCGCTCCACCCGATCGACCTCCGCCCGTGCATTCCCCTCGAGGGTCGCCCGCTCCGCGTCGAGCGCCGCCAGTTGCGCCGAGGCCGCTTCTGCCCGCACCGCGTCGAGGCGATTGCGGGCCTCGGCCACGATCCGCTCGGCCTCCTCCAGGCCGTGCCGGCGCCGACGGCCCGCATCGGCACGGGCCTCCTCGCGCACCCGCCGGGCGTCGGCCACCGACGGTTCCAGCGCGGCGAACACGGCCGCCAGCTCCGCCTCCGCCTCCGCCCCCCGGTCAGCGGGGACCCCGGCGGGGCCGGCGGGTCCGGGGGCCACCGCCGGCCGGAACCGTCGCAAGATCTGCGAGAGGGTCGACGCCACTCAGGTCCTCGTTCGGTTCGCGGGTGCAGCCCAGCATCCCACCCGCTCGCTGGTTGCAATAGGGACCTCCGGCCCTTCCCTGGGCGGCGCCGGCGTGGAGGCTGCTGGCACGCACACGGGGAGATGTGGCGCGGCGCCGTCCGTGACGATGCCTTCGACCTCTCCTCGCCCTCGATGCGGCCGTCGCCGTTGGCTTCCATCTGGCTGGGCGGGGCCACACCGGCGCCCTGGTCCGAGGTCCCGACCTCGCCGGAGCGCACTGCTCGCAGGGCGCCGCGAGGCCGATTTCGACGCCAACCCCGTCCCCGCACTCAACGAGCTACGGACCACCAACCAGCTCACGGGTGTTCCCTCTACCCGGCTGGCCTGACCGCGCCCACCTGCGTCCTGCCATCCCTCCGCTCCCGTGCGCCAGGGGGGTGACGGCCGCCCAAGATCGGCACGACACTGACCGGAACGCCTGGCATGCGACCCCGGGGGTCTCCGATCGGACGGCCGTCGACCCTGCCGTCCGATCATCCGGCCGGCGTCCACGCCAAACCATCGGCCCGGCCCCCCTGGTGGCGGAAGTCCTGGCCACCGACGAGCTCGACGGCCTTGCCGGTCCAGACGGCCAGCCCGTCGGCGCGCTGGTCGGCCGGCCACGGGGGGTTGTCGATCGACGGCGGGTACGGCGGCGCGGTGGGCAACGCCGTCCAGCGGTTCGTGGCGGGGTCGTACGCGGCGGAGCCGGGCCCGGGAGCGGGCAGCCCCGCGTCGGCGGCGCCACCGATGATCACGAACAGGCGCCCCGTCCACACGCCGGCGGGCTGGTACTTGGCCCGCAACGGCGACAGCGGCAGGGCCCGCCATCGGTCGCTGACGGGGTCGTACGCCCCTCCCTGACCCACGGCGGCGCCGGGTGCGGTCACGCCGCCCCAGAGGAGGACCTCCTGGCCCGACCAGACGGCCGCCGCCATGCCCCGGGCGGGGACGGGCGCGGCCGGCAAGCGGCGCCACGTCCCGGTCACCGGATCGAGGCGGGCGCCGTCGCCGAAGGCGCTCGTGAGGTCCTGGTTGAGGCCACCCCAGACCACGAGCTCGGAGCCGGTCCAGACCGTGACCGCTGCCTGGCGGGGGGTCAGCCCGGACGGAGGCAGGCTGCGCCACCGGTTGGCGGCCGGGTCATAGGCGAGCACGATCTCGCGCCCCTTGGCGCCGGGGTTGTCGGGGACCGACGACCACACCAGCACCTCCCGGCCCGTCCACACCGCGGCCGGTTGCCAACCGGCCAGGGTCGTGGGCATGGCCGCGACGGGGTGCCAGGTGTTGGTGGCAGCGTTCCATGCCGCGCCGTCGGTGACGGGAGCTGCGTGTTCGGCGTTGCCGTCCCCGCTCGCCACGCCGCCGGCCACGACCATCTCGGTGCCCGTCCAGGCGCCGGTCGCGGAATCCCGGGGCGTGAGCGGCGTGGCCGGCAGCTTGTGCCAGGTGTTGGCCGCAGGGTCGTAGGCCCCGAGCTCCACCGACCCGAGGTCGCCGCAGCAACCAGCCCCGGCGACGAGCAGCTCGCTGCCGGTCCAGGCCACGGGGCGCGCCACCGGGTAGGGGCCGTCGGGGATGAGGGACCACGCGCCGGCGTCGGCGGGGACGGCCGTCGTGGTCGGGGCCGTCGTGGCGGCGCGAGTCGTGGACGGCGCGCCGGTGACCAGGGTCGAACCCGTGGGCCCGTGCGACTTCGTCGTGCCGGGGCCGCACGCGCCCACCGCCAGCGCCGCGGCCGCGCTCGCGACGGCGAACAGGCGACACAGCGTGCTTTTCGCAGCGGTGTGCTGCTTCCTCACCCCATCCAGTGTCGGCCGATCGCTCCGGGCCGGTAAGGGGCCGTTCGGCACCACTCGCGGCGGAACCGGTCCGCCCCGAGCGGTGTGGCGGCCGGATCGGCGTTCCGTTCTCACCGGGCACCCCGGCGGTCAGGATCGTCGTTCAGCCTCCGGCCTCATGCCGACCAGGTTCCCGTCACCACCCTCGCCCTTCTACGGTGAACCTGACCCCCATGCCCCCGAGGAAACCGTGCGATGCGCGTCCTCGTGACCAATGACGACGGGATCCTGGCGCCGGGGCTGCGCGCGTTGGCCAAGGCGCTCATCGCTGGGGGCCACGACGTGCTCGTCGTGGCCCCGGTTGCGGGATCGGGTGGCGACACTGTTGGCGGAGTCGCTCGCCGTCGCGGTCTTCGCCGCCACGATCCTCGTCGCGTTCGCTGGTGCGCTGGTCTTCGCAAGCTCGCCAACTCCGTCATCTCACACGGCGACGCGGCCAGCATCGACGCCCACGTCCACCGCTGAGTGCTCACGCAGCGACGCGCTGGCTCACCGACGTCATGAACGCGGTCACCGAGCTCGGGGCGCTCCGGTCATCGCCGCGGTGGTCATCGCCACCGCCGGGTCCGCCATCGCCCGACGCCGGCCGGCCGAGGCCGGGTTCATCGTCGCCGCCACGGTCGGCGCGGCGGCACTCACGGCGGCGGTCAACGGCCGTGCGCGGCCGGTGGGCGTCGACCGGGTCAACGTCACCGGCGCCGCCTTCCCATCGGTTCACGCCGTCCAGGCAACGGTCTGCTACGGCGCGCTGGCGGTCATCGCCACCCGGCGGGGGCGCTAGCGGCGCTGGGTCCTTCTCGCCCTGGGCGGTCGCTGCAGCGCTGGCGATCACGGTGGGGCTGTCGCGGATCCGAACGCCTTCTTCGCGCGGAGCAGGCCCTCATGGAGACCCGGCTGGCGGTTGCGGGGCAGCGGGCGGGGCAGGCGGTGCAACTGTTGGACTAATGACAGCCGTGGCGGCCTGTGGGTCGAGTTTGGCAGCGAGCTGCAGGCTGACTTGATGCGCTTGTTCGAGTGCAGATTGAGCTTGTGCTCGGGCGCCCTCGGCCTGGTTCGCAGCCTTGTTCGCCCCGGTGCCTCCCGCTTGGACACCAAAGTAGGCTCCTACGATTGTCCCGACGGTGCCAGTGATCGCAGCGAGTGCCGTCGAGACATCAGCAGCCGTCGGATAATGGAACACAACGACGAGGAAAGTTCCTGCGAGAAGCGCGAAACCGGCGAGAACGACGATGAGGCCGCCCGCGTTGTCTTTGTTCATGGCTGCTCTCCGATCTAGATACTTCCTTGGTTAGTCGGGCCAAAGCCGAATATCATCGGAACTCGCGTCTGTTGCCGTAAGAGCACTGCCCTTCTGCGGCAGAATGAGCTCCAGGTGTCTCGATCTTCGGCGTTGCTCAGCCTCGTCCGAAGGCGATTCAGGAGCCAAGGTCGCAAGCGCACGCTAATGCCTCGGCCACGAGCCACGCCTGGCCGAGCTGTGCTCTTCGTAGGCTCGTTGGCTCCCGAAGGACACTGAGCCACCATGGAAGGTCGCCGGTGGACTTTCTAGTGACGCGAACGGCAAAGCCTGGGTCTTTGTCTGACAGCCGCCACATCGCACCCTTCCGGCCCCTGTCGATCACGATGACAGTTCAGTCAGTTCCAGTCAAGAGGTCGTTGGTCCGTTTGCAGGGCATCTATTGTCCACAGGACGCCCGCCTTTCGGTGAGCCATTGCGCACCGTTTCGAGGTACTGAACACCTCGCTCGCGCCGCAAGACAGATGTCACGATCCCGGCGAGCCGCTCGAGCCGCTCACGATTGACGTCGAGCCATGTGTCGCAGGTCGGCGCTCAGACGCCCACCTCGGTAGCGACCATGGCGTTCGCCGCTCCGACGTGGATCACCCATGTCTGGTATCCGACAACCCCATCGGGCACCGCTTGCTCAGCAGCTTGGTAGCTCTGGACCGCCGCCTTCGTCAACGGGCCGTACTGGCCGTCCGCGACCAGAGCTGGAACTGCCGGCGGATTCGCGATGTTCAGGAACTCTTGCAAACGCGTCACCACGGGTCCAGCGGATCCCTCCGCGAGGGTCGGGGGGTCTGGATGCTCGCCCAACATGCGGGCCCAGGTCTGCGGTCCCACGACTCCGTCGACGCCAAGTTGACGGTCCTGCTGGTACTCCCGAACGGCCTGGTCCGTCTTCGGCCCGAACTGGCCGTCGACATCGCTTGGCCCGGCCAAGAACAGCCCCCGACACAACTCGTACTGCACCAACTCCACGTCGGTTCCTGTGTCGCCCTGCTGGACAGTGCGCGGAATGGTCATTCGTGCTCCCGTTCCCTAGCCGTCAGTCTCTGGCGGCGCCAGCCTGTCCATGACCCGACCTCCTCAACCCCGGTCGCACAACGTAGGCCGATCAACTGCCGCGCCGGGCGCGCTAGCGCTGAAGATCGAATCAGCGGCTTGTCTCTCCGTGTTCCTCCCCCCCCGGAGGAAGATGCACCCTAGGTGAACAACATCGGCGATCCACCGACTCGGCTTGAGTTAAATGTCGGGGAGGTCTCCATGATCGTGCTGCCGGGCTTGGGTACCGCCGGCTACCGCTAGGAGGAGGCGTGCACCGGAGACGCCGGTGATTGTCGAGATCACATGGCGCCGGAAGCTCGCTGCCGTCACGCCGACGGGCCAGTCGGAGCCCGCACCGGACCCAGGTCGACGTGCTCCTGCGCGCCACATCGGCGACCGGCGAGCGCCTAGGCGTCCTCGTCGAGGCCAAGTTGACCGAGACGGACTTCGGGCGGTGCTACGACAACCCGGCGAACCCACGCCGCGATATCAGCCCACCGCCCCCGTGGACCCGTTGGCCCTGACGGCGGGAACGCTCGGCCTGATCGACTCCGCCGCCGACGAAGCGCCGGTCGTCGTGATGATCGACGACGTGCACGCCCTCGACGGCGCCACGCTCGAGATCGCGCTGTTCGTCTGCGCCCGGATCGCCCAGAGCGCCGTGCTCATCGTCATGGCCTGTCGCATTCCAGATACTGAACCCTTGACGCCCGGTCGCTTCCGGGATGACGATGACGGTCGCGATGGGGCATCATGCTCGATGAACTCAGCCGTCGTGTTGCGCCGAACCGGCGCGGCGACCACCTGCCCCGACGGCTCGACGCCGTCCTGACGCCGCCCGCCCACGCCGAAGAGTCCTCCGATGATGCCCGGACACCGTCCGACGGGCCCGAGCCCGACGAACCCCGGATCCGGCTTTGTCTCCTCGAGGGGTTCGATCTCGTCTGTGACGATGACCACATCCGCATCGATCCGAGCGCCCAACGGTTGATCGCGTTCCTGGCCATCCACGAGCGCAGCCTTCCTCGTGCCTATGTGGCCGGCAGGCTCTGGCCGGAGGCGTCCGAACGGCGGGCCGCCGGCAACCTGCGTTCGGCCCTCTGGAGACTCCGGGCCCAGCGTTGCGACGTCGTGGAGGCCGTGGATCAGCGCCTCGGCATCGGCCTCACGGTGAATGTCGACGTTCGGCGCGCGGCCGCAGTCGCGCGGGCCCTGTGCGCAGACGATCAAACGCTGCCGACCGCCGTTCTCGACGAGCTGGTGCTCACCGGCGAGCTGCTTCCCGGTTGGTACGACGACTGGCTCATCATCGAGCGCGAGCGCCAGCGCCAGATTCGTCTGCACGCCCTTGAAGCGTTGTGCGAGCGACAGGCAGGCCTCGGTCGGTTCGCACAGGCGATCCTGGCCGGTCTCGCCGCCGTACGTGACGACCCGCTACGCGAGAGTGCGCACCGCGCCCTGATCCGCGCCCATCTCGCGGAAGGGAACCCCGGCGAGGCGCTCCGCCAATACCGCATCTGCGCCGAGGTGCTCGATCGCGAGCTGCATCTGCAACCGTCGGGAGCGATCGCGGCTCTGGTCGCCGGGTTCAGCGCCGAGTGACGCCTCCGTGACGCGGCCCTGAAATCCTGTCTCCGTGACGCCGCTGGCGCCGCGCGCCGCGGCCCTCCTCATCAGCGTCCGTGTGGACCCTCAGGCCTCGACGGGCTGGTCCGCGTCGCTGCGCGGCTTCGACGACCTCAGCGAGCCGGCGTCCCCGCTCGGGGAGTTCGCGTCGCGAGAGGAACTGCTGGCCGGCGTCCGCGCCTGGATCAAGACGGTGACGTCGCAGTGACGCGGCCGTGACACCGCGTCGGTGAGCCTTTCCGGCGCTTCCTGCATGACGGCTCCGGGGGAGGGTGCGTGGCTGATCGCGAGCACCGGGACACCGACGAGACGTTCGAGAGGAGCGTGCGGCGACTGGCGCGGTGGTTCCTCGACCTGTGTGAGGACGCGACAGAAGAGAAGGAGGAGGCGCCCGGCGGCGGACCTCCCATTCCCCCCGGCGGGGTCGCCCCTCCCGTGTCCGTCCCCGCAGGCACGGTCGCGCACCTGACGCAGGCCGCGCTCGGAAACGCCTACGTCCGCCCCGGGCAGGCACCGCCGGCGGAGGTGATCTGGCAGGACAGCGACGGCGAGGTGCTCGTCCACATCGACCGGACCCGCCTCGCCGTGCACCCCGGGCTGATCCTCGTCGCGCTCACGCTCGAGACCGACGAGACCGGCCCGGGCGAGCTGGTCGTTCCGTTCGCGGTCGGCACCCCGGACAGCCCCGCCGGTCTGCTGGCGGTGAGCGAGATGCGGCCCCGCGGCCCCCAGGCGCTCGTCGACCGCTGGGGCCAGTCGGTCATCGCCGCCGCCTGGCTCGCCCTGCTCGACGTGGCGCACGGCCTGGCGCTCAACTCCGGCGTCGACCAGGACGGCGCCCGCCTCATCCCGGGCGCGATCGCGACCGACGGCAACCAGCTCACCGTGATCCCGCAGGCCCGGCACCCCGGCGACCGGGTGGTCGGCCGGTGACCGCAAACTCGTGACCGTCGACAGCGCCAGCCTCGGCGACATCGGTTCGCTCGCCACCGCGATCGGCCTACTCGCGGGCGGCTCGATCGATACGACGTGGTTCTCCGATCCCGGTGGCCACGTCAAGCAGATACTGCGCAACCAGCCGCAGCGCGATGCCCTCGTGACGTTCGTGACCGACGCGCTCGGCGACCAGGCCGCGCCGGTCACCGACGACCCGGGTCGCACGTGGGTCCCGCTCCTGAAGCTCACGCCGGGCTCAGACCTGTTCCTCGTGCTCGAGCCCAACACCCGGGGTGTCGTCGTCTCGCTCGGCGCCAGGATCGGCATCCAGACCCCGATCACGGCCGACGCGGCCCTCCGCATCCCCATCCTTCGCGTCGATCAAGCAGGAGGCGTCACCTTCCTGCCCGGATCGACCGACCCCAACGACGTCGCCGACGCCACTGCGCAGCTCGAAGGCACGGTGACGGTCGCCGACGCGACGCTCAACAGCGTCGGGGTGACGGCGACCGTCCCATTGGTCGCAAGCGGCACGCCGGCGGTCGGCATCGCCGTCCACGGGCTCCGCCTGCCCGGCAGCGCCGCGGCGCTCGACCTCTCGCTCGACAGCGCCAGCGCGATCGGCCCGGAGCTGACCCACCTCCTCACCGCCATCTTGCAGGCCGAGGCGGCCTCCGCAACCGGCGCCGCCCAGGACCTGCTCGGGCTCATCGGCCTGCTCCCGAGCGGCGGAGCGATCCCACCACTGCCGGTCGCCGACATCCTGACGGGCGGGCCGCAGGCGCTGGCGCAATGGGTCGAGTCGGTGACGACCACGCCAGCCGCGATCGAGGCCTGGCTAGCGCATCTCGCCACGCTCGTCGGTGCCACCCCCAACGCCGGCGGCCCGCCGTACGGCATCCATCTCACCGCCGGCCGGTCCGAGCTCGACCTGACGGTCGATGTGCAGCCCGACGACGCGGGCGGGCTCGTCATCACCCCCGGTCTCGCCCTCTCCGTCGCGACCGCGAGCGCGCCACCGCTTGGAGAGGTGCGCGTGGCGGCGGAAGCCGAGCTGGCGCACATCCGCCTCGGCGCCCACCCGGGGATCCGCGCCCTGCCGAATCTCAGGCTCACCGCCCGCTACGGCGCGGACACCGGGACGATCGTCGACGTCACCACCCCCGCCGCGGTCGTCAAGGTCGGCGCGGTGCACGCCGGCATCGGGCTCGACGACGGCCGCAAGCCGGTCCTCGTCCTCGCCGCCGAGCGGGTCGACATCGGGCCGGACGCGGGGCACCTGCATCACCACGACATCCTCGACCTGACGTCGCCCGACGCGCTCGCTGAGGTCGCGACCGAGAGCCTCGACGCGATCGTCACCGCGATGCTCGCCGGCCTCGGCCCGGCGCGCACCGCGATCGAGGTGCTGCTCGGCCTCGCCCCGCCCGCCAGCCACGCCGGCGACGCGACGTGGCCGAGCCTCTCGCTCCCCGCCTTCGTCGCCGACCCGATCGGAGCGGTGGGGGCGTTCCTCCGTGACGTCATCGCCAAGGGAGGCAGCGCCTTCGCGGACCTGCTCTCGGTCGGCCCGAGTTTGCTCGGCCTGCCCGGCGCCGTGAGCGGCACCGGCACGCTCGATGATCCCTGGTCGCTCGACCTCGCTGCCGGCGCGACCCTCGTCGCCTGGCACGACGGCGACCCGGCGGTGCTCCACCTCGGCGCCCGCGTCGCGCCGGCGATCCCGCCGCTCGGCAGCGCCGGCGGTCCCCAGCTCGGCATCGGCTTGGTCGTCGAGGGGCTCGCGGTCACCCTGCCGGCGACGGGCGCCACCAGCACCCCGTTCACCGTCTCCGCGGCCGCGCTGCCGCACGTCGCGCTCGACATCACGCTGTCCGGGCCCGGCGGCCAGCCGTTCACCTTCGGAAGTGGCTACGGCGTGTCCTTCCAGGAGGCCCGTCTCCTGGTCGGTTGGGCCCCGGGCGGAGGGCTCGAGGTGCGCTTCGACCTGCCCGGCTCGACCGTCGACGTCGGCGGCGTGGCGACACCGCTCGGCCCGATCAGCATCGGACCGGGCGGCCGGTTCACGCTCCCGCTCGACCTGCCGTGGGGCCTCGTCGAGCAGGTGCTGATCTCCGCCCTGCAGGGGGCGACCCTGCCGTGGCTCCAGGGTCTGCCGGACCTGCTCGGCATGGGCACGCCGGTGTTCGCGCAGGCGGGAGGCGTTACCGGGCTCGTCCGCGATCCGATCCGGTTCCTGCAGACGATGCTGATCGCGTTCCTGAGCAGCAGCGACGGCGAACGGTTCCTCGCCTCGCTCGCCGCCGCGATCGCCGGGTTGACCCGCGGCTCGGCCGGGACAGGCCTCACCGGAGGGCTGGTGAGCGGGTCGGGCACACCCGACGATCCGTTCGCCGTCCGCATCGGAGACGGCAGCGCGGCGGTCGAGGCGACCCTCTGGCTCGACCCGGACGGACCGCCGCTCGACCTCGCCGGCGTGGTCGCCGTGCTCGAACCCGAGCCGCTTGGCCGGTGGCTCGACGGTGACACCGGCGCATCACCGCTCGACCTGGCGGCGGTCGCCGCACTCCTCGGCGGCGCCGCGTCCCGGACGCCGGCGCTCCGACAGCTGCTGGCCGGGCGCGACGGGCAGGGTGGCCCGGGCGGGCCGCTCCCAACGGCGCTGCAAGCCCTCGCCACCCGCGTCGCCGGCGGCGACGGCCTCCTCCCCGGGACCGCCGCTGACATCGCCGGCGCCACCGCTGTCCCGATGCCGGCAACGGCGCACGGCCAGCTGTCGTCGACGGTCGACCTCGCCACCGTGCTGGGTTCGGCGCCCGATCCCGCGACGACGGTGTACGTGACCGGCCCGCTCGTCCCGCCGTGGCCGGGCCTGGACGCCCGTACCTTCGACCTCACCCAGCCCGGCCTGGCCGCCAACGGGTTCGACGTCTCGCGGGCCGCCAACGAGGACGGGCCGTGGCACGTGCGGCTGCCCCGCCGTGCCGCCTGCCCGGGAACCGACGCCGACGCGCAGCTCGCCGCCCAGACCGCCCGGCTGCAGGCGGTCGTCGACGCGGTCGCCTCCCGCCGTCCAGCCCAGGTCGTCCTCGTCGCCCACGGCTCGGCCGGCCAGTCCGCTCGGCTGCTTGCAAGCCGGGACCCCGCCGTCGCCACGCTCGTCCTTCTCGGCGTTCCGGCCGCCGGGCTCACCCTCGACGTGCTCGACGTCCCGCCCGCGGCGGACGTGCTGCAGCTGCTGCGCCGCCTCCTCCCAGACCCCGATCCGGGGCTACCCGACGACCCCGACCTGGCCACCGGCCGCGCCGTGCTGGACACCCTCGGCGGGGCCTTCGACGGCGCCCTCGCCCCGGCGAACGACTTCCGCCCCCCCGCCACCCTCGGTCCCCGCACCCCGCCGACCTGGTCCGTCCGCGGCGCGCTCGACACCGACGGGGTGACCCGCGCCATCGCCGCGGTCGTCCGGGCCGGGATGGCGGCCAACTCGCCCGACACGACCACCGGCCGCCGGGCGCCGACGGCGCTGCGCGGGGGCCTGCGGATGGCGGTCTCGTCGCCGCCGGCGACCGCCGGACCCGGCGCGCCGGGCGTCGCGCTCGACCTGGCGGCCACCCTCGACCTCGGCCTCCTGTCGCTCTCCGGGGCTGCCCTCCCCCCGCCCGCGCTGACGTTCAGCGCCACCCTCTCCCGGCCCGGTGGGTGGCTCGCCGGTGGCCCGCAAGGCGTCCCCGCCGCGCCGGACGTGACGCGGACCCCGTCCCTGCGGCGGGCGACGTTCAGCGCCGGCGCCGACCTGGTTGATGGGGGCGGCGGGGGTGTCCGGGCCCGGCTCGTGGTCGACGAGGTCAACGCCCTCGGCCTGGTCCGCGACCGCCTGGTGCTCGGGGACGGCGGCGAGCCGATCACCCCCGAAGCGCGGGTGCTCCTCGGGCGGCTCGCCACGACGCTCGGGCCGGCCCCCGACGGCAGTCGCCTGAAGGGCGTGGTGGCGCTGCTCGAGGCGCTCGGCCTGACCGACCCGTCGGTCCCGGCCCCGCAAGTCGGGCTGTCGGTCGACGCGATCACCCGCCTGTTGGTCGACCCGGCCGGCCAGCTCCACGGTGCCCTGGCGAGCGGGCCGAGCCGTGACGCGGTCGCCGCCGCGCTGCGTGAGGCCGTCGGCAGCAGCGCAGGCACCGGCGCGGACCTGTCCCTCGGAGGGGTCACGTTTTCCGTCGATCTCGGCGCACCGACGGCGTCCGTGCACGTCGCCACCACGGGCGACGGCGTCGCGCTGCCCGGAGGGCTCGATCTCCTCCTCGACGTCACGGTCGACACGGGCGGCCGGTGGTCGGGAACCGCTGGCCTCGCGCTCGCCGGCCCACCCGGCACCGCCGGCCGCCCGTCGTTGCGGATCACGCACGCCGCCGGCCTCACGGTCGGTCTGCACATCGACGGCGGCCTGGCCGGCATGCCGTCCGATCTCTCGCTGTGGCCGCTCTCCAGCGGGACGTCCGTCGCCGGGATGCTGCCGGTGGCGGTGTCGCTGTTCGCCGGCCTGCTCGCCCGCGACCTCGTCGAGGCGATCCGGGCGATCGACCCGGCCCACGTCGATCCGATCCTCACCTACCTCGGGCTGCTGACCGCCGGCAAGGTGCGCGTCCCCGCCGGGCTTGTCTCCGACCCGGCCGGGTGGGCGGCCCGCACGCTCGCCGGGTCGGGTCTCGACCCCGACCGGATCGCCGGACTGGTTGACGCCGTGCGCGACCTGACCGGGCAGCCGCCCGCCGCGCACGGCACCCTCCCGCTGCCGTTCGGGATCCAGCTCACCGCCGGGGCGGGTCCGGCGGGCGGTCTCCTGGTCGCCGTCGCGGTCGGCCAGGACGCCGGCGACGTGCACGTCCAGGCCGAAGGCGGCCTCGCGATCCGTTCCGGCGCGGCGCCCGTCCCGCACCTCAGCGTCGCCGTCGGCCCCGCCGGCAGCACCGCCGCCCTGCACGTCGGCCTCGACGGTTCGGCCATCTCGGCCAGCGTGCTCCTCGCCAACGCCAACGTCATCCCCATCTACCCGTCCAGTCCGGGGCTCGGGTCCCTCGCCGCCGCCGCGTCGGCCGCGCTCCCCCTCGTCCTCGATCAGCTCGAAGCCAACGGCCCGGTTCCCGTGCCCGCCGCGCTGACGGCGGCGCGGACGGTGCTCGGGCTCGGCGCGCCGCACTTCGACTCGGCCCAACTCCGCCAGCTCGCGGCCGACCCCGCCGGTGAACTGCAGCGGCGCCTTGCCGCCCACGGACCGGCCGCCCTCGCCGACCTCCTCCCGCTCCTCCAGCCGGCCCTCCCGGCCGGATGGACCGTCGACACCAGCGACCCGCACGCGGTCGCGCTGAGCATCGGTACCGCACCGACCGAGCAGCGGGTGGTGGTGCGCTACGGCACGATGCCGGCGTCCCTGGAGCTCGACCTGACGCTCGCCCTCGCCCTCATCGTCGCCGGGATCGGGTTCGACGGGACCCTTCACGTCACCGTGGACGGCAGCGGCCTCCGCCTCGTCGACGCCACGGCCGGCATCGACCCGGCCCACCCCGCGGCGCTCGGACCAGCCGAGCTGGCGCCGTTCCTCCGCGTGGTCGCCGGGACCGACGCCGTGCCGGGGCCGAGGGTGGAGGCCGGCATCGCAACGACGGCCGGCGGCCACACCCACGCCCTCCTCGTCACCCTGCTGATCGGCCCGCCGCTGCACGCGTCAGCGGGCACGCGCACCGACGGCGCGGACGACCCATCCCCGGACATCGCTGCGATCGTCACCGGGTTCGTCATCCCGCTCCTCGCCGACGTCGCCCTCGCCGACCCCAGCGTGGCCGCGCTGTTGACCCACCAGGCGCTCACCGGGCTGACCGTGCAGCAACTCCTCGAGGGCGTGCTCCTCACCGCCGGCCATTTCGATCCGGGCGTGCTCGACCTCGTTCCCGCCCACGCCCTGCAACGCCTGCTTCGGCTCGCCGGCAACATCGCCGAGGCCAACCCGAGCGTGAGCATCGGCTCCCACCTCCGGCTGGAGGTGGCGCACGGGAGCACCGGCACGATCGGGCTCGGCGTCACCGTCGATCCGGGCCGGCGGGTCGCGCTCAATTCCGGCGACCTTCAGCTGTCGATCGAGGTCGACACCACGTGGGTCGACATCCTCGGCGGCGCCTCGCCAGGCCTCTCCGTGCTCGTCCTCGACAAAGACGGCGGCGGCGTCTACCACCTCGCCGCAGCCCCGGAGGTGCTCGTCAACGGCATCGGGCTGCGGGTATCGCGCGCCAGCGGGCCGCTCCTCGACACCGGGCTGCGGATCGGGTCGATCGCGCTCTACGGCCTGCTCGACATCGACCACACCGGCGTCACCGCCGCCGGAGGCAAGCTCGAGCTGGCCGACCTCGGCATCGCCGTCGCCGGCGCGGCCGGAGGGGACAACAGCGTCGCCCAGGGTGTCCTCGGCAACGCCGCGTCGGGCGGAGGGTCGAGCGGCGGCGACAACACCCCGCTGCGGCCCCAGTTCAGCCCGTCGCTATCGCTCGAGAAGCCCGCCGCGGGCAGCCTCAAGTGGGCGCTGCGCGCCGGCGACGGCAGCGGGCCGTGGTGGATCGTGATCCAGCGCAGCTTCGGGCCGCTGCACATCGAGCAGGTCGGCTTCGGCGTCGACCAGGACGGCTCGACCGTGCACGGGCTGCGGGTCCTCCTCGACGGCGGGCTTTCGATGCTCGGCCTGGCGATCGACGTCGAGGAGCTCTCCGTCGGCGCGAGGTGGCCGGTCAACCAGGGCGATCCGCCGCTGACGGACCCGCACGCCTGGAGCATCGACCTGGCGGGCCTCGCGGTCGGCTATTCCGGCGGCAGCGTGTCGCTCGCCGGGGCGCTGCGACGCCACGGGAGCCCACCCGACTACACCGGCGTGCTGATCGCCCACCTCGGCCCGTACGGGCTGACGGCGTTCGGCGGATACGGGCAGTTCCTCGCGCCGGACGGGCAGAAGTACACGTCGCTGTTCGTCATCGCCGGGATCACCGCGCCGATCGGCGGGCCGCCAGCGTTCTTCGTGACCGGGCTCGGAGGTGGCGCCGGCATCAACCGGCAACTGGTGTTGCCGGCCACCCTCGACGACTTCCCGAACTACCCGCTCGTGGCGGCGATCGACCCGCACAGCACGCTCGCCAGCGACCCGCAGCACGCGCTCGACGAGCTGTCCGCCGCGTTCCCGCCTGAACGCGGCAACTTCTGGTTCGCCGCGGGGGTGAGCTTCACGTCGTTCGCGCTCGTCGACGTGACCGCCGTGATCGCCGTCTCGGTGGGTGACGGGTTCCAGATTGCGCTGCTCGGCCTGGCGCGGATGGGTCTGCCGACCCCGTACGCGCCGATCGTCCAGGTCGAGCTGGCGTTGCAGGCGCGCTTCTCCACCAAGGAAGGCGTGCTGATCGTCCAGGCGCAGCTCACGCAGAACTCGTGGCTGCTGACGTCGGACTGCCGGCTGACGGGTGGGTTCGCCTACGCCTCGTTCTTCGGCAGCAATCCCAACGCCGGGCAGTCCGTGCTGTCGATCGGCGGCTATCACCCGTCGTTCCACCACGACGGGTATCCCGAGGTCCCGCGGGTCGGCTACATCTGGTCGATCGGGGGCGTGCTCACGATCAGCGGGCAGAGCTACTTCGCCCTCACCAGCGAAGCGATCATGGCGGGAACCAAGTTCACCGCCGCGCTCGATCTCGGCTTCCTGTGGGCGTCGCTGACCCTCGGGATCGACGTGCTGATCTACTTCGACCCGTTCAAGCTCATCGCCGACGGCTACGCGTCGATCGCGGCCGGCGTCACGATCGACGTCGACCTCGGCTGGTTCGGGCACATCCGGGTCAGCCTCTCGTTCCACCTCGGCGCGACCGTCCACATCGAGGGCCCCGACTTCCGAGGCTCGGCGACGATCGACCTGGACGTGACGTCGGCGACGATCGCGTTCGGGGGCAGCAACGACAACAGCACCAAGCAGTTGGGGTGGGCCGACTTCAGCCAGAAGTACCTCACCGCCGGGGGGGCGACCGTGCTGTCGGCGATGCCGCAGCAGGGGCAGCTGATCGGCACGCCGACCACCTCGGCGGGGACGACACCGACCGGCGACGCCGACAAGCCGTGGAAGTTCGTCGCCGAGTGGTCGCTTTCCGTCGCCAGCACCGCCGCCACCACCCACCTGCAACTCCCAGCGGCGACCGTCGCCTACAGCCTCTCGCAAGTCCCCGGCATCGCGTCGATGGCGGTCGACACCCTCAAGTCGACGCTCGTCGTCACCGTCGCCGGATCCGCTGGCGGGGACGCCAACCCGCCCATCCTCGGGCCCGACGACCCCGGCGAGGGCCTGCGCGTGTCGCTCGTCACCGCCCCGCTCCCCAAAGGCGTGTGGGCCGCCAACCCGCACGACATCACCGTGCCGTCGGGCGACACGATCACCGCCGGCACCGGGTTCGTCCTCCTGGCGACGGCGACGGTCGAGGGCGCCACGCCGGAGATCCCGGTCAACCAGATCGAGCCCACCAAGGGCCGCAAGCCGCTCCCGTTCCTCGAGGAGACGGCGGCGCGGCCCGACCGGCTCCCCGACGACACCAACGCGGCCGGGTTTGCGACCGGGCAGCCGACCGGCTCTGGCGCAGCGCTCGCCGCCGCACTCTCCTTCCTCAGCCGCGGCCCGCTAGGCGCTGCGCCCGCGCCGCTAACCGTCGCCGCGTTCGGGCGAGACCGCGTCGCGCCACCGAAGCTGGGGCTGCTGACCGAGGGCATGGTGTCGCCGCAGACGCCCGCACCGGCGCTCACCCCGATCGTGCCGGTGCCGCCAGGCGTCGTCGACACCACCATCCACCCGCCGGTCCCGTTCGCCATCCTCGACGGCGGCCCGGTCCCCGTGCAGCGCCCGGTCCTGCGCACCTCGACGGTGGCCGCGATCGGCGCGCTGGGTGCGCGAAACGTGCTCGCACGGGCCGCCGTCCCGGCCCTGCCGGCGGGCGCCGTCGCGGACGTCCAGCGCGTCGAGGCGCCGACCCTCGCCGCCGTGGCCGCGCTGACCGACCCCGCGTTCGCGGCGGTGCTGATCCGCCAGCCACCCGCCGCGGTGGCCGCCGGTGCCGGCCTCCGCGCCGCCGACGGGGGGCCGGTCAGCCTGCGCGCCGCCGCCCCCGGCGAACTGCGCCGGGGCCCCGCACTCCCGGTCGACGAACGCGCCCGTCTCGACGGCGCGCTCGGCATCCTCGCCGGCGGGCTGACCGTTCGCCCCGGAGACCTCGTGCTCGCCGAGCTCCCCAACGCCGCCCGCGACCTCGACGCCGGCCGGGCCCGCCACACCGTCACGGTCGCCGGCGACGCGGCCGTGCGCGCCGTCGCCCTCACCGTCACCGGACGGGTGCTGCTCGACCGGACCGGAACGCAACTCGCCGTGACCATCCCCCAGCACACCGCCCGGGTCGCCCTGTGGTGCGTCGGTGGCGACGGTACCCGGCCCGCCGGGCTGGCCGGATGGCACGACGCCAGCCGGCTCCCGCAGGTCGGCGCCCGCACCCTGCTCGCCGCCGACGCCGTCGTCAACGGCGCCGACCACGCCCGCCGTGGGCCGGCGGCGGTGAGCGCGGCGACGGTCGCGGCGGTGGACGCGGTGGCCGGACCCAGCGTGGTCATCACCGAGCTGCCGGCGGACACCCGGGTCGTCGTCGTCGCCGTCGAGCCGACGGGCGGCGACCACGACCTCGGCGGGCTCACGCTCGGGCTGGCCGGCGCCGCCCGCGCCACCGGTGCCGACGGCGCCCCCCTCGCCCCGACGCTCGTCACGACCGGGCCCCGCATGTACCTCCTCTACCAGCTCGCCCCGCTCGCCGGCGCGCCGCCGGCCCCGTCCGCGGCTGCGCCACCCGGCGTGCCGCCGGCCCCCGTCGCGGTCACCGTCGGCACCGACACGCGCTGGCGCCTGACCGGTGTGCTCGGGGGCCCCGGGGACGTTGCCGGCACGGCGGCCGACCTGGCGTCGCGGGGGATGGACGTGGCCGCCCCGCTCCTGCGGGCCCCGGTCGGCTCGGCGCTGGTGTCCTGGACCGTCCCACCGGAGGTGGCCTGAGTGGTAAGCCGCGGAGCCTTCATCCTCCACGACGCGGTGCGGCCGGCGCTCCCGGACGGCGCCTACGAGCTGACCGTGACCCAGCAGCTCAACCCGCCCGGCCAGTCGGTCGACCCGCTCGACAAGCACCTCGTGGTCACCGGGCCGCGGTTCGCGCTGCCGCCCGGCCAGCTGCTCTCCTCGTACCCGCCGAACGACGCGGTCGGCGCCTTCTCGTCCCGACTCCCGCAGGTCGTGCTGCGCCGGCGGACGCTCCCGTGGGAGCGCTGGATCGACCCGGCCGACCAGACCCTCCCGTGGCTGGCGCTGGTCGTGCTCACCGACGGCGAAGGCCACCTGACGACCGGGCAGCCCGTCGACACCACCGGCCTGCCCGACCCGGACCTGCGCGACTCCGACACCCGCGACGTGCTGACGGTCAGCACGACGGTCGTGGAGCAGATCTTCCCGACCAAGGACGACCTGCCATGGTTGTGCCACGTCCGCGAGGTCGACCTCACCGACACCGAGCTTGCCCTCGGCGACGACGACGGGTGGTTGGCGGTCGTCCTCGCCAACCGCCTCCCGCAGCCCGGCGTCAAGTACACCGCATGCCTCGTCAGCCTCGAGGGCCACGGCGACGACCTGCCGACCAAGGAGATGCCGCAGGACAGCTTCACCAAGTTCTCGGTGTACACCGCGGACCAGGTGGCCCTCGCCGCGACGGTGCAACGGGACGCGGAGCAGGCGATCGACCAGCCCACGTTGGCCGAACGGCAGGTGGCGAACGTGGCCGGCTCCCCGGTCGCCTCCCTCCGCGCGGCAAGCGGCGCCCCGGTCACCCTTGTCGGCGCCAAGGCCGCCGCGGCGAAGCCGCCGGTGGTGCGCGACGCGTGGTCCGCCCCTGCCCTCCCGGCGACGGTCGCGACGGGGCAGCAGCGCGGGTATGCCGCCACGCCGACGGTGACCGGGAGGGCGAGCGTCGCCGGCCTCTCCATCAACCCCATCTTCATCGAGCAGGGCATCACCACGGTGCAGTTCACCGTCTTGGCCCACTGGTCGTTCACGTGCGACCAGGGCGGCGACTTCGAGTCGCTCATGCGGGAGCTCGACGACGGCATGCTCGGCACCCAGCTGCCGCCCGCCACACCAACTCCGGCTCCCGGGTCGCCCCCTCCCGCGCCGGCGACCCGCCCCGACCCGGTCGTGACCGACACCGGCCACGTCGCCACGGCCGTGATGAGCCGGCGCGGGGTGAGCCGGACGGGGTGGTACCGCGGGCCGTTCACGCCCCGCCAGATCCTGCGCCAGCAGCCCGACGACTCGGGCGTGCTGCCGCTGCTGCACGCCGCCGACCAGGCCCGCCGGGTCGGGCCGGACGGACGCGAAGACCTCTCCCTGGCCGCCGCCTTCGAGATCGGGCGCCTGCTCGCCGTCTCCCAGCCGGCGATCGTCGCCGGGCTGCTGGCGTGGCGCAAGGACGGGTACGGACAGGCACGGCTGAGAGCCATCCTCGGCAAACCGGGCAGCCTCCAGTCCCGGCTGCTGCAGCTGCTCGGCCAGCAGCGCCCGGTGTTCTCCGGCGGGGTCGCGGCCAACCTGCTCGGCGCGCTCGGCGCCAACGGGGCGGCCCGCGTCGGTCCGGTCCGGCCGATGGGCAACCCCGGACCGCCGCTCGTCCGGCCGGGCGAGACCCTCGCCGGCGTCGTCGCCAGGGGGTTCGGCATGGACCCCGGCCGCGTGGCCGCGGTGCTGGCCACCGGTCCCGGCGCCGTCGGGCTCGACCCGGGAGCGACCGCTCCACAGGTGCCCATCCAGCTCGACCAGCTCGGCCCGGCCCACTTCGCCGGGGCGCGGGCCGGTCTCGACGCCCGGGTCACCTCGCTCGTCACGCAGGCCAAGCTCCTCGGGGAGGCAACCCAGTGAACGTCACGCTCACCACCCATGACGCGGTCGCGGTCGCCTGGGAGGCCAAGGACCTGCTCGCCCAGGCCCCCGATCAGGGCGGGGCGGGGCTCCTCCCCGACGGTGTCCGGGACTGGCTCGCCTCGCTGCGGCTGCTCGAGGGGGTGCCGTTCCAGCATCTCGTGGTCGACGACCGGCTCCTGCCGCCGGAGTCGATCCGCTTCTTCTACCTCGACCGCAACTGGACCGACGCGATGGTGGCGGGTGCGCTCTCCGTCGGCGCCATCACGACCGCCGACCGAGCCCAGCTGCAGGCGCTCTACCCCACCATCCGCGACGAGATCGACCGGGCCGAACGGCAGGTCCGCGTCCCCGGGAACGAGGTCGCGGTCGACGGGACCGCCGACGTGGTGACCGGCCTGCTGATCCGGTCACGCGCCGTAAGCGGCTGGCCCGGCATGCACATCCGCGCCTATCGGGTGGAGGTCCCCGACGACGGCGCCGACGACGACGCCAACCGGCTCCACCTGATGCGCCTCGAACGGCTCGCGCCGGCCGTGCTCCTCGCCCTCTTCGACGGCGTGCCCGCCGTGGTCCACATCGAAGAGCCCCGCTCCGGCCTGCAGTTCGGGTTCGAGCTCACCGAGCCGCCACCGGTGGGTGCGGTCGCCTACGACCTGCCGTTGCGAACCCCGGGGACGGGTACCGAGACCGGGGCCACGGTACCGGTCCCGTTCCGTCGCAACGCCCCCGGCGTCGTCGACCTCGCCGACCTCCAGCAGCGGATCCTGAGCGCCGTCGGCGGCAACGGCAGCGGCGCCGAGTTCGCCCTCGAAGCGCTCCGCTTCCCGTACCGGCAGGTGTTCGGCCCCGCGCAGGACGGCCCCGGACCCACCTTCGCCGACCTGTTCACCCCCGCCGTCGGCATCGCCGAGATCCGGGCGTGGCCGGCCTACGCGGTGGTGGCGCCGTGACCGGCGTCGCCGAGATCCGGGCGTGGCCGGCCGACGCGGACGTGGCGCCGTGACCGGCGTCGCCGCCGGTGACGTCCTCACCGCGCGGTTCTCCCAGCTCGCCCGGGCCGGATCGAGCGCGTTCGCCACCGCGACCTGGGACGCGCAGCTCCCCCGCGCGCCACGGATGCTTGTCCCGATCGACGTCCAGGCGCTCGCCGTCGCGCCCGGCGACGCGAGCGCCGTCGCACGCGTCCTGCGCCCGCTTCCCGACCCCGCCCCCGGAGACAGCGTCCGCAGCGACGCGCCGCCGTTCCCGCCCTTCACCGACGGCGACCCCCGGTCGCCCGGCGTCTACCTCCACTGGGCGGCCCCCGACGGTCTGACCCGCAGCGGCGAGCACCGTCCCGGCGACCCGGCGCCAGTAGGCGGCGACACCGGCTTCCGCCCCCTCGCCGACCGTTGGCTCGTCGTCCGCGTCGCCGGCGGGATCCCACGGCGCACCCGGGCGTGGGTCGTCGAGGCCGAACACGGCAGGACGGTCGACCTGGCGAGCTGGTCGGAGTCGCGCTACCCCGCCAACCCGCCCGTCGGGCTGACCCCGCACTTCACCTCAGAGAAGCTGATCGCGACGGCGGGCGGTGATCCGGCCTGGGCCGCCGTCTACGACGCCGTCGAGGATCGGTTCGCCCTCCACGACCCGCTCGACGACCTGAGCGAGGGTGACCGCGCCGGAACCCTCTCGTATCTCGTCTGCGGGTGGTGGTCCAAGACCGCCAACGACCCGCTCTACGCCGGCACGCTCGACGAACGCACCAGCCGGCTGGTCGGGATGCGATGGCAGCACTCCGCGGCGTCCGCCGGGGTCCAGGCCGGTCGCGACCTCGCCGTCGAGCGGGGCGCGCAGATCGGCCTCGCCACGCCTGCGCTCGACCAGGCCGCCGTGATTCGTAGCAGTGGGACTTCCAGCCCGGCCCACCTGCTCACCAACGCGCACGAGGTGATCGCCGCCACGGTTGCCGACGCGGTGGACGGAGGCATCCCGCCGCTCGCGCAGCTGACGCTGCTCCACGGGAGCGTGATCGGTGTCGTGCCCGGAGCCAACGTCGAGGGGATCGATGAGCGCCCGGCGCCGGCGAGCGTCGAAGTCGCGGTTGGCTCGAGCGCCACCGAGGCGTTCGCGGCGCTGCTCGCCGAGGACCAACCCGCAGACCAGCGCGACGCCGACGAGCGACTGGTCGCCGCCTTCTGCGCCGGGCTGATCGCCAAGCTCGACGCCCCGGATGGGCTGGTCACCCTCGACCAGGACCTGCACGCGGCCGAGTTCGCCTCGCAACCCGGCGGGCCGGCGACCACCGACCGCCTCCTCCAGGGTGACCGCATCGCCGCCGCGCGCGCCAAGAACGGGGCCGCGTCGCCGGCGCCATCGCAGGGCGGACGGTCGCGCCTCCTCGCCACCGAACGCGACGCGCACTTCCTCGTCGAACGCGACACCTTCGACACGATCGCCGCCCATGCCGGGAAGAACCCGCCCGCCGTCGCCGCCCCCGAGCTGACCCCGCGCAACCTGACGGTCGCGGCGCCCGCGTGGTTACACCCGGCCGATCCCGTGGTCACGCTAAGCTCCGTCAACCGGTCGCTCCGCCACGGCTACGACGGCCGCCACAACACGGATGGCACCCTCTCGTGCCGGGTCAGCGGGGAGGAGCAGACGCAATTCGCCGGACTCCTCGACGGGGCCGAGCTCGTCGCACCGCTGGGCAACGGGGGGCTCCCACCGGAGTGCGACGAGCTGCTCCGTGAGCTCGTCCTCGACGACCCGGCCGGCCTCGACGAGACGGCGAGCTTCGCCGCCGGTGCCCGCGCCCTGCCGCCCGACGCGGTGCGTGCTCGGCTCCTCGCCGAGCACGCGCTGCGGTGGGACGCGCAGGCGCCGCCGGCGGGTAAGGACCTGCTCCGCGCCGTTTCCTTGCGGTCCGGGACCGAAGCGAGCCCGACCGCGACGACGCCGTGGCGCCAGCCGTGGGTGCCGCTGTTCCTCGAATGGGAGCTCAGCCTGCTGGTCGACGACCGGCTCGAGAGGTGGCGGCTGGCCGAGATCGACCTCGACGTCGCCGACGGCGCGACACCCGGCCCCAACCCCCCCGGTCCCCCGACCGTCGTACGCGGACGGGTGCTGCTCACGTCGATGGCCGCCCGGTCGTTCGCCGCCAAGGTCGCCGACTTCGTCAACGAGGAGACCCAGCGCGGCGCGGCGCTGGCGGTGCTGCGCGGCGACGAGGAGGCGGCCCTCGCCAACGTCGCCCAGGCGGGGGCGCTGTTCGACGTGCTCAGCGGCGGGCTGCAAGGCCTCCGGGAGCAGCTCCTCGGTGTGGCCTGGCAGGACGTCGGACGGGTCGCGGTCGACGGGTCGGGTACCCGCCGGCCCCCGACGCCTATCGCCGCCCCGCTGCTCCTTCGCGGCGGCGTCGCCAGCTTCACCCGGATGCGGATCGTCGACGCGTTCGGCAGGACGGTCGAAATCCCGCCGGACAGCATCACCGGCGCGGCGGTCGCCGAGCGGCTGCGCCCCACGCCGCCTCCCAAGCCCGATGGCCCCACCCCGCAGCTGCTCCTGCGGCCCCGGCTGACCCGCCCGGCGCGCCTCGAGCTGAGCTTCGTCGACCCGGCCGCCCCCGACGGCAGCGAACCGGCGGCCGCGACCGTCGACCAGGTCGACCCGTCGCAGGCGATCAACCCGGTCTGCGGGTGGCTCCTCGCCGACCACCTCGACGGGTCGCTCGAGGTCTTCGACGTCACGGCCGAACCGCTGGGCATGCTGCTCGAGGACCTCGACGGCCACGTCGTCTGGGAGGGCGCGCCCGGGCTCCCCGGGCCGGTCGGCGCGCCACCCGCGCCGCTGCGTCCCGACGACGTCGGCGCCCGCCACGTCGTGCGGCTCGCTGCCGGGGTGGTCGCCGCCGACGCCCGCCAGCGCAACGACCCGGCTGCCCCGGCCACGGAGAGCGCGCTGTCGGCCCTGCTGCGCACGATCGACACGACGATCTGGACCGTCGACCCGTTCGGGACGATCGGCAACGAACACGTCTCGGGGCTCGTCGGCCGCCCGATCGCGGTCGTCCGGATGACGCTGCGCCTCTCGGTCTGGGACGACCTGACCCCCGGCCCGGACGCCGAGCTCACCCTCGACCCCGCCGACCTGGCCGAGCGCCGCGCCGCCTACGACCGCCTCGCCGCCCGCCGGATCACGGTCCGCCTCGGTGAGCTCACCCGCACCGACGACGGCGTGCTCGGCTATTTCGCCGACGACGACTACACCCGCTTCACACCGGTTTCGCCGGAGGTGCTGGCCGCGGCCCGCGCCGGCGGCCGCCACGCCGGGCAGCTGTCCGTGCTCGGCGCCGAAAGCGCCGGCGACCCGGCCACCGAGCCGGTCACGCACCCGTTCGTCGACGACAGCGAACAGCCGCTCGTGGCCCGTCCCGGGCAGCTGGTGCGCTTGACCGTGCTGATGATGCCCGGCGGCGCGGTGCACGCGACGACCGGTGTGCTTCCGAGAGCCGCGGTCCGGCTCGCCCGCGACTGGGTTGCGGACGCCCTGAAGCAGCTGTCCCCGTCGTTTCGCATCGGCCCGGCGCTGGTCGACCCCACGACGGTCCGCATGCCGAAGGTCAGCGCGCTACCCAAGGAGCAGGTGTTCACCGCCCGCACCGACGAGACGACCTGGCGCGACGATCCGCTCGCTGCCGCCACCCAGGACGCCCTCCTCCCCGACGAGGCGCCGGTGCTGCGCGAGGGGTACATCCGGATCCGCCAGGCACCGGCCACGGGAAGCTCGGCGTGAGCGGTCCTTCGGGCCCGGAGATCCCGCTGCGGCGCTACACGCTGTCCCGGCGGCAGGCCTGGTTCGCCAACCCTCGCACCGACGCGCTCGGCGCGATCCGACCCGGCGCGCACGTCGAGGCGCTCCAGCGCCGCATCGCCGGCGAATCGGGCCCCGTCGCCGCGGCCGCCGGCCGCGGCGACGTCGGCACCGGAGAGCAGGGCCCGGTCAACCTGGCCGGCGTGGAGGAGCTCCCATCGCTCACCGGCCCGCAATGGAACCCCCTCGGGCCCGCCGGTGTCGGCAACGGCCAGGCCGACCAGCATCCACGCGTCTCCGGCCGAGTCGTCTCGATCGCCGCCCACGCGGGCGGCCAGCGCGCCTACGCGGGAACCGCCAACGGCGGCGTCTGGTACACCGACGACGCCGGGGCCCACTGGCGCTGCCTCGACACCTACGCCGAGACGGCCCCGCTGACCGGACGCGCCTTGGGGAAGGCGGACGCCCTCTCGGTCGGCGCGGTCGCGGTCGAGTGGGGCGCCGACGCCAGCACCGACGTGGTCTACGTCGGCTCCGGCGAGGCGTCCCGGACGATCGACAGCTTCTTCGGCATCGGGGTCCAGGTGGCGACCGGACCGGCGACCACCAACCCGCTCGACCCGACGGCGACCAGCTGGCACCTCGAGGCCCCCGACCTGGTCAACCGGGCCGTCTACCGGCTCGCCGTCGACCCGAGCCATCCCGGCGTGGTCTACGCCGCCACGACCGTCGGACTCTGGCGCCGCGCCGGCACCGGCGCGGCCGACCCGACGGCATGGACCAAGGTGTTCGACCCGACCCCGTCGGGCGGCTGCACCTGGTTCGACTGGCTGACCGGCTCGTCCACCCAGCGCGGCCCGGTCTTCGTCGAGACCGACGTGGTGATCGCACCGGCCGCCGGCGCCAACCCGCAGATCGTCTACGTCGCGGTGCAGGACGTGACGACGAGCACCGCGCAGCAGGTCTGGAGCAGCCAGACCGGCGACCGCGGTTCCTGGACGGCCATCGCCGGCTACTCGTCGACCCACCGCACCGCGCTCGCCGTCTCGCCCTCCGACCCGACCGCGGTGTACGCGCTCAGCCGAGGGATCGAGGCGGCGCCCCCGGCGCCGGGGTCGGGCGTGGCGCCGACGCCGGTGCCGACGGTCGCGGCGCGCCTCCAAGCCGGGACGTTCCAGGCGATCACCAGCCTGCCCGCCAACCTCGCCGGCGACATCGGCCACGACCAGTCCTACTACGACACCGTGCTCGCGGTCGATCCCGTCTCGCCCGACATCTTGTGGATGGGCGGCTCGGCGATGCGAAGCCCGGCCACCGCCGAGTGGAACGCGGCCCTGTTCCGCGGGCAGGTCAGCGCCAGCGGGGCGTTCCCGTTCAACCCGGCCAACAACGCCACGCCGGCGAGCGACCCGAGCTGGGTCGGCGCCGGCGCGCATCCCGACGTGCACACGCTCACCTTCTCCGGTCCGGCCGCGACGCCGACGGTGTGGCTCGGCTGCGACGGCGGCATATTCCAGGCGCCGATCGTCGCCCCCGTCCCCGCCGCGGGGGGCCCCGGCCAGGCCCAGGGCACGGTCGTCGGCGCCTGGACGTCCCTCAACACCGGGATCGCCATCACCCAGCCGAACTACCTCGCCCAGACGCCGGTTTCGGACTCGTTGCTGCTCGCCGGCACCCAGGACAACGGGGTCGAGCAGCGCGTCGGTCCCGCCGCGTGGAAGGTGGTCCGCGGAGGCGACGGCGGCGGGTGCGCGATCGACCCGGCCCACCCGAACCGCAAGTTCGTGCAGTACATCAACTTCACGTGGTTGACCCAGACGGATCCCACCCGGGGTTGGGCGCAGGCACTCGACTTCGACGACTCGCCGTCCGGACCGCTGAAAACGGCCTGGAAGCAGGAGAACGACAACTCGCTGTTCTACAGCGCGGCGGCGGCGAGACTGCTCGCCGCCGGCGACACCGCTCTCGCCTTCGGCAGCTACCGGGTCTGGTACTGCGAAGACTGGGGCCAGACGTGGGTGCTCGGCACCGCGTCCCCGGCGAAGAGCTGGCGCACCCTCCCGACCGGATCCAACCCCTACGACGCGACCGACGTGGCCGGCAACCCCGCCCCCAACATGGCGCAGGACTCGTTGCAGAGCCTGGTCGTCCGCCTCGCGTTCGTCGACGACAACCGCCTCCTGGTGCTCACCCAGTGGGGGTTCTCCGGGGCCAACGGTCGCCTGTCGGGCCTCTACCTGCTGACCCGGGGCGGCCCGCCGTGGACGCAGACGTGGCTCAGCCCACCCGATCCCGCCAAGCCCGCTCCGCCTGCGCCGCCGGCCGGGGCGTTCACCGCCTTCCCCGGCGCGGAGGTGCCGGTGGGGCTGGCGGTGGACGACCCGGCGACAGGGTCGTGCTATGTGACCCTCGGTGCCGGCCAGGACCCCGACCACCCGCGGATCGACCACGTGTGGTGGTACGACGGAACCCACTGGTGGCCGTGCAAGTTCGACGCGACGGTGGCGGACACACCGGTCAACGCGGTCGTGGTCGATGCCGACCGGACCCTGTACGTGGGAAGCGACGTGGGCGTCTGGAAGGGCGTGCCCAACACGGCCGCGACACCGCCGACGTGGGCGTGGTCGCATTGTTCCCACGGGCTGCCTGAAGCGCCGGTGATGGATCTCGCCCTGTCCGCCACGCCGCACCTGCTGCGGGCGGCGACCCACGGTCGGGGCGTGTGGGAGCTGGCCCTCGACGACACCGCGCCGGTCGTGGAGACCTACCTCCGGGCGCACGTCGCAGACACGCGCCGGGTGTTCCCGCCTCCGACCAGCGACCCGACGACGGCGACAGATCCGCCACCTCCGGCGCGACTCGACACCAGCCCCGACATCATCATCAGCGGTCCCGCCAACCCCGACCCGCCGGCCGACCTGCCGCTGTTCAAGCGCCCACGGCCCCGATACTCGGACTCGGTGCGCGTGCTGCAATACGCCCTCCACCGCCGGCAGCTCGCAGCCGCGCTGCCTCCCTCGCCGGCCGCCCTCGTCACCGTCAACGGGTACTTCGATCAGCGCACCAAGGCGGCGGTGACGGCCGTGCAGGTGGCGACCGCGGGGCTGGCCGCGAACGGTGTGGTCAACGCGGCCGATTGGCGGGCGATCGTGACCAGCCCGTTCATCGACTCCCTGGCGGGCGCGACCGCCGACCATCTCGACATGGCGCTGCTCGATCGGATCAACCCGGTGCCCGGCCCCGCCGCCGGACCGTCGCTGGCGTCCTTGCCGACGAACGCAGAGGTGTACGTGCAGGTCAACGCGCGTGGCTGGCAACGCCGGCCGGCCGGCACGGTCTACGTGGGGTTGCTGGCGACGCCGGTGTTCGACGCCTCCCTGGCCACCTTGCCCGCACTGCCGGCGGACTGGGTGGCGCAGTTTCGCGCCGCGGTCGGCGCGGCCCCGGCCACCTGGGTCACCGGAGGTGCCCGATGGGCCTGGATCGGGACGCCCGCCACGATCGCGACGGCGCGACCGTTGCATCCCGAGGAGCCGCAGGTGGTGCGCTTCGTGGTCACCTTCCCGAAGCCCTCGGGATCGGCGACCCTGCCCAACAGATGGACGATGCTCGCGATGGTCGACGACCCACTGGAGACGGTCCCGCTCAGCTCCGCGGTGACCAATGTGCACGACCTCGTCCTTGCGGACCGCCACGTCGCCGTCCGATCCGTGACCCTCGCCATCCCCTGAAAGGAGCACTGATGATGTGCAGATTTCTGATCGAGACCGGAGCCTCAGTGGCCGCCGCCGTGCTCTGCCTCACGACCCTGCTTTGGAGGAATTGGATCGAGCTCGCATTCGGCGTCGATCCGGACCGGGGTAGCGGCGCGCTCGAATGGACCATCGTCTTCGGCGCGCTCGCCATCGCTGTCGGCGCATCACTCGCGGCGCGCGCTCAATGGCGCAGGATAAGCGAGGTGCAGGTCTGAGCGCCGGCCGGATACAGCCGTGAGGGCTCGGTCGGGTACTGGCGAACCCCGCGCGCGGACCTTCGGATCGAAGCTTGAACACGAACGGTGGTCTCGGGCCGTCTTGCGGTAAGGCGCGACGATCTTTCCCGGTCAGTGAAGGTGGTGACGCTTGCGGACGCCTCGACCGCCGAGCAGCCTCGAGACCGCCAAGAGTACGAGTGCCCCGACGAAGGCAACTACCGCCTCGGCTACAACACCGGGCGCAGTATGACCTCGGTGCGTGAAGGCGTGAAGTAACAACCCGCCGATAACGGCGCCGGCCAACCCGACGACAAGGTCGCCGAACAGCCCGAATCCGCCTCCGTGCATCACACGGCCGGCCAGGGCGCACCCCCAGTTCCCAGGACAACCATCTGACCGTTCCACGCCCCTTGCGCCGGAGGGTTCCTCGGCACCCGCTCCAGGATCCCAGGTGCCTTCCGTGGCCTTCACCAAATCCACACAGGCTCGGCTCCCCCTTGCCCTGCTCACGCAGGAAGCCTTGACGACGCTGCATTCTCCGGTGGGGCTGGCAAGAATCGAACTTGCGACCTCAGCATTATCAGTGCTGCGCTCTAACCAACTGAGCTACAGCCCCCTCCAGGAGCGGTCAGC